>Ga0315277_10003808_pt1 | contig 20341 bp, 17 predicted proteins | sample YL17G05_15_MG_FD_203695 | JGI IMG/M metagenome (GOLD analysis project Ga0315277, IMG submission 203695) | Sediment microbial communities from Yellowstone Lake, YNP, Wyoming, USA - YL17G05_15 | ecosystem: Environmental > Aquatic > Freshwater > Lake > Sediment | place: USA: Wyoming | collected... | reverse complement strand
TTTTCCAAGGTGTTTATAACCACCGGCTATCAGGCAGAGCTCGTAAAATCGTACTTCGGGAACGGTTCACGTTTTGGTGTGGAGCTGGAGTACACGCACGAGTCCGAAATGCTCGGCACTGCGGGAGCGCTCTTCCTCTTGAAAGACATCATAAGCGAGCCCTTCTTGGTCATGAACTGTGACATTCTGACAAGGCTTGACCTTCGCGAGTTTTTTGACTCTCACATCGAGAGCCACGCGATAATGACCGTAGGTGCGACGTGCTACGAAGTCCAGGTCCCCTACGGGGTGCTTGAGGTCAGGGACGGTGCAGTGAAGACGATCGCGGAGAAGCCGAAGACTTCTCATCTCATCGTGGCAGGTATATATGCCATGAACCCCGAGGTTTTTGAAATAAAGAGATCGGGCAAGACTGACATACCCGAAGTAATAGATATCCTGATCTCACAGGGAAAGAGGGTGCTGGTGCGCGAAATCAAAGAGCCGTGGATTGATGTTGGAAAGTTGAGTGATTACGAGAGGGCAAACAACGAATTAAAGCTCTGGAACGATCTTTAGTGCTTCTGAGGAGGGGGAATGGAAAGAGTAATTCATGAGACTGCCAGGATAGACTCGAGCGCGAGTATTGGCTCCTATGTTGTGATAGGGGAAAGAGTCGTAGTGGGTCCAGGCTGCATTATCGGAAACGGGACCGTGATTCACGCGGATTCATTCATCGGTGCACACGTCAGAATTGACGACAATGCCGTGATTGGAAAACTCCCGATGCGGGGGGCCATAAGTATTCTCAAAGAAGGTGGGGAGCTCCCCCCGGCCAAAATAGGCGACGGATGCATCATCGGGACTTCCACGGTCATATACAGGGGTGCTGACATAGGTGCAAAAGTTCTCGTAGCCGACCTTGCGACGGTCAGAGAAAACGTCAAGATTGGAGAATGTACGATAATCGGCAGGGGCGTCACGATCGAGAACCTGTGCACGATAGGGAGCTATTGCAAGCTGGAAACCGAGAGCTACATAACCGCTTACTCCGTACTTGAAGATCGCGTGTTTATTGCGCCACAGGTTTCTACGTCGAACGATAATTTCGTCGGACGCACAAAAGAGAGGTTCAAGTACTTCAAAGGGGTCACGGTAAAGAGAGGAGGGAGAATAGGGACAGGGGCGGTGATTCTGCCTGGCAAGGTCATAGGAGAAGACGCCCTCGTCGCGGCGGGTTCGGTAGTAACACGCGATGTGCCTCCGAGGAAAATAGTGGTCGGTACACCCGCGAAAATATGGAAGGACGTTCCAGTAGAACAGTTGCTTGAGAATCAATAGCCCGGTGGATTCGTTTTCGACCGGCAGGCACCGCCCCATATTCACCTCAGGGCGTTTCGAAATGGAAATCGGCGGCTGAGCGGTTCGGAACGAGGAGACGTGTGACGCCAAAGTTCTAAGGGGAGGATTGAATGGACGTACCATTTCTGGATCTGAAACAGCAGTATCATTCTATAAAGAACGAGATCGACCAGGCAATAGCCGGCGTTCTTGATGGCTGCAATTTTATCATGGGTCAACCAGTCAAGGAGCTAGAGGAACGTATAGCGCAATATTCCGGTGTCAAGCACGGTGCGGCAGTAGCATCCGGCACCGACGCTCTCTACCTTTCCCTCAAGGCATGCGGAATCGGACCCGGCGACGAGGTGATCACGTCGTCCTACAGCTTCTTTGCATCAGCAGGGACCATCTGGAACGTGGGTGCCAAACCCGTTTTTGTGGACATAGATCCTGATACGTTCAACCTGGATGTCTCAAGGGTAAAAGAAAAGATCACTGGCAAAACAAAGGCATTGATGCCTGTTCATCTTTTCGGACAATGCGCCGACATGGAACCTCTGCTGGAGCTGGCCAAAGAATACGGTTTTGCGATCATAGAGGATGCTGCGCAGGCCATAGGTGCGACATATAAGGGGGAAAAGGCCGGATCGATTGGTACCGTGGGTTGCTTCAGCTTTTACCCAAGCAAGAACTTGGGCGCCTACGGTGACGGAGGGATGGTCGTCACTGATGATGCCTCTATCGCTGAGAAGATCAGGCTATTGCGTGTGCACGGGGCAAAGCCCAAGTACGTCCACAGAATCATCGGAATCAACAGTCGGCTTGATACCCTGCAGGCCGCAGTGCTCCTCGTGAAGTTCAGACATTTGGACAACTGGAGCGAAAAACGCAGACAAAACGCCGCCGTGTACGACGGCCTTTTCAAGAATACGGAGATTACAATTCCAAAGCTGGCACCAGGAAACGTCTCAATCTACAACCAGTACGTCGTGAGAGTTCCGAGGAGGGAGATCGTAAGGGAGTTCCTCAAGAAGAGAGGTATTGGTACCGACGTTTATTATCCGCTCCCCTTACCCCTTCAGGAGTGCTTCGGGGAGCTTGGGTATGTGAAGGGGCAACTCCCGCATGCCGAGAAGGCGTCTCTTGAGTCCATGGCAATTCCCATTTATCCGGAGCTCACTCTGGAGCAGCAGAAGTACGTGGTTTCTTCAATTGTGGAAGCACTCAAGGAAGCTTGATGAGGAGTCTGCGCTGGAAAATACAGAGAATGCGGATGATGGGTCTGGCTGAAATCGGCATTAGAACTAGCAGAGGGGCACGGAATCTCTTGGATCACGTGCTTCTTACCACGGGCCTCTCTCCGGGATCCCTGAGCCTTCAGATGCCTCGTGAGGGCGTGTCCGGGGGCTTCCCTTTCGAGGGAAGATTCTTCTTTGACCCACAGGACGCGCTTCTACGCGCACGGCTTGGTGCTCTTGCGTCCTGTTGTCTCAAGGAGGCGGATGACGCACTGGCCCATCGTGTGTCTATCCTGGGACGGAAGTACGACCTCGGCCCTGATATCGACTGGCATTATGACTACCGCCTCGGTCGGAGATGCCCAAACCGCTACAGCAGCTTCATAGATGTCAAGAATCCAGATTTTGAAGAGTCGATAAGGTGGGTGTGGTACCTCAATAGGCATAAGCACATCGGATCTCTGGGCCGGGCCTACTTCATCACGCAGAGAAAAGAATACGCCCAGGAGATTCTGCGTGAGCTCTGCGCCTGGATAGAACAGAATCCTCCGGGTTTGGGTGTGAACTGGACCGCTCCACTTGAGATAGCACTGAGACTTTTTTCATGGATGTGGGCGATCTTTCCTCTCCGGAATTTCCCCGGCGTCACTCCGTTGGTTCAAAATACTATTGTGCGTTCGATCATGCTTCAGATGAGACACATGTTCAGAAATCTGTCCACTGGCTCCTCGGCCAATAACCACCTTATCACGCAGGGGATGACGCTGTTGGTTGCCGGTACTTTGCTCTCGGATGCACCAGAGGTGAATAGATGGAGGGAAAGGGGGCTCTCCATTCTCTGGCAAGAGATTCTGGCACAGACTTACCCTGATGGTGTGAGCAAAGAGCTCTCGCTGCACTATCACTGCTTTGTATGCGAACTCTACGCAATCTCCCTGATCTTTGCAGAGAGAAACGGGATAGAGATTCCAGTCAAGGTCAAGGAGCGATTTGCAAAGATGTGTGATTTCTATCTCTGTATGACTGGCGAAGATGGAAAGACGCCTGCCATAGGTGACTCGGATGACCAGACCGTGATGCTGCCCACGGACGAGAAAAGCTCTTTCGAAGGGCTCATGGCTTGTGCAAACTACATTACGGGGGAAAGCACTTTTGCCCAGACACTGGACAATATCCCATTGGAGGCAGCTTTTCTTATTGGCAATGAAGGTCTGTTGAGGCTTCAGGGCAAGATGCGAGCTGCATCTTGTGAGGAGACTGCTGCCACGAGAGCTGACAGGGATAAGCGCGGAGGCGTCAGTGGGTCAAGAGGATTTTCGGACGGCGGGTACTATCTCCTTGCGGACACAGGTGATGGGGTGGAGAGCCGGTGTGTCGTTGATTGTGGTGAGCTGGGACTGGAGAAAATTGCTGCGCATGGTCACGCAGACTGTCTTTCCGTCACGATGACTGTAAACGGAAAGGACGTCCTGATAGACCCCGGTACATTTACCTATCACAGTCAGCCCTCGTGGAGAGCCTATTTCAGGTCAACAAACGCTCACAACACAATTACGGTAGATGGGCTGAGCCAATCAGAAATGCTGGGGCCGTTTTTGTGGGGGTCCAGAGCCACCCCCAAGCTCGAAGACGTGGCGATGGAAACTGGGTTTGATATTGTGGCAGGTTCGCATGACGGATATCACCGGCTTTCTGACCCAGTCAAGCACAAGAGAGTGGTGGTTCTTGTCAAACCTGCTTTTCTCATAATAGTGGATTCATTGACGGCCAAGGGTCGGCATCAATACGAACAGAACTTTCATTTAGGCGATGAAACCTCTTTATGTGCCGAGGAGGGTCTTGTCAGGATCACGCCTGTGGACGCGGGTCTTGAATCACTCCTCTTTTCTCCTCTCGTCGCAAAAGGAATGAGCACGCTTCTTTCCGGTCAGGAAAAGCCTATCATGGGCTGGCGCTCGAGAATATTCTGGAAGAAAGAACCCTGCCGGTGTCTCTCGATAAAGGGAGAATTCAAGGGCTCTGTTCTTGTCGAAAGCTGCATACTGAGCGCTTCTTCGGGGCACTCCCGCGAGCAAACTGTCATATTCACAGACGCAAACCCCGTGGGACGAGTTTACAGTCTTATCAAGAGAAAGACCGCGCTTTTCTCTGAAATCTCGCTAATAAACTTGAGTAAGGGGCAGGCGGGCGAAAGATGTCTGGAATCGGACGCAACCTTTCTGTGTCTGCGCGAGTTTCCTGAAAGCGGAGCCCTGGAACTCTTCGGACGAAATGTGGGAAGGGTCTTGCGCAACGGCGAACCCATTCTTGAAGCTCCCAGAAAGTTCGACTTTATCAAGGTGAGGATTGAGAAAGAAACGATCAGATTCGAGGCCAGAGGTGCCGGGGCAGTTCTGGTGCGTGCGCAGCATTCCGTAAATGTTGTCTCGTCTATGCCGATCGCCGACTACAAGAGAGAAGGTGACTTCATAAGAATCTGTGCAGAGACATAGGGCAGACCGGGAACGTTGCTAACAGCGGAGAGACGGCACGTAAAGAAGACACGCGAAAAGCGAGAATCCGGAAAACAACGAAAGGACCGAACGCATAGGACACACAGAACACGTGAGCTCCATCGTAGACACACGCCAGGAATACCGGAGGAGTTGATGCAGGAGAAAGTGAGGATTGCGATTGCGGGAATGGGAGAAATGGGAATGGTTAGGGCGGTCATTGCAAAAGGTCTTTCCACGTACGATCTGGTATGTGTAATTGACCCACGCGGGACATTCGCTCGGCTTGCGGGAAAGCAGCTTGGCGTCAGCCATTACTCTAGCTATGAGAAGGCCGCTTCCGCAAAGGAGTTCGATGCGTTGATAATCTCGACGCCTCTCGTGTCCCACTATGATCTCGGAATGCAGGCGGTTCGAGACGGCAAACATGTTTTCTGTGAGAAACCGCTGGCAGGAGACTCCACGCGCGCCATACAAATGCACAGGGAAGCTAAGAAGCAAGGTGTGTGCACTCAGGTCGGATACAACTGGCGTTTCCACGTGACCTTCAGAAGGGCAAAAGAGATTCTCGAGAACGGTATCCTGGGTGAGCTCAAGTACGCGAGGCTAATGGTCTACAAGAGTGAGGTCACAAAACCAGAGGAAAAGAGCGAAAAGAAGAACAGGGAGGAACGTTTTGGATTTTACGGTGCACTTGCAGTTCACGGGCTTGACCTACTCCTGTGGTATGCCGGAAAGCCGAGCAGTCTTAGTGCAGAAACTACGCGTGTGTTTAGCTCTGAGCTTTCAGATCTGATTTCGGCAGTGTGCAGGTTCGACAAGGGAATCCACGGATTGATTGACCTGGGATGGAGTCATCACGGATTCGTTGAGAAGGACGAGCTGTCTATCTATCTCACTGGAACAGTGGGTTCCATGAGCGTGAACCCAGACTGCATAGAGATGTACTTGGAAAAAGCTTGCGGAGACTTTCCTTCCGGCGACTCCATCACCTATGCGTCAGAGATTCCGTATCACACCGAGTTTTGGTTTACACACAGGGGTTTGTCACACGAGATGGAGGCGTTTGCACACGCCGTTCTTCATAGTGCGAAAGCCAGTCCCTCTTGGTACGACGGCTACCTCGTGGACAGACTCGTTGACGCACTGGAAAAATCCGGCAAGAGCAGGACGACAATATCACCCGTGATTGAGGAGTCAGAATGAAACTACCAAAGGTAATGTTGGGCTCCAATCCCTTTCACGCTGTCTCTTACAGGAGCACCCAGGAGAGAAAGGAGTTCAGAAGACGTTTCTCCACGGTAGAAAGCATATACAAGGTCATGGAGCGCTCGGCGGAGATCGGGATCAAGGGTTTCCACTCTTATGCAAAAGACATGGAGATAAGGGCCATCATCAAGATGAGAGAAAAACTGGGCGACTCGATGACCGTAGTCTCCATCTTGCCCGACATCTATGGTGCAATGTCACGTCAGGCGGGTGCCGGTTCGCAGGACAAGAACCTGGCCAAAATCAAGATGCTGTTCAAGAACATGCCCGCTCTCATGTCGGCTGGCATGACAGGAAACCTGTCGCCGATGGTTGACTCTATTCTCAAGGCCGAGCTTGGCTTCGTAAAGGAAACCAAACCAAGCTTCGTCCTTCTTCACGGAACTCTCGCCGATATTGCATGTGTAACCGAGCAGAGAAAACTGTTGCTTCTTTTCAAGGAAAGGGTGCTCGACGCCGGAGCCGTTCCGGGGCTCACTACCCACAATCTTGGCACGACCTACAGGAAACTGAAGGAGATGAACATTCACTTTCCGGTGATAGAGGCACCCTTCAATCCTCAGGGTTTCATGATGCAACCATCAGTGGAGGCCTGTCTCAAGGTGAGGAGAGAAGCCGGCGACGTGCATTTCATAGGTAAGAAGATTCTGGCAGGGGGTTCCGGTGATCCGCGCAAGGGCCTCCTCTATGCTTACAGGGAAGCCGGTGTTCAATGCACGGTCATAGGTATAGGTAGCATCAGCGAAGCGGATGAAACGTTCGACGTCGCAAAGGAAATACTGGGGGAGGAGTTCTCCTATGAGTACGACATCGAGGCAAGCTGAGGCCTGAAGCCGCACTGAATCAGAGGAGCTTTGAAGATGGAAATCTCGGTCTTCGGACTTGGTTACGTCGGAACAGTCACGTCTGCCTGTCTCGCCAAGCTGGGTCACGTTGTCACAGGTGTGGACATAAACGAGTTCAAGGTCGACTGCCTTGCAAAAGGTAAGAGTCCTATTGTTGAAACCGGCATCGAGGCCCTCATACGTGAGATGAAGGCCGCCGGAAGACTCACGGCAACGTCGCTGGCAGAAGAGGCAATGAACACGTCGCGGGTCAGCGTAATTTGTGTGGGTACACCTTCTCGTGAGAACGGCTTCATGAACATAGGGTATGTTGAAAGGGTATGCAGAGACGTGGGCAAGGCCCTGGGTGCAGTCAATCATTTTCACGTGCTCATATTTAGGAGTACCATGCTGCCGGGTACGGTGGAAAATTACTTGATTCCACTACTGGAAGAGACTTCAGGCAGGACTGCGGGATCGGACTTCGGCGTATGTTACAACCCAGAGTTCCTCAGGGAAGGCAGCGCGGTCTCAGATTTCTTCAACCCTCCATACACGCTCTTGGGTGTAAACGACGAGAGAACTTCACGTATTGCCGAGGAGGTTTTTTCGTCTCTCAGCGCCCCGGTGGTCAAGACCACCTTCAAGGTCTCCGAGATGGTCAAGTACGTTGCCAACTGTTTTCACGCTCTCAAGGTTACGTTTGCAAACGAGATCGGAAACGTATGTAAACGTGAGGGAATGGATAGTCACGAAGTCATGAGGATCTTTTGTATGGACAGGAGACTCTCCATATCCGAACAGTACCTGGTGCCAGGCTTCGCCTTCGGAGGCTCGTGTTTACCAAAGGACGTCAGGGCACTCTTGGCCAAGTTCCGTGAGACAAAGATTGAAGCGCCCGTTATCGAGGCGATCTTGAAGAGCAACGATGCTCAGATACGGATTGCCCAGAAGATGATCGAGGATACACGCAAGAAGAAAATAGGAATACTGGGCGTTAGCTTCAAAGCAGGTACGGATGACTTGCGTGAAAGCCCGATTGTAAGGGTGATCGAAAGTCTTGTGGGCAAAGGGTATGCAATAAAGGTATACGACGAGAACGTTGAGCTTTCCAGGCTTCTCGGCGCAAATCGGCAGTTCGTGCAAGAAGAGGTGCCATATCTGCCCTCGATCATGTGTTTTTCGATGGACGAACTCCTCGATTTTGCCGAGGTCATAGTGGTAGCAAACAGAGGCGCAGGATTCGCCGACATAGGCAAAAAGCTGCGGAAGGATCAGGTCATAATAGACCTCGTACGGATTGTGAAGGACGGTTCGGAAACTACAGGCACTTACAAGGGAATAAGCTGGTGAGAGAGAGTTTCTCGTCTGAACGTGGCGTCACGACCGGAGAGCCATATCGCATCACTTTTCTTGCCTCCACCCTGGGGACAGGAGGGGCAGAAAGGATGATCCGTGAGTTCGCTCTGAGGCTGGACAGACGCAAATACCAAGTCTCGGTCGTGTGTCTGAACGAACGCGGTCAGATTGGCAAGGAGATTTCTTCCCACGGTATTCCTGTCATGAACGGAATAATGCGTTCGAGGTTCGATCCTTTGAGCCTGATCAGGCTGAGACGAACTCTGAGAACGCTCGCGACAGATCTCCTTTTTTGCCTGGAGCATCGCGATGCCGTCGCACTTGGTACGCTGGCATCGCTTAAGCTGGTGGGTAGGGTATTTGTGGCCGTGCACTCCACCAGGTTGTGGGGAGGTCAAAAGAGTCTGGGATTGACCACGCGTTGGTCTCTCAGATTTGTGGAAAGGGTTTTGGCCGTGGGAGAGAACCAGGCCTCCTATCTGGCTCGGGAGGAAGGAGTCGCGCGCGACAAAATAGCGGTGATCCCGAACGGGATTGATCTTTCTGAGATTGAAAGAATGCCTTCGCCCACAGAAGTGCGAAGCCTTATCGGTCTCGACCCTAGCAAGCTGGTCGTCGGAATAGTGGCAGCTCTGAGACCTGAGAAGAATCACGAGCTTTTTCTTGAGGCGGCCTCGGTCGTGGCAAAGGAGATAAAGGACGTCCATTTTGTGATCGTCGGAGGAGGACAAAGGAAACCTCAGCTCGAGAGTCTGGCTGTCAAACTTGGAATACGGGACAGCGTTCACTTCACGGGTCAGAGAGAGGATGGCAGAGTACTCGTCCGGGCATTTGACGTGGCCGTGCTTTGCTCGCATCCGGTCGTGGAGACTCTGCCGATCTTTCTGATGGAGGCCATGGCTCTCGGAAAACCAGTCGTGTCAACGAGAGTGGGCGACGTACCTTCTCTTGTAGAGGATGGAGCTACGGGTCTGCTGGTGCCCCCCGGCTCTTGCGAAGCACTATCCGTCGCCATGATACGACTTCTTGGAGACAAAGAGCTTCGCGCTGAAATGGGCAGAAGAGGCCATGAAAAAGTGGCGAGGGAGTTCACGCTTGAACGATCTGTGCAGTTGCTTGAGAGTCTCGTGGAGGGGCATTGAACGCCCTTTGCTGGAATTGAGGAGAACGTGAAACCCACTTCTGCTGTTATCGCTGTCACTTATAGATGCAATTCGCGTTGTGAGACTTGTGATATTTGGAAGAGAGATGCAACACCAGAGCTCAGACCCGCCGATTTCGGAAGACTCCCGGCCGGTCTGCGGAACATAAACATAAGTGGTGGTGAACCCTTTCTGAGAGATGATCTGGTAGAGATCATCGAAGTACTGCGTGAGAACTATCCGAACGCAAGCGTGGTAATCTCGACAAACGGTCTGATTCCTGATCGAATCGAGAAATATGTCAGAAAAATGGGTCGAGTCGGAGTGAGGGTTTCGATAGACGCGATCGGTACTCTCAACGACAAGGTCAGGGGTGTAAAAGGAGCCTTCACTCTTGCGACAGAGACGCTCGACCGCCTCCAGACGCTCGGACTCAAGGATCTGGGTATTTCTGCGACGATCAGCCGACACACCGCCGGAGACTTGAAAAAACTGAAGGAGATGGCTGACTCTCGTGGCATCGAGTTTGTCACAAGCCTCGTGCACAGTTCACCCACGTATTTCGGGGAGCATGAGGACGAGCTTCCTGTGAAGGGGAGTCCCGAAGGAGAGGTCATTCAGAAGGAGCTTATTTGGCTGAGAGATCGCGAGCTCTCCTCGACGAGACCAAAGGATTGGTTCAGGGCATATCTTACAGCCGGGATCGTGGAGCAACTGCAGGGGAAACGTAGAAGGATAAAATGCTACGCAGGCAGCTGTCTGTTCTTCATGGAGCCTGCAGGAGACGTCTATCCCTGCAACATATGGCCCGAGAGAATGGGCAACATACTTCTCCAGAGTTATGACGAAATGATGGCCAAATCAGGGAGAATACTGGCAGAGGTGGACGTCTGTCCGTTTCAGTGCTGGATGAGTTGCACGGTCGCACCCGTGATGAGGAAGAGACCTCTGAACCCGGCGCTTTGGGTAGCCCTGAGGAAGCTCGGGGTAAGTGATAGGCATGAAGATTCTTCAGATAAATAAGTTCTTCTTTCTAAAGGGAGGAGCGGAAAGGTATTTCTTCGAGCTGTCGGGGCTTCTTTCCTCAAGAGGTCACAAGATTATTCCGTTCTCAATGCGTGACCCAGCAAACGTGTCTTCGCCGTACGAGAACTACTTTGTGAGTAACGTGGTTCTGGATGGTTCTGGTTCGATCTTGCAGAGAATCAGGGCGGTCGCCAGGGTGATCTACTCCTTTGAGGCGCGCAGAAAGCTGGAGATGCTCATTCGTGATGAGAAACCGGACATTGCTCATCTACACAACATCGCACACCAGATTTCTCCTTCCATAATAGGTCTTCTCAAGAAGCATGGGATTCCTGTTGTTCAGACCCTACACGATTACAAGTTGGTTTGTCCTGCGTACTTGATGATAGCCAGAGGGCGTCTCTGTGACGCGTGCGTGGCCGGAAAGTACTACAATGTTCTTCTTAGAAGGTGCGCCCACAACTCTTTGCTTGCAAGCAGCGTGGCATGCGCCGAGATGTACGTACACAGGCTGGCGGGGACATTTTCGAAGGTGGATGCATTCCTGTGTCCGAGTGAGTTCATTATGGAGGTCATGAGACGCTCCGGCATTGAAACTCAGAAGCTCTTTCATCTTCCACACTTCATTGATCTGAGCCTTTATGAGCCGTCTTACAAGGGCACGGAGTATTTCATATACGCTGGCCGTCTGTCTGAGGAAAAGGGTCTCAACATACTCTTGGAGGCGAAGCGTCGCGTCAAGGGGTCAAAACTCCTGGTGGCGGGGGAAGGCGAACTTCGCGAGAAACTCGAGGTGGGTATTTCGAAAGAAAGTGACGTTTCGTTCATGGGATTCCTTCCCAGGGGGAGATTGGCGGAAGTCTGGAGAGACGCCGCTTTCACAGTCGTTCCCTCCGTGTGCTACGAGAACTTTCCATACGCGATTCTTGAGTCGTTTGCTTTTGGGAAGCCCGTAGTCGCAACACGAATAGGCGGAATGCCTGAATTGGTCAGAGACGGGGAGAACGGCTTTCTTGTAGAACCCGGAAATATCGAACAGTTGGCCGAGAAGATAGCATATCTGACCTCGAGGCCTGAGGAAGTCGTGAGAATGGGAAGGCTCGCTCGTCGAATTGCCGAAGAAAAGTATTCTTCTGACAGGCATTACGAGAGCATAATGAACCTCTACGAGAGGATGACAAGATGAAGATAGCCATGATAGGCCAAAAGGGAATTCCTGCAACTTACGGAGGCATCGAGCGCCACGTAGAAGAAGTGGGAACACGGTTGGCCAGTCGGGGACACGAGGTCAGCGTGTACTGTCGATTTTACTATACAAGACTCAAGGACAAGTATCGAGGCGTGAGGCTTCTGAGATTGCCGAGTGTAAAGACAAAACACTTCGATACTCCTACGCATTGTGCTATCTCCACGTTGGATTCCTTGTTCAGAGGTTACGACATTGTTCACTTCCATGCCCTAGGCCCTTCTCTGTTCAGTTTTATCCCGCGCATTTCGAGAGCCAAGACCGTGGTCACCGTGCACGGTCTTGACTGGCAGAGGGAAAAATGGGGACCGGCCGCGTCATGGATTCTGAAGAGGTGTGAGTATCCTGCAATCCATTTTCCTTCAAGAACAGTCGTGGTCTCGCGGACCCTTCAAGAGTACTTTCGAGACAAATATCGAGTTGAGACTACCGTCATCCCAAACGGAACGAACATTCCAGCTCCCAGGATGCTGTCCAAGCTCAAGAAAGCGGGGCTCGAGCCTGGCAGATATGTGCTCTTTGTAGGAAGGCTCGTTCCGGAAAAGGGCTGCCACTACCTCATTGAGGCCTTTGAAAAGCTCGATACGAGTATGAAACTGGTGATTGCGGGAGGCTCAAGCTTTTCAAGCGAGTACGTGGAAGGTCTCAAGAAGCACGCCAGCGACAGGGTCATCTTCCTTGACTACGTTTATGCGGACACCCTCGAGGAGCTTTGGAGCAACGCGTTGCTGGTGGTACAGCCTTCTACGCTCGAAGGTCTCTCCATCTCTTTGCTGGAGGCTCTTAGCTTCGGAAGGTGCGTGCTCGTGAGCGACATACCCGAGAACCTTGAGGTCGTTGAGGACTGCGCCCCTTCCTTCAAGAGCAAGGACGTTGAGGATTTGAGAAGCAAGCTCGAGATGCTGATGAGTTCACCCGAGTTGCTCGCGGTCTACGAAAAGAAAGCCAAGCATCACATATTGAGCAAATTTACGTGGGAAGGAGTGACAAGCTCGCTGGAGCGGCTGTATCTTGAACTTCTCTCCAAATAGGTCGCTCCGGTCCGATGAGCTTATTTGTGTTGAAACTGTTGCCTCCCTGTGCTATAGAGGTTCAGAAATCTGGAAAATGGGGAGGGACGTTCCACGTATAAACTCTTTGCTATTGTATTGGCTGGTGGTAGGGGAGAAAGGTTCTGGCCGCTGAGCAGAGCTTCTTCTCCCAAACAGCTTCTTCCTATTGTTGGCCGAAAAAGCCCTCTGGAACAGACCGTTTTTAGAATTACTCCTTTTGTTCCACCCGAACGCATTCTCGTCGTGACCTCGAGGCATCTCGAAAAGGAGGTCGCGAAAAGGCTCAGCAGATTTAGAGGAATCACGATCGTCGGCGAGCCGGCTGGAAAGAATACGGCCCCTGCCATAGGGCTGGCTTCCAGCCTAATCTCGATGGTGGAACCCGAAGCCGTGACACTTGTGTTGCCCTCGGACCACGTGGTCAAAGGGAAGACTAAGTTCATCTCTGACGTCAGGAGGGCCGTCCGAGCGGCGCAATCACGCAAGCTCGTGGTATTCGGCATCAAGCCTGATAGACCGGAAACAGGCTACGGCTACATAAAAACGGGTGGCCGCGCACAATCTCTCGGAAAGGGCATCTTCAACGTACGGAGCTTTGTGGAGAAGCCTGATCACGAAACCGCGGTGAAGCTGTGTCGTTCCGGGTCTCATTACTGGAACAGTGGTATGTTTATGTGGCGTGTGGACACCTTGCTGGCGGGAATCAGAAGACATCTTCCCTCGCTGGCTACTTCCCTTGAGACTTTCAGTTCGGGGTTCTCCAACCGCACACTTGGCCAAAGGCTCAAGCGATTCTATTCCGATGTTGAGGCCGTCTCCATTGACTACGGGCTCCTGGAGAAGTCAGACGGCATCGTGATGGTGAAAGCCAATTTCTCCTGGGACGATCTTGGCTCCTGGCTCTCTCTTGAAAGAATCTTTAGCAAAGACAACCGCGGTAACGTTCTTTCCGGGGAGATCATTCCTGTTGACACACGCAATTGTGTGCTATTTGCCGGGAGCGGCGTCGTAGCTACACTGGGAGTCGAGAATCTCATAGTCGTGAGAACCGAAAGCGCAACCCTGGTGTGTGCCAAGGAACATGCACAGGGGATAAAGAGAATATTGAAGCTTCTCTCTTCCTCCAAAAAACTAAAAAGGCATCTTTGACACAAACGCTCGTTAAGGTATAGTTCGGGCGTGTTCTTTGTGCTCGTCGGAAGTGGGCACTCTTGACAATCCAGGAAATGGCGCGAGTAGGTTGTACATCTAGGTCACTCAACGAGAATCCGGTAGAGGGTGAATCTATTCTCTTGCAGAGTAACGAGGAGGTTGTGATGCCTTCCAGGTTTGTTCTGATCTTCTTGGTGTCTTCGCTTCTTCTAGTCCTTTTTGTCTGCGGCTGCGCAACGGAGCGTCCGCTTCAGAAGAAGGCCGCGACTTCAACGGGGAAGGAACGGGCCGAGGGACAGCTCGAGGCAATCCCCCCGCCTGTCAATCCACAGAAGAAAGTAGCTTCCCCGGCAGAGACGACCCCTTCCTACGTTCAGCAGGAAGCGCCGACCAAAGTTGAAGAAAGCGACATCGCGTCCGGATACAGGGTGCAAATCTTCGCTTCCTCGAGCATCGAGAAAGCAGAAGAGGTTGCAGCGAAAACGAAGAGCCTTTTCACCGAACGCATCTACGTGGAATATTCGGCTCCCTCTACAGAGTGAGAATCGGCAACTTTACCTCTAAAGAAGAGGCCCTGCAGTTCAGGGACAAGATAGTTCAGTCAGGTTATGAGGGAGCCTGGGTTGTAGAGGCCCTTATTGAGCGGGAGTAACCTGTTCATGGCAAGATTTGGGGTGTGTGTCTTTGAAGACTCTGCTTATGCGGGGTTTCTACCCCTCGTGTATTCGAGAGCTGTGTTTGAGTTGAGATGTGGAATCTCTGCTTTGTGGGAGAAGGTTGCGCGACAGTATGCCGGAGACGTGCAATTTTTCTGCATGACGAGACCTCACCTGGCACGAGTTCTTTCGGAACGACTGGGTCTTACGGTCAATAGCGTGCTGGATTTCTCAGGCGAAACCATGCTCTTCGTAAACGGCCGGCTCCTGGCCCCGCCCGCGCTCTCCCAGCTTCTGCCCGTCGAAGGAAGACCTGCTTGTTTCATGAGCGATGGGGAGCTGGTCGCTTTCAGGGCGGACCGGTCCACTTTGCATGATGAGTTCAGCAGCCCCGAGGGATTCCTCTCTCCGGAGTTCGCCGGCAGAGTGGCCGAGAGGATGCCTGTCAACGTTGTCAAAACCACTCTTCTCAGGTTTCCGTGGGAGATCGTGTCCGACAATCCGAGGCAGATCGGTGAGGATTTTGACTTGGCACGTCAGGGCGGCAGGATCGAAGGTGATGTCGATGAGAGGGTGGTAATATACAACGCACGTGCTGTCCACATAAGTCAGGGCGCTAGAATCGATGCTGGTGTGGTTATAGACGCACGCAGGGGACCCGTGTACGTTGGGACCGGTGCAGCAGTTCGTGCTTTCAGCCGGATAGAAGGCCCCTGCTCAATTGGAGAAAACTGCATCATCGTAGGCGGAAGGATAACCGGAGGCTGTTCCTTTGGCCCCTGCTGCAGAGTCGGAGGAGAGGTGGAACAGACGATATTTCAGGGATACTGCAACAAATATCACGAGGGTTTCATCGGTCACTCATATCTGGGAGAGTGGGTCAATCTTGGAGCCCTTACAACGAACAGCGATCTTAGAAACACCTATACAAACGTAAGCGTAATTGTCGAAAGTAGAACCGTGCAGACCAACATGCTGAAGGTGGGCACATTTATAGGGGATTTCACCAGAACAGGAATAGGGACTCTCCTCGATACCGGTTCCACAATCGGTTTTTCGACGAACGTTTTTGGAGGGAGAGGAGTTCTTCCCAAATCCATACCCTCGTTCGTGTGGGGAAATGGAGAGAGTTTCACGGAGTACATTGTGGATAAAGCCACGGCAACCGCGCGGCTCATCATGGAAAGACGTGGTGTTGCCTGGAATTCGGATCACGAAAGGCTCATACACGAGGTTTTTGAGCTTACAAAAGAAGAGAGAAAGAAGCTGCTCGCTGGACGAGCTGCAACCTGAATCAGATACGCCACAAATTGAATCGGGTGTGGCGTCGAAAACACTGCCCCGGTTGCACAATCACTCTGAGGAGGCACGATGCCGGAGCTGCGAAGAGATCCTATCATAGGACGCTGGGTTATTATATCGACCGAACGCGGCAGAAGACCCTTGGCACTTTCCGAAACCGCAAAGGTAAAGAAAACGGAAGCGGTCTTCTGTCCCTTCTGCGAAGGCAACGAAGACAAAACACCACCGGAGATCTTTGCTTTCAGAGCTCCTGGTACCGCGCCCAATACTCGTGGCTGGACCGTGAGAGTCGTGCCCAACAAGTTCCCGGCGCTTCAGATCGAAGGTAACCTCAACAGAAGGGCCGAGGGTATGTACGACAGGATGAACGGAATAGGGGCCCACGAAGTCATAATAGAGACCCCGGATCATAACGAGGAGACCAGTGATGTCCCGGCTGAACATATACGGAAGGTTCTTGTCGCATTCAGGGAACGGATGCTCGATCTAAAAAAAGACGCAAGGTTCCGATACATTCTCGTCTTCAAGAATCATGGCGAAGCTGCTGGTGCCTCTCTCGAGCACAGCCACAGTCAACTCATAGCCACCCCGATTGTTCCAAAGAGAGTGGCAGAGGAGATTGACGGGGCAAAGCATCACTTCGATTTGAAGGAGCGATGCATATTTTGTGACATGTTGCAGCAGGAGACCGCGGAAGGAAAAAGGATGGTAATAGAGAATGACGAGTTTGTTGTGTTCTCTCCTTTTGCGGCACGTTTTCCCTTTGAGACCTGGATTCTTCCGCGCACGCACTCCGCGGCGTTCGAAAGAATTCAAGAGGGAGAGCTTTCTACCCTTGCCGCGACTCTGAAAGAAGCGCTGAAGAGGATGAACATAGCCTTGAATAATCCGTCCTATAATTATATATTGCACTCTGCACCGATTAGGACTCCGGATCTGGAGTACTATCACTGGCACATAGAGATTATGCCGAAGCTGACTAGGGTGGCGGGGTTCGAGTGGGGAACAGGTTTCTATATCAATCCCACGTCGCCAGAGGATGCCGCTGAGTTTCTAGGTCAAATCCCGATTGAAAAACTGAAGGAGGGCACATGAAAACAAAGTTCCGAGTATGTATTGCGAGCGCTGAAATGATTCCCTTTGCGAAAGTGGGAGGACTCGCTGACGTTGTGGGTTCTCTGTCGAAGACTCTGGCATCCATGGGGCATGACGTCTGTGTTTTTCTACCGAGATACGCTTCCATCGGCATAAAGGAATTTGAGCTTAAGAAGGTAAAGTTCAACTGCCAGCCTGCCGTGAAGCTCGGGTCAGAAGAGAAGAAAATCGACGTTTGGGAGTGCAACGCTAAAGGTTCACGCGTCAAGGTCTATTTCATAGGGAACAAATCACTTTTTGATAGGGACGGCATATACACGGACCCCAAGACGAGAGAAGACTACCCGGACAACGGAGAGCGGTTCACGTTCTTCTCCAAGGCAGTGCTCGAAATCATCAAGAGCCTTTCGCTGCACTTTGATGTGATCCACTGCAATGATCACCAGACCGGTTTGATACCGCTGTTTTTGCGTGGCGAATACTCTGGCGAGAAGGTCTTGGCGAATACGGCGACACTTTTCACCATTCACAACCTCGGTTACCAGGGTGTTTATCCGCGTGAGATCATCGAGCAGACTGGCCTTCCCGAGGAGCTTGCATATCCTATGGGACCTCTTGAATTCTGGGGGAAGCTCAACTTCATGAAGGCTGCGATTGTGTATGCCGACCTGATTTCTACTGTCAGCGAGACGTACGCGAGGGAAATTCAGACGAGGGAAGAATACGGATTTGGCTTACAGGGGGTGCTCACTGCGCGAACCGAAGATCTGTTTGGTGTTCTCAACGGTGTTGATTACACGGCATGGAACCCCTCAAAAGATAGATACGTCCCTTACAAGTATGGTCCCGCGGATACAGGAAACAAGATAAGGAACAAAATGTACCTTATCGAGAAACAGAAGCTCTTTGGCCTCTCACAGAACAGCCTACTGGTTGGAATTGTATCGAGGCTCGCGGACCAAAAGGGGTTTGACCTCCTGAAGGACGTTTCAGAAGAAATGCTCTCAATGGACATCGGCATGGTCATATTGGGTACAGGTCAGCAGAAGTATCACGATTTCTTCTCTCAGCTCAAGTCAAGACTTCCTGGTAAAGTTTCGCTGACCCTGGAGTTCAGCGAAAAGCTCGCCCATCTTATTGAAGCCGCCTCGGACGTATTCCTCATGCCGTCTAGATACGAGCCCTGCGGGCTGAACCAGATGTATAGTATGAGATACGGGACTATTCCGATTGTGCGTTACACGGGTGGCTTGGCCGATACCGTAACGGAGTTCGACCCAGCGTCAGGAAAAGGGACAGGCTTTGTGTTTCAAGAATACGATGCCGGAGCTTTGATGGAAGTCGTACGAAGGGCCTACGGAACCTTCTTGAACAAAGAGCATTGGGCCAGACTCATGAAGAACGCCATGGAGGAGGATTTTTCCTGGAAGCGTGCGGCCGTTGGTTATGTGGAGCTATACAGGAAGGCGATAGCCAAGAAGTGCAGCACCCCTTTCGCGAACTGGGTCTCTTCTATGGCCGAAACGACTCTGTGAAGACATAGAAAGACCCTTTAGCTACAGGTCGTGGCTGACAATACGGATCTGTTTCATGTGCTGGGTACAGGCGCGTCTTCTATGAAGACCCTGTGCAGCTCTCTTACCGCCTGTTCGAGCTTTTCCTCGGGGATGAGGCATGACAATGTGATGGCAGTGCTGCTTGCTGCGTAGGGCGTTATTCCGAGGGTCGAAAGGGTCACGAAAGTCTCCGAGCATGTGCCGGTCGCCCAGAGAAGATTCGAACCGACCATCGAGACAAGCCCGACACCCGTGACAAGTTCCATGGTCCCGCCCAGCTCGTCGAGCACAGACTGGCAGGCCTCTACAAGCATCTTGCTGTCCGACTCGGGGGCGACAAACAGAAGCGTACCTTCTCGGGACGGAACAATCGATTCGTTGAAGAGCCTTACTTCCACGCCGGCTTCCTCAAGTCTCTTGAAGAGAAAAGACGTGGTCTCGTTTATCTTCGTTATTCCGTTGAGTTTTGCCAGAATCATCCCTCTCGTGTGAGCTATTCCCCTCACGCTTTTCGCATCTGTCATAGACTTCCCGGTCACCATTGTCCCCCTTTCGGATGAGAAACTGGAGCGTACTTGAAGCGGTACGTTGTACTTGTAGGCGAGTTCTACAGCCGTGTGGTGTACCACTCCGGCGCCTGCCGCGGAGAATTCAAGCATCTCCTCAAAAGAGATGAAATCGAGCTTCCTCGCTCCTGGCACGATCCTCGGGTCTGCGCTGAAGACACCTTCCACGTCAGTGAAGATCTCGCACTCCTGTGCTCCAAAAGCAGAAGCCAGCGCAACGGCCGTAGTATCTGATCCCCCTCTGCCGAGAGTGGTTACTTCTCTACTGGGGCTCACTCCTTGGAAACCTGCCACAATCACGATTCTGTTTTTACTCAGTTCCTCACTTATCCTGAAAGCTTTGACGTCCACTATCCTCGCACGCGTGTGCTTGGAATCCGTTATGATTCCGCTTTGTGAACCCGTGAAGGAGATGGCTTCGCACCCTCTGTCGTTGATGGCCATCGAGAGCAAAGCCATGGAGATTCTCTCGCCGGCGGTAAGAAGCATGTCCAACTCCCTAGAGGCAGGGCTTCGCGACACCTTCATCGCCAGGTCAAGAAGCTCGTTCGTGGTATCGCCCATCGCAGAGACCACGACGATGAGGTCGTTGCCCGCTCGTTTTGTCTCAACGAGCCTGTCTGCGATCGACATCACTTGCTCGACCGTCGCCAGGGAGGAGCCGCCGTATTTCTGCACAACAAGTCGCATGGCAATTACTCAGTACCTGGGCGCGTCCCGTAAGAGACCTGTCAGGAACGAGCCGTATTGAAGGAAGCGCAGATGCATCCGCAACCGAGTCATCCCCATCCCTCTAAGAGGTTTCAGCGTTGTGGCTTCCAAATGATAGCAGAACACTGCCCAGGGTCTAGTCAATTGTTCCGGTAGTTCTTGACATGGCCTCTATCACGGGGTATATTCTAGCCGTACAAAGGGGCAATAATGTGAGCGGAAGTAGCTCAGCCCGGTAGAGCTCCACCTTGCCAAGGTGGCCGTCGCGGGTTCAAATCCCGTCTTCCGCTCCATTGACAATAGAGCACACGGGAACCGTGGGCTGCTTCGACCGC
>Ga0315277_10003806_pt1 | contig 20356 bp, 16 predicted proteins | sample YL17G05_15_MG_FD_203695 | JGI IMG/M metagenome (GOLD analysis project Ga0315277, IMG submission 203695) | Sediment microbial communities from Yellowstone Lake, YNP, Wyoming, USA - YL17G05_15 | ecosystem: Environmental > Aquatic > Freshwater > Lake > Sediment | place: USA: Wyoming | collected... | reverse complement strand
TGAAGTGCGCCGATCAGATCGAGCTTGGCGTCTGTGCCCACCTCCGGGTGAACCGCCTCCATCTGCTCTGCGAGCGCGGCGCGGGCGAAGATGAGGTCAAGCTCGCCAAGCGTGGCGATGGTCTGCAGGATCTCGTCGCCACGTTCGCCCACCTGCGCGCTCAGGCGGGTGAGAATGCGGCGCACTTCATGCTCCTCCGCGGCGCGCGCCTCCCGCAGTTCGTTGTTTACCTCCACGATGGAGAATGGCTCCATGAACACGGTGGCGCCGCTGGCGGAGGAGTCGTGCACGATACCGCGGAACTCGCCCTTGAACTCGCTGCGGACGGGCACGCAGTAGCGCCCGTTGCGCACGGTGATGATCGGCTCCTGGAGCAGACGCGCGTAGCCGGTGGCGTGGATGATCGTTTGCAGTCGCCGGGCAATGGTGTCCTGTAGGCGCTGCATCCGCTGCCGGATGGCGCGCAGCTCGTCGCTGGCCGTGTCGAGCACTTCGCCGCGGTGATCTATGCACTGCGCCACGGCCTGTTCGAGTTCCGGGAACGCGCGCAGCCCGGCCGCCCGCTCGGCTACCAAAGGAGCGCTTTCCTCAGCCTTCTGCAGGAACGAACGCATGCGCCGGGAGGCGTAGAGCGTATTGGATATGTCGAGCAGGTCCCTGGGCGCCGCCACGCCGCCGCGGGCCGCGTTCACCACCTGCGCGCGGACGTCCGCAGCGCCGCCGAAGGGCGGCCGGCCGCCTTCGGCAACCAGGTCTCTGGCCTGCTGGGTCTGGTCCAGCAAGCGGCGCACATCGGAGAGCCTGGTGCTGGGCGCGATCTCCAGCGCCAGGTCCCAGCCCAGGCTGCACGCGGCGCGCGCCGCCAGGCGCTGCCGGATGGCATCGTATTCGAGCACGCGGAGAGTTCGGGCGTCCATACGCGATCCCCGTGGGCGACGCGTTAGTGTACCACATGGTGGAAGCGTGTGTAACGAGGCCGACGCCGACCGGATGGCGGGCGTGTCCGCCCTACAGAGTCTTCACGAACCGATAGCCGGTCATCTGGTAGCCCCGGGCGGCGTAGAAGCGATGCGCCCCTTCCCTATAGGAGGCGGTGAGCACCATAATGCGCCTGACACCTCTCTCGCTGAACCAAGCCTCGGCATGGTTCAGCAGCGCGCTGCCGATTCCCTGGCCGCGGCGTTCGGAGGAGACCACCATGGCGGTGATCTGGCCGCACGGCTCAGGCAGGTGCAGGAAGTCCCCGATCTGGAGGGCGATGAAGCCGCAGACGTCGTCAGCCACCTCCGCCACGAACACCGCCGCGTCGGGCTTTGAGGTTACCGCGGAGAGCCGGCCTGCCAGCTCAGACGGGCTGAGGGGATGGCCAAGTTCGGAGAGGAGGGTGAGGAGGGCAGGTAGGTCCACCTCCGCGGCGGGTCGAATGCCCATTGTCGCAGGCGCCTCCGCAGTTCTGTCTGATCGCGGATCCGTCATCGCCTCTACGAGTTCGCCAACCCGTCGGTCACCTGCCGCGCGGCTTTCGCGGTTCCCTCTTTGACAGAAACCTTCCCTATCCACATCAGGTCGAGCTGCTCCTGAATGTAGTGACTGACGCGGTCCCACTCGGGGATGTTAGGGGCCTGGCGAGCGTAAGCCAGGGCGTCAACGAACACCTTCCGGTGGTAACTGGTCTTCGCCGCGAGATAAGGGCCGTTGGCAACGGACTGGCGGGAGGGCTGCTTCTCCAGCTCTTTGCCCATCACCTCCTGTGCGTGCGGGCCGAGCAGGAACCTGAACAGCTCCCAGGCCTCCTGCGGGTGCTTGGTCCCGGCGGCGATGGCGTAGTTCTCCATTCCCGAGAGCGTGGCGTGCTGCTGCTTCTTTGGCAAGGGAGCGATGTCCCAGTGCAAGGTCCTCGCCTCGTTCATCGCCTGGATATCCCAGGCGCCGGTCATCAGCATGGCGGCCTGTCCGTTCGTGAACATGGCGATGTTCTGCTTCTTCTCCGCCTGCGTGGTGGGCGGGCACACCTTCCACTTGTGGCGCAAGTCAACCAGGAACTGGAGCGCTTCTTGGCTCTCCGGCCTGTCCAGAAGACAGCGCTTGCCGGCATCGTCGAGGATCTCTCCCCTGGCCGACCACACCCAGGGGTAGATCCGCGCGCCCCAGAAGTCAATGACACAGCCAAAGCGCCGCTTCTCCGGGTCGGAGCTGTCCACGGTCAGCTTCCGGGCGGCCGCCAGGTAGTCATCCCAGGTCCAGTTATCATCCGGGTAGCCGAGGCCCGCAGCGTCGAAAAGATCTCGGTTGTAGAACAGCACATAGACCGAGGTGTAGCGCGGGAGGGAGTAGAGCTTGCCCTGATAGCGGCACTGCTCGGCCAACTGAGGGTAGAAGTCCTGGAGGTCGAAGCCCTGGTCCTCTGCAATCAGCGGCTCCAGGTCGAGGAGCGCGCGGTTGGCGGCCATGGGCATGAAGTATGCGCCGTGGATGGACATGACATCGGGCGGATTGCCCGCCGCCACCATGGTCTGCAGCTTGTCCATGGCGCGTTCGCCGGGCTCGTTGATGATCTCCACGGCGATGTCCGGGCGCCCCTTCATGAACTCGGCGCACAGCCGCTGGTTCACGGCCAGCTCGGTCGGTCGAGTCCACGTGAAGAGAGTGATCCTCACCGGTTCGCCGGACTTGCCGGCGGTCCCGCGGGGTCCGCAGCCAGAGGCCAGGAGCGCGGTCAGCAGTAGTGCGAATGGCGCACAGCGCATTGCCTCTCCTCCCCTACCAGCCTGGTCCCGGCGCGCAGTTGGAGTCAGCGGGCACCACCTCTGCACGTTTCGGCCGGAAGCCGCAGCTTCGGAACTCCTCGTCACAGTATCCCACCGCGTGGGGATGGCACTTGACCACCATGTACTTGGCGATGAGCGGGAACGCCGGCTCCATCGCGCGCCGGCACGCGAACATCATCTGCCGAATCTCCCACTGCGCCCGGTTGCACATGCGCACATGGCAGACATGGAGCAGGTTTCTTAGGTTCATGGTCCAGATCAGGTTGGTCTTGCCGGCGTTGGGGATGATGTAGCGGGCATCTTGCTGCGCTTGCTCCCCCTTGATTCCTTCGGCGGCGAACTGGTCAATGATGTCGCGGTAGTAGTTGACAGTCTCGCCAACGACTTCCTCAAACCGCCCACCATCACCCGAGAGCGAGTCGGGCTTGATGAAGTACTCGGGGTCGCCGACGTCCACGTAGCGCTGGGACTGCTGGTTGTAGGAGCAGAGGCGGTGGCGCACGAGCTGGTGGGAGCAGGCGCGGCTGATGCCCTCGATGCCGAAGGTGAACGTGGGATGCTCCAGCGTGGAGCCGTGGCCTTGCCTGATCAACTCCTCGAAAAGGCGCGTGCGCAGCTTGTCGTTGCCGGCGCGCTCATAGGCCTGCTCGGGGTCGCCCTTCTGGTAGCAGAGCAGGGCGGCGGCTACCACCACGCGTTCCGGCTCGGGGGTATGGGTTAGGAGCGTGATCTTCAAGGTGGGCCTCCGGTGAGATGTGGTCGAGGATGAGTTCGGTTCGGGGAGCACAGAGTCCTGCCACGCAAACCCTTCACCGCGGAGACGCAGAGGGGGCAGAGACGGAGAGAGCCGGCGGGCGTGGGCACGCCCGCCCTACAGACGGCGGACACGCACCGGGTCTCCTTCGAGGACGGAGAACCGCGCCTCGGTGAGGGCCTCGGCCACCTGGATTGCCGAGCCAAGGTGGTCGGTGACGCGGGGCGCGGTGAACTCCGATGGCCCGTCGGCGAGGGCAAGCCAGACAATCAACTGGTCGGCGAGGTGGCTGTCAATAGCCGCGCCGGAGGCGAGTTCGGCGAGAAGGCTCTGCGCCGCCTCCTCCCCTACCCGCTCGGCGCGCTTGCCGCGCTCGCCCAGCGCGGAGGCACCGAGGCGGCGGCCGCTCTCGCACTCGGCCCACAGCACCATGCCGCAGCCCTCACTGTGGCCGCCTTCGGCGACGTCGAGCCTGATGTCGAGCTCGCGGCAGCCGCCCGCGTACAGCGTGTTGGCCGCGGACACGCGCATCCGCTTGGCGATGTGCTCGGGGAGGTTCAAGCTGTAGGCAAGACCGCGAATCCCCGTGACGTTCCCGCGGTCGGTCCATGTGATCGGCCGAAGGGACTCGCTGGGCTTCACCTCCACCTCGACCTGTCCGCCGCCCCTCGGGTAGAAGCCGCGCGTCACGCACCTCGCCTCCACCTGCGGACCTATCGCGGCAATAGCGGGCGAAAACACCTGGGCGAAGTGCTCGAACGGCGGCGAGAAGGGAACATCGGTGCCGCCGGTCAAGGACAGTCGCGAGCGGCCCCTGGCGCGGCAGAGCGCGGGCAGCAGGCACTGCAGGAAAAGGGTGAGGCTGCCAGCGGTTCCGACATCCAGACGCCACTTCGGACGCGGCCCTATCTGCTGGGGGTGAAACTCGATCTCCGCGGAGCCGATTGCGGCTCCGACGAGTTCGGCGCCGCAGAGATCGGCGGCTGCGGTCAGGCCCAGCAGATGCTGCGGCCGGAGGCCCGGCTTCGGGCGTCCGGCGCGAATGTTCTCCACCCGCACCCGCCGGCCGGTGACCGCGGACAGGGCCACCGCGTTACGGAGCATCTGCCCGCCGCCGGAGGAGGCGTCAATGACGACTAGCTCGGGCATCTCACGTCTGGAGGCCGGCGATCATCTCGGCCGCCTGGGCCACCGACTCGGCCAGCGCGCGAAGGCCCTGGGCTAGCGCGTCCTCGGAGATGACCAGCGGCGGCTCGATGCGGATGACCAATGGGTTGTTGAGAGTATAGGCGGTGATGACGCGGCGCTGGGCGAGGCCGGCGATGACCAGGCCGGCGATGTCGGCATCGACAAACTGAACGCCGATGAGCAGGCCGCGGCCGCGCACTGCGGAGATGAGATCGGGATGAGCCGCCTGCAAGTCGCGCAGACGGGCCAGCGCGATCTCTCCAGTCTTCCCGGCGCGGGCCGGCAGATCGAGCCGTTTGATCTCCCGGATGGCGGCTAGCCCGGCGGCGCAGGCGAGGGGGTTGCCGCCGAGGGTGGAGGAGTGCAGCAGCGGGTTCTCCTCCAGCGCGGCCCAGATCTCGGGGGTGCTGGCGAAGGCGCCCAGCGGCATCACGCCGCCGCCAAGGGCCTTGGCCAGGCAGATGATGTCGGGCACTACGCCCCACTGGTCACAGGCGAACATGGTCCCGGTGCGGCCGAAACCAGTCTGTACCTCGTCGAGGATGAGCAGAGCCCCGGTGCGGTTGCAGATGTCACGGGCCGCGGGCAGGTAGTCGTCCGGCGGGATGATCACCCCGCCCTCGCCCTGGATCGGCTCCAGGATCACGGCCGCGGTGTGATCGTCAACCGCGGCGGCTAGGGCCTCGGCGTCTCCAAAGGGGACGTGGCTGAATCCGGGCAGCATAGGAGCGAAGGGCTGCTTGTACACATCCCGCCCCGAGGCGCTCAGCGCCCCAAACGTCTTCCCGTGAAAGCCGGCCTCCGCGGCGACGATGTTGGGCCGGCGGGTGTGCAGACGGGCGAGTTTTAGCGCGCCCTCCACGGCTTCGGCGCCGCTGTGGCAGAAGAAGGACTTCGAGATGTCGCCGGGCAGGATCGCCGCCAGCTCGGCGGCCAGGTCGGCGACCGTCTGGTCGAAGAGCACCCGAGAGGCGAGTGGAATCCGTTCAAGCTGTTCCTTGACCGCGGCCACCACTGCAGGCGGCCGGTGGCCGAGGGCCAGCGTGCCGAAGCCGGCGAGCAGGTCAAGGTAGTCGCGCCCCTCGGTGTCCCAGATGGTGCAGCCTTCAGCCCGCCACTCCACCGCCTCGAAGCCCATGAACTTGCACAGGGCGGCGAGGCCGGAGTTGATGTGGTCGCGGTAGCGCGCGATAACCTCGGCGACGTTGACCTCCTCCGGTTGGTGCGGATCGCTCACTGCCCGCCCCTCGACTGCGCTCGGGCTAGGGCGAGGCCGAGCGGAGTCGAAGCCCCGCTCACCAGGGGCGCAGGCTGAGCCGAAGCCGGCTTCCATTCCCTGCCCACGGCCAGGTCGAGGCTCGCAACGGCGAGGTTGAGGCCGTAGATGGCGGAGTTCAGCCGCGTCTTTGCGCCCTCCAGGCCGGCCTCGGCATCCAGCACCTCCACGCTTGTGCTCACTCCTTCCTGGTACCTGAGGCCGGCGATGCGATGCGCCTCTCTCGCCTGGTCCACTTCCTTCTGCGCGGCCTTCACCTGGGCGGCGGCGGACTGCAGCATGAGGTAAGCGCTCTTCACATCCAGCCCGACCTGAAGCTGCAAACTGGCCAGATTCTTCTCTGCCTGGCGGAGCTGCGCCTGCGCGGCCCTGATCTCCCCGGTCACCTGTCCGCCGTTGTAGAGACTCCAGTTCGCCACCAGAATGATGTTGCCGGAGTTCTGCGACACCACGAGCTCCGTACCAGGTGAGCCGAACAGGTCACCGTCGATGGTGGTGCTGGGCCTGAGCGCGTAGCTGACAGCGGCGGCGATGGTGGGCTGGCGAGCACCGCGGGCCACCCCGAGCACCGCGGCGCCTGCGCTCACCGCGGCCTTTGCCGACAGCAGGTCGGACCGACCGGCGAGCGCTTCCGCCTTGAGCGCCTCGGGATCGACCTCCGGCACCTCGGCGGCGGGTGGAGTGGTGAGTCGCGTGTCCTCGCTCACCTGCACTCCGAGCGCGGTGCTCAGGGCCTCGCGGGCGATGCTGAGGTCGGTCTGCGCAGCAATCAGCCCCTGCTCGACGCGTGCGACGTAGGCCTCCGCCGACAGGACATCGAACTGAGGCGCCACGCCTGCGTCATATCGCAGTTTGGCGATGCGCAGGTGCTCCTCTGCGGAGCCGACCACTTCCTCGGACACCTTCACCTGCTCCCCGGCGGTGAGCACTCGATAGTAGGCCTGGCGAACGGCGAAGGCGATCTGCTGCTGCGTGCGCTGATAGGCGCCAGCGGCCCCCTTCAGATAGTCGTCCGCGGCACGGATGCCCTTGGACAAGGCTCCTCCGGTGTAGAGGGGCTGGGAAAGGGCGAAGTCCGTCTCCCAGCTGGTGCCGGAACTCTGGAACGAGAAGGCCGGCAGGTCCACCGGAGTCGTGCGGCTGGAGCTGACCTCGAAGCGAGGATGAGTGTACGACACAGCCTGCAAGAGGTTGCCTTTGGCCAGCTCGACGCCCTGCTCGGCTGCGCCCACCTGCGGGTTGTGCTCCATGGCGAGGGCGATCGCCTCATCCAGGGAGAGGGTGGGCTGCGCCGGTGCAGAGGGCCGGGGAGCTTCACCGGCTGGCGAAGCCTCCTGGGCAAGCATGGGAGCGGCGGCGGCCGCCAGGACCAACAGGCTGGCCATCCCAATGGAAACGCAGAGTCGGTGGTTGCGACACATGGCAGACATCCTTTCGTGGTGCGACGTCAGGTCGCTCACGCTAGCACTTCTGCAAGGGGCGCAGGCCTCCTGCCCTCGCGCACGGTGGAGGAGGCGACACATAGTGGAAAGAAGAGGGCCGACTCGCCCTACGGCCTGCCCCGCAGCGCATCCCGAAGCTGCTTGCGTTTCACCTTCAGGGTGTTGGTGCGCGGCAACTCCCCCTCCCAGAAGTGCAGGCCCCGGATCCGCTGGTGGGTGGGGAGCCGCCGGGAGATGTCCGACACCGCCGACTCGACCTCTCGCTTGCGCTCGTCAAGCGGCGGCGGGCCGTCGAGATCGTCCAGGGTGACGATGGCATGGACGGCATCACCCGCCGCCGCGGGGTCGGGCAGCCCGATCACACAGAGCTCCTTCACGTGGGGGAGGCCCCGGTATAGCCATTCCACCTCGACCGGGTAGACGTTCTTGCCGCCGCCGGTCACGATCACGTCATCGGCGCGACCCGCGAGCACGAGGTAACCGTGTCGGTCCAGCCCTCCCAGGTCGCCTGTGCGGAACCACTCGCCGCAGAAGGCCTGGTGGCTTGCCTGGGGGTCGTCGAGGTAGCCGGAGAAGACGCAGGGGCCCTTCGCCAGGACACCTCCCACGTCGTCTGCATCCGGCTCCTCGATCCTCAGCTCCACGCCCGGGAGGGGAGGCCCGACGGTGCCGCGGCGAGGCCGCCGTGGGGGGTTCAAGGTCAACACCGGCGCGGTCTCGGTGAGTCCGTAGCCCTCGCAGACAGTGAGACCCATCAGGTCGAGAGCATCATAGATGTCCGGGGGCAGGGCCGCGCCCCCGCTGACCACGAGCCGCAGGCGGCCACCCAGGCGCGCGTGTACGGTGTGGAAGAGCACGGCGCGCAGCCTTCGCAAGGATGGCGCCAGCGGCGGCATCAGCCCCGCGAGTCCGCGGCAGAGACGCGCCATCCCGAGCAATGCGGCGAACGTTCTCCGCCGCGGGGGTGAGGAGGATTCGATCCGCACCCGGATTGCTCGCACCAACAGGGCGAGCAGACGGGGCACGGCGATAATGACGCTGGTTCGGGTCGCCTGCATGGTCTCCAGCAGGGCCTTTGGCGTCACTCGCTCCAGATAGGTGACGGTGGCGCCGACAGTGAGGGGCGCCAAGAATCCTCCTGTGAACTCCAGCGCGTGGTGCATCGGCAGCACGGACAGAAGGTGGTCGCAGGACGAGAACGGCACCACCGCCAGGAGCGCCTGAACGTTGGAGAGGAAGTTCCGGTGCGTCAGCGGAACGCCCTTCGGCGCCAGAGTTGTCCCAGAGGTGAACAGAATGGAGGCGGTGAGTTCGCCTGCCTCCGGACAGTCCGGCGCGGCCCCAGCTCCGCGCGTTCCGACTGCCGGATGGGATTCGTCGTGGGGCTTGGCAAACCGGTCAACCACGAAGACGCGGGGAGGTGGGTCGGCATCCGCGATGGCGCCTCGGACACGCTGCAGCACTGCTTGCGAGAGGAGCCAGATGCGCGCGTCTGTCCTCGCCGCGATGGCCATGATGTCGGAAGCGCCAAGCTGTGGGTCCAGCGGCACGATCGCGGCCCCCTGGGAGGAGATGGCGAAGTAGGCCACTCCCCATTCGGGGGCGCTCTCTGAGACCAGGAGCGCGCGATCGCCTGCAGACAGCCCGGCCTCGGCGAGCACTTGGCCCCAGGCCTCGGCGTCCGCGAACAGTTCGCGATAGCTCAGCTTGGTCCAGGCCCCGGATCGGCACACCTGGAGGGCGGTCTTGTCACCGAAGCTGGAGGCCGCCCCGGACAGCAGGCCGAAGAGGGTGCTTGCCTCGCGTGGTTCGGCCGCGGGAGGAGCGGGCATACCTAAGCGACCCCGCTGGGAGCGTGCATCCTCGCCCACTTCACGAACGCTCGACAGGCGGCGTCCTGCCATTCCGGTTTGACTCCGATCCCCTCCATGGACTCGTAGTAGCCGGCGATGAAGCCACCGCCGCGGGCGCCTAGCTTCTCCACGAGGTCTCGGGCGAAGGCCTCGATGCGAGGGATGTCGCCGGTGGGCAGCACGCGCTGAATGTCCACGGGGCAGTAGAAGGTGACGCGGCCGCCAAACTCGGCGGCGAGACGATCTACGCCATAGAGGCCCGGCTGGTCGAACTGGAGCACGGCCACGCCGCACTCGATGAGGTCCTCCACGATGTCGAAGATGTAGCCGCAGGAGTGCATCCACACGGAGAGGCCCCGGGAGCGGGCATGGCCGCAGAGGATGAGGAAGTAAGGCTTGAAGATGCGGCGCCACATCGCCGGACTGACGAGCAGGCGGTCCTGCGTGCCCCAGTCCTCGGCGTACATGATGGCGTCAGCGCCGGCGGCGGCCCAGTTGTCCATGCAGCGGCAGAGCAGGGCGATGACGCGCTCCGCGAGGCGGCCAACCTCTGCGGGATGGAGCAGCAGATCGGCCAGGAAGATGTCCATGCGCCGGAGATAGCGCATGATCGAGAACGGAAAACCGGGCAGGCCGCCAATGTGGTAGCGGCCGGGCGTGTTGGCGAAGGCCGCAGCTGCCTTCTGATAGCGCGCGGGGTCATCGAAGGGAGGCATGCGATAGCTATCGAGCTGCGACCAGTCCTGAAGCGCACCCTCGATCACCTCGCCCTGATAAAAGTCAGTGGTGGCGGCCCAGATGTTGCCCCATTCGTCCTCCCACTTGCGCCCCTCTTCCGGCGGGAAGGTGCGGCTGGGTTTGCGGTTGGGATCAGGGGCCACCCCTCCCCAGACGGTGTCATCGGGGTAGGGATCGGGCAGCGCCAGGGCAATGCGCTCGGGATGGCCGAAGGTGATGGTGCTCTGCACGATCTCACGCGGAGTCACGGAGCGCTCCTCTATTGCTGTTCCCAGAATTGGGTGATGGTCAAGCACGCTCCGGCAGGCCCTGGAGCCACTTTGTCTGAGTCTCGCCGTCACCCTATTCGGCGAGACTCAGTAGCCTGGAGGAGTTCCCGCGCACCGGTCGTTTCCCTGCCGACGAGCGTCACCGAACAGAGCGGGGGCTCCCCTCCCCAACTATCCGACCATTCGTCAGCCAGCCGATTCCAACACCAGCAGCGCATCCTCCCACCCATGGGGAGTGGCGAACGCTTCTGCCCGGGCCGTCGCAAGATGGCCGATCGCTGTCGGCTCCGCGCTCCGCGGATCTACCCAAAAGGCCTTCGCCGTCTTCCCAGCGAGCTTGGTCATGTCAACGGTAAAGGAAGCCTGACTGCCGCAGTACACCACCGCCCAGTGACCGTCCTTGTGACGGGCGGCCAGGTTCAGCACTTGCCCGCTCGTCTCGCCGCCTGTGGTGAGAACGGTCTGGTCGGGAACGAGATGCCACCACTCCTTCCGCGCCATGAGAATCCTCTTCAGGAGGCCTAGTTGAGTGGCACCGGGCGCGTCCAACGCCTGCCTCCAGGTGGGCAGCACTCGCCAACTGTCGTTGTGCCCGTAGGTGTGATGGGCGCCGGCCAGGTAGGAGTAGTAGGCCTGTCGGCGGACCCACAGAGGGGTGATATCGAAGCCGTACTCGGAGCCCTGCTCGTAGGCGCCTTCCGCCATGAGAACTGGCTTCGCAGGCTTGAGATGGTAGTCTCTGGTGACCATGGGGTGGATCAGCTCGACCGAGTTCCAGGTCTGCATCGAGTTGAAGTCGAGCCAGTCCTCCTCGTGGATGAAACTCGAGCTGTAGGGCGCGGGATCCGGTTTGAAGGTCACCAGATGGCGCCCGCCGTCGCCTTCACGAATGCCGGCCGCCAGCTCCCGCAGAATGGGAACGAACTCCTGCGTGGCCTCGGGCGTCATGGACCAGACGATGGTCGGCACGTCCTGATAGCGCTGCGCCACCCACCTCGCCCAGGCGCGCGCGTTCCCCAACGTGATAGACGCGCGGTAGCGCTGATGGAACAGCGTCATGGAGATGGCCACGCCTTTGCTTTGGGCAATCTCGACGACGGCATCAACGTTCCGGAAATAGGCCTCGTCGGGCGTGAGGGGGTCGTCGTGCACCCAGGGCTTCGCCCCGTAGACGTTGGCCTGCGTGCCGTCACCAACGCCCATGAGCATGACCTGCACGAAGGCAAACCCCTTGCTCCTGGCGCTCTCGAGGATCACCTCGGCTTCCTCCAGGGTGTACTCCCGGAAGAGCTGCCACTGGGTGGTGCCCAGCCAGAAGACCGGGTCGCCCTTCTGGTCTACGAAGTACCTGCCATTCTCACTGACTCTGACGGGGTGCATTGGTCACCGCCCTGCCACCGGATCCAACCTCGTGCTCCAGCCATAGTGCAGCACAGCCGCAGGCTGCCGGGGCTAGATGGTCTCCTTGCCATGCTAAGCCGGGACACGGTCTTCGTCAATGGGAGGAAGGGACTTCCTTCGCCGCCTTCTGGTGGTCCGGTTCCTGAGGCAAGAGCCACACCAGACCCCTGTTGCCCGGGGCGAGCTCACTCTCAAATGGCGACGCCAGCATCCCCGCGGGCCGGAGTCCACCACACCCAGAGGCGAGTGTGGTCCCCGCTGCCATGGAGATCTTGACACCAGCCCCCTGTTGCCGTAAACCTGGCTCATGCTTACCAGGCAAGGGGGACGCGGCATCATCGCTCACTTGGGGACCAAAGTCGCGCGCCGCTACCTGATCGGGGGTCAGCAGGAGTTTGCCTTCCGACGCGCCCAGGGGTGTGACCTGCCAAACCTGACCGCGACGGATCTCTACCTCCATATCCCTTTCTGCAAGAGCCTCTGTCCGTACTGCCCGTACAACCGCATTCCCTACCGGGAGGATCTCGTCGCCCCATACACCTCCGCCATGCTGGAGGAGACGGACATGTATGCACGGCGGCTCGGCCGAACGAAAATCACCTCCATATACATCGGCGGCGGGACGCCGACCACACTCATTGATGAGCTGGGGCTCATCCTCGATCGGGTGCGGGCGGGATTCGACGTCGCTGGACCGATCTGCATAGAGACCAGCCCTCTCGATATCACGCCGGTCAACCTGAGGAAGCTGCAGGCATACGGCGTGAACATGGTGAGCGTGGGAGTGCAAAGCTTCGACGACCGGTATCTACGTCTGATCGGAAGGAACTACGGCGCGGAGGCAGTGAGCCCGGCGATTGAGCTGGCGGTGGCCGCGGGTCTGCACTCCGTGAACCTCGACCTGATGTTCGCACTCCCCGGCCAGCATCTCGAGGACCTGGAAACCGACCTGGCAAAAGGCATCGCTTCCGGGGTGAACCAGCTCACCGTCTATCCGCTCTTCACGTTCCCTTACACTGCGGTGGGACAATTCCTGAGACTGCGGACAGTGAGGATGCCCAGCCTACCCACGCGCCGCGTGATGTACCGGCGGATCCACGAGTTCTGCGAGGCGAACGGGTTCCGGAGGGTTTCAGTGTGGGGCTTCTTGCGGGGGGAGGCGCGCCGCTATTCCTCGGTGACGCGGGACCTATACCTGGGTCTCGGGGCCGGCGCCGGCTCTCACGTGCCCGGGAGCTATCATCTCAACACCTTCTCGGTCCCGGCCTACATCGAGCGCTGCCGCGAAGGCCGGCTGCCGATTGCGCTGCAGATGGCGCTCACCCCCGCGATGTCGCAGTTCCTCTGGCTTTACTGGCGACTCTATGACACCCAAATCTCGAAGGAGCACTTCGCGCGGGTGTTCTCGGGTACGGCGGGCAGCAGGCGGGCCAGACGACTGCTGCAGCTCATCCAGCGCCTTGGACTGTGTGAGGAGACGGAGGAGGCGTTCAGGTTGAACGAGCGGGGCGCCTTCTGGGTGCACCTCATGCAGAACCACTTCGTGCTCCACCACATCAACACCATCTGGTCTGCCGCAAGATCGGAGCCGTGGCCGGAGGTGATCCGGTTCTGAGAGGCCGGAACTACCGCGGGTCGAGCAAGGGACGGCGCGAGGCGACCGTGAGGGAGATGGGGGATCGGCAAGAGCATGGTAGGCATCTCTCCCTTCTGCCAACTGGACCGTGGCCCGAAATTGCTTGAGCGATCCTGGGTCCGGTAGGAGCCGCGCACGCGGCCGCCGAAAGCCCAGAGCATGGGCGCGGTACCCAGCGTGCAGGTAGGCGATCGGGTGGAGATGCGGAAGCCCCACGCCTGCGGCGCCAACCTGTGGACCGTTCTGCGGATCGGGGCCGATATCCGCGTGCGCTGCGAGCAGTGCGGGCGGTCCGTCATGCTCACCCGTGAGCGGTTCGACCACGCCGTCAGGCGGCGCCTAGAGAGCGAGACAAGCGATCAGCCCTGAGCCAGCCGCTGCTTGGTGTATTCCGTAAGGCCACCCGCGGCAATGATCTCCTGCAGGAACTCTGGGAACGGCTCGGCCTGGTAGCTGCGGTTCTGGGTGGTGTTCTCGATGCGGCCGGTGGCGAGGTCGACGGCCAGCTCATCCCCGGCGCGGGTCTCGCGCGCGGCCTCCGCGGACACGAGCACTGGCAGGCCGATGTTGATGGCGTTGCGGAAGAAGATGCGGGCGAAGCTGACGGCGATGACACAGCTTACGCCCGCGGTCTTGATGGCAAGAGGTGCTTGCTCGCGGGAGCTGCCGCAGCCGAAGTTCTCATCGGCGACGATGATATCGCCCGGCTTCACGCGCTTGACGAACTCCTGGTCAATATCCTCCATGCAATGCGCGGCGAGTTCCGCCGCGTCCGAGGTATTGAGGTAGCGGGCGGGGATGATGACATCGGTGTTGACGTGATCCCCGTAGCGGTGGACCCGACCGCGCAACACGCTCATGGCAACTCCTCCGGGCTGGCGATGCGGCCGAGCACCGCAGAGGCGGCCGCCACCGCCGGCCCCGCCAGGTAGACTTCGCTCTCGGGGTGCCCCATGCGGCCCACGAAGTTGCGGTTGGTGGTGGCGACCGCCCGCTCGCCCCTGGCGAGCACGCCCATGTGTCCACCCAGGCAGGGCCCGCAGGTGGGGGCGCTCAACGCCGCGCCCGCCTCGAGGAACACCTCGGCAAGGCCTTCTTTGATCGTCTGCATGTGCACCCGAGGAGTGGCCGGAATCACGATCAGGCGAACGCGCGGATGGATCTTCCGGCCCTTCAGAATCTCCGCGGCCACCCGCAGATCCTCGATTCTGCCGTTCGTGCACGAGCCGATCACCGACTGGTCTATGGTGATGTCGCGCGCCTCCCGGACCGGGCGCGCATTCTCCGGCAGGTGGGGAAGTGAGACCTGAAGCTCGATCTGCGCGCAGTCCACCTCTACGGTGCGTATGTACTCGGCGTCGGGATCGCTGGTTACGGGTGTGTACGGCCGGGACGTGACCGACTTCATGAACCGCTCAGTCTCGGCGTCCGGGTTGATAATGCCATTCTTGGCGCCGGCTTCGATCGCCATGTTGCACATGGTCAGACGCCCGGACATGGGCAGGGCCTCGATGGTCTCGCCGCAGAACTCGAGCGTCTGGTAGAGCGCGCCGGAAACGCCGATCTGTCCAATGGTGTAGAGAATCAGATCCTTGCCGCCGACCCAGGGCTTGAGCTTGCCGCGGTAGACCATCTTGATGGAGGGAGGCACCCGCAGCCAGCACTCGCCGGTGGCCATGGTGGCCGCCAGGTCGGTGCTGCCCACGCCGGTAGCGAAGGCGCCGACGGCGCCGTAGGTGCAGGTGTGGGAATCGGCGCCGATAATGCACTCGCCCGGCGCCACCAGCCCCTCCTCCGGCAGCAGCGCGTGCTCGACTCCGGCCCGGCCTGTGTCCCAGAAGTGCTCCAACCGCTGCGCCAGCGCGAACTCCCGCATCACCCGGCACTGTTCGGCCGACTTGATGTCCTTGTTGGGCGTGTAGTGGTCGGCGACGAGCACCACCCGCGACCGATCAGCCACCTGCCCCGCAGACATTTTGCGGAACTCCTCGATGGCGAGGGGCGCGGTAATATCATTGCCCAGCATCAGGTCTACGCGCGCCATCACGAACTGGCCGGGATGGACCTCGGCCTGCCCGGAATGGCGGGCGAGGATCTTCTCGGTGATGGTCATGCCCACTAGGATCCGGCCTTTCTCTTTCTCTTCCGGGCGGTGGCCGCGCCGTGACCTGCACGGAATGCCAGCTTGTTGAGGGCCTGTAGATAAGCCTTCGCGGAGGCCTCGATGATGTCCATACTGGAGCCGCGGCCGGTGTGCGCGGTGCCCGCGCGATCCTCGATGCGGACGGTCACCTCTCCGAGCGCATCGGTGCCGCCGGTCACGGAGCTGACATTGTAGTCGAGCAGCTTGTGCGGCATCTTGATGAGCTGACCGATGGCCTTGTAGACAGCGTCCACGCTGCCGACCCCGCTGGCAACCGCCTGGAAGGTATCTCCGTTGCGGCGCAGGCGGACGGTGGCGGTGGGAATGGTGGTTCCGCCGCTGACCACGTGCAGGTAATCCAGGGCGTAGATCTCCTGGGCAATGCGCTGCTCGTCGGCAACCAAGGACTCCAGCTCGTCATCGGTGACTTGCTTGCGCTGGTCGGCCAAGGCAAGGAAGCGCTGGTAGGTCTTCTCCAGTTCGTCGGCGGAGAGGTCATACCCCAGCTCAGACAGCCGGTGCCGCACCGCCTTGCGCCCGGACCGGCTGGTGAGGACGATCTCGGTCTTCTCCCTCCCGATGGTCTGCGGGCGGATGATCTCGAAGCTGGCGCGGCGCTGCATCAGCTTGATGACGCCGTCCACGTGTACGCCGGAGGAGTGGGCGAACGCGTTCTCGCCGACGATCGCCTTGTTCGGCTGCACGGGAATGCCCGTGATCTCGCGGACAAGTCGGCTGGTCCGGTAGATCTCCTTCAAGACGATGCCGGTGGCGAACTTGCGCTTGAGCTCCCGGCGGGTGTCGAGAATGCAGGCGATCTCCTCCAGCGCGGCATTGCCCGCCCGCTCTCCCAGGCCGTTGATGGTGCACTCCACCTGGGTGACGCCATTGAGCACGCCGGCGAGGGAGTTGGCGGTGGCCAGCCCGAGGTCGTCGTGACAGTGGACGCTGATGGCGGCCTTGCCCATGTTCGGGACCGTCTCCCTCAGCTTGGCGATGAGGGCGCCGAACTCGTGCGGCAGCGTATATCCGAGGGTGTCGGGGATGTTGATAATGGAAGCGCCGGCCTCAATGGTCGCCTCCACGACCTCGCGCAGGAAATCGAACTCGGTGCGGGTGGCATCCATGGGCGAGAACTCCACCTCTTCGATCAGCTTCCGGGCTTGTGCCACAGAGGCCACCGCCAGGTTGAACACCTCCTGCTTGCTCTTGCGGAGAATGGCCTCGCGGTGCTGGGGCGAGGTGCTGAGGAAGACGTGCAGACGGACCCGCTTGCCGCCGCCGAGCGCCTCCGCGGTGCGGTCAATGCAGTCTGGGCGGCACAGGCTGAGGCCCGCGATGATGGGCCCCTTAACCTCTCGCACGATACGCTGGACCGCGTCGAAGTCGCCGGGAGAGGAGTACGGGAAGCCGGCCTCGATGACATCCACGCCCAGGCGCGCCAACTGCTTGGCGACCTTGAGCTTCTCCTCCGTGGTCATGCGACCACCGGGACACTGCTCTGCGTCTCTGAGGGTCGTATCGAAGATGGCAATCCTGGTCTTGATAGCCGCTCTCTTGCGCGATACAGCCATAGCGCAAAGCCTCCTTACTGCGCTCGTCCGGCCGCCACTGCGGGCAGGCCTGCCTCTTCGGCTTCGCTCAGAGCAGGCCTACTCGTGCAGCCAAGGCATCATCTTGCGGAGCTTGTCGCCCACTTCCTCGATCAGATGCCGCGAGCCGAGCTCCCGCAGGCGGGTGAACACCGGCCGGTTCGCCTGGTTCTCCAGAATCCACTCCCGGGCGAAGTCCCCGCTCTGGATCTCGTCCAGCAAGTCCTGCATCGCCTCTCTGGCTTCCGGCCCGATCACCCGCGGGCCGCGGGTCATGTCTCCGTACTCGGCGGTGTCGCTGACGCGACGCCTCATTCCCATCATGCCGTGAGCTTGGATCAGATCCACGATCAGCTTCAGCTCGTGCAGCACTTCGTAGTAGGCGCACTCGGGCTGGTAGCCGGCCTCCACCAGAGTCTCGAACCCGGCCTTGATCAGCTCGGTGACGCCGCCGCACAGCACGGCCTGTTCGCCAAAGAGGTCGGTCTCGGTCTCCTCCTTGAAGGTGGTCTCCAGCACGCCGGCGCGGGTGGCGCCCAGCGCCTTGGCGTAGGCGAGGGCGATGTCCAGCGCGTTGCCCGTGGCATCCTGCTGAACCGCTACCAGCGCGGGGACGCCGCGGCCCTTCTCGAACTCGGCGCGCACCAGCGAGCCCGGGCCTTTGGGCGCGACCATGAACACATCCACGTCTGCAGGGGGCACGATCTGATGGTAGTGGATATTGAAGCCGTGCGCGAACACCAGCGCCTTGCCCTTCTTCAGGTTGGGGGCCACCGCGCTCCGGTACACCGCCGGCTGCACGTGGTCTGGCGTGAGGATGGCGATCACATTGCCAGCGGCGGCGGCCTCTGAGGCGCTCATGGGGCTCATCCCGTCGGAGACCGCATTCTTCCAGCCGGGAGCGCCCTCCACATCTGCAACCACCACCTTTATGCCGCTGTCCCGCAGACACAGCGCGTGCGGCCGTCCCTGAATGCCGTAGCCGATGATCGCCACCGTCTTCCCCTTCAGGGCGCTTATCTTTGCGTCTCTGTCGCGATACAGCTTAGCCATCATACGCCTCCTTGGTTTTGTGGATGACGCGCGCCGCTGTTGATCTGAGAGGACATGCCTCGACGCCGCGTCAGGTAGCCAACCGCCAAGCCAATCACTGCCCCCAGCGCCGCGAACAGCGCCAGGTTGATCAGCAGAGCCTTTACACTATCGAGTCCATATCTGCCGATGATCGCATTGTATATCCGCCACATCACCAGCGCGGCGGGGCCTGCCATCCCACACAGCAGACCCGCCAGCGCTCCCAAAGCCACTCGCTTCCTGGCCGCGCCCACCGCCGCTCCCAGCACCAGACCGGCCGGAGGCAAAGCGATGGCGACGAGCAGAATGACCTGCTCGGCCTGCGCGACCGTCACCAGTTCCTTCATCTCGTCCATCGCCTATGCCGTGCGAGGGCCGCGGGAGAGCACGATGCGGCCGGTGCGCATCATCTCCTTGATGCCGTGCTTGCGGAGCAGGCTGATGATGGCATCAATCTTATCTGCGTTGCCGGTGCACTCCACGGTGAACGTGGTCTCCGAGATGTCCACGATGTTGGCACGGAAGATGGCGACCGTCTGCATGATCTCCGGGCGTGACGCGGCGTCGGCGTTCACCTTCACCAGGGCGAGCTCCCGGGTCACCACCGCCTCGTCCTGGTGATCGAGCACCTTGATCACATCCAGCAGCTTGTAGAGCTGCTTGCTGATCTGCTCGAGGACTGCATCCGGCCCCTCCACGACGATCGTCATGCGAGAGATATCCGGATCCTGGGTAGTGCTCACCGCGAGGCTGTCAATGTTGAAACCCCGCCGTGCGAACAAGCTGGCGGTGCGGGCGAGCACACCCGGACGGTTGTTCACCAGCACTGAGATGGTGTGTTTCATGGTCCCGCCTTTCGTCTACCGATTCTGGCGTGGCGTCGGAGCGCCAACGATGTAGCCACATCTACCTCCGATGCCACCGCACCTGGGTTCCTCGCGGTGCCAGGTGCCCGTGGCGAACGCGCTAATCCACCAGCATGTCATCTATGGTACCCCCGGCCGGCACCATGGGCATCACGTTCTCATCTCTCGCCACGTGGAAGTCAATCAGGCAAGGGCGGTCTTTCACCGCCATCGCCTGCTGGATGGCGCCGATAACCTCTGCTTCCTTGGTTACGCGTAGACCGACCGCTCCGTAGGCCTCCGCCAGCTTGACGAAGTCGGGTGTGCCGACGGCGATGTCTGTGAACGACAGCCGATTGTGGTAGAACAGCGTCTGCCACTGCCGCACCATGCCCAGATAGCCGTTGTTCAGCACCGCGATCTTGATGGGCAGTTTGCTGACCACCGCGGTGGCCATCTCCTGGATGTTCATCTGGATGCTGCCGTCACCGGCGATATCCCACACCACGCGGTCCGGCCGTGCAAACTGCGCTCCGATGGCGGCGGGGAAACCGTAGCCCATGGTGCCGAGACCGCCGGAGGTGATGAACTGTCGCATCTCGGTGCACGGATACCACTGGGCGGCCCACATCTGGTTCTGGCCCACTTCGGTGGTGATGATCGCCTTGCCCTCGGTGGCGCGCCATATCTCCTGGATAACGGACTGCGGCTTGAGCCCGTCACCCTTCCAGCTCAGCGGGTACTGCTGTTTCCAGGCCTCGGTCTTCGCTCGCCACTCCGGGTGTTTGAGGGCGCTCACTTTCTTGACCAGCGCGGCAAGCACAAGTTTCACGTCTCCGACGATGGGCAGAGCCGGCCGGACGTTCTTGCCGATCTCCGCCGGGTCCACGTCTATGTGGATGATCTTCGCGTTGCGCGCGAACATGTCCAGCTTGCCCGTGACGCGGTCATCGAAGCGCGTGCCAACGGCGATGATCACATCGGCCTCGTGGAGGGCGTAGTTGGCGTACGCGGTACCATGCATTCCCGGCATCCCCAGAGACAACTCGTGGTTCTCGGGAAAGCCGCCTTTCCCCATCAGGGTCATGGTCACCGGGATGTCAGCGCGCTCAGCCAAGGCGACTAGTTCGGCCTGCGCCTCTGCCGCGTTCACGCCCCCGCCTCCGTACAGCACCGGCTGCCGGGCCGTGTCTATCAGCTCCGCGGCGCGCTCGATCATCCGCACGTGGCCGGCGCGCGTGGGGCGGTAGCCGGGGAGATCCACCTTCTCCGGGTACTCGAACTCAATGGTGGCCTGCTGGACATCGCGCGGGAAGTCTATTAGCACCGGCCCGGGCCGGCCGGTACGGGCGACGTAGAAGGCCTCCTTCAGCACCC
>Ga0315277_10003805_pt1 | contig 20356 bp, 12 predicted proteins | sample YL17G05_15_MG_FD_203695 | JGI IMG/M metagenome (GOLD analysis project Ga0315277, IMG submission 203695) | Sediment microbial communities from Yellowstone Lake, YNP, Wyoming, USA - YL17G05_15 | ecosystem: Environmental > Aquatic > Freshwater > Lake > Sediment | place: USA: Wyoming | collected... | reverse complement strand
GCACTGCCTTTGCCGTCCTGTTCCCCGCCTGGAGACTGGCCTTCGACATCTCTATATACCAGTCGCAGAACTCGTGCCAGACGAAATGATAGATTTTCTCCGCGGCTTCATAGAACTTGTACTGGTTGAGCGCAGCCTCGAGCTCGGCCGTGATCCCCGCCAGGCGGCTGCGGATCCACCGGTCAGCCAGGGTCAGCTCGCCCTCGGCAATCTCAGCCGGTTCTTCATCCAGGTTCATCAGGACGAACCTTGAGGCGTTCCAGATCTTGTTGACGAAGGCCCTATAGCCCTGCATCCGCTCTTCGGAGAGGGAGAGGTCCATCCCCGGTATGGCCAGCGCCGCCATGGTGAAGCGCAGCGCATCGGTTCCATATTTCTCTATCATCTCCAGCGGGTCGATGATGTTGCCCTCGGACTTGCTCATCTTGCGGCGCCGGAAGTCGCGGACAAGACCGTTTATAAAAACCTGGCGGAAGGGGATCTCACCCCTGAACTTGAGCCCCATCATGATCATCCGGGCCACCCAGAAGAAAATGATGTCGAACGCCGTGCCCATTAGGTCGGTGGGATAGAACATCTCCAGGTCGACCGTTTTTCCCGGCCAGCCCATGGTTCCGAACGGCCAGAGCGCCGAACTGAACCAGGTGTCGAGCACGTCTTCGTCCTGGACGAGATCTGCTTTCCCGCACTTCGGGCATATCGCCGGAGTCTCCATGGCGACGATGATCTCGCCGCAGGACCGGCAGTACCAGGCCGGGATGCGATGTCCCCACCAGAGCTGCCGGGAGATGCACCAGTCGTGGATGTTGTACATCCACTCGAAATAACTCTTGGTCCAGTTGGCCGGGATGAACCGGATCGTCCCGTCCTCGACGACCCGGATAGCCTCCTTGGCCAGCGGCGCCATCTTCACAAACCACTGCCAGCTCAGGTGCGGCTCGATCACCGTCTTGCAGCGGTCGTGGTGCCCCACCATATGCGGATAGTCTTCAACCTTGACCAATAATCCGAGCTCCCGGAGGCGCTCGACGACCCGGCGCCGGCATTCGAACCGGTCGAGCCCCTTGAACTCCGCTCCGGCGGCCTCGGTCATCTTCCCCGACCCGTCAATAACGATGACCTGTTCGAGGCCGTGCAGCTTTCCCAACTCAAAGTCCACGGGATCGTGGGCCGGCGTGACCTTGACGGCTCCGGTCCCAAAGTCCTTCTCAACCCGGCTGTCCGTTATGACGGGGATCTTGCGGTTCACCAGGGGCAGGAGAAGGGTCTTTCCGTGGAAGGCCTTATAGCGCTCGTCGTCGGGATGGACGGCGATGCCGGTATCCCCGAGCATGGTCTCCGGCCGGGTGGTGGCAACGACGATCGCGCTCTCTCCTTCCAGGCCGGGATACCTGATGTAATAGAGCTTTCCCTGCAGCTCTTTGTGCTCGATCTCGATATCGGAAAGCACGGTGTTGCAGCGGGGGCAGCGGTTGACCAGGTAGTAATCCCGGTAGATCAGGCCTTCCTGGTACAGGCTGACGAACACCAGGCGTACCGCCTGTGAGAATCCCTCGTCCATGGTGAAGCGCTCCCGCGTCCAGTCCAGGGAGCAGCCCAATTTCTTGAGCTGGCCGGTGATGATGCCGCCGTATTTGTGCTTCCATTCCCAGGCTATCTTGAGGAACTCCTCGCGGCCGAGCGTCTCCCGGCTCAGGCCCTTTTCTTTGAGGCCCTGCTCGATCACGTTATGGACGGCGATCGAGGCATGGTCGGTGCCGGGCAGCCAGAGGACGTTATATCCTTGCATCCTCTTCCAACGGCAGATGATGTCGGGCAGGGTGAAGCAGAGGGCATGGCCCATATGGAGCGACCCCGTGACATTGGGAGGTGGAAGGACAAGAGAGAACTTCGGTTTCGTCGAGGGGACCTCGGGTGTGAACAACCCTTCCTCGATCCAGAAACGGGACCATCGTTCTTCTACCGGCTTGGGGTCGTAAGATTTATCCAGGATTTTCATTGGTCCTTCTTCTCCCTATCCAGCCATTCCTTGAACTCCGCCCGGAGAGATGCCTTGAGCCTCTTCTCAAGCTCCCGCTCCACCGACAGGACTTCATCTCGCAATATAATCTTGAGCTTATCCTCGACCTCTTCCCCCGGCTGCGCGGAAGGAGGCAGAGGCAGGTACTCTTCTTCTTTAAAAAGAGGAAGGACGCCGCCCGGCGAGGCTTCCTCGAGGAGCGCCTCTTCGGGGAAGGAAGGCGGGCTCTTCCTTCGGTCGACGATCTCCCGGACAAGAAGTGCCAGCCCCTCGGAATCAAAGGGCTTCTGGACGATCTGGTCGTGATCGATTCCCCGCAATCTTTCCTCGTCCACCGGATCGAAGGCATTTTTGAGCAGGATGAGGCCGACTTTGCGGAATTCTTCCCGGCTCCTCAGATAGCGGCCGACTTCGTAACCATCACGGGACGGAAGCGCCAGGCTGAGGACGACTGCGTCGGGGCGGACGCGGGCCAGAGACTCGATGGCCTGGAGGCCGTCGTCGAACATATGGACCTCAAAATCCGCCTCCGGGAAGGCCATCTGGACGACCTTCTGGACGGACGGGCTGGCCTCGGCCAGGATCACTTTATACGGCATGTTGAGCCCAAATAAGATAATAATAAACCGCTATTAATTATCCTTATTCCTCGAGTTCTGTCAAACGGACTCCGCTCGAGGATTGGGAACGTTCCCCAGATTAATACTCTATAATTACGGAGTTCTCCCCCAGAAGCTGCTCGACGCTACGGCTGAGCTCGTCGGATGGAGAAACACTCTGGACTTCGATGGACTGGGCGAGGACGCGATAGGAATGGGGGGTTTCCAGCTCGAAGAATACAGGGCATTCGCCGGAGTGCTTCTCCAGGATTTCTTTGAGATCCCTGATAACCGATTCCTCGAGGCCCGGAAGGAAGATCCGCACGATGACCTTCTTGGCCTGCTTCTGGAAGGCCTCGCTGAGCGGCATAACCTCGTTCAGGCTGATGCGGCGGCTGTCGCCCTCCCCCATGAACCGTCCCTTGACCCAGACCAGGTTCCCCTCGCGCAGGTATTCAAAGTACCTTTTGAAGCTGTCGGGAAAGGCCACGACGTCGATCCGGCCGGTCAGGTCCTCCAAAATGAAGGTGGCCATGCGCTCGTCCTTCTTGGTCTTGACGAACTTGATGGCGCTGATGATCCCGGCGACCCGGATCTCGCTATTGAAATCCTTTTCCTCGTCAAGCTGGTTGAGGGAGTGGGAGGTGAGTTTGCGGAGCCGCTTCTCGAACTGGGCCAGGGGATGCCCGGTGATATAGAATCCCAGCGCGTCTTTCTCGTAGGAAAGGAACAAGGGCTCGTCCCATTCCCGCATCTCCCGGACCTCGGCCGGGATCTCCGGCTCCGCGAGCTGGCTTCCTCCGAACAGTAAGCTTTGCGGCGTCTGCTTCATCTTCTGGAGCCCGTGGCCGTAGTCGATCATGATATCGATGAGATGGAACGACTGGGAACGCCGCCAGCCGAGCGAATCGAAGGCGCCGGCCTTGATCAAGCTCTCCAGCACTTTCTTGTTGGCCGTCCGCGGGTCCGTCCCGGCTACCATCTCGAAGGGCGAGCGGAAACGGCCCCGTTTTTCCCTCTCCCTCAGGACTTCGCGGGCCGCCGTCTCGCCGACGTTCTTGATGGCGGCCAGGCCGAACCGGACCTCGCCGTTTTTGACCGTGAAGTTGAAGTCGCTTTCGTTAACGTCGGGAGGCAGGACCTTGATTCCCATGTTCTGGCATTCGTTGATGTACTTGATGACCTGGCTCGTCGCTCCCCGCTCGGCCTCCGAGGTCAGCAGGGCGGCCATGAAGTGGGCCGGATAATGGGCCTTCAAGTAGGCGGTCTGGTAGGCGAGATAGGCGTAAGCGGCGCTGTGGGACTTGTTGAACCCGTATTCAGCGAAATGCTTGATCTGGTCGAAGATCTTGTTCGCCATAGCCGGGTTGGTGCCTTTCTTGCGGGCCCCCTGGACGAACCTCTGTTTCTGCGCCTTCATGATGCTCGTCACCTTCTTGCCCATGGCCTTGCGCAGGATGTCGGCCTCGGCCAGGCTGAACCCGGCCAGCTCGGTGGCGATCTTCATGACCTGCTCTTGGTAGACGATGATGCCTCGGGTTTCCTCCAGGATGGGCTTGAGCTCGGGGAGTTCATAGGCGATCTGGTCGGGATGGTTCTTCCGCTTGACAAACTCGGCCGTCATGCCACTGTTGAGCGGGCCGGGCCGGTAGAGGGCGTTCAGGGCGGTGAGGTCACGGAAGCTTTCCGGCTTGTAATTGCGTAGGAGGTCCTTCATGCCCGAGCTTTCGAACTGGAAGACGCCGTCGGTGCTTCCGGCCTGGAAGAGGGCGAAGGTGGCCGCATCATCAAGCGGCATGGTCTTGAGGTCCACTTTCTCGCCCAGGTTCGTCCTGACGAGTTCGATAGTATCCCGGATGACCGTCAGGTTGCGCAGACCCAGGAGGTCCATCTTGAGAAGGCCGATGGTCTCGATGTCCCCCATCGCAAACTGGCTCGTGATCTCTCCCTTGACTGACTGATAGAGAGGCATAAACTCGACGAGGGGACGGGGCGTGATGACGATGCCGGCGGCGTGGATGGAAGGATGCCGCACCTGGCCTTCCAGGTTCCGGGCCACGGCCAGCAGGTGGGCGATCTTGGCGTTCTTGTCGCGGAGCTCCCGGAGCTGGGGGATCTTCTCCAGGGCGCCGTCGATGGTCGCATCCGGGCCGACGGGCGGGATCATCTTGGCGATCCGGTCCACTTCCGGAAGGGGGACCTCCAGCACGCGTCCGACGTCCCGGATGGCCGCCCGGGCGGCCATCGTCCCGAAGGTGATGATCTGAGAGACGTTCTCGCGGCCGTACTTGTTCGTCACGTATTCGATGACCTCACCCCGGCGCCGGGCGCAGAAATCGATGTCGATGTCGGGCAGGCTGATGCGTTCGGGGTTGAGGAAGCGCTCGAACAGGAGGTCGTACTCGAGGGGGTCGACCTCGGTGATGCCGAGGCAGTAGGCCAAGAAGCTTCCGGCGGCCGACCCGCGGCCGGGACCGACCGGGATATCCCTCGACCGGGCCGTCTGGATGAGGTCCCAGACGATCAGGAAATAGCCCTCGAAACCCATCTGGCTGACCAGCCTGAGCTCACGCTCCAACCGTTTCTCATAGTCCTCAATGGGATGGGCCAGCTCTCCCCTTTCCCACTTCGGCTGGAGCTCTTCCCGGCGGAGCTTGAAGCCTTCCTTGGCCACGAAGGCCAGGTATTCGTCGAGCGGCACCTCGCCGGGCGGTTTGAACTGGGGAAGGAAGTGGCCGCCCGCGGGAAAATCGAAATGGCATTGGGAGGCGATATGGGTCGTGTTCTGAAGGGCTTCGGGAACATCCTTGAACAGCTCGGCCATCTCGGCGCCCGACTTGAAATAGAATTCCTGGGACCCGAAGCGGATACGGTCCTGGTCGCTCAGCTTCTTGTTGGTCTGGATGCAGAGGAGGATATCGTGGCTTTCGGAATCTTCCTTGCGCAGATAGTGGATATCGTTGGTCGCCACAAGCGGAAGACCGAGCTTCCCGGCCAGCCGGACGAGCTTGGTATTGACGTTCTTCTGAGGCGGGAGGCCGTGGTCCTGGAGTTCGAGATAGAAATCTCCCTTGCCAAAAAACGAGGAATATTCGGCCGCAGCCGCCTCCGCGGCCGCCTCGTTCTCCCTGTCCAGATAAAAAGAAACCTCTCCCTTGAGGCAGCTGGAGAGTCCGATCAGCCCCTCGGCGTGCCGGGAGAGGAGCTCCTTGTCAATCCGGGGGCGGTAGTAGAATCCTTCCAGGTAGGCCTTGCTCAGCAGGTGACAGAGATTGCGGTATCCCTGGTCGTTCTTGACCAGGAGGACGAGATGAAAATGATGGGGGTCGCGGCTGTCGCCCGACTTGTCGAACCGGCTGCGGGGCGCCACGTAGATCTCGCAGCCCAGGATGGGTTTGATGTCGCGGGCCTTGGCTTCCTTGAAGAAGGTCACCGCCCCGAAAATGTTGCCGTGATCGGTCAGGGCCACGGCCGGCATCTTGTTCTGGTAGGCAGCATCCACCAGGGCGGCCGTCTTGGCGGCTCCGTCCAGGACGCTGTACTCGGAGTGATTATGAAGATGGATGAAGGAGTGTTCCATTATTATCTACAGACGCTTATTCCCATTCGATCGTCGCAGGAGGCTTCGTCGTTATGTCATAAACCACCCGGTTGACCCCCTGGACCTCGTTGACAATGCGCGTCGAGATCCGGGAGAGAACCCGCGATTCGACCGGATACCAGTTGGCCGTCATCCCGTCCACACTCTGGACGAGCCGGAGGACGACAACCTGGTGGTAGGTCCTTTGATCCCCCATCACTCCCACGGAGCGCACGGGAAGAAGGACCGCGAAGGCCTGCCAGAGCTTGTGGTATAGCCGGGCTTTGCGGACCTCTTCGATCAGGATCCGGTCGGCCTCGCGAAGGATGGCGATGCGTTCCCGGTCGACTTCGCCGACGATGCGGACCGCCAGTCCGGGCCCGGGAAAAGGATGCTGGGCGATGAACTCGCGGTCGACACCGAGCTCGGCGGCCAGGACCCTGACTTCGTCCTTGAAGAGCTCGCGGAGCGGTTCGACCAGCTTGAAACGGAGGCCCTTCGGAAGTCCACCGACATTGTGGTGCGACTTGATCGTCGCGGAGGGACCCTTGACGGGCACGCTCTCGATGACGTCGGGGTAAATAGTCCCCTGGGCCAGGAATTCCGGCCGGCCGCTCTTTCGAGCTTCGGCCTCGAAGATCTCGATAAAGGCGCGGCCGATGATCTTGCGCTTGCGCTCGGGAGAGATGACCCCGCGGAGCCGGCTCAGGAAGAGGCCGGAGGCGTCGACACCTCTGACCTTGAGGTGGAGCTTCCGCCTGAATTCCTCCATCAGCTCCTCGTACTGCCCTTTCCGGAGGAGCCCGTTGTCGACGAAAACGCAGGTCAGGTTATCCCCTATAGCGCTGTGGACAAGGAGCGAGGTGACGAGCGAATCGACTCCGCCGCTCAGGCCGGAGATGACCTTGCCGCGGCCGACCGTCCGCCCTATTTCGGCGACCTTGCGCTCGATGAAAGACTTTATGCTCCAGTCGGCTTTCAGGCCGGCCAGCGAAAAGAGGAAATTGGCCAGGACGGCCTTGCCCTGGCGGGTGTGGATGACCTCGGGATGGAACTGGACACCGAAGAGACGCCGGGATGGCGACTCGATGACCGCGACTTTGGTGTTGGTGGTGCGGCCCGTAACGGCGAACTGCGGCGGCGGCTTCTCCACGAGGTCGCCGTGGCTCATCCAGACCTGGCCGCGGTCCCGGATCCCCTTGAGGAGCCCGCCGCGGTCGAGGATTTCGAGGTGGGCGAAGCCGTACTCCCGACGGGAAGAGGGAAGAACCTTGCCGCCGAGGAGATGGGCCATGAGCTGGACGCCGTAGCAGATACCCAGGACGGGAATGCCGAGGCGGAAGATGGCGTCGGAGGCGAGCGGTGCCCCTTTCTCGTAGACGCTCCGGGGCCCGCCAGATAGTATGAGAGCCTGAGGGCTCTCTTTTTTAATCCGGTTGATGGCCGTGTCAAACGGGAATATTTCGGAGTAAACGCCGAGCTCGCGGACCTTGCGGGCGATGAGCTGGGTGTACTGCGACCCGAAATCAAGGACGAGGACTTTGTTCACTCACTGATTTTAGCAAACCGAATTGAGGGACACAATATCGAGCCTAAAGAAAATTGGAGGAAATCCAGGAATTGATATGGTGTCCCCAATTCCACTCGGTTTAGCCGTGAGCGTCGTTGAACGTCCGCGGAAAATACAATACAATGCTCTTCCTCGAGAGCACCCGATGATGACAATTAAAAAAGGGCCCCTTCTTTGGCCCCTTCTCCTGGTTTTCCTCGCCGCCTGCCAAAAGGAGAAGCGGTCCGATTTCCGGCTTTACCGTTTCATCGACGAACTCCGCTCAGAAAATATTCTGAACAGCCCTTTCCTGGAGGCAGGAGAGCCGGGCCGGGCCGAACAACAGTCCCCGCCTAAATCTTCGCCGCTCCTCGACCTGGGAAGCGGCGAAAACCCTTACGGCCTGAAGAAAAAAATAAGACTCGTAGGAGCGGAAATCAATGTCCTTTTCGCCCCGCCTCTGAGCTCCTACCGGTTCGCTCCGAACATCGGCGCCGCAGGGACGATCGAATTCGGGATCGGGATTGTCGATTCCAGGAAGCCGGAGGGGACGCCCGGCCAAAGCCCCTCGGCGGAGAAGGGAGTGCGCTTCACGGTCAGCCTCGAGCAAAAAGGGGAACGAAAAGTCCTTTTCCAGCAATTCATGCCCGTTTCGCCGCCTGAAGATTCCCAGGTTGCGCGTCACTCCATCGAGGCCGCGGTCCTAAAAAAAGGGACAAGCCTTATCTTCGAAACCGAGGGGGAACCGGGGAGCCTGGCCTTCTGGGAAAATCCCGTCTGCTTTACGTCCGGCAAGAAAACCCGCCCGATCGTGCTCGTCTCCGTGGACACCCTGCGGGCCGACCACCTGGCATGTTACGGCTATGACCGGGAAACGAGCCCGGCCGTTGATGCCCTGGCCGAAGAGGGCGCCCTTTTCTTCAACACCTACGCGTCTTCGCCCTGGACGCTGCCTTCCCACGTCTCTCTCTTAACCTCCCTAAACGGCGTTCGCCACCAGGTCTACTACGAAGATGACAGAATGGACCCCGAACAGATCACGCTGGCCGAGGTGCTGAGGTCCAAGGGTTTTATGACCACGGCCTTCACCGACGGAGGATTCCTCAGCCGCGTCTATGGCTTCTCCAAGGGTTTTGACGCTTACTACGAAAGATCGGGCGGGGTTTTGAGCCAGGATTCGGCGATGCGCATCTGGCGCCCGGCCTCGGAGTGGCTGGACGGCAATAAGGACAAGGACTTTTTCCTCTTCCTCCACACCTACCAGCCTCATGACCCCTACGCCTGTCCCCGCCCTTACGCCACGATGTTCCTGGGAGAAAATCCGGCCAGGAGTTCCATCAACTTGATGGGTTACCTGGGAGGCTACGCCGGAAGATTCAGGGAACTCCCCGAGAATGAACGTCAAGAGATTATCGGGCTCTACGACGGCGAGGTCCGCTACACGGACGAGGCCCTGGTCGGGCCCCTCATCGCCAAGCTCAAGGAGCTCGGCCTCTACGACTCCGCGTTGATCATCTTCACCAGCGACCACGGCGAGGAATTCTTCGACCATCACGGCTGGTCCCACGGCCACAACCTTTACGATGAGGCGCTCCGGGTTCCTCTCGTGATCAAATTCCCCCAGGGTGGGTTCAAGGGCCAGAAGCTGGAACCCATCGTCCGGCTCGTCGATATCATGCCGACGATACTTGAGGAATTCGGAATATCCTGGGCTGACCTAACGATAGACGGAGGGAGCCTTTTCCCGATTCTCCGGGGAAAGGAACGAGGAGACCGGACATTCCTGGCCGACGTCGGGGACAATATCGTCAAGTCCCATGTCGGGAGGAAGATCGCGATGAACTCAGGCAAAAACAAGCTCATCCTCAACAGGCCTTTTACCCCCGAGTATCTAGCCTTCTTCATTTCCCCTCCACCCATCGCTCCCCCTGTCGAGCTGTTTGACCTGGCTGAGGATCCTCGGGAAAAAAAGAATCTGGCGGATGAAGAGCCGGCCGTGGCCAGAGAGATGAACAGCCTGATCATCGATATATACAAAAAGACCGGCGAGCGAAAAGCCGCCAAGGCCGAGATCGACGAAGCCCTGAAGGAGAGGCTGCGCGCCCTGGGGTATATTCGTTGAGATGAGCGCCGATAGTCCGGTCCGAATTCCCATTGATGGGGAGCTCGACCTCCACGCCTTCCGGGCCGAGGAGGTAAAAAGCCTGGTGCCCGAATACCTGGAAGAATGCCGGCGTCTAGGCCTACGTCAGGTCCGTCTCATCCATGGAAAGGGAACTGGTACCCTCCGCCGGACCGTGCTGAGCCTGCTCCAAAGGAACCCTCATGTTTTGAGCTTCAAGACCGCCGACCTCGGAGGCGGGGGCTGGGGCGCGACCGAAGTCATTCTTAAAAAATAAGGAAATTGATATACTGTCCCCGATTTTGGGCAAGGCCAGAGACAGAGCTGGAGGACAAATGAAGAAAAAATCTGAGATCGGTCGCAGAAATTTCATCAGGAGCGCCGCCCTCGGGATCGCCGGCGCCGCGGTCCCAGGACGGGCATCGGGTGCTCGACCGAGGGTTCAAGAGACCCAATCGACGAAAAAAACTCCTCCCAGGGTCAAGGAATACCGCGTCCTCGGCCGGACCGGGTTCCAAGTATCGGACCTGGCCACGGGCAATATCCAGGATTTCGGCGTATTCAGCGCCATGCTGGACGCCGGCGTCAATTACATCGACACCGGCGAAAGCTACCCGGGTTCTCACAAGCTCATCGGCCGGGTACTCAAAGGACGGGACCGGAAGAAAATCTTCCTCACCTCCAAGATGCTTCCGGAGGACGACATCACAAGGGAAGGCTTCCTCAAGCGGGCCCGGAAATGCCTCGAGGATCTGGAGACCGACTATTTTGACTGCATGATGCTGCACATGCCGGAGCGGGCCGAGATCCTCAAGACCGAAGGCTTCCACGCCACCATGCAGGAACTCAAGGCCGAAGGCCGCGTGCGCTTCGTCGGCGTCTCCCATCACGGCTCCTTCTGGCTCCGTGATCCCGAAGAGAGTATGGACAGGGTCCTCTTGGCCGCCGTCGAAGACGGACGGTTTGACATCTTCCTCATGGCCTACAATTTCCTCCAGATGGACCGGGGCGAGCAGGTCATCCGGGCCGCCAAGGAAAAGAAGATCGGCGTAACGCTCATGAAGACCAAACCCGTTGGGACCTACTCTGTCCTGAAATCGAGGATCGAGCAGTTGGAAAAGGAGGGGAAAGAGGTCGACCCCCTTTACCGGGAGGGGCTGGCCCGGTATAAGGATATTGCGGACCGGGCGGAGACGTTCGTCAAAAGGTACAACCTGCAGAATCCCGAGGAAATCAAGGAGGCCGCCCTCCGGTTCGCCCTCAGCAACCCGGACATCCATACGGTCTGCTGCTCCGCCAAGACCTATGCCGAAGCCGATCAATTCCTTCGCCAGTCGGGGTCGAGACTCAGTGAAAAAGACAGCACGACCCTCGCCCGGTACAAAGAGGCCTGCGGCGCGCTCTATTGCCGGCATGCCTGCGGGGTGTGCGAACCCGACTGCCCGCGAGGCGTGCCGGTCAACGCCATCATGCGCTACCACCATTATTTTACCGCCCAGGGCCGCGAGAAGGAGGCCATGCTCAAATATGCGCGGATCCCGGGAGCACGGGCGGAGGAATGCGGGCATTGCCCGGGTTATTGCGAAAAGGCCTGTCCCTACGGCGTTGCGATCCAGGGGATGCTGCTCGTGGCCCATGACCAACTGACGCTGGCCTGAGGAGCAAGATATGAATACGAAAATTCTTGTCATCATTTTGTCTATATGGAGCTTGGGAATAATCGGACTGCCTGCGAGTCCCCAGGAAACGGCTGTTATTCTGACGCCGGCGTCCGGACCGGCGCCTCGGCTAAACGGGGCGCGGGTGGTGGGAGTCCGGCCCGGATCGCCGTTTCTTTTGCGGATCCCGGCTACGGGTGAGCGGCCGATGGATTTTGCCGCAGAAAACCTCCCGGCCAATCTGACCCTCGACCCGTCGACCGGGATCATCTCGGGCGTGATCCAGGAACGGGGCCAACATTCCGTCCTTCTTAAGGCGTCGAATTCCGTGGGATCCGCTTCCCGAGAACTCAAGATAATCTGCGGCGATACCCTGGCCCTCACCCCGCACATGGGCTGGAACAGCTGGTACGTCTGGGAGAATCATGTCACCGATGAGATCATGCGGGCCGCGGCCGAGGCCATGGTCTCGAGCGGCCTGGCCGACCACGGATACATGTATGTCAACATCGATGATTGTTGGTCGGTCAAGCCAGGCTCCTCCGACCCGGGGCTCCAGGGTGAGCCGCGCGACAAATCCGGCAAGATCAATTCCAATCCCCGCTTTCCCGACATGAAGGGGCTCACCGATTTCATCCATGCCAAGGGACTCAAGGCCGGCATCTACACTTCTCCCGGGCCGATGACATGCGCCGACCATACGGCGGCCTGGCAGCACGAAGCGGCTGATGTCGAGCGCTTTTTCGAGTGGGGCTTTGATTTTCTCAAATACGACTGGTGCTCCTACGGCCGGATCGCCAAGGACAAGAGCCGGGAAGAGTTCCAGAAGCCTTACCGACTGATCAGCAATATCCTCAAGAAGCAGCCGCGGGACATCGTCCTCAACCTTTGCCAGTACGGCATGGACGATGTTTGGGAATGGGGAAAAGAGGTCGGGGGTAACAGCTGGCGCACAGCGGGGGATCTCGGCGGTTCGTTCGAAAAGATCGGTCTGGCCCTTTTCCGCGACGGGTTCGACCTCTACGCCGAAAAAGAACTTCACCGCTTTGGAGGGCCGGGCGGCTGGAACGACCCGGACTACCTCCTCCTCGGCTACCTGAGCAACTGGAAAGGTCAGACGGTATCGACGCCGCTCACCCCGAACGAACAGTACTCCCACGTCTCCCTCTGGTGCCTGCTGGCTGCTCCGCTCATCTTCAGCGGCGACATCACGAGGCTGGACGAATTCACCTTGAACCTCCTTTCCAACGACGAAATCTTAGAGGTGGACCAGGATCCCTTAGGTAAGCCTGGCAGACGAGTGGCCAAAGACGGCGATCTCGAAGTCTGGACACGACCGCTGGAGGACGGATCCCTGGCGGTCGGGCTCTTCAACCGGGGCGAGGGGCTCAAGGTCATCGGAGCGAAGTGGGAAGCCCTCGGTGTCCAGGGGCCGCAAAAAATCAGGGATCTGTGGCGGCAGCGAGACCTCGGCGTCTGCGAAGGCAAGTTCGAGGCCTATGTCGCCCGCCACGGCGTCGTCCTTGTTCGGCTTACGTCCGCAAACTAGCAGAACAGGGGTCAGCAGAACAGGGGTCAGGTCTCAACAATCAACAAATCCGTAGCTGCACTGCAAATTGTTGAATGTTGAGACCTGACCCCATACTGATATTGTAAGCGGATATCGATTCCGGTATGATTTGAAATCATGGACTGGGAAACATTAGCTAAAGACCTTACGATTTCGACCCCCTCGAAGATCGTCCTGCTCGTGCTCGACGGCCTCGGGGATCTTCCTGTCGAAGGAAAGACGGCGCTCGAGAAGGCGCATACTCCCAACCTCGACCGCCTGGCCGCCAAGGGGACCTGCGGCCTGACCGACCCCGTCTTCCGCGGCATAACGCCGGGGAGCGGCCCTTCGCATCTCGCCCTCTTCGGCTACGACCCGCTGCGTTATCAGCTCGGCCGCGGCATCCTGGAGGCGCTCGGCTCGGGAGTCGAAGTCGGCCCGAATGACCTTGTCGCCCGGGGTAATTACGCCACCCTTAAGGACGGCCTCGTTGTCGACCGCCGGGCCGGCCGGATCCCGACGTCCGAGAACGAGAAGCTCTGCCGCCGCGTCAACGACTCTCTCCAACCCCCGCTTGGACTCCGGGTCGCTCTTTTCCCCGGCAAAGAACATCGCTTCGTAGTGAGGTTCAGCGGTGAGGGGCTCACCGATGCCCTGTCCGATGCCGACCCCCAGAAAGATCACAAGCCGCGGGCCTATGCCAAGGCCCTCTCCCCCGAGGCGGAAAAAACGGCCGGCATCGTCAACCGCTTCCTGGACGACGTGACCGGAATCCTCGGCGACCTCGCCGTCGCCAACACGGTCCTGCTGCGCGGCTTCTCCAAGTTTCCGGCCATACCCGGCATGCCCGATCTTTACAAAATCAAACCCGCAGCCGTCGCCAATTATCCGATGTACAAGGGTCTGGCCAAGCTTCTCGGCATGGAGGTGATGGATGTCGGCGCCGACACGAAGGACCTCTTCGGCGCCCTCGAGGCCGGCTTCAAGGACCACGATTTCTTTTTTGTCCACTATAAAAAGACCGACGCCGCCGGCGAGGACGGGAATTTCCCGGCCAAGGTCAAGGCCATAGAGGAGGTCGATTCTTTCCTCCCGCGGCTCGAAGCCCTCGGGCCCGACGTGCTTGCCGTCACGGCCGACCATTCCACCCCTTGCCTGCTCAAGTCCCATTCCTGGCATCCCAACCCCTTCCTGCTCGTCGCCAAGTCGGCCCTGCCCGATGATGTGACCTTCTTTTCGGAGCGGGCCTGCAGCCGCGGCTTCCTCGGCCGCTTCCCCGCCCTCCAGGCGATGTCGTTGCTGCTGGCCCACGCCGGCAAGCTCCAGAAATACGGCGCCTGAGTGGAGAGCTCGGGTTGCGGATATCTTATTGATTTTATATTATATGTAGGAATTGGCCAGACCGAACCGGATCGCAAACCAACTGGGCGCTCCCCTTTTCCTCGCCTCCTCTATGTTCCTCATGGCGCCCCCTTCCCCGGCGCGACAATCGACCGTCGAGGTCTATAACCTCCGCTCCTACACGCATCCGACCCATACCCGTATCGTCATCGACATCGGGAAGCTCCGGGAATTCTCTTCGGCCGACCTCAAGGATCCCGATCGCATTTATGTCGATATCTACCAGGCCCGGCTGAACCCCATCCTCCAGAACAAGATTTTCGTCGCCAGTTGCGATTACATCAAAGAGGTCCGAATCGCCCAGAAGAGCGCCACGACCGTCCGGGTGGTGGCCGAGCTCAACCTGGCCAAAGTCGAACGCTACCAAGTCTTCCCCCTCTTCGATCCCTTCCGGGTCGTCCTCGACATCTTCCCCAAGGAAACGGCGGCTGTCCCGCCGACCACCCTTCCTGATCAGCCGGCTCCGGCCGAACCCGAGGAAAAGCCGGCCAATCTTCCCGAGCCGACCGCCGAAGGGTACAGCATGGCCCGCCAGCTCGGCCTCGGGATCAAGCGAGTCGTCATCGATCCGGGGCACGGCGGCGAGGACCCGGGCGCGATCGGCAAGAAAGGCCTGAAGGAAAAGGACGTCGTCCTGGCCGTCTCTGCGGAGCTGCGGACCCTCCTGGCCGCCAAGGGGCTGGAGGTGATCATGACGCGGGAATCGGACATCTTCATCCCGCTCGAGAACCGGCCGGTCATCGCCAACCAGCAGAAGGCCGACCTGTTCGTCTCCATCCATGCCAACGCCAACCGCAACCGCAAGAAAAAGGGCGTCATGGCCTTCTACCTCAACTTCAGCCCCGACCCCCAGGTCAACGAGATCGCCGCGATGGAGAACGCCACTTCGACCAAGAGGATCGGCGAGATGCAGGACACTCTCAAGAAGATCGTCCAGAACAGCAAGATCCTGGAGTCCCGCGACCTGGCTTACAAGATCCACGGGAATCTGATAAAATTGTTATCTCAACATTACAGCACCGTAGAAAGCCTGGGTGTGCGGGGCGGCCCGTTCTGGGTTCTCATCGGCGGCGAGATGCCTTCTGTCCTGGTTGAGATTTCGCACCTGAGCAATGCCCAGGAAGAGGAGAGGCTGAAAAGCCCTTCTTACCGGAAGCAGGTGGCCGCGGGAATCTACGAAGGCATCCTGGAATACATGCGCTCGCTGGGCAAAGGATAAGGATATGAACAGACGCGACTTTATGAAAGACCTGGCCCTCGGAAGTGCCGCCTTGCGCTACGGACCTTCCCTCCTGGCCCAGGCCGGACCCAATCCCGATATGGCCATCGTCACGGGAGAATCCCCGGCGGCCATAACCAAAGAGGCGCTGGCCGCGCTCGGCGGGATGAAGCGTTTCATCGTCAAGGGCGACAAGGTCATGATCAAGCCGAACATCGGCTGGGACCGGACTCCCGAGCTCGCGGCCACGACCAATCCCGAAATCATCAAAACCCTCGTCGAACTCTCGTTCGAAGCCGGGGCCAAGGAAGTCATGGTCATGGACAACACGACCAACCAGGCCCAGCGCTGTTACGCCCGCTCGGGGATCGCCGAGGCGGCCAAGGCGGCCGGGGCCAAGGTTCCCTTTGTCAACGATTACCGCCTGAAAAAGATGGCCCTCAAGGGCGAGTGGCTCAAGGAATGGGAAGTGTTCACCGATTTCGTCGAAGCAGACAAGCTTATCAACGTCCCGATCGCCAAGCACCACAGCCTCTGTCGCCTGACGATCGGCATGAAAAACTGGCTGGGGGCCATCGGCGGCGCTCGCAACCAGCTCCATCAGAGGCTCGACGAGGGCATGGTAGACCTGGCCGCTTTTTTCAAACCCCAGCTCACCGTGCTCGACGCCTACCGGATCCTGACGCGCAACGGACCCCAGGGCGGACGGACCTCCGACGTCAAGCTCCAAAAAACGGTAGTGGCCAGCGTCGACCCCGTGGCCGCGGATGCGGTGGCCGCAGGCTTTTTTGAGATCCGGCCCGAGGAGCTGGCCTACCTCGGAATCGCCCAGAAGCGCGGGCTCGGGCAGACCAGCCTGGAGAAGCTGACTGTTGAAAAAAGAACGGTCTAGGAAATACCGGGCCATCCAATCGGCCAGGATCATCAGCCAAGCCGGATTCTTCGGGCTCTTCTTCTTTCTCCTCTTCAAGACCCACTTCACCGGCCAGGACTACATCGGCCGGGTAGAGGTCTTCTTCCACTTCGACCCGCTGCTGGCCATCGCCACGGCCATCGCCTCGAGAGTCCTGTTCGCCTCGTTCATCCTGGCCGCGGTCACTCTGGTTGTCACCCTGGTGGCGGGAAGGTATGTCTGCGGCTGGGTTTGTCCATTGGGCTCCGTCCACCAGTTCTTCTCGTTCGTTTTCAAGAAAGCCAAGCTTCTGAAGCCGCGGAAAGAAGAGAAGAGCGCCGGACAGCTGGCCTGGAAATATTACGTCCTGGTCGTCGTCCTGGTTGCCAGCCTCTTTGCCGTCGACCTCGTCGGCATCGCCGACCCGCTCTCATTTCTCTACCGCTCCTTCGCCGCCGGGATCATCCCCTGGTTCGCCCACGCCGGCGGGGCTCTCATCGGCCTTCTCTACGGGCTAAAGCTCTCCTCGGCCGGAGATGCGGCGGCCCAGTTCTTAGGGACCCTCTCCCTTAACCAGACGTTCCAGCAGGGATTCTTCCTCAGCCTGCTGTTCCTCGGCGCCGTCCTGCTCAACATCTCCAAGGAGAGGTTCTGGTGCCGCTATCTTTGCCCCGAGGGTGCCCTGCTCGGCCTCTTCTCCCGCTGGAATGTAGCCAAGGTCCGGGTCGACACGAACAAGTGCATCAAGTGCAATCTGTGCACGCTCCACTGCCAAACCCAGGCCAACCCCTACCCCAACGACGAGTGGCGGAGCTCAGAATGCGTCTATTGCTATACCTGCGCATCGATCTGTCCGACCAGAGCCGTCTATTTCCCTGTAAAGAGAACGCCGGAAAAGATCGCTTCCGTCAACCTGTCGCGCCGGCGCCTGATCTTCACCTCGGCGCTCGCCGTCGTCGCGGCGCCGTTCTTCAAGATCACACCGGCCGGGAAACGGGCCGCAGCTAAGTTGATCCGGCCGCCTGGCGCCCTCCCCGAACCGAAGTTCCTCGAGAAATGCGTCAAGTGCAGCGAATGCATGAAGGCCTGCCCGACCAACGCCTTGCAGCCGGCGCTCGACGAAGCCGGCCCGGAGGGGATCTGGACGCCGGTGCTCAAGCCGCGCATCGGCTATTGCGAATACTACTGCTCCCTTTGCTCCCAAGTTTGTCCGACCGGAGCCATCAAGGAGCTGACCATCGAAGAAAAAATCAAGGTCAAGATCGGGTCGGCCTGGGTCAACAAGGACCGCTGTATTCCTTATGCGCTCGGCCGGCCCTGCATCGTCTGCGAGGAGCATTGCCCGACCTCGCCCAAGGCCATCAAGTTCGTCATGGTCGATACCAAGCTTCCGGACGGAACAATCGCCACCCAGAAGGCGCCGGTTGTCGACCTCGACCTCTGCATCGGCTGCGGGATCTGCGAGAACAAGTGCCCGGTCATGGATGACCCGGCGATCTACTGCACGAGCGTCGGCGAGGACCGCTCCGAAAAGAACCGCCTTCTCCTCGAAACCATCCAGCCGGCCGTTCTGACAGAAGAGCCGAAAGACCCCTATCGCTGATCGAAAAACCCGAAAGAAAAGATAATGGGGATGGACTCCCTCTCCAAATGTACAGACTACCCTAAAACCCTTCTCGACAGCTCACCACTGGTCGGGCGGTGGATGCGGGTCCGCGATGGAACTGGGCCGCGGCGGACAGGCTCATCAACCACCTCAAATTGACGTTGGCAGCCGACAGAGCGGACTCAGATATGAGAATTGAAAGCCCTCAAACGCCCCGATAATTTTGTATCTTCTTGGTGATCAGCTCGCTTTTTGGAGTCCATACGTCATCGTTGGCCCGCCGCGCCCTATGGACCTGATGCGGGGAAGGTATTCGCCAGATCGGCCGGAAGCGGAGGGAGCCCAAGGACAGATCCATCCGCATCCTCTAGACCCAATTTGACAAGCGACCAGGCCCGATTTATCATCCCCAGTGATGGGAAGCAGCCAAAGCCTGTCTATATAAGCTCACTTATAAAGGAGGACAAGATGAAGCGGACGAGGCTGATGATCCCGGCGATAGGGTTATTTCTTTTCATTCAGACTGCCCATGCCGACTGGACCGCGGCTCTGAGGCTCACCTGGAATCCTGGCTACTCCGGGTGGCCGGCCATAGCCATAGATTCCAGCAACGCTCTCCATGTCGTCTGGTCGGACGATACGCCCGGTAATCGGGAGATCTTTTACAAGCGAAGCACCAATGGAGGCACGACCTGGAGCGGGGCTCAAAGGCTGACCTGGACTCCCGGCTTGTCCCTCCTCCCGGTCATCGCCATAGATTCCAGTAACGCTCTCCATGTCGTCTGGTCCGACGATACCCCCGATAATGTGGAGGTTTATTACCGGAGAAGTACGGACGGAGGAACCACCTGGAGCGCGGTGAAGAGGCTGACCTGGACCTCCGGCTCGTCCTTCCGCCCAGCCATAGCCATTGATTTAAGCAACGCTATCCATGTCTTCTGGGATGATGACAGTCCGGATTCCTACCAGGAGATTTTTTACACGAGAAGCACGGATGGAGGCGCCACCTGGAGCGCGGTGAAGAGGCTAACCTGGATATCCGGTCTGGCTGTAACCAAGGCGATAGCCATAGATTCAGACAATTTCATCCACCTCGTCTGGCATAATTGGATATTCCACACCTACACAGACGATAACTACGACATTTTTTACAAAAGAAGCACGGATGGAGGCGCCACCTGGAGCACGTCTCGGCGGTTGACACCGGCTTCAGGCTATTCCCAGGACCCGGCCATAGCCATAGATTCCGGCAACATCATCCATATGATCTGGGTTGATTGTCCACCCGGATTGTCCGACGTCTATTACAAGCGAAGCACGGATGGAGGCGCCACCTGGAGTGTGGCCAAAAGATTGACCTGGACATCAGGCGATTCTACCTCACCGGCGATGGCCGGAGATTCCAGTGACCCTCTTCATATCGTCTGGACCGATTACACGGCCGGCGATGGGGAGGTTTACTACAAAAAGAGTCTGGACAGCGGCAAGACCTGGAGTCACGCCGAAAGACTGACCTGGACATCAGGGAATTCCTATTGCCCCGAAATGGCCATCGATGCCGATGATCTCATTCATGTCGTCTGGTTTGATGACACGCCTGGAAATTATGAGATCTATTACAAAAGAGGGAACTAGTGTCCCGTCCCGTAAATATGTTGACAAAGTCCTTTGCTTGGACGGGACCCTTCCAAGGGGAAGTCAAGCTCCCCCCATCCGGCCTTTGGCGGAAGCACCAACATTTCATCGCCGCCCCTAATTTTAAGGGCGGTAGGTGGGATTAAGGCATTAAGAATAGAGTCCGGAAAAGTGTCTCCGCAATTTAAAAGGCTTCGCTGACCCCCTGAGGGGAACGACGCCGTCCCCCTCAAACTCCCCCGCGATGGCGCGTCTTCCGATGATTATGACTAGGCCAAGTCGTTTGTGAGACGCACCACTAGGACGGAAAGCGGTTGACAGGGCCTTCCGATATGCATCAAAAGGGGACCCTGACGAGACTCCGAACAGAAGGAAGGCCCCTCATGAAGTCACGCTTAACGCCCACCGCGTTCGTGGCGAGTTATGGCGAAGGCCGGCCGATCATCGGCGTCCTCGGCGAATACGACGCCCTGCCGGGCTTGTCGCAAAAGGCCCAGAGCACGAAAGAGGTTCTCCAGGCCGGCGC
>Ga0315277_10003804_pt1 | contig 20357 bp, 26 predicted proteins | sample YL17G05_15_MG_FD_203695 | JGI IMG/M metagenome (GOLD analysis project Ga0315277, IMG submission 203695) | Sediment microbial communities from Yellowstone Lake, YNP, Wyoming, USA - YL17G05_15 | ecosystem: Environmental > Aquatic > Freshwater > Lake > Sediment | place: USA: Wyoming | collected... | reverse complement strand
ACGGAAGGAGACCTGTTGGGTGGAATTGTACGAACTCCATGTCTTCCAGTGGCGCTCCGGCACGGTAGGCCATGGCCATTCCGTCGCCTGTCGTTGTGTGAGAGAATGTTGTGAATTCGTAGATGCGTTCATGCCCTCCGCTGGCGATTATGATTGACTTGGCGCCAAATCCATGCATCTCCCCAGTTCTCATCTCTATGGCCGTCAACCCGATCGCAGTTTGATTCTCAACTATCAGGGATGTGGCGAACCATTCATCATAGAATTTAATGTTACTGTACGAGGAAGCTTTGCCGTACAAAGCATGCATTTCATGAAAGCCTGTCATGTCAGCTGCGAAGCATGCGCGTGGAAAGGTGTGACCTCCGAAGGCTCTCTGATCGATTTTTCCATCTGCAGTCCGACTCCAGGGGCACCCCCAATGCTCGGTGAGGACGATCTCTCTTGGAGCACGTTTCACAAAGAATTCCGCGACATCTTGATCCGCCAAGAAATCAGCGCCTTTCACGGTGTCATAAGCATGCAGGTCAAAAGAGTCCTTCTCGCGCATCACTGCGCCAGTTCCGCCTTGGGCGCAAACCGAGTGTGACCGAAGTGGATGATGCTTTGAAATGACGACTATGTCCAGTTTGCTGTCAAAATTAGCTGCTGCAACGGCGGCTCTCAGGCCGGCTAGTCCTGCGCCGATTATTGCTATATCATGAGTGATTTTTTCCATGTTTTCACCCAACGAATGTCGGTTGGAGACTAGGTTTACTTGGTGTCTGCGTTTTATAGTTTTCCAACGTCAGAGTGCAACTGTATTGATAATATGTATCAGAACGTAAGATCTTACAAGATTTTTATACATCAACGGTGATGCTATTTTGTGATGGTCTGATGTTTGACGCTCAGAAGTTCATCGAAAACACTATAGAGGAATTGAAGCACAAGATCACGGGAAACGCCATTCTCGGGGTTTCTGGCGGCGTTGACTCGACTGTTTCTGCCGTTCTGGTCAACAAAGCCATTGGAGAGAATTTGCGGTGTGTCTTGGTCGATACGGGTTATATGCGGAAGAATGAGATTGAAAACAACGAGAGAATGCTGAAGAGAATGGGTTTGAACGTGCTAGTGGTGGATGCGAAAGAACGCTTCTACCAGAAACTCAAGGGAGTAACAGAACCCGAACAGAAGAGAAAAATCATCGGCGAGTTATTCATCAGAGTCTTCGAGGAAATCGCGAGGAAAGAAGAAGCAAGGTTCTTTGTTCAAGGCACGATTGCGCCAGACTGGATAGAAAGCGGAGGAGGACTCAGAGACACGATAAAATCCCACCACAATGTTGGAGGACTACCGGCCAAGATAGAGTTCAAGATTGTTGAACCTCTGAGAGACCTGTACAAAGACGAAGTCAGAACAGTCGGGGAAAAATTGGGACTACCCAAGGAAATTTACGAGCGGCAGCCGTTTCCTGGTCCAGGTTTGGCCGTCAGGATCCTGGGCGAGGCTGACCCTGAGAGCACGAGAATCGTTAGGGAAGCGTGCGCCATCGTCGAGGAAGAGATTGAAAGAGCAGTGGCAAACAAAGAAATGAGCAAACCGTGGCAGTATTTCGCGGTATTATTGCCCTGCAAGACAGTTGGGGTCCATGGTGACGTCAGGTTCTACGGAACTATGATTTCGGTTCGAGCAGTCGAGAGCCTGGACGGGATGAGCGCGGCTTATTCGAAGATACCGCACTCTGTTCTCGAGAGAATATCGGTTAGAATTACGAACGCGTTGAAGGACGACGTGAGCAGGGTCGTTTTTGACATGACAAACAAACCGCCAGGAACGATTGAGTATGAGTGAACCTTTGAAAGTTTATGTTGTGGACAACGGAGGACAATGGACACATAGAATCTGGAGAGTTCTTCGTGAGATCGGGTGCGACACCAAAATAATTCCGAACACGACTCCTTTGGATGAGATAGATGCTGACGCGCTTGTCCTCAGTGGTGGAGCACCTCGCATTGCATGGGAATCGCCCAAGCTTGGCAATTGCACAGATTACCTGAATGGATTTCGAGGCCCCATACTAGGCATATGCATAGGATTGCAGTTGATGGCTCTCCATTGTGGAGGCAAAGCTGGACCGGCAAAGATGCCGGAATATGGGTTCGCCAAGATAAGAATCGTTGAAGAGGACGACTTGTTCAAAGGGTTGCCCAAAGAGTTTTTGGTTTGGGAATCTCACAACGATGAGGTAAAAGAGGCACCGGGTTTCAAAATTCTTGCGGTTTCAGACAACTGCGGCATACAAGCGGCAAGACATATAGGTAAACTTTACTACGGGGTTCAATTCCACCCAGAAGTGAACAACACTGAACATGGTGAGGAGATCCTCAGAAATTTCGTAGGTACAGTGGCTAAAAAGTAGTCTCTTTTTCCCCTTAAGATTTCGCCTTGTCGATTTTTCAGTCTTTTCAATATGAGTAACTGCACCAAAGCGTCTGAGTCCTATTTGAGAAGGATATCCAAGCGTTACTTCAGTAGTTTATTGCAGTCTCTTCATGATATCATACTCAAACTTCGCAGATGTCCTTTTGTCCCCAAGAAGCGACACAAAATGATACACTCGGCAATGGCAGATTTCGGCAGATTCGGATGGTCGTCCGAAACAGGCGTGTACCTTGAGTGAAGAAGGCATTACTGATACAGTCGATCTTCCCACTTTAACCTTCATGCGTTTACTGTATCACTAATAAATCTAATGGGCTAATCCTTGACCTTAATGATACCATGGAGCTAAGCGTGAGGTAGAAATCCAAGAAGCCCATAGATAGCTGGAAACCCAGACATAACATACATCCATCTAGATCGTATTTTGATAATGTTGAACATCATGAGAACTTCAATCAGTGCTCCAGCACCCAAGAAGGAAGTCAGCATATAAGCGTCAGGCTTCATTATTCCAAGGTAGATACCTAGAGCAAACATTGCTCCTATTGTGTATCCTTGTATTCTGTTGTTCATCTCGAATAGAACCCGCAAGTCAACCCAAACTTATTAAGATTTCGATGTTGACAAAAGGTTAAAACAGAAGGCATACTCCCTTGCCTTTATGGGAATGAGTTGACGATGTCCTCGAGATGCAGAAGATGCATTGATTACTATATCATGGAAAGAAGACGATTGGAAGCGATTAACGATGTTCAAAACAAGAATGAAGGTTTCGCTCATGCATTACTCAAAAACGAAGTATGCGAATTGATGAGAGGGTTAGGTTGCACTGATCAAAAGAAATCTGTGGAAACTGAAGTCCCTGTCAAAGGAATTGGAAAGGTAGACGTTGTAGCTACAATTGGAGATGCTACTATTGCCATTGAATGTGGATCGACGAAACCAGAGAAAATACAGAAGCTGATGGAAAGGTTTGATATTGTCCTTCACGTTCCCTTTTGCTATACTAGAGACCTCTATTATTTGGACAAAGATGAACTTGGCCATCGTATATTCGTTACTAATGTTTTCAAACGTTTGAAAGCTGAAGGTTTGTCTCCCGAGAAAGGGAAACCGTTATGCCTCGAATATGGTGAATGTTCCCTTCCTTCAGGTAGAAAGGGTTTTCCACATGAAGCAATTCAGATAGCCTCACGTCACAAAGAAGAGGGGTAGGCAGAATAGTCATCTGTGCGTGCTAAGGCAAACTATGGTTGCCAAAGCGCGCGCTAAAGGAGAAAAGGTAGAACTGACTTTATCATCATTATTAATAGTTCAATTAGTTTAAGTGAGGACAACACATAGTCTCCTTAGGTGTAACTGTGGGGAATACATACAAAGACAAGAAAGGCTACCCAAGATGGAGCGATAGCAGGAAATTAGTGCATAGGAGTGTAGCATCGAATATGATTGGAGGTCCGATAGGAAAGGGAAGAGTTGTCCACCACAAAGATGGGAACAAGAGCAATTTCAGAAAGAACAATTTGACTGTTATGAGTAGAAGAGACCATTCGTCGCTTCACGCCAAGAAAAAGCGTAGTTGGTTCTGATAAGCAAAGACAGCTTAGGCAAAAGAAGCGCGCGTTTAACCTTAATGCCTTTTCAGTACCACTAATAAATCTAATGATAGGTGTAGTAAAAATAGACCTTAGATGAACAAGTGATTTATTAGCAAATGATGGTCCTTAGCGTTCTGATACATCAGAAAGTGATGGTAAGCTTGGACAAAAACAGAAGGATGCTAGAACACTGTGCTAACTTTGTGAGAGACTCAGAGTCTCTCGTTCTGGTGCTCAAATAGAATGAGGTAGAGAGTAGTAAAGTTCTCCTTATGTTGTCTTAGTGTCATCCTTTTTATCTGTGTCATCCTTCTTACTTTCTAGCTTTTCCAGTCTTCTTAGTAAGTCACTTATCGTGGTGCTGTTGTTAGCTGTCTCAGTGGTTACGTATCCAAGTTTCTTTTCTAAGGTCTGTATTATCGTATCCTTAGCTGCTAATGACTTCTGCTGTTCTTGGAGTGCAAACTCTAGCTGTTCTATCTTAGCATGGTTCTGATTGCCATTGATGATTATGGAAGGCATAGCTCTAGCGTAGATTTCTCTAAGTTGGTCTGTACTGATGTATGCACCTTCAGATATTTTCTTACCTACTATCTGTTTCCATTGAGATTCAGAACAAATAGCTGATAGTCTGTCTATCAGGTAAGCTCTTAGTGCATGAAACCTTACTATCCTAGGACCAGCTACCAGATGAGCATTGTTAAACATCCTTTTCAGACTTAGCGTTAGTACCTGTTCGTCACTGAAGTCTAGCACTCTGTCAGTGTCCTTAGCGTTAGGGTATTTCTCTAAGATAGCTTTGACCACTGTCACAGCGTCAGAACTTAAGAAAGGGTTAGCTCTGACATTCTCCTTGATAGTGTTTCTAGTGCCTAAGCTCACTGGTGCATCCTCTTCTAGATGACAAGCTCTGTAGTCTCCAAAAGTAATAGCCATAAAGTCTATGGCTCTGAGACCAAAAGAAGCACCAGCTAACAGAATGTACTTCTCTGTTAGGTCTCCTTGTTCTGACATCTTAGCTAAGTCTTCTTTAGTGAATCGGTAATTCTCTTGTACTAGTGGAGACTCTGTTAGGTGTTTTCTCTCTGATCTAATGAACACCAAGGGCATACGTTTACTAGCGTAATATCCTCTGATACAACCGCAAGCAGTACGACACGTATTAGGAGCTTTACCTAGACTAGCTAACCACTGTTGAAACCCTAGAACCTTTTTCTCTGTCTGTGCTTCATTGTCTGCTTTTCTAAACTCTAGTGATTCTTTACCATTCATCTTAGAGTAGTCTATCCAGTACCTAACATACATGGCATAGGTGTTTCTAGTGCTAGGTTTCTGACTGTCTATGAATGTCTGAAACTCTGTGTCTAGCTGTATCTTACTTCTCTCTGTCCTTGGTCTATTCATGTCTTAACACCTTCACTCTGAAGTATTCCTGCTGCCTTGGAGAACTTGGAGAAGCTGAAGCGTTCATTATCTCTCTGGAACATCTGAGCCAGTTCTTGCGCTATTTCATACTTCCCTACTACCTTACTATCTCTGAGACACTGAGCTATAGCTATGTAGTGTCTCTTACTAAACATATTGTCCATCTTACCACATCCTTTTTTATGTCTACTAATAGGTACACTAACTAATAGGCTAATATCCCTTCACTTTGCATGATAGCAACATCAAAAGGCTATAGGTCTAAAGTCGAACACAGTACTAAATCATGTAAACTAACCAGTCTCTTATTCTGTTGCTACTATCACATACTACGTAGTCTCTAATGCTCTCTCGTTCACAGATCAGAACTAAGACTCTCTCACGTTCGCTAAGTCTCTCTCTGTCTCACTCTATCGCTTTAACTGACTACGTAAGTATATGATGCTCTGCTTTAGAAGGACATTCTGTTTTAGCTTTAGTAGACCAGTGGCTATGTATGGTCTCTGCATGGTCTGTCTGTTCATGGTCTGACATGGGTGATAGATCAGAACCAGTGTGAAGTCTACCGTTCATAGAGTTAATCATTGATACGTCTGTTCTGAAAATATCCTTTTTCCTAAAATTAATTGCTGGTGCAACTTTCCGTACCACACTATCCCTCATACTGAATATTATGTTGTGTATTCTCATAGCTATTACACCCAAAGGTACTTATCCATGTAGGTACACTATCTGAAAACTATGTATGGTTTCTTTGGAAAGTGTACGTGTTTTGGTGTCTCCTTTACGTCAAAGGGTACTCTGAATATCGCTAAGGCAAGACTGTCTACTCTGTTATCACCAGCACGTTTCTTGGGTCTGTACTTAACTAGCTCTTGGTACAGCTTCATAAACTCAGGTTTGGGTATTATGAGTTCACCTGTACGAATAGCTGTCTGTAGCTGTGTCAATAGGTCTTCTTTGTACAGTCTACTCTCTATGAACAGTAACTTTGGATAGTAGCTTTTCAGAGAATTAAATAGCTCTGCTGGTAAGCTATCACACTTCACTATCTTTGGGTTAATCTTCTTGCACACGTTACTAATCTCTTCAGCATTAAATCTCTTCCATGTCTCTTGATAAACAACTTTGATCTTGTTACTGGACCTACGCTTCTCTACTGTTGTCAGACAGGTTACATTTGGTAGTCCATAGCCTAAGTCTATACCTACCTCTAACCAGCTATCAGGTCTATTCTCTCTATGAGCTTCACACTCTATGAAGCACTTGTCTACCATCTTCTTACTGAAGAAACTACGTTCTGCCTTACTAGGAATACGTGCTTGTACCTCACGTGCATAAGCTTCATGTGTTAATGTGGTCTTCAGTCTCTCAATGCTCTTACGCATCCAAGGACACACCTCTGAGCTATACTGTTTGAGCACAAAGGAAAACTTCTCAGGACTGGTGATAACATCTATGAAGTACCCTGTATCTACTGAAGGTGTGCTAATGAGGATAACTTTGCTAATATCTCCACTGACTACAGGTAGTGCTGCATCCTTAATCACTTCATCCTTGATAAGACAGACCTCATCTATAATCAGTATATCGCATCTGTTACCTCTCACTCTTCTGCTAGTAGGTAAGACTGTCTCAACAGTACTTCTATTCCTAAGCATAAACCCTTCTTTTGGAACATCTTTGACTATTCCACTCTGTACTAGCTTGTCTCTCAGGTCTTTGTTCCTATGAAAGATATTGTCTAAGTTTGAGTACATGGCATCTTGACCAGAGACAAGTAGTATAGCTATTGGTCTGCCTATGTGATCTGCGTAGACATCTGCGAACCATAATGCTGTTACTGCACACATCAATGACTTACTGAATCCTCTACCAGCACAGATAGCTACGTTCTGAATAGTAATATCTGCTAAGTTCTCAAGAACTTCTACCTGTTCTTTTGTTGCTGTGAGACCAGTTACTCTATTGAAATAGTTTACAAGAGTCTCCATGCTTATTCACCATACGCTATTTCTCTTGATAAGTTGTCCAAGTTTACATCTATGCTTCATGGCTAGGGAATACATCCTGTTGAGACTCATCATATCCACAGACCTCACACTGATAGAAAAATATCTCAGCGTGTGCTATTGGGTCTGGTGTGATCTTCTTGATCTGAGCCTTGTCTGCATTACAGACAGGACATGAACCACCACGACCAGCGTCATTATCTATTACTCTTGTCGTCATTTTCATTCACCTCTATGTCTGTCAATATAGTCTTTCATTGTGCGCTTTCTTAGCTTCTCTTCCTCAAGATGTTTGAGATACTCGTCTGTCAATAAGGGGGGATTGTGTTTAGGTTTCTCAGAATGTGCTAGTGCGTATAGTTCATCGTCTGTGATCTCTGGTGCTAACTTTGTCTTTTTCTTAAAACACATTGCCTAGTCCTCTAGTTTGATCTTAAGGTCTGCATACTGTCCAGATTTCTTAAGCTGGTACAGACCCATGTTCCGTATCAGGAAGGTGTATCCTATTGGTAGTTTTGTTTCTGGGTCTACGCTTACAGTTGGTGTTTCTTTGAACCTTTCTAAGTCATAATCGTGTATTCCTTTGACTACCCATTTGCCATTCTGTTTAACAAACTTGAGACCCATTTGTTCACATTCATAGTGAACTACTTTCTTGAATGTTGGTACAACTTGAGGATATTCATAGTGTAGATCAGAGTATTCTTGTAGAAGCTTCAGTCTTTGTTCTGTCTTAAGATTACCAGATTCTAGAATTGCTTTACGTAGTTCTCTATGCCTTGGTAGTTCACCGTCAAACTCTCTATTGTAAGCATCTCGATTCTTCTTAGCTTCCTGTTCTGCTAGTCTTTCTTTGGCTTCATACTCTTCTTTTTCTCTACGACCTTGAGCTTCTAGTGCCATTTGTTCCGATAGTGCTTTAGCGTCTAATCCTGCTTGTACATCTACTGGGTCTTTTGGTGTTTCTGGTACTTCTGGTATAAGCTCAATAGGTTTCTTACTATTGAGATAACTATCGTATTGACTTCTATTCTGAAGGTTTATCTTCTGAAGTTCACTAACCTCTTTATCGTTAGGTATTCTACCTAGAACCTCAAAAAAGTGTGGAAAGTCCCCTTTCTTTTGTTCATCGTTCATCGTTTCTTCACCTTCCTGTCTAGTCCTTTACATAGTACTTCTATTTCTGTGTCTCTATCATTACATAGTTTCTTTATCTGTATCATTTTTATCACTCTGATTCTACATCTTGTACTGGTCTAACAGTTACGTGGATATGATTCTTCTTAAGTTCATCAGCTTGTTTTGCTGTGAGGTTATCCAGAGAAGTGAGCACTAGCTCTAGTTCTATACCATCTATAACCTCAAAGTATGTCAATGACGCTACGTATCTCTCAAACCTGTCTGAGTCCATCTTCCAGTGTCCATCCTTCCAATTCGTACATTCTATGACTTTCTGTATCCTACCATCTGGTAAGGATATTATTACAAGGTCCACACCACTGTGCGTTTCTGGGTTTGTTAGCACCAAGTACCCTAGCTTCTCATACTCTTCTGCCAGTCTCAGCACACGTACAGCACCAATGGCTAAACTTGTACGATTATCCTTAATCTGTTCCATTTCAAACAAACCTCAAATAAGCTCCCGAACGCTTAAAGGACTGAATAGACAGGTAGTACATAGCTGGTGAAACTGTGAGTTGTGCTAATACTATTAGCAATAGTATTGTCAAATGTGCTCATCTTGTCCACCCATACCTCAAAAGTTGTTTATTCCTTTAGGTCCTTTAGCATAAGGTCTCTGATACGCTGGTCTCCATTCTTAGAATATTTCCTTTTCCATGCGTATATGAGTACCTTATCCATTTTAATAGTTTTAACCTTCATTGGCATAATAGATTATCCTCTAATAATACACTAATGCGTAATACCGTAATACTTTCTAATAAGCATATCTGTACGCTTGGATATACCATAACTGAACTTCAGCTTAGGTTTATTCTTGAGCTTGAGATTACGATGTCTATCATATCCTCTTGGTTTATCCTTGTACTTTTCATATCGTAGATGATCTAAGTAAGCTCTACCTCTCTTAGCACACAATTCAGAACAGTATTGCCTAAAGCTAGAATTGATAGGTAAAGGTCCAGAACAGTATCTACAAACTTTGATACTTTTCAAATAGACTCTGGTAGCTCTCTTCATACCTCTAAATGTCTTTTTCTTCATTGTTCATCACTCTGTTTAGTATGAAAGAGTCTCTACGCTGCCCTACTAAGTAATACGCAGCGTAGTATATAAACCTAACTCACATATTGTTACTAGTTAGGTAGCGTACATATACTTTAGTTATGTACGTCTTCATGTTGAAGTGTCTTTAGCTAGGTACAAGAGAGTGTCTGAAAACTTAGCGATAAGAAAAAGAAAGGGAGATTCTATTCTGCTTTCTCTACTATGATGAATACCTTATTGTCTGCTAAGCTCACTTTGAACCCTAGGGTTTCATAGGTACTGCCTTTTATTCTAGCTTTGAACCCATAGTATGCAGACTTAGGAAGTAGCTTCTCAGGTAGGTCTACTCTCACAGATGTTTGACTAGAGTTCTTAACAGCTTCTAAGATACCATTGTAGAATTTACCGTTCTCTGTGGTTCTTGTCAGCTTAGGTATTTCTGGATGTATCATAGCTGAATAGTCTATTTCAGTAGTGGTGGTTTTCTTTACCACATTTGACACCTACTATTAAGTACACTACTCATCTTATAAATGTTCTCTAGAATGATACCTATGGTAGTTAGTGCCTAAGTTTTCTCAGCCTCATTCTTTGATCTCAGAAGACCCTTTTCTACCGCATGAGACACTGAGCCATATTCTCTGTTTTCTTCTCTTCGTATTGTTCTTTCAGCTTGACTACTCTTTCATTTGCTTCCTTGCCCACAGAATCAGAAACGCCAAAAGAATACCTAAGAATAATGATGATAAGATCATTGTTAGCGTCCAATCAAAATTAGGTCCGTACGTGCTTTTGAACCACTCAACAAAATAAGCTGACCATAGCCCGCCTACGATACCAAACAACCCACCCAACACGACACCAACAACAAGCATACCTGATTCTCTTCGTATCCGCCTTTCTTCATTCGTTTTTGAATCTCTAGGTAGGTTTTCCTTTGTATTTTCTGAAGAATTAGGTAAGTTCAGAGCAGAACTATCGTTCTTATCCTTCGTATGTTTCACTATGTAACTGACTAATAGCATGAAAATGACAGCACAGACGATGAAAAAAGTCAATCGCCAATCGTTTGCCGATAGCAAGTCTTTGTAGGGTTCATTATTGGACAAAATATCAATTGCGTAATAGTCTATTCCTAAGAGAGTGAAGGAGAAAGTCAATGCCACCAATCCAACAATTATCAGTCGGACTACTCGCTGTAATCCAGAGAATAGTGTATTCATTCGTTTGACATTGCCTTTAACTACATCTTCCCAACTGTGTGCAATTTTAAAAATGATGAAATCCAACGGCTTTTTGTCATACTCTATCATAAATTCTCCGAAGTCTACGCAGTCGAAATACTTCGGACCAAGCAAATGAACACACTCTGCTAAAGCGATAACGAAAAGGATCAGACTTACAACAAAAAAAAGAAAGAATGGAACGGCGATCATGTTCGATAATACAACGTAGCCTACACCAGTCAAAATTGGGATTACTGCGGACAAGACACCTATGAAAAGGCTAATCTTTGTGTTGGTTCTTTCATAAGACCGTGTTGAAATCTCGTCTGCTTTCACTACTGCATCGTAGTAGAACTGAGCTTTTTTCAATTCGCCGTTCTCATTTTCTGGGGGCATTGGAATTGTCACCTATTCTTTCTTCTCTTCGCTGTGTTTCTTTTCTAGACTTATGTATCTAAAACGTTTGTCTGGCTTGTGTTTGTCATCTTTGTCTTTGCTTTTCTCACTCATTCTTGAACCCTTAGTTAGTCTTCTGTTGCTGTGCTATAAGTTTTTGTGTTTTTTACTTTTGAGCATTCTGGGCATGACATTGTTGACAAATTGCAAAAGCTATTATACGAGTTACACCCAACAGACAAACCGCAATTCAATCAAGCTTGAAAGGGGTGATGGAATATGCCGTATTATCGTAAGAAGAAAGGAAGTGACGCTTGGCATTGGTGCACGAACTGTGAAGACTATCCAACATCAGATTATGAACAAGAATGGCACCCTAACCTAGAAAGACCGAAGACTGGTGAACTCGACAATCAATGTCGGGGGAAAGAAAAAGCTGGTAACTGCATAACATAGACTGCCTATCCATAAGCAAACCCATCCTCTTTCTTCTAGCTACGGATACTCTTGTCCTATTTCATTGAATTTAGGCTAGAGATGTTTGCCTTCTGTTGTTGTGCAGATTAAGATTTCTGTGTTGTGGTTTTCAAGGGTCCTTTCCGAGTTTTCTTGAAAGGTTGTGAGGCAAGTGAATGCTAGCAGTCTCTTCTTATTGCCTCTATTCGTTCTTCATAAGTGACTATTGGAAATGGAAAACTTCCGTCAAATGTCACGTGTGTAGGTGCTCGTATATTGCCTCGTGACAGCTTGAGAAGAGTAGATATTGCTGGGTCTTTTTGACCTTGAACCGTAAAGGCAAAGTTGTCTGCCTCTAACTCGAACTTTCCTTTAGTATCTTCTTCTGGTGTTTTCTTTCCAGTTGCAAGAACATAGAGAGCCTTTGCAAATTCAAGATATTGTTTTGCTTTTGGCTTAGAAACCTCGAACATATCAGCAATCATGTCAATTATCCATGATTTTGTTAACCAGACAAAAGAACTTCCTACAACGTGATTTTTCATGATATGCCCCATTTCATGCAGAACGACATATTCTAACTCTTCTTGTGTCAGAACACTCAACAGACCTTCTGATACGAACACAAGACCTATGGGAGTGTTGAACGCTTGAAATCCTAGACAGAACGCTGGAGAGTCATCTTTTGTTTCTTTGAAACTCAGACCACTGACAAAATGCTGTGGATGACCCATTCTTAGAAAGTAGCTATTTACAATAGTCTGTAACTTAGTATCGTTCTTGGCAACATTCAGAATCCTTTCCAAACTACTTACCATGGTTGAACCTTCTGTGAAATAGTATCCTCAAGGGCAACTATTAGTTTTTCGGTTCTATGCTTTCAACTTTTCTTCACGTACTACATACTCTTTAGTATAGACAAAACCTAGGTTGTTGCTTTAGGATGAATCTTAGCTTTAGTTCTCTCAATTCTAGCTCCATATGTCAATGACAGACAGACTACGATGAAAACTTCTAGGGACCCTTTGAAATCTTTGAAGGTTTAGGCTTTTGATTGTTGAAGCTTCTGTTCTCTCTTTTTCATTTCGTTGTATAGATATTCATATTCAGCAAGCAGTTGGGGATGTCCTTCTCTCCTATAGCCTTCTATTATGGGCTTCCTTTTTTCCCATGCAAGCAGGATGGCTCCTTCGAGCAGGTCATCAACCAGACCAATGCTTACCAGTTTCCTCTTGACAAGCAATCCTATGCCTTCAAAGAAGCTATTCACCGTAGTTCCTGCAGCCTTAACCTCAGCATTGGTTCCATACCGTTTCCTATAGTCCGCATAGTCCTCATATTCCAAACCCATTATCATCTGATACTCCTTTTGAAATTCTGTGCTTCCGAATTTGTCATATAGTCTCATGACCAAATCTGTCTGTCTGACTTTGCTCTGATGCCTAATCTGGAGAGCATAATATATGACTCCAGCTATCACACTTGCAGACGCTAACATTATTGAAACAGTCTGTATGTCAACCACTCTTGACACCCAGAAGACAAGATTAAGTCAATTAGTATTAAAGACTACATCATGAAGAGACATCAAAAGGAAAAGAAGCTCAATAGTAGCTTATTATATTGCCAACGGATAGTATCTTTCTACTTCTTCTCTATCCTTGTCAGTATCTTTGGTTCTTTCCATTCTTCTCTGAGGATGCTGAGTATATAGAAATCTGCCCAGACTCCCATGACAAAGACAGACTTTCGAAGTATCCCTTCCTTCTTGAAACCAGTCTTTTCTAGGACCTTCTGTGATGCTTTGTTCTCTACGTGGGTTACTGCCTGAATCCTAACGATGTCCTTAGACAGAAACAGGTACTCCACCATCAGTTGGACAGCTTCGGTGCAGTATCCTTTTCCTCTTTCAGTGGGAATCAGAACATAGCCTATTTCCAACATATTTCCCCAGAGAAAGTGATGCATGAAACCCACTTTGGTTCCATCCTTCGTCTCTATGAAGAACCATTTTCCGCCCTCAGCAAGCTCTTTGTCATACCATTTCTCAATGTTTCCTTTTGATAGCTGTCCCAAACCTTTGTATTCTCCCCAAAATTCTGGTTCGCTAAACCATTCAGCTAATATCGGAAAATCTTCCTTCTCAATAACTCTCAAATTGACAGTCTTACCTTCAAGCAACCTCTCACCATCTGTCGTGTTCTCAGTATCAGTTCTTATGATTTATGGAAGACTCTCTAAGCACAGAATAGTTCGTATTACGATGAAAAACTTCTAGGGAATCCCTGTAATCTTGGCTTTAGTTCTCTATGGTCTTGTCTGGTTCTGGTATTGCTTTAGTGGAGAACTTTCCTATTTTCGTTAACCCCAAACTCAAGAGAGAGTTTAAAAGAGGATTGGTTCAATCTCCTGTTGGGGTACGAGTTTGAGTCAGACATCTGTTCAAGCTGACAAAAAGACACGTTTTCCAATAGCTGGAGGTATCCTAATCCTCATTGCTGCTGGCATATCTCTTTTCGTTGCAATAGTTGGAATGGTCTTCCTACAGAGTCATATCAACATTGATTTCGACTTCATTGACTATAACTCTGAAGCGTGGATAATGTCCTTCTTTGGGCTTTGTGGATTTATCTTCGGATTGCCTAGCTCAATATTCTCAATAAAAAGAATGCACTGTGGATTTTCAATATTCGGCATAGGTATAGTGGTGACTTCTGCACTATTATTAGGTGTATACGCCAAGTCGTTTGTTGTAAGCTTCTTTTGTTGGTTGCCAATAATACTTCTTTCACTAACGAGTCTGGTTTTTGTCTCAATCAGCAAGAGAGAGTTCTCCTAAAAGCATCTGAACCAACTGCTAAAAGGAGAGGAAGGAAATGCAACGTTCACTTTATTTTTTCTTAGTCAGTAACCATAGAAAAACGACCATGTAAAATCATAAATCATTACTGCATAAAGTCTATTTTATTTAGTAGTATCTAATGTTCCACTTTCCCATTAAACGTCAAATTCTCAAATCGAGCTCGGAAAAAAGAAAAACCCGTCCCAATGCGCCAACTAGCGCGCGACTGGCTTCAAGAAAGCGTCATATAGCCCGAGCAGCGAAAGCTTAGAAATGCCGGATTCTCCTAATCTAGACTCTGAATTCACAAATGTCTTCAACGCAAACATGACCACAATTCAATGCTTGGGCAAGTGTATCCAAATGAAGCATTCAACGTGCTGTTATGTCATCAGTCATGCGGCCGTAGACTGTCTTATGCTATACATGCGTCCTTGCTTTAGGCGTTTGTAATGGAACCGTCGGTCAAAACATCTGTCAAGCTGATGACGATTCTCCTCTCCGTCATTTTGATTCTGGCGATGACCTGTATCAAAGTAAATGAATACGGAAACTCTGCAATTCATCTATCCCCAGTCAACAGAACTATCGCAAAAACGTATCAGAGCTTTTTGGAACGAATATTCGTTGATGGTTTCTTTCCCGAATCGGTTTACCTAGAAAATAGTGAAGATTGTTACAGCGGCTACTATTACAGAACGGCGTACGTCGCCGGGGTTGTGTTCGTCGATAACAATGAAGTGTCCAAGGCAGAGAGTCTGCTCGACTTCATCGTGAACCATCAATCAGACGTCGATTACCTGCCTCACGTCAGCCTCGAACATACAAACAAGATGAATGAAAATCAGAAAAACATCAGTGACCTGTTGTTCACTTCATCGAATGAAAGGAAATGTGCTCAGAAATTCAAGGCGACCCAGAGCGAACTGACCGGCATAGGACTCTTTCTTGAAAGCGATGAATGTAACGGTGACGTTATCGCGGAAATAAGATCCGTAGCAGATGATTCTAATCCCGAAAGTGGCAAGCTCATGGGCACTATTACAATCGGAGAGGCCCACTTTGGGAATTGGAACGGCATAAACGGCGGAAGATGGCGATATTCTGATGATTTTTCCTATCTGAAACTCAAAGATCCTGTAAGCCTCACTCCAGGGGATGATTATTTCATTGTTCTCAAAACGGACTCCACATCCAATGTGAATGTATATGGCTCTAGAGATCCAACCTCCTACAGCGGAATAGAGTACCACGCGTACGTCAGTTCACTGACTGGCTGGCTACAGAAGGAGAACGAAGACATAGGCTTTGAGTTATACAGCGCAAATACGAAGAATTATTACAGTCTATTAGAACAGACGGATACAATCGGATGGACATCACTATTGTATGAATACATTTATGAGAACTGTGGGCGCAGGGCAGAATTCAGGGACAGATATTACCGCTTCATCCGAGACATACTGAATTGGTGCAAGAGTAACAGATACGATCAGCAACTTAAACTCGTCAGAAATCCGAATCTTGAACACACGATTGGATACGTAGACGCATATGACATTTACACCAACTCGCTTTTAGCCGTAGCATATGAAGGGATGAGCCAAATCGCCCAGGAAAAAGGAGACATGATCAATAGAGATTTATGGTATCAGACCTATCTTGAAATAAGTGACGGCATAAACACAAATCTTGTAACAACATACGACTTCGGTCAAAGTTACCTCGACGTGGAATTTGTGGACAACTCGCTTGCACTATTCACATTGCATGGAAGTTCTGACCATTTTTGTGGACAAACTTGGAAGAGTCAATCGGCATCTACCTCAACCAAGATTGAACGAATAGATGTAACTCTAAGTCGAGTTGGCGCCCCGCCACCCATAACGCTTGGCGTTTATGAGTACTCTGGGAACAGGGAAGACCCAAGAGGGAAATTACTTGGATCGACTAGCCTCAGCTATGAGTGTGTTCGGCAGTCACCGAATTGGATTTCCTTTAATTTCTCCAAATCTTTAGAAATTAAAGAACTGACAGCCTACTACTTTGAACTGACTTGCCCACGAGGAGACGAGGACAACCGGTACGTCAGTTACGGCTCAACAATAGATCGATACCCTTATGGAAATGCTTGGAGTGAGCTTGCTTCACTAACGAGTGACCTCGCGTTTAAAACGTACAGTAACAGCAAGGGAAGCGAGCCTACGACAACCTTGAAAGTGTATGAACAATTCATAAACGCTTCCGACGGCACTCATCATCTTGACTTCTCTTGGATGACTCTAACACCTTACATCGTTGGGTGGGACAGACTCGACGAGACTAGACTTTACAACACGTGGATGGCAAAACGAAGTTCGGATTGGTCTTATGATGGAAGTCTATTGCCGCTATCTTATCCCAACGAGTCTCAGAAGTCTCTCACAAAGGACATAGCATGGGATATACTTTGGTCGCACCACGTGGGATTAGATGAAAGAGCTCAAGGTGAAATTGATTTCGTCGGCCGATCAACGCTTTCGACACTCCCATTCTACGAATCCTACATGAGATTCGGAGACAACAAAATACATCCGTTAGATGCTGGCAACGGGGAGCAGTCAGGATGGATGCTCTACTCGCTTCACAGGCTCAGCAACACGACCGTGCCCTAATCTTCCAGAAACACGTAGTTCACTGTTGAGCAGTCACCTAAACAATGGGAGCCTATCCTTCCCAGGTTTCAATGTATCGTGAATATTCAGATCCAAAACGCGCGCTTTTTTCTTTTTCTGAACATCATTGTTTCATTGGCGCTCAAATCCGGCTTCAATGAGTTTCTCGGCCTCATCCACATTGATAGCCACTGCCGAACAGTATTCATCTCCTTCTGACTCTGGAAGTGCACGCACAACAAAAGATCTCGCCAGAAACAACATTGTTAGGAAACAGAAAGAACAAAGTCAAAGTGAACGAGGCCTATCGTCGAAACAATAGAAAAAGAACTGAAAAAGTATCAAAAACGAACCTATTCTAGCCTTTTTATGATGTGGCAACCGAATTTTGTCTTGACTATTGTAGAAGTCTGTCCTTTCTGGAGACCAAAAGCTGCTGTCTCAAACTCTTTGACCATCTTTCCTCTGGTGAAAGTTCCGAGGTCTCCTCCACGTTTTCCTGATGGACACTGTGATACTTCCTTGGCAACATTGGAGAACTTTTCGCCCTTGCTGAGGCGGTCCAAAACGGCTTTTGCTTCTTGCTCTGTCTTAACAAGAATATGGGCACAATGAACCTTGTCTGGCATGGATTAGGGATATTTGAACGATACTTAAGAATTTTTGCCAGCAGAAAACAAGATCTCTGAGACATTTGGTTGGACGCATTCCGTTACGTTCGCATAAAAAGAGATTTCGACGCCTACCTGTGGCATCGTTTCGCGGCAAAATGGCGTGCTAGGCAAACGTTTATAGAAGCTTCCTCCATTGCTGAAGAGGAATATGACCATCCAGATTACAGAATTTACCAACAGGCATTTGCCAGCAATTGGCAAATTGTTGAATGATGAGTGCGAAGACACTTTTGAGTTCATTCCATTCGATGACGAAAGAGTTCTGTCCCAAATCCGGAGGCGCCATCTCAAACTCCTCGTGGCAGAGGAAAACGGCAAAGTGCTAGGTGTCATCGGAACTCATTCTCATGAAAACGCAGAAGAAGACATTTCATGGCTTGCGGCGAGCAAAGAGCACGATCAAAAGACTATTGAAAACATGCTCGTGAAAGAACTAGAAAGCAACGTTAATGCCGACACTGTTTCAACGATGATCGATCAAGGAAGCCGGAAGATTGCTGATTGGATCGATCGAGGTTACACATTGCAGCCTGGCTTTCAGCGGATGGACGCAAAACTTGACGCATTGAAACCAATCCCAAAGGTTGACGAAGACACTGAGCTTCGAAGCTTGAGAACTGGCGAAGAAGAACAGTTCATTGCAGCAGTGAACAAAGGGTTCGGATGGAAAAGGATAGAACGCGGAGACCTCGAAACCTGGAAGCTGGAGGATCCGCCGTTTACCGAGGAGTGGGTGCAGGTCGCCGAGATTGAAGGAAGAATCGCGTCGGTTGTCGTGGCAAAGCCGGACACTGCCGCAACAAAGTATCTGCATCTGAATAGGGGTTATCTGGGTCCGGCAGCGACTCTTCCCGAATTTCGGAACAAACACCTCGCATCAGCCCTGACGGCTCGTGCGATGAATTTCCTGTTCCAAAAGGGAATGGACTCAGTGAGATTAGGAACGTCTGAACAGAACGTCTCTTCGATTGCATTGCTACGAAGGCTAGGCTTTCAAGTGGAAAACGTCAGAAAAATCTTGCACAAAAAGTTGAAAAGCATTTAGAAACGCGAGTGCTACCCGCAACGTGAAGACATTTTGAAGACAGCTTGCTCGTTAGTAGGCTGAGTTCATAAATCTAATAAAATAAAGGTAGCAGATTCGAAGATGAGAATCAATAATGAAGATTCTTCGCAGGCAAAAGTCTGCCCATGCTCTCAGCATAATCTTATGTGTGATAGGTGTGATCGCGCTCTTTGCCACGCTGTGGCGAATTTGGCCGCAGATTTCGTCAGCAAAAGATCCTTTTTCAACTTTCCTGACGCTGCTATGGACTGAGAAGTTGAATTTCATTCCAGAAGTCGAGTTCAGGCTGGTGTCCCTCTTTATTTTGGGCGATGTCATGTTGGTTTTGGGCGTAGTGGTTTACGTCTTGAGTGTACAATGGTTTTACTTGCCTGGGAAAGTCGTGTGGTATCGATGCCCGTTCTGCAATAAGGAATGGAGATCGAGTGGAGACAAGGCGTTGGTACATTGCCCTTTTTGTCGTCAACTTGTTCACCCAACCATGATAGAAAAACAAATCCGTTAATCTCCCTACGAGTCACTACAACTAGCGAGCGCTGACTACGATTTGTCGGATTCAACCTCGACTTCGTCTTCCTTCCTGTGCTCAGAATCGGGTACGTGAAGTGTCGGATGATGATGTTGAATTCCTACGAACATTTTCATGCGATAGAACTGTTCGCTCAAAACATTCAGCCGTTCAGGAGAGGGAAAACTCAAGATTCTCATCTTGACCCTATTGGCAGCAAACTGAACTGTGAAAACAGTGGCAGCAAACAGAAGACCCGTGAAGAGCAGGACGAATGGAGGGAAAAACCACATTGCAGCAGTAGCTGCAAATATCAAGCCGGCGAATCTGGAGAACGCCCACAGGAAAATAGCTGCAGCGAGAGGCACTGCCAACGAGGTTGCGAAGAACACGATTGCAACCATAAGATGATAGCTGCTCAACCTTGGCAAGGTGTATCTCAAGAAAGCCAGTACCTCCAAATCACCCTTACCAAAACGAGCACTCTTCCTAAAGGCATTGACAAAGATGCCGGCATTTTTGTGAACATCCAGAGTCTCATCAATCAAAAGGAAACCGAGACAAATTATGAGTGTGACGAATGCCAATAGAAATCCAAATTCGAAGAGTTTCAGGACAGCAAAACCGATGCCAACGAAAGATCCGTAGATGGCGAAAAGGATAAGCCATTCAAGATTTCCGTGGATCACTCTTCTCTGCTCTGAGTACGGGTTGAAGACGTCAAAGGTTCTTCTGAATATTCCAATTTGAACATTCTTTGGGTATTTTTCCAGTGCACGTGACTTCAGGCGAAGGCTCAAAGAGATTGCTAGTGACACAAAGCCCATCACGACTAGAACCATTGATG
>Ga0315277_10003803_pt1 | contig 20363 bp, 15 predicted proteins | sample YL17G05_15_MG_FD_203695 | JGI IMG/M metagenome (GOLD analysis project Ga0315277, IMG submission 203695) | Sediment microbial communities from Yellowstone Lake, YNP, Wyoming, USA - YL17G05_15 | ecosystem: Environmental > Aquatic > Freshwater > Lake > Sediment | place: USA: Wyoming | collected... | reverse complement strand
CCGATGCCGGGCACGATGTTGGCGGGATTGAAGGCCGACTGCTCGACCTCGGCGAAGTAGTTCTCCGGGTTTCTACTGAGCTCCATGACGCCCACCTCGATCAGCGGGTAGTCCTTGTGGAACCAGATCTTGGTCAGGTCGAACGGATTGTAGGGGCACCTGGCCGCGTCCTTCTCGGGCATCACCTGGACGAGCATCTTCCAGCGTGGGAAATCGCCCTTCTCGATGCTATCGTACAGATCGCGCTGGTGGCTTTCGCGGTCCTTGGCAATGATCGCCTCAGCCTCGGCGTCGGTCAGGTTCTTGATGCCCTGCTGCGTGCGCAGGTGAAACTTGACCCAGAAGCGCTCGTTTTTGCCGTTGATGAAGCTGAACGTGTGGCTGCCAAAGCCGTGCATGTGGCGGTAGGAGTACGGAATTCCACGGTTGCTCATCGTGATCGTGATCTGGTGCAGCGCCTCGGGCAGCGAGGTCCAGAAGTCCCAGTTGTTGCGGGCGCTGCGCAGGTTCGTGCGGGGATCCCGCTTCACTGCGTGGTTGAGGTCCGGAAACTTGAGCGGGTCCCGCAGGAAGAAGACCGGCGTGTTGTTGCCGACGAGGTCCCAGTTCCCCTCCTCCGTGTAGAACTTGATAGCGAAGCCGCGGATGTCCCGTTCCGCGTCCGCCGCACCACGCTCGCCGGCCACGGTGGAGAAGCGCACGAAGAGGTCGGTCTTCTTGCCGACAGCGGAAAAGATCTTGGCCTTGGTGTACTTGGTAATGTCGTGGGTGGCTGTGAAGGTGCCATAGGCGCCGGAGCCTTTGGCGTGCATGCGGCGCTCAGGGATCACTTCTCGATCGAAGTGGGCGAGCTTCTCCAGGAACCAGACGTCCTGCAGCAGCGCCGGTCCGCGGGAACCCGCGGTCATGATGTTCTGGTTGTCGGCGACGGGCGCGCCCGCGTTGGTGGTTAGCCTCTTCTTGTCTGTCATGTCTTTCTCTCTTCTTGGCCTTGCGGCTGTTTGGGGTTTTTACGTGCCGTTTTCCCGGATTCCTTCTTTGCACAGCGGTCGCAGATGCCTTGGACCTCGACATGCGTGGCGACGACGCTGCCGAATCCCTTCACGGCGTCGGGGATGCGAAGCGTTTTGAGCTCGGCGCTCTCGAAGTCTTGTGTCAGCCCGCACCGCACGCAGATGTAATGGTGGTGGTGCTCGAGGTTAGCGTCGAAGCGCACGCTTTCCCGACGTGGGCCGAGCGTGGTGATCAGCCCAAGGTTGGTGAGCATCCACAGCGTCCGGTATACGGTGTCGAGTGACACCGTCGGCATCCGTGGCTGAACGGCGCGGAACACGGTCTCGGCATCCGGGTGCTTCAGGCTCGACGCGACCTCGCGGAAGATCTCAAGCCTCTGGTGCGTCAGCTTGACGCCCGCCTCCCTGGCGACCGCCTTGAACTGCTCGAGGCGACGCTCGACCTTGATTTTCTCAACTTTCACTATAAATTCCTATCTGATAATTTTACGCAGATAAGAATTTACTGACATTTATGGTGGATGTCAAGCCAGAAGATCCGCAACGGCTCGTCGCCAGCAGTCTGATCGAGATCAGTATGTTGACGAGTCGAGGTCTCGCCTCCCCCGGGGCTTGGGCCGCGCCGGCTGCATCCCCATCAGCTGCGCCTGGTCGATGTCGCGGAGGTTTTCGTCGTCCAGCGTTCTGAGCTTCATGGCGTAGCGGGGGTCGGTGGTGGTGAGGTCGGAGCGCCATTCTCGCTGCCGGACTACCATCCCTGTTCCGGGATGCATGCGGCTTCACTTGGACGCAAGCCGCTTAGCTTCCTAAAACGCCGTTGGAGATGGAACGCTGTGCCGCTCGCGATCAGATGTCAGAAATGCAGCACCAGCCCCGCCGAAAGCCGCGGCTGGCCGTGTGTATTTATGTCCGGGCTGTAAACTGGCGCGAACTTTGCCTTCAAGTAATCGACCTGGATCGGTCTAATCGAGACGAGCCTTACCACTTTGATATCGATTCCTCCGCCCAAAGCCAATGCAAACGCAGTGCCGCTGGTGCTGAGCAATGTGTTGTGTATCCAAACCGCGATGCTTACCTCGTTAGTGGATTCATGCGCGCCGCCAAGCAAAAAGTGCGCGAAGGGTGAAAGCCGCCCAGGCCGGCGAACCTCGATCCCGCAGAGGTAGGTCTGAAACCTGGCTGAACTTCCAGCCAGTGCGATGCCGTGGTGGCTACTAATATCAGCTTTCACGCCGAGCCAATGTAACACGCTGTAAGTGCCTGAAATTTCCCAACCCCTCAGACTTGGATTGGTGTTCACATCTATGGGTCTAGCCACAACATGACAATCTTGTCCGGGCGGACACACAAACGTTTCTGTCTGAGTCAGAGAAGGGCGCAAGTAGGAAAACCCACCAAAAAGCGTGATCTTATCTTGGGCTTGCAGCGTGCTTCCGGCAAAGGTCAAGATGAGTAATAGTGGCAAGGGTGATGGAAACTTGTGCATGGACTTCCCCGATTGAAGCGTCAGCACTCACCGTCCCCCCTGTCAGCGACAACCGGAAGAGCAGTCGCCTGCTTTCGGAAGGACAAAATCCACGATGATTAGACGCGATGGGATAGGCTTACTTAGATGGGATGGCAGTGGAATCTCAGCGTTGAGTCGATCGAGCCGAAGCAGGACCGATGCCCGTGGCTCACAATCAGGAAGGCATTGTGGTCAAAGGCATGGGCGATCACGAAAGGTCTCCTGCACAAGCCGGTCTTCGCTGTTGATGTCGGTGTATGGCATATCAGGTTTCGCCGCGGTTTGCGGTTTCATGTTCGGAGCGGCCGAGCCAGTAGCAGGCGAGAGCTGCGGGAATGTTCAACAGGAGGGTTGCGACTCTTGAATTCAGTGAATTCAGGGACGTCCCACACGTTGACCTGTTTCAAAAGAGTTGACTTGATTCTCCATGCATTCGCATAGGTTGCGGCGGTCGGAAACCAGGGGAAATTGGTCAACCTGCCAGGATATCGCGGGGGGCGTATTGCGGACTTCAAAGAAGTGGCCTATTCTTATGCATTCACCGGGAGGATGGATGAATAAAAAGAATTGGATCGGAATGATCTCCGTGCTCACCGGCCTGTTTTGTCTGGGACTGGCTGTCGTGGGAGCTGAACAGGGTCCACCAGCAGCCGGCCAGGCAGGCGGTCAGCAGGCACCACCGGCCCCCACGGGCCCGCTCGCGCCCGCAAAATACAAGGACATCCAGGTCATGAAGGATGTGCCGGCCGAACAGTTTGATCTCACGATGGACTATTTCGTGGCCGCCACGGGCATCCAATGCCAGGGCTGCCATGTGCGTGACCAGGCCACGGGTGAATTTGCGTATGAAAAGGACCACCGCATCAAGGCGGTAGCGCGCAAGATGATCAATCTGGTGAGGACCGTGAACGCCGGAGATTTTGGCGGCCGGACCAATTGCGCCCAGTGCCATGCCGGCCGAGCCCAGCCCCCCGGGCAGCAGCCGGCGCAGCCGATGACGCCCGATCAGATCGCGGCGATGGCGGCACAGACGGCCGCGCGGCAAAGCGGACCCGCTGGAGGCTCTCAGGGAGCAGCGGGAGCCGCCGGGGCTCCGGGCGGCAGTGGGCAGCAGACACCTCCGCCGGCGATCGACGACGTTATCAACAAATACATTGAGGGTTTGGGCGGCCGCGCGGCGCTCGAGAAGATGCAGTCACGCGTGATGTCGGGCACGCTCACGAATCGCGCGGCACAGTCGATGGCTTTCACGATCGAGGGAAAGGGCGCCAAGTATCGCGAGACGCTCCAGTCGCAGCCCGCGGCCACGACGCTTGGCTTCGACGGCGCCAATGGCTGGATGCAGACCGGCGATCGGGTTTCCGACCTAGTCGGCTTCCCGTTGCAACGGGCGCTCACCGGTGCCACGCTCACACTCCCGCTTCGCCTCAAGGACAAGTACCCCAACCTGCAGGCAAGTCGGCCGACCAGGCTTCCGGGCGCCGCGTCAGGCAACCCCGCCGTCAATGTGAATCTGCTCCAGGGATCGTCGTCGCCGTATGTCAGCGAGCAGCTCTACTTTGATGCCGTCTCGGGATTGCTGGTCCGGCGCCGGGTGGTCACAAGAGCGGCGGACCGCGGTTCGATGGCCGAGCAGTTCGACTATAGCGACTATAAGGACGTGGCGGGCGTGAAGATGCCCTTTACGATCAAACGCACGAGTTGGAATGCCGTAGATACGCTGACCATCGCGGATGTGAAGCCCAACGCGCAAATTGACGACGCCAGGTTCGCCAAACCAAAAAGGTAGGGCGGATCGAAAGATACCGGATCATGCTCCGAAGGGAGAGGGGCTTAGTACACGATTCCATAAATACAATGACGTATTTTATGGGACGCAGAAAAACACCGCCTTCGGACACTGCTGAGATTTTCGTGCAAGCGGCGTGCAAACGCGCTCGGGCGCGTTTGCCGGCGTTTTTCCGCGTCCCATAAAATACGTCGTCCTGATAACGCAGTGGTTTCGCGTGGTCCGGCCCTGAACAACCATCTCCGGCCTCGCAATCAAGTAAGTCCACCCATGGAATTCGGGAGTTGAGTAGCCCCGAACTCGAGGAAAGGGAGGATGCGGTTGCGGGCTGTGAGATCGGGCACAAGCAAGTCGGGCTCATAGGGCGCGAGGTCAGACAGCGTGTACTTTGCGCTCGCCACCGCAATAACCGAGGCTCCGGCGGCACGGCCGTGAAGGATGTCAAGCGGAGTGTCGCCGACTACGAACGCTTTTTCTACTCCGGCCGGGGCGACATATTTTGTTCCCCGGTCGATGGCGGTGCGGGTCAAAGCTGTGCGGTTTTCATGGTCAGAGCCGTACCCGCCATAATGGAAATAGCGGTCCAGCCCGGCTTTCCCCAGCTTGATGCGAGCGCCTGATTCCAGGTTGCCGGTCACCAGTCCGAGAGCGAATTCCGGCCGGGAAGCCAGTGCAGCAAGCAACTCGACCACTCCGGGCAGGATTCGCAGAGACCCGCCGATCCGCGCCTGCTCCATCTCATATTCGAGCGCATCGATGTAAGCGGCGAACAATGCCTCGCGGTTTGGGGACTGCAGGCGGTCCTCCATGCCGAAACGCGCCAGTGCCTCACGCGCGATCAGCGGATCGGTTTTGCCGTCGGGATCAATGGCCAATGCGCCGGCCGGAAGAGCGAAAGTCTGCTGCAGCGCACGATAAAAGGCGCGCATGCCGGCGCCGGCCGTCAGGATCAGGGTGCCGTCGATATCAAACATTACCAGCCGCATGGTCCCTGAGTATAACCTGCTCCTGTGGTCTGTCCAAGTGTGACAGCGGCGGCGGGCTATCCATAGCGACATAAGTGCGGGACAAAAACCCTGAACCGCGAAGACCTCGAAGGCCGCGAAGGTTGTAGACGCGGAAGAAGCGAGAGCGCATGGCTTTGCGGTCTTCGAGGTCTTCGTGGTTCCAAAACAGGTCACGATTTACGGCGTCACGCATAAATATGGATTGCGGTAAGGGTGGGGAATTCTATTTCTTCTGCATGGGGCGGATGATTCCCGTTTCGTCCAATACCACGGGGTATCCTTCGAGCGATTTCGGGATCTTTCTCTCGAGTTCGGGTGTCTTGCGCTCCACCATGACCTTGAGACACGGCGTGGCGCCATCATCCAGGAGCCCGACGTAGATGCCCACCACACCGGGCATTTTCATCAACTCCCCGTCATGAGCGCGCAATACGTCGTTGATGTCTTTCCTGGGCATTGCCTGGCCGGGAAGCTCTTTTCTTGAAGCCTGGTGACAGGATGCCCACAGGCCAACAAACAACAAAAGAATCAGCCGCAGAGCCAGATCCGTGGCTCCGCGGCGTGGATTGCTGATACAGCTTTGCGCGCGCCGCGATGACCGCGGAGGCAACATCGCCATGGCCGCCTCTGTAACTCCAATAACTCCGGATACGGGCGGGCACAGCCCGCACGTCCGTGCCCGCGCTTGCGGCCGGAAACGCCTAATTCCCCCCCACCATTGTGGCTGTGCCGCCCAATTTGGAGCCGATGAAAGTCAGCACTTCCCCAATCGGATTCGCAACCGCAGTGCTGCTGCTGCCAGCATACAATAATCCGATGGCGCGCGGACTGCTGGCAACATCCTCCACCATGAGGGAGCCCGAATCGCCGCTGTTCAGGAATCTTCTGCTCTGGTTGCTGATGATAATCTGCCCGGCGAATGTTTTGGTAAATGCGGTGCCCCCGGCGCATTCGTTGTCGTATCTCACCGATATGGTGCCGTTCAAACCCGTCACTTTGCTGCGGCTCAGCCCTGTCGTGCGACCGCTCTTCTTAACCCCCTGATTAAGGGATGCAGACACGGTCGTCGCCGAAATTGTTCCGATCTCAAGAATTGCACCGCTGGAGTTCACCATTCCTGATATGACCTGAGCAACCGAAGCGTCCACATTGCTGCTCGGCAATGATTGGATGGTTACCAGTCTGCCCACATTTTGGGCGCCGGCCGCGTTGCATCCCACGTCTATCAGTCCAGGCTGGATCACGTAATCGCCGGTCGTGGCTACCCGGCCGTTGCCGCCGGTTACAATATCGGACTCGAACACATGGTAGTTGCTCAGGATGTATTTTATGCCATTGACCTGAACCAGCGATCCGAGCGTTCCTCCGCAACAGTATCCATTTGCGCTATCAAGTCTCCCGCCTCCGGAAGTCCCCAATTGGATAGGTGTAGCCTGTTTTGCGGTGTGGGACACGCCACCGCCGGGCTTGCTGCCCATGGCGACGAATGGTTCGGTGAACTGCACTGACACGCGGGTGCCCGCGATATCACTGGGGATCTGCCGCGCATTTTTGGCGGGATTTTTCCCTTCCAGGTTCATGTAGATCAAAAGAGTTGCCTCACCGTCGTCATCCTGGCCGACGGCGGTTCCCAGGACGTCCTCCATGGACATCAGGACCGGCGTGGCCGCATGCTGCAACTCCATCACTTTGCGGACTTTGGGATGACCGATCGTGAACTTTTCGTCCTGCTCTCCGGCAGCAAATGCCAATACTCCCAATGCCAGGATCAAGATCAAACAGGTGAACCACAGCTTATTGAAATGCAGCTTCATCTTCATTCCTTCCTCGTTTCTCCAAAGATCCGTTTTATCAAGCTCGCCGGTGCCTCAGCTCCCTGCATGGAAGATGCGCATCCGTGTGAAGGCTGTTCCCCCGAGTTCATATTTGCGGATCTATGCCGCCATCATCGTTAACAATCGGATGAGAGGATTGTTTTCATCATAAGTGAAACATTGGAAAATTGCAATCAAATTTGGCCCTGCGCTGCGATTCAGGCAGTGGACAATCCGACCACAAATAATACAGAGATCCTGGTGCAGCCTGCGGCCGCACCTGAATCTCACAAGGCACACCACAGAACCCTTGCGACGGCTTCGTCGTCGATCCTTGAAATCAGAAACTGATAATAATGAACCACAGAGGCACAGAGGCCACAGAGACTCGAAGCATGATTTCTCTGTGATCTCTGTGTTTTCAAAATCCTTTCTTTAGGAACCGATCGCGATAGCGATACCGACCCCGATACCGACCCCGACCCCGAGGATTTTGGGGTTTCGCCCCGCTTGGAGGGGCAGGCTAAAGCAACGCCTTTCAGGCATGGGTGATTGCTCAAGAATGAACTTTCTTGTGACACACCCCAAAATAGCCTATAAGGAAAGCATGAACGGGGCGGAGACAACACCTACCTCGACCTTCGGCCTGCTGCAAAGGGTGCGCGCAGGGGATGAGGAAGCATTCACAGTGCTGTTCCGAAAGTATAGCCCCCGCCTGGCCATGCTCATCCATTACAGGATGGGCCCCGCGATGCGCGGCAAAGTCGAGGTCGACGACATCCTCCAGGAGACCTTCATGGCGGCAGTGCGGCAGCTGGGGGACTTTTCCTACCGCAATCCCGGCAGCTTCATGAGCTGGCTCTGCCGGATTGCCGAACATACAATCATGGATGCCGCGCGCTATCACGGGCGTCACAAACGAAGTCCGGAGCAGATGTTGACCCTGCGCACCGAAAGCAATCCTGCAGGTGTGGAGCCGGCGGATTCGACAACCCCGAGCCGCATATTCGCCTCCAGGGAACGCGTCGGCCAGGTCCTGGCCATGCTGGACGCACTTCCGGATGAGTACCGCGCGGTCATCATCATGGCGAAACTGGAATGCCTGTCCACCCAGGAAATTGCCGAAAAACTGGGGAAATCGCGCGCGCAGGTCGCTGTCCTTCTCCACAGGGCGGTGCAACGCCTCAGGCAAATGGAATCGGAGCACCGATGAATAACGAGCCCGCCGGGCCCGCCCGGGAAGACAAAGCGCAGCCTCCCGGCGATCCCGGCCGTGAAAATGCGATTGCCGGCGCCATTGCCGCTTACATCGATCTCCACGCCGAATCGGAAACCGTCGACATCGATGCTTTTTGCGGGCGCTATCCCGATCTCGAGCCGGATCTTCGTGCCGCCATCCTGACCCTGGATACCATCGACGCCGTCGATGCAAGCCCTCATTCGACGCAAACCGCAGAGCAGGAGGCCGCGATGCCCGAGCGGCTCTCGGGCTTCAGGATTCTGCATGAGATCGGCGCCGGCGGCATGGCGCGCGTGTACGCCGCCTGGGACGAAGGCCTGGGCCGCAAGGTTGCCGTCAAGGTCCTGAAGCAGCGATACTGGGAAAACGAGCCGGTGCGCACCCGGTTCCTGCGCGAAGCACGCGCGCTTGCCCGGCTCAGGCATCCCCACATCGTGCAGATCTTCAGCCTCGGGCAGCGGGATGAGCTCCCCCATTTTGTCATGGAGCACGTGGCCGGAGTTCCGCTCACCGAGGCCTCGGCGGCTCTGTCCCTCGAGCAGAAAGTTGAACTGCTGCGCAAGGTGATTCTCGCGGTTCACTTCCTGCACCAGAACCAGATCATCCACCGCGATCTCAAGCCCAGCAACATCCTCGTCGGCTCCGACCTCGAGCCGAAGCTGCTCGACCTCGGCCTCGCGCGCGAGGTGGAAGGACTCGACCAGCGCCTCACCCTTCAAGGCGAAGTGCTCGGCACCCCGCGGTATTTCTCACCGGAGCAGGCAAGCGGGGAGGGGCCGCTCGACGCGCGCAGCGACATCTTTTCCATAGGAATTTTGATGTATGAGCTGCTGACCGGATCGCTGCCGTTCCGCGGCGAGGATCTTCGCCAGCAGATCCGGAGCATCCGCCAGGCAGACCCGCCCCTGCCTCGCAGGCTGAATCCGAACGTGCCCGGCGCGCTGCAGAATATCTGCATGCAGGCGCTCGAAAAAGAACCTGCGAAACGGTATGCGTCCGCCCGGGAAATGGCGGACGACCTGGAGCGGTTTCTCGCCGGCGAACCGGTCCTGGCCGCTCCGAGCGCGTACGGGCGGCTCATGGCGGAGAAAATCGATCAGCACGTGAGGGAACTGGACGGCTGGAGGCAGGACCACATCCTGTCGGATTACGAGTTCGACGCCCTGCGCCGCGGCTATGACCGGCTGGTGGAACGTGAAGACGCGTGGATCATGGAGGTCCGGAGGCTGTCGTTGCCCCAGGTCGCGCTTTACCTGGGCGCATGGGTTATGGTCGTGGGCGCCGCCCTGGTTTTCCTGTTCCGCTATGACGCGCTCATCGGTGCGCCGGGAATCCTTCTGGTTGCAGGTGCCGCGGTCCCCGCTGCCTGGATCGGCATCCGCGGATGGGCAGCGGGGCGCCTGCGCATCGCGGTGGCCTACCTGCTGGCGTTTTGCCTGCTGCTGCCGGTCGCTCTGCTGGTGACGATGCAGGCCTGCGGGCTGTTTACCGGGCTTACCCGGGACAGGGAAAACCTGGAACTGCTCTTTCAATTCGAGAGTTTTCAGCGCACCACCAATGCCCAGTTGTGGTGGGCGCTCTGCCTCTCGTTGCCCGCCTATCTGTGGCTCAGGCGGCGCACCCGGTCCTCGGTGTTCTCCCTGGTGTTTGCCGTGATGGCAGCGCTGCTGTGCGTCGTGACGCTGCTGCGCATGGGTTTGATCGACTGGATCAGCAGCGATCCCGGCAGGATCTATCTGCGCCTGCTGCCGGCCGCGCTGCTTTTCTTTGCCGCCGCCATAGCCCTCGAACGGCGGCGCCTTTCCTGGGATGCGCGTTATTTCTATCCAATTGCCGTGATTTTCACCTATGGGTCGCTCAGCGGCATCGCGGCCGTTCACGAGCCCTATGCACAGTGGCTGGGCCGTGCCGCCCCCTGGACTCGAGGACAGGTCGATTATCTCTTCATGATCAACGCCGGGATCTATTTTCTCCTTCAGTTCCTCTGTGACCGCACCGGGCTGCCGCAAATGCGGATCGTGGCCAAGGCATTCCGGTTTGTCTTGCCGGGCCACATTCTGGTGCCGCTGTTTCTGCTCGGATTGAATGCGACAAGCCTGTGGAACGATTCGCCGGCGAGCGCCGCCTTGCGGCGCGAAGCGCATATTTTCGAAGTGCTGCTGCCGGTTGTCGCCTGCCTGTTCGTGCTCCTGAGCATTCCCAAGCAGATGAAGAACTATCTTGGGACGGGCATGCTGTTCATAGCCATCGGCTGCATCCGGCTGCAACAGAACTGGCTGAAGGACCTGGTAATCTGGCCGGTCATGCTTTTGGCTGCCGGCCTGGCTATCATGCTCTGGGCTTCCCGCTACGCCGCCGTGCGCACCGCACTCGCGCGCCTTTTCCGCCGCAGATCCTAGCCCAGGAGCGAGGGCGTCCCACCCGATGCCGCATAGCTTTCATGCAACCACGAGGCTGGCGCATGGCGCCGAAGGCGCCCCTGGAGTGCGGCGACTGGTCGCCGCTCTGGAGGTCGTCATGCTGGCCCGACCAGGCAGCTTGCTGCCTGGGATACCACAAACCGACTTCCGGCTTTGCTCTCAGGGGTCCTGATATCAAAGGGCGGCAAGCCGCCCGGTGCCGCGGCAGATCAATGGCTGTTATATACGACGACATAAGCGCGCGACAAAAAACTGAACCGCAAAGACCTCGAAGACCTCGAAGGTTTTGGAGCACTTTATGCCTGCGCACTCGCCTCCCCCGCAGTTATGGCGGAGGAAGCGAAACCATGAACCTTTGCGGTCTTTGAGGTCTTCGAGGTTCAAATAAGGCGGCGATTTATGTCGCCATATATAGCGGCGACGAGTCGCCGCACTCCACACGCCCTTCGTGCGCGACTCTGTTTGTCCGCGGGGAAAATATGCGGCGCTGAACGTGATGCCGGCGGGCTTTGCTACTGTCTCCTGTCTCCTTCTTTCCTTATTGCATTCTCCCGCGGCTGTTCGATAAGCTGGCGCGAGTTAAACTTGGGAGGGAATCATGACACCAGCATGGGCGCATGGGATCTGCGCCGGCCTGCACGCGAGCGGTTGCCGCGAGGTGGTCTACGTGCCGGACAACCCGCTCTCCCATATCCTGGCTGTGCTCGGCCAGGATTACCCGGATGTGAGGACCACGCTGGCGACACGCGAAGAAGAAGCGCTGGGGATTGCGGCTGGTCTTTACCTGGGCGGCGCACGGCCTGTGGTGCTGATGCAGTCCAGCGGCCTCGGAAATACCCTGAACGCTCTCGGGTCGCTGCTCGTTGCCTATCAGATCCCGGTGCTTTTGATCATCAGCATGCGTGGTGGTCCCGGCGAATGGAACTGGGCCCAGGTGCCGATGGGGCGCGCCCTGGTCCCGGTGCTGGATGCATTCGGCATTCGGCATGTGACGATCGAGGATCCGGGCTCGGCCGAGGAAAGGATCCGTGCTGCCGCTGCACTCGCGTTCGGCACCCGCCACCCGGCAGCCTGCCTGCTGCCGCGCCGGCTGACGGCGCCGGGAGGGCGCTCATGAAGAGAATCGAGGCAATCGTGTGCATTTCGAAAACCCTTGCCGATGAGCCGGTCATCGTCAGCCTCGGACATCCCGCCTACGACCTGTTCGCCGCCGGGGACCGGCCGCTGAATTTTTACACGTGGGGAAGCATGGGCATGACCTCCTCCATCGCGCTCGGATTGGCGCTTGCCCTGCCCGGCCGGCGTGTCATCGCCCTGGACGGGGACGGCTCGCTGCTCATGAATCTCGGCAGCCTGGCCACGATCGGCGCCTGCGCTCCGCCCAACCTCATCGTGATCGTCATGGACAACGGCGAATATGGCACCACCGGCGGGCAAGCGACCGCGACCCGGTCGACAGCCGACCTGGAAGGCGCGGCGCGCGCGATGGGCATTGCGCGCACTTGCACCGTCCGCAGCCTCGATGAGCTTGAGCGGGTGCTGGCGGAAAGCCGCCACGCTCCGGGTCCATGGGTGGTAGTGGCCAAAGTGGAAGAGTCGGCGCCGGCCTTGAAGCCGCCTCAGGACTGCGTCTTCATCAAGCAGCGCTTCATGGCAGCGCTCGGCGCCCCCGAACCCGGCACAGAGGGAATGAGATTGTAACTCGTTTGGAGCGCGGCAACTCGTCGCCGCTCTGACAAGCGTCTACTGGCCACGCAACGGCAGCTTGCTGCCGTATTCAGACGAAACATTGGATTGGTTTCAGGCGTGCCGTGGCAATCCCTGCGGCAAGCCGCCGGTGTGCGGTGGCATCGGATTCTCGAAAGCGGCGACGAGTCGCCGCACTCCAAAGGGGCTGCAGCCGCCCCTGGATTGATAGTAAGTGAGACAATGTGCGAAACCATGACTGGAAATCCGGCAACTCGCTGATCGCCAGCCTTGAATACGAGCCGCAGCCTTTGATGTTCGGCACCAGCGGCCGGCGGGGCGATGTGGTCAACCTGACTCAGCTCGAGATTTATATCAACGCCACGGCCGAGCTGGAATATCTGCAATCCCTGCCGCGCTCGGAGGGCGGGATTGTCCGAGGCGAGGAGTTTTACTTCGCCTATGATCTCCGGCCGAGCTCCTGCCGCTTTGTACCGGAACAGGGGGGACGCGGCGAAATTGCCCAGGCGGTCGAGCGCGCGATCCGCGACGCAGGAATGCTCCCGGTGAATCTGGGTTCTTTGCCGACGCCGGCACTGGCAAGCCATGCGCTGGGGCAGGGCAAGGGCAGCATCATGGTAACCGGCAGCCACATCCCATTCGAGCGCAACGGCTATAAGACCAATACCGCCCGCGGAGAACTTTTGAAAAAGGACGAAGGGCCCATTAATCAGCGCGTGGCCGAGGTCCGGCGGAAGATCTATGAACAGGCGTTCTCTGAATCCCTTTTCGGCCGTCAGGGCCGCTTCAAATGCGGGCATATGGATTTGTCCCCAGAAAACAGCGCAGGCCGGGAAAGCTACATTCAGCGCTACTGCGGCTTCTATCGAGGAGCGCCGTTGAAGGGCAAACGGCTGGTGGCCTACCAGCACTCCGCGGTCGGCCGCGACCTGCTCGTCGAGATACTTGAGAAACTGGGCGCGGTGGCCGTGCCCGCGGGGCGGAGCGAGACCTTCGTCCCCATCGACACGGAGAATATCGATCGGGAACAACTGGCGATCATAGAGACACTGACGCGGGAGCACTGGTTGAAAGACGGCCCCTTCGATGCGGTCGTCTCGACCGACGGCGACAGTGACCGGCCGCTGATCCTGGGAGTGGAACCGGCGGATCCCTGCCGCGTGCGTTTCTACGGCGGAGATCTGGTGGGCATGATCGCCGCCGCACATTTGGGAGCCGATGCCGTGGTTGTGCCGGTCAGCTGCAACGACGCCATCGATCGCGGCCCGCTGCGCGACATTGTCGAGCCGAAGACCCGCATCGGGTCGCCCTATGTGATTGCCGGCATGGATAAGGCCGTGGCCAAAGGGCGCACCGCCGTTTGCGGCTGGGAAGCCAACGGCGGATTTCTCACCGGGTCGGATTTTCATCGGGGAGGAAACCCACTCAAGGCCTTGCCGACGCGCGACGCCATGCTGCCGATCCTCGCGGTGCTCGTTGAAATGTGCGCGCAGAAAAAAAGCATCTCCGGACTTTTCGACGGCCTCCCGAAACGGTTCAGCCGTGCGGCATTGCTCAAGGACTTTCCCCGCCCGCTGAGTGAAAAGATCCTGGCCCGGTTCTCGCCGCCGGATGTATCGATTAAGGAAGCGGCATTCGATGTCACAGGCCTGGTCGCGCTCGATGAAGAGGGGCGGAGGCTGCAGCCGGCCGTATCATCCTTGCGGGCACTCGAATCGATCAGGGAGCACGCTGCGCGCTTTTTCACTCCGGATCTCGGCTTTGCCGGGATTGTCCGCATCAACTACACCGACGGAGTTCGCATCTATTTCGAGAATGGAGATGTCGCGCATATGCGGCCGTCGGGGAATGCCGACGAACTCCGCATTTATGCGGTCGCCGACACTCAGGAGCGCGCCGATGCGATCGCCACGGCGGGGGTAGCCGAACCCGGCGGCATCCTGCGCCGGCTGGCAGAAAGCAGGAGTCAGGAGTCAGGAGTCAGGAGTCAGTAGAAAAACCAGCCGTCGTCTCTTCTGGCCGGCTCGTTCCCGGCTGTCTCCCTTCTCTTCTATAAAGCATAAGACAGTAGAAAAGCCACGAAACGGTTTTCTACTGTCTCCTGTCTCCTGAATCGATTCTTCTGCCCGGCCCGTTTCCAGCTGTCTCCCATTTCTTCTATAAAGCAGAAGACAGTAGAAAGGCCACGAAACGGTTTTCTACTGTCTCCTACAATCAGTTGCCGCCAGGGTTGTTGGTGCCCATCCCGATCTTGTTCCAATCGGGCGGTTCGACGCCGAGCAGGTTGTGGACGAAGTAGTCCTGCAGGTAGTGATGGGAGCCCACCGAGCCCGCGCCATGGTTCTGGCCCGGCACAACGAGCATGTCCACATGCTTCCCGGCCCTGATCAACGCGTTGACGACCTGCATCGATGAGGATGGATCCACATTGGTATCCATCTCAGGGATTATGATCAACGCTTTGCCGACCAGCTTATGGGCGTTATCCACATTGGAGGATGCCGCATAATGAGGGCCGAGCGGCCACCCCATCCACTGCTCGTTCCACCAGATTTTGTCCATGCGGTTGTCGTGGCAGCCGCTGTTGGTGACCACGACCTTGTAGAAATCCGGGTGGAACAAAGCGCCGCCCAGTGAGTTCTGCCCGCCGGCGGAGTTGCCGTAAATCCCCACCCGTGTGATGTCGTAGTATGGATACTTAGCCGCTACCGCCTTGTGCCACAGGATGCGGTCCGGGAAGCCGGCGTCGCCCAGGTTCTTCCAGCAGACATCGTGGAAGGCCTTGGAGCGGTTGCTGGTTCCCATGCCGTCGATCTGGACCACGATGAATCCCAGTTCGGCGAGAGCCTGGGTTCCCGAAACCGCGCTGAAGTTCTTGGGGACAAATGAGCCCTGCGGTCCGGCGTAGATCTGCTCGATCACGGGGTACTTTTTCGCCGGATCGTAATTGAGCGGCCGGACAATCGTGCCCCAGATGTCGGTTTTGCCGTCGCGCCCCTTGGCGACAAATACCTCCGGGAATCTGAAGCCGGCTGCGAGAAGCGCCGAGGCGTCCCCCTTCTCCAGATCCGTAATTACCTTCTGGTCTTCCGTGCTGCGCAGCTGCGAGACCGGGGGAAGATCCACGCGCTGCCAGGAATCGACGTAATACTTGCGGTCCGGCGAGAAGGTCACCGTGTGGGTGCCGTCGGCTTCCGTGAGTTTGACCATTCCGGTGCCGTCGAAGTTGATGCGGCACAGATGGGCGAAGTAAGGATCCTGGCCGGCAATCAGGCTGCCGGCATAGAAATAGATCTGACGCTTGCCTTCATCCACGCTCTCGACTCCGCGCACGAGCCACTCACCCTTGGTGATCTGGTTCTTCACCTGGCCGGTAACTCCGTCATAAAGATACAGATGCTCCCAGCCGTCGCGTTCAGAAGCCCAGATGATCTCCTTGCCGTCGTTTATGTCCCGCCGAAACCTTCTGCCGGCCGAGAGGCCCGTGCCGGTGCCCAGGTCGTTGTAATAAATAAATGTCTTGCTCTCTTCCGAGATGAGCGCGCGCACCTTGGCGGTCTGGGCGTCCACCTCGATGACGCGATAGACCTGGTGCCCGCGCTGGTTGTAATTGAAGGTGAAGCCGCGGCCGTCCTTCCACCACACCGGAGTCGAGATACTGAACGCATTCGGGAATAGCGCCGAATCGATCGCGGTCTCCGTTTTGGTTGCGATGTCGAACAACGCGGGGTAAGCGATATCGAGGGCGTCGCCCGGCTTGGCATAGCGGTTCGTGCTGTGCTTTGGCTGGACCTGGTCTGCCGGCGAGGATTCGACGTAATGGACCTGTCGGTCATAGCCTGGAAGGGTGTGGTATGCGACCAGCTTCTTGGAATCTGGCGACCAGGCGATGGACTGGAAGGTGTAATAGTTGCCCTCGGAACCGTCGAAGCTCAACGGCGCAGCCGGCGCGTTGGAGCCAACAGGCCGCAGGAACACGTTGTAGTTCTGAATGAGGGCTTCCCACTTGCCGTCGAAAGATCTGCAAACCTGGGGCGGGGCCGCCGCCTGGCCCGCACCCGCGCCGCGGCCGCCGCCGGCTCCGGCGCCCCGGCCCTGTCCCTGGGTTGCGGTTTGACTTTCGGGCAGCCGTGCGCATGCGGGCTGCTGTGCGCCACGGCCGGAAGCTCCTGCTCCACCTGCCTGCGGTGCAGGCGGAACATACTCGAGACCGTCCACAGGATCGCCGCCTACCATGGGAGGAGCGGCCATCAAGTCATCATTCTCCGGTTCGGGTGTGCTGCCGCGGCCACCGCGGCCGCCGACGGCCGGCGGAGGAATCGGGCCTCCCTTGGTGCACTTATAATCCGCCAGGGTGCATTTGTACATGGAGCCGCCAGTGCCGAAGGTAATGGCAGTTTCCTGGTCGACGAATTTGAGCGGGTCAGTCTGTGGACTGCCGCCGGCTGGAGCCGCTCCACGGCCGCCACCACCGCGGCCGCCAGGCGGAGGGGCGAACGGCAGAGCCAACGCCGTGAACTTGCCGCCGGTTGCCGCATTAATGGCCGCCGCAAGTTTCTCATGGTCGAAGGCCGGCTTCTTGGTCGCGGTGGTTGCGTCCACCAGCATGAATTCCGTGCCGCCCTTCACCGACTTGGTGTACCAGAAGTGGTTCGTTTTTTCGATCCAGTTCGGATCCCCAGCGGTGTTAACCACTAATCCCCGGGCTCTCGCCTGTAATCCCTGGCCACGCTGGTAATCCGCCAGAGTCCCTTGCGCCTGTGCCAGGGCCGGCGCCATCACGACGACAAACAGGGCCGCGGCCGCAAACAGGCTCGCGGGTCTAACTCTCCTTAACATATGCTCCCTCCTGAAAGTCTCAAAGTATTGGATGATACCGGGGCTTTGCCGCAGAAGTGCCAAGTCCCTCCTCCGTCCCAAACCGGAAATACTGCTCGCTCCAGAGTTCGGGACAGTATACACCGGCTGGGGGGCCAAGCAATTCATTGAAGTTATTAATTAATTGGCTTCAGATGCGAAACTCGCAAAATCCAGTAGGGGCGACCGGCAGGTTGCCCGCGTTTCGACAGGCCAAATGACAAACATTGGGACTCATCATACGAATTTCTATCGCGGCAAACAATACTCAGGTGGCGGCGGCCCATTCTGGAGTGCGGCGACTGGCCGCCGCTTGCTCAGTCTCGGTCAACCGCCAAACTGGACGGCTTGCCGCCCTGCTGCACGGTTCGCGGAGCACCATCGACGGCAGCAAGAGTGTTGCGGCGAATACCGGCGGCTTGCCGCCGGTATGCGGCAAACCAGGAGCCCGGAAAGCGGCGACGAGTCGCCGCGCTTCAAACGGTGCTGCCGGCGGTCACGATCACACTTCCAGCCAAAAATCCAAATTGCGTGGCCCGATCCCGATTATAATGCGGCTGCATATGAACAGAAGACTGCCGCTAATACTCGCAATTGTACTTGCCGGCCTGCACGCTCTCGCGTCCGCTCCGGCGGATATCCCAGGACTGCGCTATGAACAGCGCAAGACCGAAGGGCCGCTGTCGATCCACATCCTGGAGGTCGATCCCCGCCAACTGCGCATCGAGGCGGTGCGCGCCCTGGACGACGGAGTCGGGCGGGAAACCGTGGCTTCCATGGCTCAGCGCACCGGCGCTGTCGCCGCCGTCAACGCGGGATTTTTCCGTATCGGCGGCAGGTATGACGGCGAGCCGGACGGCATCCTGAAGGTGAGACAACAATGGTTTTCCGATCCGACCGTGAACGGGCGCGGGGCAATCGGCTGGGCGGAAGGGGGCGCCAGCGCGCGCATCGGCCGTGTGAGCATGAAATGGCAGCTGCGGAGCGGCGGCAAAACCTGGCCGGTGGACGGCGTCAACCGGCCGCGCGGAACCGCGGAAGCGATCCTCTATAACTGGGCCTTTCACCGCAACACCCTGACCGATCCGGGAGGAACCGAGTTCCTGATTTTGCACGACAGGATTACAGGGGTGTCGCATCAGGGGAATGCTGGAATCCCCATGGATGGATTCGTCTACTCGCTTGGCCCGCAATCTGCGGTCAAGGCGGATGAACTCAAAGTGAAGGCCAGGGTCAAGGTCGATTGCCGGATCGAGTCCGCCGACGGTCCTGCGACTCCGGCTAAGCGCGACTGGCAGGCGATGGACTACATCGTGGGTGGCGTGCCGGCCTTGTTTTTCGACCGGAAGCTCGCCTTTGACGCGACCAGCGAAAAGATGCGCGCGGGTTTTGCCGAAGAGCGGCATCCGCGCACCGCCATCGGGCTCCGGGCTGACGGCAGCTGGATACTGGCAGTGGTCGACGGCCGTCAGCCGGAGTTGTCGATCGGGATGAACCTGAGGGAATTGTCCGAACTGATGCTCTCCCTCGGCTGCGTGGACGCGCTCAACCTCGACGGCGGCGGCTCCTCTACCGTCTATTACCAGGGCAAGGTCGTAAATTCCCCCTCCGACCCGGCCAAAGACCGCCCGGTATCGGACGCCATCGTCGTCCTGCGCCCAGTGGGTCCCGGCCGCCGGCCGGGACCCTGAAGGGGGGAGAGAATGGAGCGCCGGCCGGCGGCCGGCGCCCACTGCGAATTGCAGAAAAAGTCGTGAAACACCGCGAGCGGGTTCTGGCCGCATTGAATCATGAAGTGGCGGACCGGTGTCCGATGCAGATCAGCTTCACGCCGGAGTTTGCCGCGCGCCTGCGGCGCGAACTGGGTCTGGCGGCCCATCCGGCGGGCGGTCCGCACGGATACAACGTTGACCTGGAATGCGCGTTGAGCGAGGACCTGCTGCTGGCGACGGTCGGGTGGATTCAGTCCAAGCCGCAGGCAGAGCCCGGTTCGCCGCTGCGCATTGATGAATGGGGAGTCCGGTGGAGGGACATTGAATATCAGACGCCGTTCGGGAATGGAATCTATACCGAGATAGCGTCACATCCGCTGGCCGACGATGCCGCCATTGAGACTTACCTCCCGCCGGACCCGCACCGGCCCGAGTTGTACCGGGAAGCGGCGGAACTGATCCGCGACTACCGGCAGGAATATTGGATCACCGGCATGACGGTCTGCACGATCTTCGAAACCGCCTGGGCTTTGCGCGGATACGAACGGCTGCTGACCGACTTTGTGCTGCATCCGGAGCTCGCCGAACGGATTCTGGACATACCGCTCCACTATCACCTGGCGGCCGCCCGGAAACTCGTCGATCTCGGCGTCGACATGATCTGGGCGGGGGACGATGTGGGCGCGCAGAGCCGCATGCTGATGTCGCCGGCCGCCTGGCGCAGGTTCCTGAAGCCGCGGCTGGCCGCCTTCATCGAAGCGCTGAAACAGCGGTGTCCGGCGCTGGTGATCGCCTATCATTCGGATGGATGCATATATCCTATCATATCCGACCTGATCGATATCGGCGTCGACGTGCTGAACCCGATTCAGCCCCAGAGCATGGATCCGGAGAAATTGAAGAAAGAGTACGGCGACCGGCTCTGCTTCTGGGGCACCCTCGACATCCAGCAGACGCTTCCCTACGGGACTCCGGACGATGTCAGGGCGGAAGTGCGGACACGGCTGCGGACGGTCGGACGGGACGGCGGATTAATTCTCGGCCCGACTCACAACGTGCAGCTTGACACGCCCATGGCAAACTTCCACGCCATGGTCGAAGCCATCACCGTTCCTTTGTGAACCGGGAAATAAGGGGAGATCAAGTAAGGGCCTGTCAATGAATAACGTTTGCACTTTGCTGCGGCCCCCAGGCCCGCTGGCAAGGCGCGAGCGACGAGCATACCCGCTGCGGTATGTAAGGAGCGAGCAACGCAGCCAGCGGGCCTGCGGGCCGCAGCCCGAAGGGGCGCGGCGGC
>Ga0315277_10003802_pt1 | contig 20365 bp, 15 predicted proteins | sample YL17G05_15_MG_FD_203695 | JGI IMG/M metagenome (GOLD analysis project Ga0315277, IMG submission 203695) | Sediment microbial communities from Yellowstone Lake, YNP, Wyoming, USA - YL17G05_15 | ecosystem: Environmental > Aquatic > Freshwater > Lake > Sediment | place: USA: Wyoming | collected... | reverse complement strand
CGACGTTCATTCCATGAGGCCTTCGCGACATCTGGTCACTTCGACGGCTTTCTCGCTGGCGCTGGCGCCCTGGCTCTTGTGGAAATCGTTGCTGGTTTTGGCCGGAGGGGCGCTATTGGACCTCGACCGCTACCTGTGGCACGTGCTGCGCTTTCGAACTTGGGAAGTTCGGTCGGCAATGGAGCGCTTCCAGGGGCGCGATCGCATCCGTGGTGGGCCGCGGTTTTTCCACTCGATCGAGTTTGTAGCATTGCTGGCTGGGGCCGGGTTCATTTCGCCGCCGTTTTGGCTGTTCGCCCTCGGCGCGGTGTTTCACATTCTGCTCGATCTGCTTGTGCACAAGAAACGCGGGCGCTTCTGGTTCTATCTCGACTCGTCGCATCTGCATTGTCTTTTGTTCGAGTTGCTGCGCGCGCGACACGTAGGAACGCAACGTGCTGCGCTGTCCGCATCCGACAATGCGTCCGAGGATGACGAATGAAAGCAATCGTTCTCGGTCTCGACGGCGCGACGTTCGATCTCATTCTGCCCGGTGTGGAGCGAGGCGAATTGCCCGCGTTTGCCCGCCTGATGTGCGAGGGTGCGTGGGGCCCGTTGCGTTCGACCGTGCCGGCCGACAGCCCGTCGGCGTGGACGACCTTCGCCACCGGCATGAATCCAGGCCGCCATGGTGTCTTTGGTTTCATGGCGCGCCAGGGCGGCAGCTATGATTATGAGATCGGGTCGTCGGGCCTTTGTCGCGCGCCGACGCTGTGGGAAAGAGCGAGCCGGCACGGGTTGCGCGTGGGCGTCATCAATGTGCCGTTCACCTATCCGCCCAAGCCGGTCAATGGGTTTCTCGTAGCCGGGATGATGACGCCCGGCCGGGAGTCGCCTTTCACTTATCCGCCTGCATTGCGCGGCGAACTGCTTCGAGCGGTTCCCAATTATTCAATCAGCCACGGTCTTGGGCAAACGCGACGAAGCGATGCGCGCAAAATCCTGGTCCGGGATTTCGCGACGACTCTTGCAGCCCGCGAGCGAGCAATGCGCTGGCTCGCCGGGAAGTATGATCCCGATCTGCTCATCTGCGTTTTCACCGTCCTTGACCGCCTTCAACATTTTCTGTGGGCCGACATGGATGAGCGGCATCCTGACCACGATCCGTCGAGTCCGCGCAGGTATCGTGAGGCAATTGGGGCAGCCTATCGCCGGTTGGATGACATTATCGCGCGGACGCTCGACGGGGCGAGCGACGAGTCGCTGATGGTCGTGCTTTCCGATCATGGTTTTGAGGCGGTCGCACGAACTTTCTACGTCAACGCGTGGCTGGCCGAACGTGGATGGCTGCGGTTGACCGGACGGCGCAGCCAGCCAGGCGCATGGGCAAGCCGTGCGGCTCGACTGGCACGTTACGCACTGGGTTTCCTGCCCGGCGCCGGTGGGTGGCGGGAGCAACTGCGGGCGCGGCGATTGATTTCCGAAGCTTTCTTGAATGCGATTGACTGGCGCCACACGCGCGCGTGGTTCGGTCTCGATCGCGGGTTGTGGCTCAATCTCGAAGGGCGCGATCCGTTGGGCATGGTGAAGCCCGGCGAGGAGTATGAGCAGTTTCGCTCACAACTGATTGCCGAACTCGAATCGCTCGAGGATCCCGAAACCGGCTATCGCATTGTCCAAAAGGCGCACCGGCGCGAGGCTCTCTACCGGGGAGGTGATCCTTCGCGCACGCCGGATCTCCTCATCGAGCCGGCGCGCCACCGCGACGACCCGCGCAGTCGTTTTATGCTCTCCGAGCGGTTTGTAGTCCCGCCTTCAGGCGGTCTTTTCTCCTCGGGGTTTTGCGGCCCGGTTCACTTTGTTGGTCCCAGCGCGCCGATCAGCGGCTATCACACCCCCGAGGGCATCATTCTGCTTTGGGGCAAAGGCATTCCGCCAAATACGCGCCTGACCGGTGCCGAGATTGGCGATGTGGCGCCGACGATTCTTCAGGCGATGGCCCTGCCCGGCGGCGAAGAGATGGATGGCAGACCGCTGCTTGATTTCGGCAGGCGCGACACTGCTGTCGCGCCGTCTCCCGTAAGGGTAATTCACGAATTGCCCAAAACCTCCGAAATGACCGAAGAGGAACGGCGACAAGTTGAGCGGCAACTGAAAGACCTGGGCTATCTTGACTCATGAATGGGCCACAGATTTGCAGCCTGTGGTAGAATGGACAGCGAGCGCATGGACCTGACAATCTCGATTGCCACGTGGAACAATCGCGATTTGGTCGCCGAATGCTTGCGCTCAATCGAGAACGCGCTGTTGCCCGACAAGAGTGTCGGGCCGACCGAAATCTTTGTTGTGAATAATGCCTCGACCGATGGAACCGCCGAAATGATTCGCAGCCGTTTTCCGGGCGTACATCTGATTTGTAATGATCGGCCAATGGGCTTTTCGGCGAACCACAACCAGGTGTTGCGACGCGCCGCGGGCCGCTGTGTCCTGCTTCTCAATGACGATACCGTAATCTTGGAAGATGCGCTGACGCGCGCCGTTCGATTCATGGAAGCGCATCCCGACGCGGGGGCGGTCGGCTGCACGCTTGTCAAGTCCGACGGCACGCCCGAGCGTATCTCGCAGCGATTTCCCCATCCGCTCGATCCGATTTTTCCGTGTTTGCGGCGAAAAGTTGCCCCGCGCCGCGAGGCCGCCAATCGCGCCACAGAAGTCGAGGTGGATCGTTTGAGCGGCGCGTGCCTGATGGTCTGTCGCGCCGCGCTCGATCAAGTCGGCCTGCTCGACGAGCGTTTCGATCCTGCCTATGGTGAAGACACTGACCTGTGCTATCGAATCAAGAAAGCGGGATGGCGCATCTATCGCTTGCGGGGTGCGCGAGTGATTCATTATCGCGGCCAGACGGCGCGCCGTGAGTTTCCGGAGCAGCCGCGCCGTCTCCAGGAAGCGAAGTTTCTTTGGTACCGTAAACATCGCGGGCTCGGCGCACTTCTTTTGTACAGAGTGGCAGTTGTTCTTGCTTCATTTGCTCAGGTCATTGTTTGCCTACTGCCACTTTTGGTTCCCCATCGCAGCGCCGCGGCCCACTCCAAAATACATCGCCTCTGGAGCCGCATCCGAGCAGCGGTGGGAAGGACATCCCGCCCTTGATGGTTCAAAGGAATGATGTCTTGCGACTGTGTGCTTTTTGTTTGAAGATGGCCGGCCCCGGGATGCATGATCGGATTGCCGTCATGAGAGAGGAGGGGAACGTAGGAAACGGTGTATTATGAAGCAGATTGCAGATATTCCTCTCGCACCACACCTCACACGGGCTTTGGAGAATCTGCGCCGAAGATTACTCGCCGAGTTCGAAATCGAAACCATGATCTTGTATGGCTCCGTTGCCCGTGGCGAGGCGGATGAAGAGTCGGATCAGGATGTGCTTGTTGTGACGATACAGCCGGTCACGGATGCAGAACGGGATAGGATTACCAGGGCGGCCTTTGAAGTGAATCTGCGCCATGACACAAGCATCAGTACTCTGGTTGTGGATCGCGAAACTTGGGAAACCGGCGCCGCAGTGTGCCTGCTGCGGGACGAGATTCTTAGAGACGGCATCGCGCTGTGAGCACGGCAGAGCAACGGGTAGAAGTTATTCGGTATTGGTGGACCCAAGCCGAGGAGAGTTGGGCTGCGGCACGACGCGAACTCGTTGCAGGCAGTTGTCTTTTCGCCGTGAACCGTCTTTACTACGCGGCATTTTACGCCGCAAGTGCGGCGCTTCTGGAACGCCAATTGTCTTACAAGAGACATACGGCCGTTCGTATCGCTTTTCACCGCGAGTTTGTTAAGACCGGCTTGCTGGATGCACAATGGGGAGAACTGTATGATAGACTCTTTGAAGATCGCCAACAGAGCGACTATACTGCCATGACTTCATTTGGTCGAGAACGTGTCGCCTCCGGACTGGCTCGCTGCGGTGAGTTTCTGGAACAACTCCGCCCTCTGATCCCCTCCCTTTTGCAGAAGTGAGGTTCACGTGTCAACCAGGCAGTATTTCAGGCTAACGGCGAGAGAGTCGTCTTTTCCAGACCGCGCGGAATTCTTGACCAGAGAGTTTTGCACGCCTGTCGCCCCGGAAAGTTGATTCCATGAATGCCCCAAAGCCCGCGAATGAAAAGCGCCGACTCCTGGTTGTCGGGATTGATGGGGCGACCTACGATTTGCTCGATCCGATGATCGAGAGGGGTTTGCTGCCCAATCTCGCGGCGCTGATCCGGCGCGGCTTTCGGGCGGTGTTGCGCTCGACGATCCCGCCTAATTCGGCGGCAGCGTGGGCAACGTTTATGACCGGCAAGAATCCCGGCCGCCACGGCATCCTGCGATTTCAGGCGACGCAGCCTTCGCAGGAACTTGGGCGCGAATTTCGCCCGGGCGCTTACACGTTTCTCAATTCCGACAGCCTCGCCGGGCGGCGCATTTGGGACATCCTTGGCGCGGCGGGCAAGCGCGTCGCGGTGATGAATGTTCCGATGACCTATCCCCCGCGACCGCTTAATGGCGTCATGATCACGGGATTGCTCACTCCGCCGGATGCCAGGGACTTCACCTGGCCGCCCGAACTGGCCGACTCGCTCGAAGGCTACCGGATCGAGCAACCGCTCGCCGCGATGGGTTGTAGCGAGGCGGCCGACAAGGAGCTGATCCGCTCTTCGATCGAGATTCTTCAGCATCAGGGCGACACGGCGCTGCATTTGTTGCGGCGCGAACCATGGGATTTCTTCTTCGTTTGCTTCACCGGAACCGACCGGATTCAGCACCGCCTTTGGGCCTATCTTGAAAGGATGAGGGCGAAAGGCGAAGGGCAGAGGGATGAAGGCGGAAGGATGAAGGATGAAGAAAAGGAAAATCAGCCCGTTTCGCGTGGTGATCTCGAAGACATAGAGTTCTTCCGTCAGAATCTGGACCGCTATTACAGCCTTCTGGACGCGACCATTGGGCGTTTGGCCGAGGCCGTCGGCGATCGAGCCAATTGTGTCATTCTCTCGGATCATGGGTTTGGTCCGGCGCCGCCGCTGGCCGTCTATCGGCGTCCGCTCGCGCGCCAGTTGGGTCTCGAAGCGGGCGAAGGCGTTGGCGGATTTCACCGGTTGCGCGCGTGGTTCGAGCGACACGGCCTTGTGAACGGCGACCGGTTGCGGCGGCTTCTGGCCGGCACGCCGCTGCGGCGCTTGCTGTCGCGCATCACGCGACTGGTGGCGCGCAAAGAGCAACAAGCGTGGCGATCGAGTCGCGCTTATCTCGTAGTCCTCCACAAATACATCGGCGGGATCGGCATCAACCTCGCTCCGTCCGATCCGGCTTATGAACCCTTTCGCCAATCGCTCATGGCGCGGTTGGCCGAAGTGCGCGATCCCAATTCGGGTGAACCGATTGTCAAAGCCATCTGGCGGCGCGAGGAGATTTATCGCGGGCCGCGCATCGGTGTTTGTCCCGATGTCGTCTTCCGGCTCGATGGCCGCTACGGTCTGGCGCACGGCGATGCCCCGGGTGGTCGTCTTGTTCATGCCAAATGCTTCCGAAATCAGGGAATCCATTGCGACGAAGGAGTCCTGATTCTCGCCGGCCCCGACATTGTTCAAGCGGCGCCGGATCGCTTCTTCAGGATCGAAGACGTGACAGCCACAGCGCTCTACCTGCTCGACGAGCCGATCCCGACCGACATGGACGGGCAGGCCGTTGTTGAGGCCATTGCGCCCGACTATCGTGACGGTCACGCCGTTCGCCGTGAGCAAATTCCCGAGGAACCCGTCGCGGAGGCCATGGCTGAGGCGCATTGGCGCTCCATCGCCGACGAGGATGCCGTCGCCGAGCAATTGCGGCATTGGGGATACCTTGATTAACGATGAACGATGAATGAGGAACGATGAACTGGAAATGGAGCGTCAGAAGCCCGCCGGTTTTTTCTGAACGAGGAGGGCTGACTGCCGAGACCCGAATATGTCGAACCTGTCAGTCGGAGAATCGGTGAAAGCAAGCAGCGCGCGGCGACGTGTATTGGTCGTTGGGCTCGATGGCGCGACGTTCGATGTCATCCTGCCGATGATCGCCGCGGGCCGCTTGCCGGTGCTCGGGCGGCTTCTCGAAACGGGTGCTTGGGGTGAATTGCGTTCGACCCTGCCGCCGCTCAGCCCTGTTGCGTGGTCGTCGTTTCTGACGGGCAAGAATCCTGGGCGACACGGCATTTTCGGCTTCGAGGAGATTGAAATAGGTGGAGCCGGCGCCTTGCCTGCGAATCCTCATGGGCAAAATGAGCGCGCCGCGAGAAGGGCTGGTTATGATTTTCGGCCCGTCGTCGCCGGCCGTCGCGGCCATCGGACATTGTGGCGAATTGCGAGCGATCATAGCCGCCGCATCGTTGCCTTGGACATCCCGTTTTCCTATCCGCCCGAGCCGGTGAACGGTTGCCTCGTCGCGGGATATGGCGCACCGACGGGCCCGGGGAGCGTGTTCACCTACCCGCCTTCGTTGCGCGGCGATCTTGCTCGGCAGTTTGGTGAGTTCACAGTCGCCGTTCCCGAAATGAAGGCCGCGCCGCCTTCCGAGGCGCTGTTTCGCAAGTGGGATCAGATTCTCGACAACCGCGCCCGCGTGGCCGGCCACCTGGTGCGCGCCGTGGATTGGGACGTGTTCATGATTGTGCTTGGCGTCACCGATCACATTCAGCACGGCACATGGACCTACTACGATCCGTTGCATCCCAATTCGCGCTCGCCCGAGGGGCCACAATTCCGCGAGGCGCTGTTTCGTTACTATGAGAAAGCCGATGTCTTCATCGGGCGGCTCTTGGATGGAGCGGGCGAGCCGATCAATATCGTCATTCTTTCCGATCATGGTTTCGGAACGACGTGGCGCGGACAACTCACGCGGCGCATTTTAGTCGAGGCGGGCTGGCTTCGCTATCGCGGTTGGCCGAGAGCAAGCGCAGTGATGATGGATTTTCTCCACAGGGTGTATGACGCCGCTCCGTGGTTGAAGAGGATGCTTCATCGCCGTTCAGCTTACCGTTCACGGCTCAAGCGAGCCGCGGCGCGGGCGATTGACTGGCAACGCACGGCGGCGTTTCCGGCGGCTATGGGATGGCAGGTCTATATCAATTCGCGTGACGTTTTCCCGCTTGGGGCCATCGAGCCGGGAGCGGCCTGTGAGGCGCTTTGTCGCGAGATCAAGGCCCGGCTGGAAACAACGGTTGTTCCGGGAACACGCCTGCGCCCGATTCGGCGCGTCTGGCATCGTAGCGAAGTTTTCCAAGGCGAGGCTGCCGCACGCGCCCCCGATCTTCTCCTGGAATATGAGAACCTGTATGGCACAAAGCCGGACGGTGACACGAGCGGTTGGGATCTGGTCGGCAGTCATGTCATGAACGGCATCGTGATTCTCTGGGGACCTGAAATCCAAGCGACGCGGCTGACCGGGGCGAACATTACTGACGTGACGCCGACCCTTCTTCATCTGATGGGTCTTGCGGTCCCCGACGATTTTGATGGCCGCGTTTTGAGCGATGCGTTTCGCGGTGAAGCTCTCCAAGCGCGGCCTATTCGACGGGAGCCGTCGGCGACAAACGGCGCGCGGCCGGCAGGCGGCGAGGCTCTCACGCCCGCCGAAGTTGCCTCGGTGCGCGAGCAACTGAGAAATCTCGGCTATCTTGAATAAGAAGTTGTGCGTGGTGAATTTTGAGTGTTGAGTGGCCGGAAATGAGCGGAAGAAAAAGCAAAAGTAAAAAGGCACGAGGTAAACGTTCTGAAGCTGCCGATTCGATTTGTTCGAACTCAGCACTCGGCGCTCAGCGCTCAGGACTTCTTCAGCCTTCAGCCGTTGAGAAGCGGTTGTTGGTGGTCGCACTGGATGGTGCAACGTTCGATTTGATCCGTCCGCTGGCCGCGCGAGGCGAATTGCCGTGCATGGCCGAACTCATGGCGCGCGGCTGGAGCGCGCCGTTGCTTTCAACGATTCCGGCCATCACGCCGCCGGCGTGGTCGTCGTTTGCCACCGGCGCGTCGCCGGACGAGCATAGGGTTTTCGGTTTCAACTATCCTGAACACGACTATTCGCTGCGATTGACCACTGCGGCGGACTTGCGACGCCCAACGCTGTGGCGTCGGCTCAGCCGCGCCGGTGTTGCCGTGCTGCTTCTCGATGTGCCGTTTACGTTTCCTCCCGAACCGGTCAATGGCTCGCTCGTTGCCGGATTTCCACTCCCAACGACGGCTGCCTTCACGCACCCGCCCGACTTGGCGGATCGTCTGGAAGCGGTGGGCTGCGCCTGCCCGCGCTATCCTGCCGAAGCGCCCGACCCGGCAAAACCGGGCTTCGCCGGCTGGCTGGATCAATTCCTGGGCGAGCGGCTGTGGATTTTTCGCCACCTCCTCGCTTGCCGGCAGTGGCAGTTTGCCATGGTCGGCACGATGGCTCTCGACTGGGCGCAACACGCCCTGTGGAAGTATTTCGACCGTCGGTTCGTCTTCGCGAGTGAACCGGGGGCCGACGTGTGCAGCCGCACTTTGTTTGCTTGCTACCGCGCGATAGATCGTTTCGTAGCCAATCTGGCCGAGCTGGCCGGGAGAGACACTTCCATTCTTCTTGTTTCCGATCACGGCTTCGGCGCCGCATTTCACTACGATTGGGTAAGTGAGGCTTTGGCGCAGGCGGGCCTTCTGTTTTGGCGCGGAGGGAAACGCGGATTGGCCGCGACAGTCGGCGCGGCTGCGCTCAAGGCGGTTCGCTCGTCGCCGCGGCTTCAGCGCCTGGGAAAGAAGTTGCTTGGCGACACAACGGCGGCCCGCGCCTGGGCAAGGCGCGCCCGTGCTTACTCGCAAATTGATTGGAAGCGAACGCGCGTCTTTCCGGCGGGCGATTATCATCTCAATCTCTACGTCAACAGCCGGTCGCGATTTGGGCGTGGCATTGTCGCCGTCGGCGCGGACTATGCGAAAGTCATGAACGACGCGGTCGCGGTCTTAAGATCGTTTCGTCCGCCATTCCACCGCTTGCCTCTTGTGCGGCGCATTGTTCGCTACGAGGGCGGCGCCAAAGGACTTTCGACCCGCGTGCCCGATCTTTCGCTGGAGATCAACACGCTGCCGACGCCCGGCGATTCCGAGGCGGTTGCGCCGCTGGCTGGCCTCTGCGGGTTCCATTCGCCGGAAGGCATTTGCATCGCAAGCACGGTTGAGTTGCTCGGTCGGGACCGGCCCGCAAACATGCACATCACGGATTTGGCGTCGGTAATTCTAAGTTACTTCGGTGTCCAGGCCGACGCTGACGGCGACATCCAGAGCGCGGTCCCGTCGCAGAGTTTCTCAACCGAACAATCTGGCGTGGTTCTCAAAAGCCTTCGTAACCTTGGCTACCTGGATTAGTTTGTGTCGAGAGGCTGCGGACAAGAGAATGGCCAAAAGACACATCCTGTTTGTGACGCAAGTGTTGCCCTATCCGCTTGATGCGGGAGCGAAGGTGCGTGCCTACTACATGCTTCGCCACCTCGCGCAGCGCCACTGCGTGACGGTGGCTTCGCTGGTGCGCGAGACCGATTCGGCAAACGCCGTGTCCCATCTTGCCGAATTCTGCGAGGCGGTTCACACGGCTCCCATGCGGCGTTCGTTCGTTCGCGATGCCGCGTCGCTGTTGCTCGGTTTGGCGGCGCGACAGCCTGCGCTGATCGTTCGGGATCGTTCGCGTCGGTTTCGCAATCTCCTTTGCCACGTGGTGGGCGAGTCTCGATTTGATGCGGTGCATGTGGACCAGATCAAGACGGCCCAACACGTTGCGGGAATCGCACGCCTGCCGCGTCTCATTGACATGCACAACGTTTATCATGAAATGATCGCCGGCATGGCGAAGCTCACAGTTCTGTCTTGGCGAAGGCGGCTCCTGGAGCGCGAAGCCCGCACGATGGCGCGCTATGAGCGCGAGGCGTGTCGAAGTTTCGATGAGATTCTTGCGGTCACCGCAACGGATGCGGGCCGATTGAAAGAAATGGTCGGCGACGAGCGGCGCGTGACGGCCATTCCCATTTGCGTTGATCCGGCAGGAACTCCGCTGATCCCGCTCAACGACACATCTCACGGTCTTCTGTGTGTCGGTGCGATGTTCTACCCGCCAAATGTGGATGGCGCCATTTGGTTCCTGCGCGAGATTCTTCCTTGCGTTCGGCGCGAGGCGCCGGACGCGCAACTTCGGATTGTTGGGCCGCGGCCCGACCGGGCCATCGTGCGCGCCGCGACAGCTGACAGCCACATTCTCGTCATGGGCTATGTTGAGGACTTGACGCCGCATTTTGCAGCGTCGGCGGCCTTGGTGGTCCCGCTTCGCGCGGGCAGCGGGATGCGCGTGAAGATTCTCGATGCCATGGCGCGCGGCATCCCTGTTGTCTCGACGTCTCTGGGCGCCGAGGGAATCAGCGCCAGGAACGGCGAGGATATTTTGCTGGCGGACAGTGCGAATCAATTCGCGCAAGCGACGGTGCATTTGCTTCGCGATGTGGAGTTGCGTCGGCGACTGGCGCAAAACGCGCGCCGCCTGATTGAAACGCACTATAATTGGCGCCGGCGCTATGGCGAAGTGGACGCCGTCTATGAACGGCTTTTGGAACGATGAATGATGAATTATGAACGCTGAACGATGAACGGGCAAGAAAGCGCCACGATCTGTGGCAGTTGTTGCAACGGGTTGAAGAAATGAGTGCGTGTCCGCGTGTTGTAGTGATTGGATTGGACGGGGCCTCGCCCGATTTGGTTCGGCGCTGGACCGAATCAGGCGACCTGCCCGCGTTGGCCGGCCTGATGGAGCGAGGCTCATTCGGCCCGCTTCTTTCCACGGTGCCGCCGGTTTCGCCCGCCGCCTGGTCCACCTTTGTGACGGGCCGCAATCCGGCGGGCCATGGCGTTCTGGGTTTTCGCAATCTCGACGCGCGTCGTTATGAGTATCACGAACCCGACATTGTTTCGTCGCAGTGGATTGCGGGCAAAACGTTTTGGGACTTTGCGGGTGCGCAGGGACGGCGCGTCGGCGTTCTCTGGGTTCCCGTCACATATCCGCCTTGGCCGGTCAGCGGCGTGCTGGTCTCTGGCTATCCGACGCCTGATTCCGCGCGTTCATTCGGATCGCCCGAATCCCTTGTGGCGACGTTGCCTGGGCTAACTGAGAATTCGGCGTTTTTTAATTCGGCCCGGCCCGAGCAAGTGGCAGCCGAGTTGGTTTGGCTCGCGCGCGAACGCGGCCGTGTTGCCGCCGAGCTAATGCGCCGCGAGGCGTTCGATCTTTTCGTTGTCGTAATCGGCTCGATTGATCGCGCGCAGCACGATTTCTGGCGACACCATGATCCCGACTCGTCCGTTCATAACCCCGGCGAAGCGCGACGGCTTGGCTCGGCGATCCTCGACACCTATCGCGCGGCTGATCGAGCCGTCTCCGATTTGGTGGCGGCGGCGTCGCCCGATGCGACCGTTTTCGTTTTGTCCGATCATGGCGGCGGACGGGCTGCCGACCGCATGGTGCATTTGGGTGCTTGGCTGCGCCGGGCGGGCTTGCTGGTTGCGCGACCGCCCGGGCCGGGCGGCGGTTTTCTTTCCACGATTTACAAATGGTTCAAGAGCCGGTTCGCGGCCAGGGAATGGCTCTTTCGGCGATTGCCGCCGTCGTGGCGTCGGCGCCTCTCGTTGTTCGACGCGGCGGCGACCTACCATCTTGGCGCAGTGGATTGGGCGCGAACGCGCGCCTATCGGTTCCCACTCTACCCGCCATTTGAAGGAATCGTCGTCAATCTGGTTGGTCGCCAGCCGCAAGGCTGTGTCGCGCCAGGCGAATACGAGCCGCTTCGCGACCGGATTCTCGCGGCGCTCGGCGCGATGCGCGAGCCGGGAAGCGATCTTCCCATTGTTGCCCGGGCGTTTCGCCGCGAGGAGATTTACACGGGCGAACATTTGGAGCGACTGCCCGACATTATCGTCGAGTTGCAGCCGGGCTATACGGGTGGCCCTGATGTCTGGGGCGAGTGCGTGACGCCGGTTGCCGCCGGCCACTTGCGAAGACTCAGCGGCGCGCATCGCATGCAGGGCATCCTGATCGCGGCCGGTCCTGCGCTGCGACGCGCCGCGACGATTGAACGGGCAACGCTGGCCGATATTGCGCCGACGATTCTTTATGCGCTGGGGTTGCCTCGGCCGACGACGATGGATGGCCGCGTTTTGGCTGAACTGTTTGATCCCGATTATCTGAATGAGCATCCGGTCGAGTCGGTTGAGGCGGCTTTGCCGGATGCCAAGCCATCGCAGGCCGGTCTTTCGCCGCGCGAGCAAGCCGAAATCGCCGAACGCTTGCGCACGCTGGGATATATGGATTGAACGCGCAATTTCAGAACCAACTGACATGGCGAACCGTCTTCATCTTCTCTTTCTCACTTCCTACGCGCCCTCGACCGAGCGGCCGCGCGCTTACAATATCCTGCGCGGTCTGGCGCGCCACTTTCGCGTGTCGCTGATCGCCCAGGTGCGTTCGGCGCGCGAGCGCGAAGCCGTCGAGCGGATGCGTCCGTATTGCGATTCCGTCGAAGCGGTTCCACTGCCCCGTCGCTGTATCCTAGTGAACTGCCTTTTTCATCTATTCACACCCACTCCACTTCGCGCGGCCTACTTTTTCAATCCGGCGATGAAGCGCGCGATCGCTCGACGACTGGCCGCTGACCGGTACGATCTTGTTCACGTCGAGCATCTTATGGCAGCCCATTTTGCGGTTGGTTTGCGCGGCGTCGTGCGGTCGTTCGATGCGATTGATTCGATCGCGCGGCTTCAGGAGAAAATCCTGCGTCACGCGCACAGCCCCATCGAGCGGCTGATCAGTCTCGAAGAACTGCCCAAAGTGCGGCGTTATGAACCTCGCATTTGTCGCCGGTTCGATTGCGTTCTGACCAGCACCGAGCTCGACTGTCAGGCCTTGGGCGCGGCCAATGTTCGGATCGTCCCCAACGGTGTGGATCTTGAATACTATCAGGGCGGCACGGACATCATGCCCGTGAATTCCGATAGTGAACCCGACACGATCCTTTTCTATGGACGGCTTTCCTACGTCGCCAACGCCGATGCGATCGGCTATTTTCTGCGCGAGATTTTCCCGCGAATTCGTGCCGCGTATCCAACGGCGCGGCTCCTCGTGGTCGGTCCTTCGCCCCCGCGAGCGGTGCGCGCCGCCGCATCGGCCAACGTGGTCGTGACCGGCTACGTGCCTGACGTGCGGCCCTACTTGCGCCGGGCCCGCGTTGTTGTCTGTCCCATTCGTTTCGCCGTCGGCACCCAGAACAAGATTCTCGAACCGATGGCAATGGGCATTCCTGTTGTGGCGACGAGCGAAGCGATTTCCGGAATGGCGGCGGAAACCGGACGCGATCTTCTCGTTGCCGATGATTCCGACGCATTTGCGCGTGCAGTTGTTCGATTGTTACGCGACGATGCCCTTCGAGGCTTGATCACCCGTAACGCATGCGAGTATGTTCAAAAGCATCACGACTGGCGCGTCATTGTGGACGAGTTGGCGTCTTTTTATGAGCAGATCGTCGCGCGCGCAGCGAAATAGCCGCGCAAGTAATCTCGAAACGCGCGGCGCCGCTTTGTTTTTCGGGAGCAATCCCATGTCAACCCTCGCACCTTCTCAGGAAAGACAAAGCAATGCGAAGCCACCGCCCTCGGAGATTATTGCCGGCCCACCAATATCTCCTTCAATGCTTGAAATCGTTGATGCTATACTGAAGAATCTTATGGATTACACTCTTGGCGTCATTGCTCTTCTCTTAGCCTCACTGCTGTTTGCGATTATTGCTCTGGCGATCAAACTCGATTCACCGGGTCCGGTCTTCTATCGGCGCAGGGTGTTGGGACGCGGCGGGCGAACGTTTGATGCCTTCAAGTTCCGTACAATGGTTGCCGACGCTGACGCGATGCTCGCGCAGCACCCTGAATGGGCCATGGAGCGAAGCGAAGGGCGCAAGATGCCCGACGATCTGCGTCTCACGCGAGTCGGACGGCGGTTGCGCAAATACAGTCTGAACGAATTGCCGCAACTGCTGAATGTCGTGTTGGGCCAGATGAGCCTGGTCGGGCCGCGGATGGTCGCGCCCGCCGAACTTGAGAACCGCGACCGGTGGCGCAATGTCCTGATCCGCGCCAAGCCCGGCCTCACCGGCCTCTGGCAAATCAGCGGGCGCAGCGATCTTCCCATCGAGGAGCGCATTCGCCTCGATGCCCACTATGTCGAACACCGCAATATTGTCATGGACATTGGGATTTTGCTGAAAACAATTCCCGCCGTGTTGCGCGGCAAAGGCGCGTATTAAAAAACCAGAAACTAGAGGCAAGAAGTTAGAGAAGGCATTAGTCACCTATGACAGATCTGGATGAACTGGAAAATAAGAGCATCTACATCATTCGCGAGGCATACAGTCGCTCTCGCAACCTCGGCATGTTGTGGTCAATCGGCAAGGACTCGACAACGCTGGTTTGGCTGTGTCGCAAAGCATTTTTCGGACCGCTGCCGTTTCCCGTCGTGCATATTGATACAGGACGCAAGTTCAAAGAAATCTACGAATTTCGCGACCGTTATGTCGCCGAATGGAATCTCAATCTTGTCATCGCCCGAAGCGAACGCGCCTTGGAGCGCGCACCGTCGTTTGCCAACAAATTGGAGTGCTGCACCGAGCTCAAGACCAACGCCCTCAAGGGACTGCTTGCCGAGCGCAAGTTCGATGCGCTTTTGTTGGCGATTCGCCGCGATGAGCACGGCATCCGCGCCAAAGAGCGTTTTTTTTCGCCGCGCGACAGTGAATTTCGCTGGAACTATCTCGACCAACCCGCCGAACTCTGGGATCAATATGGATCGCCGGCCGAAGGGGATAGGCATCTGCGAATTCATCCGCTTCTCGATTGGCGCGAGATTGACATCTGGCGCTATGTGCAGCGCGAATGCATCCCGGTGGTGAATCTTTATTTTGCGCGCAATGGCCGGCGCTATCGAAGCATCGGTTGCGAAACCTGTTGCCAGCCGATTGAGTCGAATGCCGCGACCATTGGCGAAATCGTCGAAGAACTTCGCACCACGCGCATTGCCGAGCGGTCGGGCCGCGCACAGGACAAAGAACAGGCCTATATGATGCAAAAACTCCGCTCGCTCGGGTATATGTAATTGGTTTGTAGTTCCCACTTTAGTGGGTGCTTCGAAGAACACCCGCCGAAGCGGGAACTACGAACATTGGGTCGGAATGCGCAATGGACACGCACTGGTTGAGGATTGTTGTTGTCGGCCACGTGGATCATGGCAAATCCACGTTGATCGGGCGTTTGCTGCACGATTCGGGCGCGCTTCCCGATGGACGGCTTGAGGAAATCCGCAGCGGCTCGTCGGGCGGCGATCTCGAATGGGCGTTTCTCATGGACCATTTTCACGAGGAGCGCGAGCAGGAACGAACGATTGATTCGTCGCAGGCGTTTTTCACCACGCCCAAGCGCGTCTATCGGATCATAGACGCTCCCGGCCACCGCGAGTTCCTTAAAAACATGGTCACGGGCGCCGCCCAGGCCGACGCCGCAATTCTTGTCGTGGATGTCGAGGCGGGCGTCCTCGAACAAACCCGTCGTCATGTTGCCATGCTCGCCATGCTTGGCCCGCGCCGCGTCATCGCTGCAATCAACAAAATGGATCGTGTGGAAGGGCGGCGCGAATCGTTCGAGGCGGTTTCTGCTGCAACGCTAGCCCTCTTGCAGCAAACAGGAATCGCCGCCCACGGCGTCATTCCGATTTCGGCGCGACACGGATGGAATCTGGCCTCGCGGGCCGCGCCGCTGGAATGGCATGATGGCCCGACGCTTTTTGATGCACTTGACTCGCTCGCGCCGCCCGAGCCTCTTTCGGGTCAGCCGCTTCGATTTCCCGTGCAGGATGTTTACGAGCGGAATGGGCGCAAGATTCTTGTCGGCCGCATCGAAAGCGGTCGGCTCGCGCAGGGGCAGACAGTTGTCCGCCTGCCCTCAGGCCAAACCGCCCGGATCGCGTCGGTTGAGAAGTTCATGGAGAATCCAACGTCGGCTGAGGCCGGTGAAAGCATCGGCCTGACGCTGGATCAGAAGCCCGAATCACAGGCTGGAAGCCTATTCCGCATTTCTCACCAATCAATAATAGAGGCGACACGCTGTAGCCGCCGAAGTGATGAGGCGGACGCTTTCCCACCCGCGACCTGTCCGCCTCATCACTGCGGCGGCTACAGCGACGGGGAGAAATGCTGGCTATTCCATCAAGTCAGGCGTGGGATTGTTCTGTGCGACCCGGGTTCGCCGGCGCCGGTTGCCCGGCGGTTCGAGGCCAACCTTCTGTGGCTCGCCAATCGAGGTTGGGCCCAGGGCGACGGGTTGGTTTTGCGTTGCACGACCCAAGAGAGCTCTTGCCGAATTGAAGCCATCCGTCAGCGGATCAATTCTTCGACACTGGAAGTAGTTGAAACCGACGCCAAGCGCCTCGAAGCAACCGAGGTCGGCCATGGGGTGATTGCTCTGGAGCAACCGATTGCGGTTGAGGAGTTTGCCGGTGGCAAGCCGCTCGGGCGCTTTGTTCTTATGAAGGATCACGAACTGTGCGCCGGTGGGACAGTCACGAGAGTTTTGGAATAGCGGCGCCGACAAAAGAAAAGGGGTTCTTCAAAAATTCTTGTGCAAGAGGGCGTTCTTGTTCTCCGAGCGATTTGCTTTTTATCTCGTAGGGATGGGCTATTCTCACTCGACCCTTGCAGGGTGAAACGCATTGGCCAATCATTCTGCGAAGCAGCTGTGCACAAAAACTTTTGATGAACCAGAAAAGGTTGCTCCAAAGGTACAACGGAATCGTCAGAATCTGATGTATCCATCGCAACAAGCGAGCGATCGTGATCGGCGGCTGTTTGTCCTCGGGCTGGACGGCGTTCCCCATTCGTTTGTCGAGCGCGGAATCGCATCCGGCGATTTGCCCTGTCTGGCCGAGTTGGCCCAGCAGGCGGGCCTGCGGAAGATTTGCTCCGAATTGCCGGCGGTCTCGTCGGTCGCTTGGACCTCGTTTGTCACCGGCGCGGATCCGGCCACGCATGGCATCTTCGGTTTTGTTGACCGCGTGGCCGAGACCGGCGAATTGTTTATTCCGACGGCGCGCGATCGCCGCGCTCCCGCCATCTGGCAGCGCCTGAGCGAACGAGGCCGCCCGGCGATTTCTATCAATGTCCCGGGCGCCTATCCGCCCGACGCGATTCGGGGCTGCGTTGTTGCGGGCTTTCTTTGCCCGAGTCTCGATTGCGCGACGGCGCGGCCCGACGTGGCCCGCAAACTCGTCGAGATGAACTATGTGGTGGACGTGGACGCCGCACGAGAGCGGACCGAAGACAAAACCGCCTTTGTCGCGGATTTGCGCAACGCGCTGGCCAAGCGCCGCGACTTGGCTCTCTGGCTTCTCGAGCGTGAGCCGTGGGACTACTTCCAGTTGCACATTATGGAAACCGATCGGATCAATCATTTCCTTTGGGGCGCGCAAGACGATCCCAGCGATCCGTGGCACGACGCCTTCCGCGAGTTCTATCGCGAAATGGATGCTTTGGCCGGCGAGATGATCGGTCGAGTGGCGAATGAGGCGCGCTGGATGGTTCTTTCGGATCATGGGTTCTGCCGCGCGCGAAGCGAAGTCAACGTCAATGCTCTCTTGCGCGACAAAGGCTTTCTGACCTATCGTTTCGGTAATGCAATGAATCTGGCGCCGATCGAAGCCCCCTGCAAAGCGTTTTCGCTTCTGCCGGGTCGCATTTACGTCAATCTGGCGGGACGCGAATGGCGAGGCAGTGTTGCGCGACAGGACTACGAAGCGGTGTCGGAGGAAGTGGCGCAGGCGCTTGTCGGGGTCAGGCATCCCGAAACCGGCGAGCCGGTGTTCGCCGCGCTCCACCGAACGCGCGAGGTCTATTCGGGGCCTCATTGGGCGCAGGCGTGCGACCTGATCGCGGCGCCGAACGAAGGATTTGACTTGCGCGCGGGATTCCGAGCGGGCGAGACTTTTTCGTCAGCCTCGATGATAGGCATTCACACGTATGACGATGCGTTTGTCATCGCCGACGAAATTCTATGTGGCGACGAGGCGACAATTCGCGATGTCGGACGGCGTGTGGCGGAAGTCTTGCTTTGAGTAGGATAGGTTGGCAAACTGTCCAACGAATAACAGGCAAGGTGCCTGTGCTACGCAAGAGGGGAAGTTTGCCATGAAGATTCTCGTGACGGGCGGGGCGGGTTTCATCGGCAGCCATCTGTGCGATCACCTTTTGGCATGGGGCGACGAGGTCCACGCGCTGGACAATCTTTCGTGCGGTCGAAAGGAGAACATCGCGCACAATTTAGGCCATCGGGCCTTTCGTTTTATTCAGGCCGATCTGCTCGATCTCGAGCCGCTGCAGCGTTTGTTTGGAGCAGAGCGATATGACACCGTTTTCCATCTGGCCGGGAACTCCGATATTCGGCGGGGTTATCGGGAAACCGCTCTCGACCTGCGGCAGACTTTTCTGACGACATACAATGTTGCGGAATGCGCCCGGCGTTACGGTATGCGCGAGATTCTTTTTGCTTCGTCTTCGACGGTTTATGGCGCCCATGACAAACCGCTTTCGGAAAGCACCGGCCCGCTCCATCCGATTTCGTTCTATGGGGCAGCCAAGCTGGCGTCCGAAGGATTCCTCACGGCCTATGCCTCGTTGTTTGACATGACGGTGTGGATGTTTCGCCTGCCCAATGTCGTCGGCGCCCGATTGACGCACGGCTGTGTCTATGATTTTGTCGAGCGGCTGCGCAAGGATCCCACGCAATTGCTGATCCTGGGCGATGGCAACCAGCGCAAGCCCTATGCCCACGTCAAAGACGTCATAGACGCGATGATGTTGGCGTGGGAACATGCGCGCGATCGCGTCAATTGTTTCGCGATTGGTCCAGAGGGAACGACATCGGTTCGAGAGATCGCGCGCATCGTCATCGAGGAGATAGGCCTGCGCAACGTTCGCATTGAATATACGGGGGAGGCGCGCGGCTGGCCGGGCGACATTCCGAGTTTTCAATACGACGCGCGCAAGATCCGCGCGTTGGGGTGGAAACCACGCCACAGTTCGGATCAAGCGATTCGCGAAGCCGTTCGTTCGATGATCGAGGCACAGAAGTGAGAAGTGAGAGGTTGGAAGTGGGAAACTGGAAACCGCAGGTGGGAAGTTGGAGGCGAGAATTGGTAGATGAAGGGTTCCCTTGCCTCATGTTTCGGTCGTTTCTCCTTTCTCGCTTCCCGCCTCTCACCTCCCACCTCCGACGGACAAGGGAATGGTCGTGAAAGCAGTTATCATCGCCGGCGGCGAAGGCCGCCGAATCCGCTCGGTCGCACAAGCCACGCCCAAGCCCTTGCTCGAGGTGGGTGGCCGCCCGCTCGTGGAGCGCCAAATCGTTCTGCTTCGCCGTTACGGAATTCAAGACATCCATCTAACCATTCGCGCATGCGACCTTTCAATGTTTCGCGCCCAATTCAGCTCGGGCGAATCGCTCGGTGTCGCGCTTCACTATCATGGCGAGGGCGCGCCCCTCGGTACGGCCGGCGGCCTCGCTCCCCTCGTTGGCGAACTGGGCGACCCGTTCTTGGTCTTCTATGGCGACGTTATGGTCAATATGGACCTCGACGCGCTCGTTCAATTTCACCGATCGAAGCGGGCGATGGCGACGTTGGCTGTCCATCCAACCGACCACCCGCTCGACAGCGATCTTGTTGAGGTGGATGACGAGGGACGGATCCGAGCGTTTCACCGCAAGCCGCGACCGAAGAAGCTCTGCTACCGCAACTTGGGTAACGCCGCCGTCTATGTTCTGTCCCCGACCATTGCCCAGCATATTCCGGCGCCGCCGAGCGACTTCATGAAAGATGTTTTTCCGCGTGCGCACGAAGCCGCGGCCGCCCTGTATGGCTATCGCACGCGCGAATATCTGAAGGATGTTGGAACACCCGAGCGACTGGCGACGGTGCGAGCGGACTGGACGTCCGGGCGGATCGAACGCTTCCATCGCGATCGCGCCTTGCCCGCCGTCTTTTTCGACCGCGATGGGACGTTGTGCGAGCTGGTACCGCTGCTCCATCGGATCGAAGACCTTCGGCTACTTCCGGGCGCCGCCGAGGCCGTTCGCCGCCTCAATCGGGCCGACTGTCTGGCAGTCGTCGTGACCAATCAACCTGTGGTCGCTCATGGGCTTTGCACGCCCGATGAGATCAATCGCATTCACGCGCGGATGGAAACCTTGCTGGCCGAGCAGGACGCCGCGCTCGACGGGATCTACTA
>Ga0315277_10003801_pt1 | contig 20366 bp, 12 predicted proteins | sample YL17G05_15_MG_FD_203695 | JGI IMG/M metagenome (GOLD analysis project Ga0315277, IMG submission 203695) | Sediment microbial communities from Yellowstone Lake, YNP, Wyoming, USA - YL17G05_15 | ecosystem: Environmental > Aquatic > Freshwater > Lake > Sediment | place: USA: Wyoming | collected... | reverse complement strand
ACGATGTACACCGACATCGCCTGCGTCGCGGCGCCTCGCATCTGCCCACCCGGCGCTCGCGCCAAAATGCCAATTAATTCTTGCGCGAGCCCTTAAGGCTCATCGCCATTATGTTGTGGCCTTTTTCTGTTATTCGATAGCAGTGGCTTTTAGAAACCTTAGCGATCAGCCCATGTGCCCGTAGCAAGCGCAGGAGCCGCGACATACGGCTAGAGGCTTGACGACGGGCGACAGGATTTTTGTCGGCCTGGGGGTGCAAGATCTTGGGCTCTTAGAACATGACGAGCATGACCAGCTGTACGAAGGCGCCAGTGAAATAAAACGGATGCTGACGTCTTTTGTCCGAAAGCTGATGGCTGACAGCTCGGCGTGGCCGGCGGTCACAATTTGACGCCCTGTTTGGTTGTGGCCGCCGGCCACGCCGGCTAATTCGTGGCAGATTTTTTCAGGTTCCAAGTTCTGAGCGGGGAAACTCAGAACCCGGAACCTTTGCGCCTGCAGAACCAGCCTGGATTAAATTTACTGGTTCTTGTAGGAATCCTCTTCAACACGAACCTTGGTAGTGTAGTCCTTCCCTCCAACAGTCAACTTCACCACGTAAATCCCCGGCTCGAGGGGTGTTCCCATGAGTGCGCCGAACCGGCCCATCCCTCCTCCGCCGCCTCCAGCCCCCATCCCAGCCTGCATGCCTGCGGGAAGGGTGCCCGCTGGGGGCGTGCCGGCGGGAGGAGTGCCCGCAGGAGCTGCGCCGGCGGGGGGTAGGCCAGCAGCGCGTTGCGGCGGATTGCCGCGTAAGTTCCACGATACCCGGTTGATGCCGGCGTTCTTGCTGCCGGTCAGGTTGCGCACAACCTTGCCGTCAATGTCCGAGATGCTGACCTTGACGTCTTCCGCGGCATCTGACTTCAGGTAGTAGTTGATTGCGGTTCCGGGCTGCGGGTTTGCGCCGATGAAGTTCTTGGCGCCTCCCATGGAACGGCTCAAGGTGTTATCCTGCAGCCAGAGGGTACCGGTTCTCACATCGAACAAGAACGCATCAGAGGCTGCCACCTTATCCGACCAAAGCTCGAGCGGCGTGACGTCGTCCATGATGTAGATGCTGCGCCCGTGCGTCGCTGCGATCAGGTCGTGATTGCGCGGATGGATCAGAAGGTCATCCACGCGCACGGTCGGCAAACCGGGCATGAAACGCTTCCACTCCGCCCCGCAGTTCAGAGAGACAAAAATCCCATACTCGGTCCCGATGAAAAGTAGGTCTTTGTTCTTGGGATCTTCCCGAATCACGTTCACGTTCCCGACCGGCAGGTTGCTTGCAAGAGACCTCCAGGTAGCTCCGAAGTCGGTTGTCATGTAGACGTAGGGCTTCATGTCGTCGCTGCGATGCCCGTCGAAAGTCACGTAGCAGGTCCCCGCATCGAAGTGTGAGGGCTCCACTCGGGAAACCTGATGGGTCTTCGGAACGTCGGCTATCTTCTCGGCGACATTGGTCCAGGTCGCCCCGCCGTCTTTGCTTACCTGAACATTGCCGTCATCCGTTCCCACCCAGAGCACACCAGGCAGGACCGGTGATTCCGCTAATGTGGTGATGGTGCCAAAGAAAGAAACGCCATCATTCTTGGAGAACATGGGTTTATCCCCAGGCACTCCCATGATGGAAAGCTTGTTCCGGTCGATTTGCTTGGTCAGATCCGGACTTGCCGTCCAGGTGTCGCCGCGATCCAGCGACTTGAAAAGCCGGTTGGCGCCGACATAGACAATTCGCGGGTTGTGCGGCGAAAGCTGAATCGGCGCATTCCAGTTGAAACGGTATACCTCGCCGACCGGAGGGGCCGGAACTATGTTCGGCGTTTGTGCGCCGCGGAAGAAGCCCATCATTTGGGGTTCCACCGCGGCCTGAGCACCGGGAGGAGCCGCCGGCGGTGTGGGAGGGGTTTCGGGTGTCGGCTCGGCGGTCTGCTGAGCAGCACGCTGGCCGCGCGGCGGCGCGGCGCCGCGTGGTCGGATCATGGTACTGCGTCCGGTTTTCAGATCCAAGCGATTGACCGCCCCGTTCTGTGACTCGACATACAGAATGTTATGGTCGGTCGGATCCACCTGAGTGTAAAACCCATCCCCGCCACCCACGCGGAACCAATCGGCGTTAGTGATGCCGGGCCCGCTGCGCGTTGCGCTGGGACCTCCCCAACTGCCGTTGTCCTGCAGACCGCCGTAAACGTAATAGGGCTTGCGCATATCGGCAGCCACTGCATAGAACTGCCCCGCCGGAATGTTGTTGACGAATTCCCAGGTGGCGCCCTGGTCGTAGCTGAAGTTCAAACCGCCATCGTTGCCGATAATCAGGTGGTTGCCGTTCTTGGGATCGATCCAGATGGCATGATGGTCACTGTGCGCGACGCCCGCCAGATTCTGAAAAGTTTTCCCGCCGTCCAAGGATTTGGAGAACTGCAATCCTCCCGTGTAAGCGATCTGATCGTTCGACGGATCCACGCGGATCTGGCTGTAGTACATCGGCCGGTTGTTGTTGCTGCTGACGATCTTCCAAGTCTTGCCCTTGTCATCCGACCGCCAGATGCCGCTCTTTTCGGGATCCGGAGGCTTCGGAGGCTGTGCCGCGGCCTGACCGCCCTGCCCTCCCCGGCCCCCGCCACCGCCGCCGCCTGCGCCCCCTGGCTCGCCACCAACGCCCCCGCTTGAGTCTTTCTCAATCTGGGCACAGAGGACGTTGGGATTGGAGCGTGACACGTCGAGCCCAATGCGCCCTAAGTTACCCGTGGGGAGTCCATTGCCAGTCAGCTTTGTCCAGGTCTTGCCGGCGTCGATTGTCTTCCAGATGCCGCTGCCCGGACCACCGCCATTGAAGCCCCACGGCGTCCGCCGGCGCTGGTATGAGGCCGCGTACAGAATCTTGCTATCCACCGGATCCATTGCAAAATCGGTAAAGCCGGTATCATCGTCGATGAACTTGACCTTTGCCCAGGTTTTTCCCCCATCGGTAGTCTTGAAGACCCCGCGTTCCGGGTTTGGGCCGAAGAGGTGCCCCAGTGCCGCCACATAGACGACATTGGGGTCCTTCGGATCACAAACGATGCGGGCGATCGTTTGCGATTCCTTCAAGCCCATGTTGGTGAAGGTCTTGCCTCCATCCGTTGATTTGTAGATTCCGTCACCGAAGGAAGAACTCTGGCGGTTGTTGGGCTCACCCGTTCCCACCCAGATGATGTTGGGATCCACCTGGTACACAGCTATGTCGCCTATGGAAGAGGAGGAGTAAGTGTCGAAGATCGGTTCCCATGTCGTCCCGTTGTTGACCGTCTTCCAGACTCCGCCCGTGGCAAACCCCACGTAAATCACGTACGGGTTGCTTTCCACAACTGCGATATCGTCGATTCGGCCACCCATGCTCGCGGGCCCGACCGCGCGCCAGCGGAAGTTCTTCAGGAGCGGATCATCCGGCAGATTGAGCGGAGGAGGCGCTGGTTGGGGTGCCGGAGGCTGTTGGCCAACGAGGACGCCGGCGAAGAGAATACAAAGGATGAAACACAACCCGGCCCGAAGATGCCGGGAACGAGGGCCTTTCTTCATGGTAATGGTCCTTTCAATCTGGATCAGATAAAGAGATAGCAATACCAGCGAAGTGCTGACTAGATTTAATACGTCGCAAGCAGGCTGTTTATAACGGAAGAAAACTCAGGAATTGGGCTATGCACTTGACTCCCGTGACGACTGTGTGAGGCATTGTCACCCAATGACGGATAATTCACGGACGGTCCAGCCGCAGCAGGAGTCAGCCTTTGCGGGTCTTCGAGCCTTTGCGTCTTTGCGGTGATTCTAAACCGGCGCGAAGACGCAAAGAATCCTGCGAATTTCCTCTCAAACCAAGGTCGGAATCGCGGGCATGTGGTAACGGGAGTCAAGTGCATACCCCTATTCAGGAATTAAGGTGTTTGGAAATCAAGGAATCTGTCATCGGGCCATTGAATTGAGTCATTGAGCCATCGGGCCATTTTAAAAAATCTGATGCAACACCGTTGCTACTGAGGGCTCGCGCAAGAATTACTTGGCATTTTGCTGCTGGCCCCCAGGCCCGCTGGCGAGGCGTGGTGAACCCAAAGCGGTCTCCGCCCAGCCTGAGAAGGTGACCAAGCGATCACGCGGCAGATACCGACTCAGTCTTTCCTGGCTTCCCGGACGTAGCGAGCGTGCTCCTTCTCCAGCCGCGCTGCATCCCACCGCTGCGGATGGACAAGAACGCGATAGCGCAGAACCAGCTTCTGGTGCGCAGGCAAAGTGTAGGGTTCGAGCTGCAGCAAGGAGGCATTGAGAAACCAGAAGGGAACCGACTTGTCCATGATGCCATACCACCGGGAGGGCGACCGCAGATTGGAGGGGTGATCAAGGAATGCGACGCCGGCCTCGGCTCCATCGATCTCACCGTTGAAATCGGCGGCGGTTGCCGCGAAGCCGTAGCGATTCTTCTGCAAGGTCCCAATGTCCGCCGTGGCCGTGACGCTCGGGTTCGACAGTTCCTTGGCTAGGCGAATTGACAAACCGGCATACCCGCCCCGGGCATTGCCATCCGGCTTGGTGTCGGGCGGAGTACGGTCTATCACCACATCCTCGTTGCCGGCGGTGAATTCCTGATGCCAGTCCATAAAGTAGGAGCCGTCGCGCGCAGGAGGCGAAATCCGTATCACGCGTTTCTCAGTGAGAACATCGCTGGTTGCCCCCTGCGGGTGGTACTGCAGATCCATTGTGATGTTCGCCGAGAAGTCCGGCTGGGTCTCGACCCTGACGTTTGACCACTTGGTTGCGCCATTCGCAATCCCGGCGCTCTCTTCCCAGTAGTTGACGTGATTTAGGTATTTCCATGAGAAAAAGAGCGCTAAATGCCAGCGGTGGTCGGGCGGGCTTAGCCACGACAATGCCGAACCGCCAGACAGCGCCACCGGATGGAAGTTTGGCTTGGAGAGCTTGGGCGAATAGTTGAACTGCCAGACGGGCTTGTCGCCCATCAGCAGCGCAATCGCTTCGGGATTCCGCTGCCAACTAAGACCTGAAGCCTGACCGCCGCCGCTGGAAGCCAGCCCTTCCGCCGCCCTTGACAGCGTTGCTCCCAGGAATGCGACCAGTACCAGGGCGAGGCACTGGAGTGGCCAAGCTGGGTTTTTCTTGACATTCATGATCATCGCCCTCCTTATAGGACATGCTTTCTATGAATGTTCCAATGGGGCTATGCATTTGACTCCAGTAAGATCTGCCTGAACGGTCCGAGCCAGATGAGCCTTTGCGAATCTTCGCGCCTTTGCGTCTTTGTGGTGGGGTTATAAAAAACCACCGCAAAGGCTCAAAGACGCCAAGAATCGCCAAGGATTCCTTTCAGCCCAGGTTGGGGTCGTAACATCGCTAGTTACTGCAGTCATGTGCATATCCCCATTGCTCGAATTGCACGAAGGCTTGGCAGGTCCCGTCTCTATTGGCTCTGTGCCTCTGTGGTGGATATTGCTAAGATCATTGTTGTGATACGCTGCATTTTCACCTCCCTTCTCGCACTGGTATTCTGTTTCTGCACTTCCGCCTCCGCCCAGACATCCTCCGGTTGGATTCAGGGAAAAGTCACCGACAAGACTTCGCCGGCGGGCGTGGAAAATGTCGAGGTTGTGCTCTCAAGTTCGGATGGCCAGGACCTCCTCAGGTCGAAAAGCAATGCATTGGGAGAGTTCCTCTTCGTTGGGATCCCGACGGGCGAGTACGAGCTCACCCTCCAGAAGGAAGGCTACCCGGCTTACAGGATACGCTCCGTGCGGATTCGAGACGGTTCCGTCAGCTTGGTCACTATCGAGATGGAGAAAAACAAATCGGGAGCGCGAGCGACGGTGATGCTCGCTTGGCAAGGAAGACCCTCCGATCCCTGGGATTCCGACCAGGGAAGCCGATTCGACCGGGCGCGTATGGATAACCTTCCCAGCGCCAGATACCTCTGGGCTTTGCTTCAAAACCAGGACATCTCGAGCGTGACTAACCGTGTAGACGAGGGAGGAATCCAAACCGGCACTCTTGCCCTTGTGGGAGTCCATGGCGGCGCGTGGACTCAGAATGGTTACCGCTGGGACGGGCTAAACATTACCAATCCCTACGAACCCGGCAAGCCCTTGGCGTATCCGGGCTTTGAAAGCCTCCAGGAATTTCAGGTCTCGAGCGCATATCACTCCGCCGCAGTTTCTGCGTCGGGCGCTGAGTTCCAACTGACCAGCCGCCGAGGCAGCGGGAAGCTACATGGCCGGGCGGAAGGTTACTACCTGGGCGATCCACTCCAAAGCAGCAACCTGGACGGCCGGCTGCGTAGGTTTGGCTTTCAGACTACACCCCATTTCAAGCGCTTTACCGAAGGCGAGCTCTCCCTGGGCGGCCCTCTTCCCCGGCTGCGGCGCTGGGCATTCTTCACATCGCTTGGAGTTCAGCACCTTTCCAAAATTATCCCCGATTTCGCTGTCACTCCCGACACCACCGTCTACTCGGGCTTGCTGCGACTGGATGGCGCTGTGCGACAGCGGGATCAGTTCTCCATGCTGCTCTCCGGGCAGATCGTGCAGAACTCCAACCTTGGTGCCCGTCCAGGAATCGATCCGTCCTCCACACTGCAGGGAAACGACCGCTTCGAGCTGGTTCAAGGGCATTGGACACACCGGCGGAGCGACAGGTCAGTCTGTGGTTTGAATCTCGGTTTCTCACACGCATCTCCTACCGATACCCTTCAAGCCGGGATCACCAAACCCAACTACACTCGGCTTTTCACTGGAGAAATGACAGGCGCAGCTCCGATCGAATCCGACTCCGCACTGAGCCGGTTCTCTGTGCAGGGGCAGATGCAGAGCTTTCTTAGCACCGCAAGAGGCTGGCGGCACCAGCTGTCCTTCGGCTTCGATCTCGAAGAGTCCCTCGCCACCGAAGAGCAGCGGGTGTTCCAGGGCTTAAACCTGTTCCTGTTCCCTGCATACGCTCCCACCGAGGTCGCGGAGTTCAGCTCCCCAAGCCATGCGAAGCAACGGCTGCGCGAGCTTTCCTTTTTTGTCGAGGATCGTTTGCAGATCGCCGGCAGAATCTTCATTCGTCTCGGGGCGAATCTGGACTCGAGCAATGCCTTCCTGCCGAAGCAGGTCAGCGGCGCCGGGCCTTTTGCCCCGGCGCGGAATTTCGCGGGCGCCGACAGCGTGGTTGCATGGACAACCGTGTCTCCTCGCCTTGGCCTGGCGGTTCCGCTTTGGAGGCGATTCGGCGAGACGAGGCTCATCGCGGGCTATTCGCGCTATTACCATATTCTGCCTGCCGCCTACGCCAATTATGCGAATCCTACCGCGCTGGGCGGACGGCTTCTCCGCTGGAACGACAAAAACAACGATGGAGTTTTCCAGCCGGGTGAGGAAGGAACGCTGCTGCGAATTTTCGGAGGGCCGTACTCGGCTGTTGATCCCAACCTAAAAAGGCCATTCACCGACGAGTGGGGGCTGGGTCTGGAACAGAATCTCGGCAGCCGCCTTCAGCTGGGTGTGCGTCTGCTTCAACGCGATACCAAGCGCCTGGTCCACACGGTGAATGTCGGCGTACCTCCCTCAGCATACACTCCAGTGAAGGTGCTCGACCCTGGAGATGACAATATACCGGGCACAAGCGATGACCGAATCCTCACGGTTTTCAATCAGGATCCAAGCACTCTGGGGCAGGATCGATACCTGCTGACCAATCCCGCCGGACTCAACGCGGCCTACAAAGGACTGGAGACAAATGTAACCGGCAGGCTGCTCGAGCATGGATTTTTCTCGGTGTCCTTCGCAGCGTACAAGTCCGAGGGAGACGGCAATCCCGGAAACTCGGAATTCGAAAATGACCTGGGCGTCATCGGCAGCCTCTTCGATAATCCCAACACGCTTATCAACTCGCGCGGGCGCCTGTTTTTCGATCGAGCATATGTGGCGAAGGTTGCGGCTTACTACACGACTCCACTGGGCCTTCACCTGGGCTCAGTCATCAGCTATTTCGACGGCTTGCCCTTCGGGCGGAAACTAATCATCCCGGACTTTAACCAGGGTCTCTTTTTCGTCATGGCCACGCCGCGAGGCGAGCCCGGCGGATTTAGAACCCAGTACAACTTGACCGTCGACCAGCGCATCTCTCGTGAGTTTGATATAGGAAGCGCCCGACTGTCGTTGATGGTCGACGTCTTCAACCTTCTGAACCTGAACAAGAGCTTGAGCGAATTTGATATCTCAGGACCCCTTTTCCCCCAGCGACGTCCTCTGGACGTCGAAAATCCGCGCGCCTTCCGCCTCGGCCTCCGCCTGAGCTTTTAAAGGTTCGGACACCGATTCACACTGATTCACGCGGATCTTCTCTTGTTACATCTGCGTGAATCTGTGGAGATCTGTGTCCAATGGTTCTTTCAGAAGTAGTTGTAGCCGACACGCAAGCCATGGAGCACAACCGGGGAGATCGAGGATGCCAATACCGTCGTCATGATGCTGTGGGAGAGCGCCAGTGCGTAGAGATTCGGGGCTCTCTGATAAACCGCCGCCCAAAGGATTCCGCCGGCGAGCGTCGCAACCGTCAGCCAGAGGTTCGGCAGGTGAAGAGCCGCGAAAACGAGCGCTACCGCCAGAATGCTCGCGCCTCCCCTACCCAAGAACTCCTGCGTGCGGCGGTTGACAATAGCCTGCAATGCATACTGCTGCATCAATGCCCACAGGAAAAGCCAGAATTGGCCCAGAGCAAACATGCTCCAACTTCTAGGGTGGCTGAAATGCAGGTTGCCCGCGGTCCAGCCGATGGCAAAAAGGACAGCGGCGGCTGGAATCATCCAGTAGACGAGCAGTCGAAAGGCGCGCAGAAAATTGTGGCGGCTGAAGCCTAATTCTCGAGCGCTCTCCTGGCGCGCCCGGTGGGAGAGGTAACCGAAGAGGAACACTATGGCGATGGGAATCATGCCGATTGTCTTGTTCCGGCCGAAGATCGGAATGATCGCCCATTCTGCTATCAGGACGCAAAGGATGACGAACGCAATCTCCGCAGCCGCACGAGCGCGGCCTTGACCGGGACGGCCGCTCTGCATCATTTCCAGGGATGTACTCGCTCGTTCTCTGTTCATCCCACCAAGCGTATTCGAGCCGTAAACGCCCGTTTCTGCCCGCCGGCAAACTGGAGGAAGTTCGGGGAATCGATGTTGTTGATCACAGCGTTGCGATTGGCATTCCCGCCGACATTGACAATGGCCAACCGGACCGCCCATACGCGGCTGAAGAGCTTGAAGTGCTTTTCGATGCCGAGGTTGAGGCTCACATGGTCCGGAAAGCGCAGGCGGCTGGGAGCGCCAACGAGTTGCTGTTGCTGGTTCACGACGCTGAAAGGAAATCCGGTCCTGTACTCGAAAAAATAGCTGACGAATAAGTTCCAGATAGGTGCCGGGGCCCATCCCGACGAAATGAAGCGGTTCGGAGCGTCCCACTCCAAAGGTCCCGCCTGCTGCGGAGCAAATAGGAGTGTCCCAAGCGAATAATCGAGTACTTCGTTCGAACGGGCGCGGGAGCGAGTGTAATTGGCCGACAACTCGGCCCGATCTCCGAAAGTGTGCCGCAGCGAGATCTGAACGGCACGGTAGCGGTCGCGCCGGTTGTTCTGCAGGAGGAAGAACCTCGTGGTCTCGATGGATGGCTGGAGTTCGTAGGCAAGTCCATCTCGTCCGTCCCGGAGGAGGAGGTTGATGCCGGCGAAAGTGTTGTGCCGAATTCTCTGCGTCCATTCCACGCTCGTCGTATAAAACCGCGGCAGTCTCAACCCCCCTGACGGCAGTGCGAAGCGGCTCGTCACAGGACCGAAAGTAACGGTTTTGCCCGACGGATCGTAGAAGGTATCAAGCCTCTGCTGATCGAAAGTCGGCCCGACGTTGTCCAGCCGCAAGGGCTGGTAATAGGCTCCCCAGGCAAGCGCCAGTTTCGCGCGATCATCACGAAATGGCAGGACGTTGACCGCAATGCGCGGAGACGCGATTGCGTGCTGAAGAAATCGATCCCAATCCCCGCGCACGCCAACCTGAAGAATGAGCGACGGGAATAACGTCCACGAATCCTGCGCGTATAAACCGATCTGCGTGTCGGATAGTTGAAAACCCGCCGCACCCGCGAATGATGTTTTCTGGATCAGCGTGCCGTCTTGCTTCTCGACTTCGATAGGGCTGCGTGAGGCCGTCTGCATCCAGGAGATCCTTTCAAGGTGGACTCCTGCTTGCAGGTTATGCTTTCCACGCCAGTTGCGCGAAGGCATGGTGACGCCGGCAATCATCTGCCAGCAGCGGGCTCGTTGTCGGAGAGTCTCGAAGTAATTCCCTGCCGTCGCGCTGGGCTGAACGACATAAGGTCCGGATCCCATCGGCAGGCTGTCCCAGTGTCCAAGGTCGGCAGCGAAGCCGAAATCGAAGAGGGTGCGCCCGGTCCAGGCCTGATCCTTGATGGAGACGAAGGAGCGCTGTCCGCGCAGGTTTGTCGTGGTTGACATTGGGGAGAAGGGACCAAGCCCCAAGTGAGAACTGTCCTGACGGTTATAGAGAAAGCTCCCCTGAAGGAGATTGCGTGGAGTCAAATTGACCTGGGCGCGGAAAAGACTATCCCCGGCCCACTGCGTGGTAGTGTTGGCGTTGCGTGGCAGTTCGCTGACCAGCTTGAAGGTATGCTGGAAACTCAGTGCCTCTGAAAACCAGGCTCGACCCTTGTGCAGAGGGCCAGAAAACGTAAAGCGCGGGAACCAGTTGCCGAGATGCACTCCCTGCTCCACGTCCAGCCCGGGGATGAAGTTGGTCGTGCCGGCGCGCCAGCGATCGTCGCCGACTGTGGTATCGAGTGCAAGCACGCCTGCTCCGCCGCGCCCATATTGTACGCCGTACCTTCCCGCGTCGACTTCGACATCGCGCACTGTGTCGACGTTCACCCGGGCAGTCAGAGCGCCGGTGATGGGATCGCCGATTTCGAAACCATCGAGCAGGAGTTGGGTTTCGCCCGCTCGCCCTCCTGCCACGTGCAGTTGAGCCGCGTTGTCGCGCACGATACCGGGCAGGGCCGGAAGCACGCTCTGAAGATCATGGGTGTTGGGCGCCGGGAGGTCACGTATCTCGCGCGCTACCAGGATTTCCTGATGCGCGGGCTCCTGAGGCTCGATCGGATTTGGAGCAGAGTTTACCTCGACCTCCTGGCGAATCTCCACCTCATGGGCAAGCCTGAAGGATATCTCGTTCAATCCTTCCTTGAGCTCCACGGGTTGGTTTGCAAGGCGGAAACAACCGGATTTGTTCAGCGTGAGACGATATTGGCCCGGCTGGAGTCCGGCCAGCTCAAAGCGCCCTGCACCGTCGGTATAAATGGTGCGCATTTCACCGGAAGTTGAGAGCGCGATTACCTGGACGGATGCAACCGGAACGCCATTCTCGTCGGCCACGCTGCCCTTCACCTGGACCTGTGGAGCGGCCGATGCCAATGATGACAGAAAAAACAGGAGGCAAAACACAGGCAGGCGGTGGGATACCAAAAATGAAGTCATGGATTGCGACCCGCGCTCGAAGTATACCAAATCCTCCGTGTTCTCTGTGCCTCCGTGGTGAATCCCCGAATTTCCGAATTCACATGAGGAATCCAATGAGGAATAATGGGTTTGCTAAGGAGGGCATCCGAAATGAACAAGCATGTTGGCGTGCTGACCGCGGGAGGCGACTGTCCGGGCCTGAATGCTGTGCTGCGCGGCATAGGCAAGGCTGCGCTGGAATACTTCGACATGCAGGTCATCGGGTTTCGGGATGGTTTTCGTGGGCTGATGGAGGATCGCACGGAGCGGCTGGACGGGAATACGCTCTCGGGCATCCTGACCCTCGGAGGCACGATCCTCGGCACCAGCCGGGACAAGCCGCACCGGATGCCGGTGGGCGATAAGCTGCTGGACATGACCGATGTCATAGTCAACAACTACAAGCGGCACCACCTCGATGTCCTGGTATGCCTCGGCGGCGGCGGAACGCAGAAAAGCGCTTACCGGCTCAAGGAGAAAGGTCTGAACATCATTACCCTGCCGAAGACAATCGACAATGACGTGGCCATGACGGACGTCACCTTCGGTTTCGACACAGCACTCACAATTGCCACTGAGGCCATTGACCGCCTGCACAGCACTGCCCACAGCCATCATCGCATCGTTGTCGTGGAAATAATGGGGCACAAGGCCGGCTGGCTCGCGTTAGGAGCCGGCATCGCCGGCGGAGCCGATGTCATCCTCATTCCGGAGATACCGTATGACGTCAATAGGGTCGCGGAAGCAATCCTCACACGCAGCCGCAGCGGTAAGCACTTCAGTCTTGTTGCCGTGGCGGAAGGAGCGCTGCCGAAGGGAGCGGAAGCGGATTCCGACGACGTGAAAAAGGATAAGAAGGGCGACAAGAGGAAGGCAGACAAGAAAAAGGATCCATCGGATAATGAACCCGAGCAAGACGGCAAAACCATGCGCCTCGCCAAGCAGCTCGAGGAACTCACCTGCCTGGAGTCGCGCGTCACCATCCTCGGCTACCTGCAGCGCGGCGGCACGCCTTCGGCGGGAGACCGTCTTCTGGCGACGCGGCTCGGCACCGCCTGCGCAGCCCTGATTAATGAGGGCACCTATGGAGTCATGCTTGCCGCACGGGGCGACAGAACAGAGCCGGTGGCTCTCGAGGAAGTCGTGGGCAAGCGCAAGACGGTTCCTTTGGATCACCCCTGGATCGAAAGCGCGCGCCGCGTTGGCACCAGCCTCGGCGATTGAGAATCCTTTGTGAATCTTTGTGTCATTGTGCCTTTGTGTTGTCCTTTGAAAAGACAACGCAAAGGCACAAAGAACACGAAGAATCACACGGCGAACAGGTGGTGATGAGGATCATTGAACTCTAACTCATATTAAGCGGAGCTACAGTGTCTGACATTCGTGTGGGTTTTGTCGGTCTCGGCATTATGGGAAAGCCGATGGCGCAGAATTTGCTCAAGGCCGGGTTTCCGGTCACGGTTTACAACAGGACGCGCCGGCGCGCGGACGAGCTGAAAAAGCTAAGCGCACGAGTAGCCGATTCGCCGCGTGCCGCGGCCGCCGAATCGGAGATCGTGATCACAATCGTCAGCGACTCGCCCGATGTACGCGATGTCATTCTGGGTGCGAACGGAGTCATCGAAGGAATCCGAGCCGGCTCCATCTTGATCGACATGAGCACCATCTCGCCGCAGGTGACGCGCGAAATCGCGGCGGCGCTGAAGGCGAGAGGAGTCGAGATGCTGGACGCGCCGGTGAGCGGCGGCGAGAAAGGCGCCATCGAAGGCACGCTCTCGATCATGGTGGGCGGAGATGCCGCGGCGTTGGAGCGCGCGCGCCCGGTCCTGCAGGCCATGGGCAAAACCATCACGCATATCGGATCCAACGGCATGGGACAGGTCTGCAAGCTGGCGAACCAGATTGCTGTTGGATTACACAATCTGTCGATCAGCGAGGCTCTGATTTTTGCCATGAAAGCGGGCGCGGACGCGGAGAGAGTTTTGCAGGCATTGCAGGGTGGGGCCGCTAATTCCTGGGCGTTTCAGGTATTGGCTCCGAAGATCCTGAAGCGAGACTTCTCCCCCGGCTTTATGGTCAAGCTGCAGCAAAAGGACCTGCGGCTGGTGCTCGACGCGGCTCGCGAGCTGCATCTGCCGCTGCCGGGAACGGCGCTTACTCACCAGCTGTATCAGGCGGTGGAAACGCGAGGCGGAGGGAACGAAGGGAATCACGCGCTGGTAAAGGCGCTCGAAGCTCTGGCCGGCATCGAAGTCCAGAAAAAACAGTGATCAGTGGCCAGTGATTGCTGGCCACTGACCACAAGGATCTGCTATACTTCATCTCCTCCGAGGGCGCCGACAAGCGTCGTTGTCTCTGGGATTTAGGTTTTGCGCGCCCATAGCTCAGACGGATAGAGCATCTGCCTTCTAAGCAGAGGGTCGCAGGTTCGAATCCTGCTGGGCGTACCATTTGCCACCAGCCGAATTGAAGGCTTCTTAGCCGTCCGGCTTGCGACTTTACGGTGAGCGTAGCTCAGCAGGTAGAGCTCTGGATTGTGGCTCCAGCGGCCGGGGGTTCGAATCCCCTCGCTCACCCCACTTTTCGCACCTGTCGTTTGCCAAAATCCCATACAGCAGTATTGGAACGGCTTCCCGCCGGTTGAGCGGCCGGCGGCATCGTGAGTATCCAATCTTCGGAATAGGTCAACGATTCTGTCCGGTGCGGCGGACACTTCGGATGAGCAAAGGGCTGAAGCGTAATTGGGGTTTTCCGCGATAAAAAACCGGCAGACTATGCAGCCCGGCGTTCGTAGTGGTGATGCAGTCCTCCAACCTCAGAAACCTCAATCACCGGCCCAAGGTTGGCATCCTGGATGGCTTGCAGCGTCAGTGCGTCCTTCTCTAGCGACAAGTGCGTCCGGAAATTATGATAATAGCGAAAGTAGCGCGTTAACTTTAGCCGCAGGTGGGCTGCTCCCAGCACAATCACATGGTTGAGGCAGTCGCGCCATACCGTCCCAAGCAGGCGCTCCCCGAAAGGATCTTGCCAAGGGCTCCGCGGCGCTGTGACGACTTCTCCCATGCCCATCGCCTTCACGCGCTCTCTGACAGCTTCCCCGTAGATTCCGTCACGATCCCGCAGCAAATACCGAGGCTCGGTCCCATCAGGAAACGCCTGGATGATCTGCTCCGCAATGGCAAGCTGCTGTCGCAGCGCCAGGTTTTCGAGGGCCAATTCGCGTCGATCCCTGAACAGGGATCTGAGAGAGGTTATCAGACAAAAGAGGGTTTCCATCATGGATGCTAAGGCTGCCAGATTGAGACAAAAACGTCGACGTTTTCAATGCGGAAGGGGTTGTGGCAAAGGACAGGTGAGGGTAGAAGCAAAAAGGGGTACCCAAATATTGGTTTAAAGCCCATATAATGCCTAATAATAAGGAGTGGTCCTCAATTCGGTGGCCCATTTATCGTGGTCCGGCACCGAATCGGAGATCTTCACTGAAAGGAGCAGCCATGAATCGGGACGAATCCAAGGGATCGATGGACCGCCGGGATTTTCTAAAAGCCGCGGCTGCGGCAGGCATGACAGTAAACCTATCCACGAAGAATATTAAAGGTGCGAACGGCCGCATCGCCCTCGCCTTCATAGGAACCGGGGCGCAAGGCATCAGCAATCTGCGCAATGCATTGGCTGCCCAGGATCAGGCGCAGGTGGTCACGGTGTGCGATGTCTACCAGCCCCACTTGGAAAAAGCTGGCGCCGCTGTTCGCGCTCAGTATGGATCGGATCCGAAAATGGTGAAGGATTTCCGCGAGATTCTCGCCGACAAGTCCATCGATGCGGTCTGTATCAGCACGCCGGACCACTGGCATGCCCTCATGTCGGTGGAAGCCTGCAAAGCCGGGAAGGATGTCTATGTCGAGAAACCTGCGTTCGTCTGCCTGGACGAAGGGCCCCCCATGGTGGAAGCCGCGCGCAAATACAAGCGCATCGTTCAGGGCGGCACGATGCAGCGGTCCATGCCGACATTCCTGAAGGCCAAGGAGATTGTCGACAGCGGCGCTCTCGGGCAGATCACCTGGTGCAAGACTTGGGCTGCGAGCCTTTCCAAGCAGGAAGGTTTCGGCAGGCCCGCGGACAGCGACCCGCCCCCCGGACTCGATTGGGACATGTGGCTGGGCCCGGCCCCCAAGGTACCATTCAACGAAAACCGCTGGGGCGTCACCAAGGCGACGTTCCCCACTTTCCGGTATTTCTGGGATTATGCCGGCGGGGCAATGACCGACTGGGGCGTTCACTTCATTGACCCGATTCACCAGTGCCTGGGCGAACCGATGCCCTTTGCCATTACAGCAATAGGGGGCAGGTCCTGGGTGAAGGATAATCTCGAAACCGCCGACACGATGACGGCTGTGTACCAATACCCCAATTTCATGATGACCTACGAACTGAGGCAGAGCTGTGCGACCCCGATGTTCGGCCAGGGCGGAGGTACCGGCATCATGGGAACCGAAGGCATGGTTGTGGTGACCCGGGGCGGTTGCTGGCTGAATCCCAATAAGGGATCCAAAGTCGAGCCCATTGAATTTACCGTGCGCGGCTCGAGGCCGGCACAAGAAATACAACAGCAGGCGGCAGCACCGGAGCGGCGACAGGTCAGCGATCACTGGAGAAATTTCCTGGATTGCATCAAGACAAGGCAGAAACCGACGAGCGATATCGAGAACCTCGTGCGATCGTCTGCGGTATGCATTCTCGGAAACGTGTCCCTGCGCGCCGGGGTCCGGCTTGATTTCGACGAAAAAACCTTTACGGTGCGTCAGCCAGAGGCCCGGAAATTCACCAAGATCAACTACCGCGCGCCCTGGAAACTGGAGGTCTGACAGCGACTGCGGTGCCCGCGAGGGTCGGCACGGTGAAGAAGTCCATGGTCGTGATGACCTCGCGGTGATTGCGAAGGAAAGCAGACCAGCGCTTGCGGGCGTGGTCCGGAGGAGACAGGCGCCGGAGGTAGCGGGAGACGGTACGTTCAGAGACGGCGAAGCTGAAGTTCAAGAACTCCAAGGAAGCGAGCGCACTGATCCGCCGCTACCGCCAGGGATGGAGCGTGAAAGGACTGTAGCAATATGCCAATGACGCGCTCGGAATTCTTACGCTTTCTGGCGTATGGCGCCGCCACCACTTTGGCGAGCGGTTTGCAGGCAGCTCATCAGCAGCCCGACGGTCAGAAGGCCAAGCGTCAGCGGTCTCCCAACATTGTTTTCATTTTGGCTGACGATCTCGGTTACGGCGACCTGATCTTCCTGAATGCCAAATCCAAGATCCGAACGCCGAACATAGAGCGGATGGCCGCTGAAGGCGTTGTCTTTCGCGACGCGCACGCCCCTTCGGCCGTTTGCACGCCGACGCGTTACGGCGTGATGACCGGCCGCTATTGCTGGCGCACTCCGCTCACGGCCGGCGTGCTGGCTGGCGGGTCGCCGCCGCTGATCGAACCCGGACGCATGACCGTGGCATCGCTGCTAAAGCAGAACGGCTATGCGACCGCATGTGTCGGCAAGTGGCATCTTGGGCTCGACTGGGTCACCACCGACGGCAAGCGGGTCGAGGACGCCATGGGCAACGTAGACTTCCGCAAACCATTCGGCCGCGGACCCAAGACTCTGGGCTTTGACTACTACTATGGCATCTCCGCGTCCCTGGATATGCCTCCATACACCTACCTGGAAAATGACCGCGCTACCGAACTGCCGACGTCGGTCACCCAGGGCGAACCGAAGATGCCAAGGAACTGGCGGCTGGGTCCACTGGCCCCCGGCTTCAAACATCAGGAGGTGCTGAGCCGGCTGACCGAGAAAGCGGTCGGCTGGATCGATGGCTGGGCAAAACAAAAATCCGGCAAGCCCTTTTTCCTGTGCTTCGCCCTGAATGCTCCGCATACGCCGGTGTTGCCGCGCGATGAATTCAAGGGCCGGACGGGTGCGGGCGACTACGGCGACTTCGTCACGGAAGTGGACTGGACCGTCGGCCAGGTGCTCGAAGCAGTCGGCCGCGCCGGCGCCGCCGAGAACACGCTGGTGATCCTCGCCAGCGATAACGGCCCGGAGAATATCGCCTATCCGAGGGCCCAGGAGTACAAGCACTACAGCATGGGCGATCTGCGCGGCGTCAAGCGCGACCTGTGGGAGGGCGGCCACCGCGTTCCGTTCCAGGCGCGTTGGCCCGGCAAGATCAAGCCCGGCACAGTCAGCGACGAGATCGTGTGTCTCACCGATCTGATGGCCACGTGCGCCGCGCTTACAGGCGCGCGCCTGCCTGACGATGCCGGCGAGGACAGCTACAACATCCTCCCCGCCCTGTCGGGCCAGAAGCTGGCCAAGCCGATCCGGGAAGCAACGGTGCTGCACAGCTCTCAGGGACAACTGGCGATTCGGCAGGGCCCATGGCTGTTCATCGATCATCGGACGGGCGAGAACAGCCGCGAGCCGGACTGGTTCAAGAAGGAGCGCGCCTACCAGCCGCACCAGTTCCCCGGCGAGCTTTACAACCTCAGCAATGACCTGGCGGAACACAACAATCTTTACGGTGAGCGGCCGGACGTGGCGCAAAAGCTCAAGGCGCTGCTGGAGAAGTACAAAGCAGAAGGCCGCAGCGCACCCAGGCGTTGAGGAAACCACGGAGGATTTAAGGAACCACAGAGGACGCAGAGCAGCACAGAGGAAAAGACCCTCATGTTCTGCCCTCCGTATACGGACCTGCCGGACGGGGGACTTGTCTGCCCCGCCATCCCTTTCCGGGCGTAGAATCCTGCCAGAGCAGCTCACAGCTGTGATTTAGAGAGGCTGGGAAGTTACCAATCTCTCAAGCACGAACCTGAGAACCCGGGAGGGTACTGTCAAGTTAAGCCGACTTCGGCGACAATGGCTTGATGAAATCTACATATAGAGGACACCGGTTTCCGCCCGAAGTCATCAGCTATGCGCCGATGGGGGTATTCACATGACTCCAGTAACTACCGATGTTACGAGCCCAGCCATGGGCTGATAGGAATCCTTGGTGATTCTTGGCGTCTTTGCGCCTTTGCGGTGGTTTTTTATAACTCCACCGCAAAGACGCAAAGGCGCGAAGACTCGTCTGGCTCAGACCAGACCGTTCGGGCGGTCCTTGCTGGAGTCAAACGCATAGCCCCATGCGCCGATTCAAATCCCCTCAGCAATCCCAACGGTTTCTATCAGTACACGGTCCGATTCAGAACCTGTTCCGGGCCGGTAGGCACCATCTCAAAGCAGTTCATTATCGACTCCTCCGCGACCGAGCCTTCAGTAACTGGAGAGAGTCGACGTGTGCCTGCTGAAAGAGGAGGGATCACACCGTCTGGTTCGACCAAAGCTGCTCGGCGGCCACTAACTTGACAGTACCGCGAGACGCAGGGACGAGGCTGTGGGCACAGTCACCACAAATGCTCATCAACCCGAGGTTGCAGTCCCCACCCAACATGCTGTAGAATCAACCCGTTACAACGAGCGCACCCGTAGCTCAGTTGGATAGAGCGTCGGACTTCGAATCCGCAGGCCGCCCGTTCGAGTCGGGCCGGGTGCGCCACTCCTCTCCGAATTCATACGTCTCGGACACAACTTTCCGACTCGCTCGGCGTCCTGGTCGGCCGGGTGATGAAAGCCGCTCTCAAGCCTGCTAACGGAAGCCGAATCCCGCAGGAGCTTGTGCCAGCATGACCTCTGGCGCCAGGTGTCGGCGCACGTCGACTCGCTCCAAAATCATTGGAGTACGCAAATCTGTGCCGGATCCACACTATGTCTGGACTTCTTCGGGCAGGCGGGACAATAGGGCCCGATAGGCCCCGCGCGCCAGGGTAAGGGCTTCATCGGCCTCTTCTGCGGTTGGTTCCTCAGGATCACCTGGATAGCGGAATTCCCATGCATATTGAGTGAGTGACACCAGAGGGTCGATAACCGGTTTAAGCGTCGGACCGATCGCCAGGCACAGCTCGCCGATCTCTTCCAGGCTATGCGTCTTGCGGAATGGCTTGGAATGCCAAACAAGGAAGCCCTTCAGTGCTTTTTCTGCCGTCTGCTGGCAGTGAAAGAGAAGGTCTTCGAATAATGGCGGTTGGGCCAGAACAGCGTGTTCGGCCGCTCTCAGATCTGCTGCTGCCTTTTTGAACCATGCCTTCGCTTCTGCAACGAGAGCAGGATCATGCGGCATAGAGCAGTCTCCCTTCCCGTTCGATGGTAGCCGGCAGCGAAGCGACAATATGCAGCCGGCTCTCAAAGCTGCGAAGGGTCCAGACCAGAACATCAGCGGCAACGCCTGTGCCGCGCAGGGCCTCGTAGGCCCTTTTACTGCGGCGTTTCTGCGGCCCCACGTCTTCATCGCGGATCACGACCATGAGGTCGTAATCGCTATCCACCCCGACTTCACCTCGCGCCCTCGATCCGAAGAGATAAATACGTTCCGGGTGAAAGGTGTCCACCAGGCGTCGAACGATCTCAGCCAGCAAGGAGTCTTTCTGCAGAATGGGATCTGTCATAGTTGCTCTCCCTGGATATCGTCCGCACAACCGATCGAATCGGCTCTTCCGGTCATTGCTGCACTCGGAGCTAGTTTATAGCAGAAATCACAGTGAGCCTCCACATTGTTGCTTCGAGTTATTCGCGTTGCGGCGGTTTTCTTGCCGCTGTGGGTTGCAAGCAACAAAGATGCCAGGGCGTCCGTTGCCTGTTCGCGTGCCCGCAGCGGCTTAGATTGGCGATTCCGCCGGCTTTGGGGAT
>Ga0315277_10003799_pt1 | contig 20372 bp, 14 predicted proteins | sample YL17G05_15_MG_FD_203695 | JGI IMG/M metagenome (GOLD analysis project Ga0315277, IMG submission 203695) | Sediment microbial communities from Yellowstone Lake, YNP, Wyoming, USA - YL17G05_15 | ecosystem: Environmental > Aquatic > Freshwater > Lake > Sediment | place: USA: Wyoming | collected... | reverse complement strand
CTTAACCGGCGCAGGTACACATAGAATAGCTGCCGAAGCGCTAAAATTGGGAGCCGCGGATTTCATTGTTAAGCCAATAAATGCTGGTTCTGTGAAGCAAACCATAGAAAACATTTTAACCAGTGGGGATAAAAAAATGTTTGAAGGAAATCCATTTCCTTCTACAGAAAAGGCACTAAAAAATGCGTATCTCGATACCTTAAGGGCTTTATCCAAAGTAATAGAGTCTAGGGATCTTTATACTAAAAGACACTCTGAACTCGTAGCAAAATATGCGGTAGAAATTGCTAACGAATTGGGGCTATCAACCGAAGAGATAGAGGTAATGGAACAGACGGCCTTGCTTCACGATATCGGTAAAATCGGCATAAAAGATACGATTTTAAATAAACCTGGTAAACTTAATGCTGAAGAATGGGAAGAGGTGAAAAAACACCCCTTGATTGGGGAGGAGCTCATACGACCATTTAAACTTTTACACATAGAACAGACGATGATTCGTCATCATCACGAGCGATTCGACGGCGCCGGTTACCCTGATAAACTAAAAGGAGAGGAGATTCCTATTTATGCCCGCATTTTAGCTGTGGCAGATAGTTTTGAGGCGATGGTCTCCGATAGGCCTTACCGCTCAAAACTTTCCTTAGAAGAAGCAAAAAAAGAATTAGAAAGATGCAAAGGCACTCAATTTGACCCTAAAGTGGTAGAGGCATTTTTAAGGGTGTTGGAAACAAAAGCTACCAAGGAGGCCAGAGATGAACAATGATAAAGAAATGCGCCCGGTAAATACACATAAGGCAAAGAAACAGATTCTACTCATCGATGATGACGAACATATATATATGAGTATAAAAACGATTTTTAAAGAGCAATATCAACTATACTATGCTGAAGACGGAAGGCAAGGATGTGAAAAAGCAAAAATACTTAAACCCGATTTAATCATCCTGGACTCCCGGATGGCGGGATTGAGCGGTGAAGAAACTTTATCTATCCTTCGCAAACAAGATGATAAAGTACCTATTGTGTTTCTTACTGCCTATCCCGAAGATGTAATTTCCCAAATAGGGAACACAGGCAATATTTCCTGTTTTGTGACCAAGCCTTTTGACGTGGACAAATTAAGAAAGCTCGTAGATAATCTAACCAAGGATACTAAATGTTAAAATCTTAAGCTTGCTTTATTCTCCCGTTTACGGTATCGCCTGCCGCACCTTTACCCCGTTTGACACAATGCTTTTTTCTTCTTGCAGGTCTCGTATCTCTTTGATATAATATTTCCACAGAGTTATTCAAGTTGTTAATAAGTTGTGAATAACGCAGGTCAAGAAAATCGCCTTCGGCGATAACCTCAATACGATTTTCAGTGGTTAGGAAAGCGTTTTATGCTTTCCTACACCATAAATAAGGTCATTCGTTATAAGTATGCTCAATATTCAAGAAGCTTGGGATAAGGCAAAGGATTATTTACAAGACAAGCTGGGTAAGGCAACTTTTGAAACATGGATCCTGCCCTTAAGCCCCAAGCAAAAGGACGAGAATGTTTTGCTTCTCCAGGCGCCGGATAATTTTTTTAGAGACTGGGTAGAACAACATTATAGAGAAGCAATTCAGGAGGCGATAGACTGCGTAACGAAACAAAGGCTTCAGATTACCTTAGAAACGAACTCTCAAATCAAAGCCGGCTTGGCTAGTTCTGGAGCACAGCAATTGCCAGTCAAGCCCAAAGAATTCAAGGATATCTCTGGTCTCAACTCGCGCTATACATTTGAGAATTTCGTAGTTGGTCCTTCTAACCGCCATGCCCATGCTTATTCTTTAGCTGTAGCAGAATCTCCTGCCAAGGCCTACAATCCCTTATTTATCTATGGCGGGGTGGGGTTAGGTAAAACACATCTTATGCAGGCAATATGCCACCAAGCCAAAAACAAAGTGGGAGGCAATTTAAAAATCTGTTATATGACCTCGGAAAGATTCACCAATGAACTCATTGACGGCATACAACATCACTCTACACCTGCATTCAGACAGAAATACAGAAATACAGACGTGTTAGTGATTGACGACATACATTTCATCGCAGGTAAAGAGTCGACACAGGAAGAGTTCTTCCATACTTTCAATACATTATACGATGCGCACAAACAGATTATTATCTCTTCTGACCGGCCACCCAAAGAAATAGCGAACTTACAAGACCGGCTTGTTTCGCGGTTCGGTTGGGGGCTAACCACAGATATACAGCCTCCGGACCTGGAAACGCGCGTGGCTATACTAAAAAAGAAAATTGAGCGAGAGCCTGTATCAGTCCCGGATGATGTTATATTTTTTATTGCTCAACTCATCAAAACCAATGTTAGAGAATTAGAGGGTGCGCTTATACGCGCCATCGCCTATTCCCTGCTGGAGGAGAAACCCATAACCCTGGAGTTAACTAAAGAGGTATTAAAGGACCTTTTAAGGGCGCCCAAGAAGCTGATAACAGTTGATTTTATACAACGTTGCGTTGCCGAAGAATTTGGGGTATCATTACAGGAAATAAAAATGAAGCGGCGCACTAAAAACATAGTCCTGCCCAGGCAGATAGCAATGTATTTAAGCAGGGAGTTGACTGACTTGTCTTTGCCGGAAATAGGAAACTTTTTGGGGGGTAAGGACCATACTACAGTATTGCATTCGTATAACAAAATTAAGGAAGGTTTAAAAAAAGACGAGATATTAAAAACCAGGGTTGAGAGAATTATTCAAGTCATTCAACAATAAATCCAAGGATTATTATCAAGTTATTACAAGGATAGGTTGAACGCAATTACGCAACCATGAAAGGATTAAGAAGATTTTAACAGAAACAAATCTTCTTATTACTCCTACTATTATATTAATATTACCATTTAAGTAATAAGAGAGGTGGGGAAATGAAAATAGAAGTTGCGAAAGGTGTTCTTTTAAGCGGAATACAAAAAGTACAAAACGTAATTTCCGCAAGATCCGCATTACCCATATTGTCCAATATATTAATTGAAGCACAACAAGGCAAACTTAAATTAACCGCAACTGATTTGGATATCGGAATAAGTTGTGCAGTTCCTGTGGATATCCAGGAGCCGGGCATGATAACCATACCCGCCAAAAGATTCAGTGATATTATAAAAGAATTACCCGATGATAGCGTAAGTATAAATACCAAAAAAAACAACTTAATCATTATTGAAACAAAATCCTGTCAATTTAAAATTATGGGGTTACCTTATGAAGATTTTCCTAAATTGCCCGAATTTAAAGAAGGGGGAGTAATTAAGTTAGAGCAGGCCACCTTAAAAGAAATGTTGGCCCTTACCTCTTTTGCGGTATCTCTCGACGAAACAAGATATATATTAAATGGTATTCTATTTAAAATGAATCAAACCAGCCTTACCTTTGTAGCCACAGACGGTAAGCGGTTGGCGGTTATAGAGAAAAAATTAAAACAAAATACCGAAAAAGACTTACAGATTATCGTGCCCCTGAAAACAATCCAGGAATTAAACCGCAACCTTCAGGAAGAAGGTGAGTTATTCATGCTATTGGGTAATAATCAGGTACTCTTTGATTTGGGGAGCGCGGTGATTATTTCGCGTTTAATCGAAGGAGAATTCCCGGACTATCAACAGGTAATTCCGCCTGCATCGGAGAATAAAATCAATGTTGGCCGGGAGCAGTTTTTATTAGCCATAAGAAGGGCGGCGTTACTTTCCACGCCTGATTACCAGGCGGTCAAGCTGGAGGTATTTAAAAATAAATTAGTGGTTTCTAAGTCCACCCCCGATATCGGAGAGTCCCGGGAAGAGGTAACCATAGAATACCAGGGCAAGGAGATCGCCATTGGTTTTAATCCCAATTATTTAATAGATGTCCTAAAAAACCTTAAAGAAGAAAAGGTAGAATTTGAGTTAACTGATACCGAAAAGCCCGGCGTTATACGCATCGACGGGTATGTTTATATTGTTTTGCCCATGCGCTTAAGTTAAGCGAGGGCATAAGTTATGTGCTCATTTAAGATGCAGACAATAAAAGATATAATCCCGGATGTGATACGGGGACTGGAGGCTAAAAAGCACGCTCAGGATGAACCAGAACTTTTGTTAAAACGGGCCTTATCTGAAAAAGAACTGGGGCATGTAAAATTTAGATATTTGCGTAAGGGCGTCTTGGGTATAACAGTCGATTCGTCTGGCTGGATTTACCAGCTGAACTTACAAAAATCAGCGCTACTTGCAAAACTGAGCAAGAAATCTAAAGCCATAAAAGACATTCGTTTTTATATTGGAGAAACACAATGAAAAAGAAGGCATCGCAAAAGAAAACATTAAAACCGGATAAGCCAAGCAATGTGTCAGGGGAGCCAGCTAAAGATAAAGCCTATGATGCCACCACTATTCAGGTCTTGGAGGGCACTGAGGCAGTCAGGCTCAGGCCCGCAATGTATATCGGCGATACATCAGTCCGCGGGTTACACCATTTGGTTTACGAGGTAGTGGATAATAGCGTAGACGAAAGCCTGGCGGGTTATTGCAACTATATTGGTGTGGCTGTTCACTCCAATAACAGCGTTAGCATCACGGATAACGGCAGGGGTATCCCGGTTGATATGCATAAGACTGAAAAGAAACCGGCAGTAGAAGTAGCCCTTACGACCTTGCATGCCGGAGGCAAATTTGACCACAGGGTATATAAAGTCTCCGGGGGCTTGCACGGGGTGGGCGTCAGCGTGGTGAATGCCTTGTCTGATTGGCTGGAGGTAGAAGTTAAAAGAGACGGCAAGATTTACCACCAGCGCTATGAGCGCGGCAAGACCGTTTCCAAGCTGACGGTCATATGTAAAAGCACAAGCACTGGCACAAAAGTAACCTTTAAGCCCGACAAAACAATCTTTAGCAAGATAGATTTTTCCTATGACATACTCTCCCAGCGTTTAAGAGAGCTGGCATTTCTGAATAAGGGCCTGAAGATAAAACTCGTTGATGAACGTACAGATAAAGAAGCAGTCTTTGAATTTTCCGGCGGGGTTATTTCGTTCGTGGAATACTTAAACAAGAATAAGAATCCCCTGCACAATAAAGTGATTTATTTCCAGAAGTCTCAGGACGACATTATTACTGAAGTAGCGCTGCAATATAATGATGGTTATGCCGAGACCCTGTTTTCTTTCGCGAATAATATCAATACCATAGAGGGCGGCACGCACCTGTCCGGCTTCAAATCCGCCCTTACCCGCGCTATCAATCAATATGCCAAGAGCAAAAATTTAATCAAAGGCGATGAGATCGCCATCACCGGAGATGATGTGCGCGAGGGGTTAACCGCGGTGGTAAGCGTTAAGGTCCCCAATCCTCAATTTGAAGGCCAGACCAAGACAAAACTGGGCAATTCGGAGGTAGAAGGTTTAGTTGCCTCAGCAAGCCTAGATGCTTTGGCTGCATACTGCGAGGAGAACCCATCGGTTGCCAATAAAATTATAGATAAGGTAATTGTGGCATCGCGGGCACGTGACGCAGCGCGTAAGGCACGGGAATTGACGCGTAGAAAAGGCGCCCTGGAAGGCGCAGGCTTACCAGGCAAATTAGCCGATTGCTCAGAAAGGGACCCGGCGTTATGCGAACTTTTCCTGGTGGAGGGCGACTCCGCCGGAGGCTCATGCAAACAAGGACGAGATAGGAGATTCCAGGCAATTCTACCCCTAAAAGGAAAGATTATTAATGTAGAAAAGTCAAGGCTTGATAAAATTTTATCTAATGAAGAAATTCGCACAATTATTACTGCTGTTGGCACTGGCATAGGCGAAGAATTCGACATTACCAAATTAAGATACAATAAAATTATTCTTACCATGGATAGTGATGTTGATGGTTCCCACATCAGAACATTGGCTCTAACCTTTTTATATCGCCAGCTCCCTAAGCTAATTGAAGATGGCCATGTTTATATTGCGCAAGCACCATTATTTAAAATCAAACGCGGGCAACGCGAAGAATATGTTCAGACAGAAAAAGAGATGGATAATATGCTCTTAGATTTAGGAAGAGAAGGTCATAAATTTGTGCGCTTAAAAGACAAAGAGGCTTTCACAGATAATAAATTTAAAGACCTACTGCAGCTACTTGTGGAATTGGAAAAACAAGGGAAGATTTTTGAGAAAAAGGGAGTAGAAATTGCAAACTATCTCCAATTTAGACACCAAAAGACCAAAAAAATGCCAATTTATAGGGTAAAAGTGGAGGGTAAAGACCATTTTCTCTATTCTGACAAGGAATTAGCTACTTTTACGGATAAACAAGGCAAAGAGGCAGAGCAAGAGGTTTTAGAGCTTTTTGAGGCTCAAGAAATAGAACGGGTTGTGGCTAAAATAGAAAAGTTGGGCTTGGATATAACAACTTATGCTTCTGAAGGTCCCGCACAGAAAGATACAACCAGCAAGGATTCGGCTAAGAAACCCAAGGCACCCTACCGTATTACAAACGAGAAAGAACAACGCGACCTTTTCACTTTACAAGAAGCATTGGCGTATATAAAGGAGATAGCCACAAAGGGCATGCATATTCAAAGATACAAAGGCCTGGGAGAAATGAACCCTCAGCAACTATGGGAGACCACCATGGATCCGGAAAAACGCACGATTTTAAAAGTTATCCTGGAAGATGCGGTAGAGACAGATAAGATGTTTACGGTTTTAATGGGTGACCAGGTGGAACCGCGCCGGGAATTTATTGAAAACTACGCCCATCAGGTAAAGAACTTGGATATATAAGTGGAACTAACCCCATCTCCCCCCTTCTTGCTTGCGCAAGAAAGCGGGGGGATTAATTCGCACAAATAACTTATGTCGGAGTAGATAAAATAGCTACTCCATAAGTTACGTGCTCATTAAATGTACGCTCGAAACGAAAAGATAGTTCCGGTTTGTATTGAAGAAGAAGTCAAGGATTCTTACTTAAATTACGCCATGAGCGTAATTGTTGGCCGTGCCCTGCCGGATGTCCGCGATGGTTTAAAGCCCGTGCATCGGCGCGTGCTTTATACAATGAAAGAATTGAATCTGGAACATGATAAGCCTTATAAAAAATGCGCACGCGTTGTGGGCGATTGTATGGGCCGTTTCCACCCTCACGGTGATGTAGCGATTTACGATACCTTAGTGAGAATGGCCCAGGATTTTTCTCTGAGGTACCCTTTAGTGGAGGGTCAAGGAAATTTTGGTTGTTTTACTAAAGATACGAAGATTAGGCTTACCGATGGTAGAAATCTTTCTTTCGAGGAACTTATAAAGGAAAGCAAGCAGGGCAAGGAAAATTATACTTTTGCTTTTAACCAAAAAAGTAAAAAAATTGAGATCGCAGAGATTAAAAATCCAAGGTTGACCCGAAAAAATGCTGAGATAATTAAAATTATTTTAGACAATGGAGAAGAAATTAAATGTACTCCAGATCATCCATTTATGTTAAGGGACGGAACTTATAAAAATGCAAAAGATTTAAAACCGCAGGATTCTTTAGTGCCTATATCAAAACAAAGCCATAACCACAAAGCGATGGCTGTAGAAGCTCTTGGCTTAAGAGAAGATGTATACGATTTAACTATTGAGCCTTGGCACAATTTTGCTTTAGCCAGCGGAATTTTTGTCCACAATTCAGTTGATGGCGATGCGCCGGCAGCCATGCGCTACACTGAAGCGCGGCTGGCTGCCATTAGCGACGAGATGCTGGCTGATATCGATAAGGATACTGTCAATTTCGGCCCTAACTTTGATGCCTCTTTGCAGGAACCGCTTTTATTACCTGCTACCCTACCCAATCTTTTAGTCAATGGTTCAAGCGGTATAGCTGTGGGCATGGCTACCAACATACCTTCGCATAACCTTAATGAAGTGGCTGATGCGATTATTTATTTCTTGGAGCACCCCGAAGCTGAAATAAAAGACCTCATGCGTTATATAAAGGGCCCGGATTTTCCGACGGGCGGAGTGATCTGCGGCAAGGATGGTATAAGAGAGGCATATACAACCGGCAAAGGTAAGCTCCTGGTGCGGGCGCGGGCAACTGTAGAGCACCAGAAGAACGGCAAAGATTTAATTATCATTACCGAAATTCCTTATCAAATACAAAAATCCGCCCTGATTGAATCTATCGCGGGTTTGGTGGATGAGAAAAAGATAGAAGGCATTTCTGATATCCGCGATGAATCCGATAAAGAGGGTATGCGTATTGTGGTGGAGCTAAAACGCGACGTAGAGTCTCAGATTATCTTAAACCAGCTCTTTAAACACACGCAGTTAGAAAACACCTTTGGGATTATAATGCTGGCGTTGGTGGAAAACCGCCCGCGGGTTTTAACCTTACGTCAGGTGCTTGAGTATTATATTGAGCATCGCAAGGTTATCATTCGTCGCAGAACGCAGTTTGAATTAGACAAGGCCTTAAAGAGGGCGCATATATTAGAGGGATTAAAGATCGCCCTGAAATATATTGACCGTATTATCAAGGTAATTAAAACCTCCAAAAATACAGAGAACGCTAAAGAACGCCTGATGAAGGAATTCGGCCTCTCCGACGTGCAGTCGCAGGCGATATTAGAGATGCAATTGCAGCGGCTCACCGCTCTTGAGCGTGATAAGATTGATGCCGAATATGTAGAGTTGCTTAAGAAAATCGAATTATGCAAGGCCGTGCTTGCCTCGGAAAAGAAGATTGAGGGGATTATCAAGGAAGAACTGGAGGCCTTAAAGAAAAAATACGGGGATGAGCGCAGAACCGATATTATCGGCGAAGTAGAAGAGTTAGAGGTAGAGGATTTAATTGCCGAAGAGGATGTGGTAGTGACAATAAGTCACGGCGGCTATATTAAGCGCCTGCCGGTAAGCGCTTACCGTAAACAAAAACGCGGGGGTACCGGTGCCAGCGGAGCTGAGGTGAAAGAGGAAGATTTTATTGAACATCTTTTCGTGGCCTCTACTAAAGATTATTTGTTAATCTTTACGGAGAAAGGCCAAGTGCATTGGCTTAAGGTTTATGAGATCCCCCAGGCGAGCCGCACCTCTAAAGGCAAGGCCATAATTAATCTTATTCAAATGGAAGCAGGCTGTAAAATCAGCTCCACCATACCAGTTAAGGAATTTTCTGGCGATAAATATCTGGTGATGGTAACCAAGCTCGGCCAGATTAAAAAGACCAGGCTCGATGCTTATGGTAATCCGCGTAAAGGCGGGATTATTGGTATTACTTTGGATAAGGGCGATGAGCTTATAGGCGTTGGTTTAACCGATGGCAAACAAGAATTCCTCATCGGCACCCGGCAGGGGAAAGCCATAAGATTTTCTGAAAGCAAAGTGCGGGATATGGGTAGGCAGGCAGGCGGGGTGCGCGCCATCTCCTTAGCCAAGAAAGATGAAGTTATTGATATGGTCCTGCCTCAAAAAGGCGCAACAATATTGACAGTTACAGAGCTCGGCTTTACCAAGCGTACGCCGGTAGAAGAGTATCGTCTTACTAGCCGTGGAGGCAAGGGCATTATTAATATAAAGGTTACCGATAAGAACGGAGAGGCAGTAAATTTAAAGACTGTCAGCGATAACGATGAGCTTATGGTCATTACCCAGAATGGAATGTTTCTGCGTTGCGCTGTAAAGGACATCCGTACAATCGGCAGGTCTGCTCAGGGCGTGCGCCTGATTAAACTGCAGGATAAAGACCGCGTTTCCGGAGTTGCTCAAGTGATCGCGGAAGAAGAATAATCAGTCCCCATCGTCTAGCCTGGTCTAGGACACCCCGCCGAAGGCGGGGCGACAGGGAGCAAGATGTATTATGTTTATATATTGCGGAGCTTGAAAGACAATAAATATTATACAGGTTATACTAATAATTTAGAGAGGAGATTGCAAGACCATAACAGAGGAAAATCGGAATCTGTAAGACATGGAGGGCCTTTTGAATTAATACATAGTGAAGAGTACACAACAAAAATAGAGGCGATACAAAGAGAAATACAAATAAAGAAATATAAAGGTGGCCAAGCCCTTAAGAGGCTATTAACAAAGACCAATTCGACCCCGTCGTCTAGCCTGGTCTAGGACAAGAGCTTTTCAAGCTCTCGACACGGGTTCAAATCCCGTCGGGGTCGCATTAGTTTTATTAACATATTAGCCTGGTCTAGGACACCCCGCCATCGGCGGGGCGACACCGGTTCAAATCCGGTTGGGGACGCTTAAATGCATGTGTGGAATAATTGGTTATATCGGAGAAAGAGAAGCGCAGCCCATACTCTTAAATGGGCTCAAGCGCTTAGAATACCGGGGTTATGACTCCAGCGGCATGGCTCTTTTTTTATCCCGCAAAAATGCGATTTCTGTCCGGAAATCTGCCGGTAAAATTAGCGTATTAGAGAACCTTCTGCATAAAAAACCTCTTTTCGGCAGCGTGGGTATAGCGCATACTCGATGGGCAACCCACGGAAGCCCAAATCAGATAAATGCCCATCCCCATTTTGACTGCAAAGAAGAAATTGCGCTTGTGCATAATGGTATCATTGAGAATTATGCAAAGTTAAAAAGCGAACTAATAAAGGAGGGCCATAAATTCTCAAGCGAAACTGACACAGAGGTAATCGTGCATCTAATTGAAAAATTTTATAAGGATGGCAAGTTAGAGGATGCGGTTAGAAAAGCCGTGTCTAAACTGGAAGGCTCTTTTGCTATTGGCGTGATTTCAAAAAGAGAACCAGATAAACTGGTTGGCGCCCGCTTAGGCGGCCCTTTAATCATAGGTTTAGGCAAAAACGAAAATTTTCTGGCTTCAGATGTGCCCGCGGTTTTAGAACATACCAAAAACATAGTTTTTTTAGACGAAAATGAAGTGGCGATTTTGACTAAGGACGGATTTAAGGTAACTGACTTTAGCGGAAAAGAGATTCCCAAAAAGCCTAATCGGATTAGTTGGGATATCGCCCTGGCACAGAAACAAGGCTACAAGCATTTTATGCTTAAGGAGATTAACGAGCAGCCCAAGATTATCGAAAATCTCCTGAGCACAAGGATACAGAAGGAAACTAACAATATCATCTTTGAAGAGCAAAGAATTCCCGAAGAACAATTAAGGGTTATTAAAAATATTGCGATTGTTGCCTGCGGCACAGCCTATCATGCCGGTTTCGTCGGCAAGTATATTTTAGAATCAGTCTGCGGCATATCCACAAGCGTTGATGTATCCAGCGAGTTTAGATACCGCGACCTGCTCATTGACAAAGATACCCTTGTGATTGCCATAAGCCAGTCAGGTGAAACCGCAGATACCTTGGCAGGTGTGCGCCAGGCAAAAAAGCATGGCGCAATAATATTATCCATCTGCAATGTCTTGGGCTCCACTTTAACCCGTGAATCAGACGGGGTAATCTATATCCACGCCGGCCCTGAAATCGGAGTTGCTTCAACAAAGGCATACACCGCACAACTCGCCGTTCTTTATCTATTTACCTTTTATCTTGCGCGTATAAAAAATATCCTGCCTCAGGAAAAAATAAATAAATACCTTGAGGAATTGCAAGGGATTCCCGGGCAGCAAGAGGAGATTTTGAAATACCAGAATACAATCGCAAACCTTGCGCGAAGGCATTCTCATTTTGGCTCATTTCTGTATTTGGGGAGAAATATTAATTTCCCGTCGGCTTTAGAGGGCGCATTGAAATTAAAAGAGATTTCCTATATCCCTGCAGAAGGTTATGCCGCGGGCGAGATGAAGCACGGCCCCATAGCATTAATCGATGAATACCGGGCAGTGGTTTGTATTGCCTGCGAATCCAAAGTTTACGAAAAGATGATTTCGAATTTGCAGGAGATTCGCGCCCGCAAAGGTAAAATTATCGCTATTGCCACAAGCGGCGATGAAAAAATCAAAGAGCAGACCAAAGAGGTTATTTTTGTTCCTAAATGCAGCGAATTATTTTCTCCGCTTTTAGTGGCCTTGCCCCTGCAGTTTATTGCCTACCATATTGCAGTCAAAAGAGGCTGTGATGTGGACCAGCCGCGTAATTTAGCGAAGTCCGTAACCGTGGAATAATGTTATATATAGTCGCAACTCCCATCGGCAATCTGAAAGATATAACGGTGCGTGCCATTGAGGTATTAAAATCCGTGGATTTAATTGCTTGTGAGGATACGCGGCACACAAAGATTTTACTTGACCATTACGGCATTCAAACTCCTACCACCAGCTATTTTCAACATAATACCATTACCAAAGGCCAATATCTTATCAAGCTACTTAAAGAAAGCAAAAACATTGCCCTGGTCTCGGATGCCGGCACGCCGGGCATACTTGACCCAGGCTATCACATTATTAATTTAGCCATAAAAAACAATATTGAGACAACCCTTATTCCTGGGCCAACTGCTTTTATTAACGCCTTGGTTCTTTCTGGTAAGCCGGCACACAAGTTTATATTCGAAGGATTCCTGCCTAACCGAACCTTAGCACGTAAAAACCGGCTTAAAGCGCTATCAAAATTAGACTGCACCATTGTCTTTTATGAATCCTGTCATAGAATTCTGGCTACTTTAGAGGATATCCAGGAGGCGTTTGGCGAACGAGAGATAGTCTGTTGCCGCGAGCTCACCAAGAAATTTGAGGAAGTAAAACGCGGCAGCGCCAAAGAGCTGTTAGGATACTTCAAGAGCCAAAAGCCCCGCGGTGAATTTGTAGTAATTATATAGACCAAACAAAGGCAGGGTGAATTTTTTTACTTGACATAGTTCATCACTTATGATACACTTGTAGCGGAGGTGAGAAATATGTCTACAAAAAATCCGCGTTTAAATGTGGTTCTGGAACCACCCCTTTATTTTGCGATTAAGCAACTTGCAAAGAAGGACGGAATATCCCTATCCTTAAAAGCAAGGGATTTAATCCGCCAGGCTCTTGAATATTGTGAAGATCTTTGCTGGACAAAAGAAGCCAATATAAGGGAGAAGACTTTATCTAAAAAAACAGCCTTGACACATAAACAGGTTTGGTCCTAGGCTCACCCATGGCATATAACTTACTTTATCATCCTGATATCCAAAAGTATGACTTGCCAAAAATCCCTCGCAATATACAACAAACAATCCGCAGAGCCATAGAAGAAAGATTGCTACAAAACCCCTTTCTTTCAGGCGAGCCCTTGCGCCAGAGTTTAAAATGGCACCGTAAATTACGTGTAGGAGACTACAGAATCATTTATAGAGTTGAGGGGAAAGAGATAATCATATTAAAAATAGGCCATCGCAAAGAAGTTTATACCAAAGTATTTTCCCGGCTACCCTCCTAAATAATAACCCAGGCAAATTTTTCTCAGTGCCTTAGTGCCCCCTGAAAACGCTTTCTTAAACCCCTTCAAATAGCCTTGAAACTCCTTACCTACAATGTAAACTTTAAACAATACGGCTGATAGACTAGAAAAACCCACAAACAAATTAAAAAATGCCACGCAGGGTACTAAAAATTTTTTCAATTTTATTATGCTTTCTGCTCATTTTTGAGCAGTCTGGCTTTGCCCAGGTTGCTGGGGAGCTGGATATCTCAGGCCGTATTCTGCAGCTGCGCAATTCCCTAATCCAAGATAAATTCCGTCCGCTACATTTACGCTATCTTTCCTACGATATTCTTAATAATAACTTTAAACTACTTTTAGATAAAGGCGATTCAAAAGTTTCTACCGACCCAAGTAACCCTAGTAACCCAATAACCCAAGCAACCCAAGAACTCCTAAACTACTTCTTTGTCGGCATAAGCCTTCCTAATGATACTTTCTGGGTAAATCTTAGGCCAGATTCGCCAGAGCAAATTATCGACGCGGATTTAGCGAAAACTGATATTGGAAAGATTCTTTTAGAAGCTGACTTACAACTAAAAAAAGATACAGCCCAATTTACTTCTCCCGAGACACTCGAAGGTAAGGAATACTGGGAGAAGCTTTATAAGAAAGCCGAAGAAATCTTTGGCACTGAGAATGTAACTATCCCCACCTTAACCCGGCCTTGGATTGTGCCTGATGAAATTATTATCCGCGAAACCCAAGATAACGCCTACATATATAAAGCAACTCTTAAAGTAATGCTCGAATCCGATTACCTTAATTCAACTAATTCAACTAGTGCAGCTAATTCAAGCTATCGATTCAAAGATGAGCGCTCAAAAGCGCTGAATGAATATTCCTCCCAACTTATCCGCGAACTTATCATCCCAAAACTTATCAAAGAAGTTAATATTGCCAAACGCTATGCTCCTTTAAGGCAAGTTTACTATTCTCTAATCTTAGCCCAATGGTTTAAATCCAGATTCTATGGCAAGGGCGGATTATATTCTTGGCTCATAGACAAAAAGAACCTTAATGGCTTGATTTCAAAAGAGTCCTGGTCCAAGAATACTTACTTCCAGGCCTACCAGAAGTCATTCAAGGATGGCGAATATAACATCAAGACTCCAGTCTCTACGCCCTTTGGTCAGACAATAAGGAGTTATTTTAGTGGGGGGATTGCTCTTATTGAAATGAAGATTCCTCCTGCGTTCAGTTCACTGGCACCAGGGGAGACTATTATTAATGATTCTACGCTAACGGTAGGAGGTAGGCCTGTCAATACACTCGTTTCAGCTAGCTCGCTTATAGATGTTTCTGGTTCTTCTAATGCAGAAACACCTTTTGGCGTAACCTTTGAAAAACTTATATTAACTTCCGCCGAATCTGCTGGGCCATCCCTATCCGAGCCCGCCGCCGGCTCGCCGATTACATCCAGTCAAGCAATACAAGCGCTAAATAAAGCAGATAATATTTTAACGCACGAAACTAATACTAAGTCCGCTGAATCCGCACGAGAGTTGTTGCATCAGGCAGAAGGGTTAGTTACTTCCGCAGAGGCATTCCCGGGAATTTTATATGAATTCGGAAGAGGTGATCGCAAGAGAGAGATTCTCTATCTTAGGCAGCGCATCAACGCAAAGCGTGAAGTGATAGAGTTTGAGTTACGAGTTAAAACGATGGCTGAGAAATACGGAAGGCCCTTTCTTGACGTAAACAGCTTCCTCGCTCCAAATTTTGAAAAAGGCGAACCCGATGAGCTTATTGGGCATGCCACAAACTTTGATGCGCTCTATAAAATAGTTTTTGAGTCAAATGGCTGGATGAACGGTTCAGAGAAAGACCGGATCTTTGTTAATTATGGAGGCAGAGGACAGGCCGCCCGGGTTAGAGTACTTAACAAGCCGGGCTTAGTTCCTATTGTCTGGGATACTAGATTACTCGTTTCTCGAGGCATAAAAGTTAATAGCGATATAGGAGAGGCCACTATTTCTGTGCCTGTACCGTTGGGAGCTGCTACTGCGCGCTCCAAGTGTTATATGTGGCAGACACTGTTGAACATATTAGATGCCCGTAATGAAGAATTGAGTCCGGAGCGGCAGAAAATAATCGCGCATGCCCTAGGTTATAATGATTACCCATCTTTGGCAGCAGCATTGAGCACCGAATTAAATGAGGTTTTTAAAGTGTCGAGCATTTCCCCTAAATTAACAAAGCCTTCCTCCGCCTCGCCGATGGAGAAAAAAGAATCCGCCTCTTCGGCAGCGGGGAAATCGTCAGATCTTTCAAGGCGAGAATTTTTAAAGAAATTAGCATTAACAGGGAAGGGATTAGCATTAGCAGGGGTGGCATTCAGTTTTTTTGGCTGCGGAGGTGGAGTCAGTTATGAAACAACCGGTAAAAATGAAAAGGATATTACTTTACAAGGCGTGGAATTTTCTTTAAAAGAACTTCAAGATGCGATAAGCAGAAAATTCCCCAAGGTTACCCAAGAGGGCTTAAAAGCATCCATTCACCTTTCTAATGGGGGAGAACTAAATGAGGAGAAACTACCGGATTCGGTAAAAGAGGTATATCGTTCCTTGAAGGCGGAAAATATTCTTTCCCCTAGCGCTTCTTTTGTGCCAGTGCTGTTCTTGAAAGGCGTGGAAGATGACTGGGGCATGGCGATTTATGGGGGCCTGGAATTGATAGTTGTGGGATATGACTACTATAAAGATTCGTTACCCTCGCAAGAAGCTAAGGATGCCTGGTTAGCCAAGATGATAGCCCATGAAGCAACGCATATAATAAAACCCAAAGAAGAACCGGGCCTTACTCCTTTGGAGTACGAATATTTTGCTCAAAAGGCCAGTTACGAGGTTGCAAAAAATAAAGCCTGGAAAACAGACGAGGATACAGTAGAAGGTGCAAAAAAAGTTTATGAAGCTTTTGGTATTTTGGTGAGTGAAAGCAAGCGTCAGGAAGTCGTTGATCTCTTTGGGATTCCCGTCGGTGATTTTATTCATCTGTATTACAGGGGCATTGTCAAGCCTGCCACGGAAGATAAGATTTATGACCCTATAGTAAAGATAACTCTTTTTGACACGCGTAATGAGGAAGAAAAAACAGTTCAAGTTAATATAGAAACTGGCAAGATTGATCTTGTGGTAGTGCCATCCGCCGCCTCGCCGGTGGTTATTAAAGATAAACCCGCCTCTTCGGCAGAGGAAAACAATTATTTAAAAGAAGTCTTACGAAGACAACTTATAGCCAACAATCCAGCCACGCCCGCAGGCGAAAATATGGCTACGATTGATTTTGAACATACGCAGAGAGTGGTAGAACTTGCCAATGCAGTGGCAAAAGTTTTGGGTGCTGATTTAGAGGTAGTAGAAAAAGCTGCCCTACTGCATGATATAGCAAAAAAACCAGGGTTAGAAGCATTGGTTAAACATCATATCGAAGGCGCAAGATTAGCAGGAGAGATTTTAAAAGGCAGAAAAAGCCAAGAATTTATTGATAAGGTGCAAGATGCGATTATGAGGCACATGGGTCCCTTAGGAAAAGAAAATGACAAAGGATTTATGGCCTCCATTAAAGATGCATATGATAAATCTTCTGGGGAAAATGTAAATATGCCCCGCCCTCAATCTTTAGAGGCAATAGCGTTAAAAATTGCCGATATGTTGGACTTAGCCAATGGAGGAGTGGCCAAGGTGGTTGCTAAAAGGCAAACCGAAGATGTGCCAGATTACTTTAAAGCTGATGGTCAGCGGGAAACATTAAGAGACTCTGTAAAGAGTGCCTTGGGTAGCGTAGAGGCGGCAAAAAAAGAGATAAAAGATTTGACTGATACCCTTGTAGCTATGGGAGTCAGTAAAGATGTTGCAGTCAATATCTATAATGTATCAGATTTGATAGGAATAAGAACAAAAGAATTTGTCGATAACTTAGATTGGAGCAAAATTCCCACACACCAAGAATTCTCGGAAGCATATAATAATAATCCGCTAATTCCTACCACAGCAGAAATAGTTAACTTTATTCAAAATGGAGTTGCAAAATCAGCCGGCTCGCCGCTGGAGGAGCAAAAAGAACCCGTCTCTTCGGCAGTGTCTAATAAAGGTGGCATCGACCTTCGCGCTCTGCCTATTGTTACCCAGCCGATGGGAATTCAGGGGCTGGCTCCGCTAAGTTCAGGGTTAGTCCCCTTAGGAAGACCGCAAAATGCTTTGGCGGGGACAGACCCTAAACTTGACGAAGAATGGCGCGAGATTCAGAACATGCTAAACGCAGGGATAATTCCTTCTTGTGAACGGATTAAGGAATATTTACAGGCGTCTTGCCAGAGTCAGGATTGTAGCCAGAGAATAGATAATATGCTGGCTTGCCTTGCAGATATCTTAAGATTAGAAGAAGAGCGGGTCTGCGCCAGTGAGCTAGTGCTTAAGGAAATTTTAGTATTACTGGAGTCCGACAAACCTGCTAATGAAATGCAGATTGCTTTAAGCAGAATTACAGTAGCGCCAAAAGAGCCAAAGCTAATAGACACGCATTAATTTTGATATTTGATTTTTGAATTTTGGATTTACAAAAAAAGGGGCGTCCCAACCTTACGGTTTATCAGCCGAAAAGGACCTCACAAATCAGGCGCCCCTTTTTATTTTAATAATTTAGCCTTGACAAAGAGGTGCTTTGATGGTATATTTATAAAAATTAATGAGAACCTTTAAGCCGGCTCCTGAGAAGCCGGCAAGGTAAAGAAATGAAGAATAAAATTCGAGAATATAATAACCCTTGGTTTAAATAAAAGCCAAGGGTGTTTTTTTGCCGCGGAAGGCGGCATACTTACCCATTCTCTAGGGTAAGGTATATTGAGGCGGGGATGAAAGAGAAGGCGAAAATATTAGATAAAGATGCGCTTAATCGGATCCTGATGCGCATTGCCCACGAAATTTTAGAGAAGAACAAAGGCACAAAGGACTTGTGTCTGGTGGGCATAAGAAACCGCGGAGCACATTTAGCGGGCCGCCTGAACGATTGTATTAAAAAGATAGATGGGGCAATCGTACCGGTGGGCATTCTCGATATTACTTTATATCGCGATGATTTAACTTTGATTGCGCAGCAACCCCTGGTGCACAAAACCGAGATAGATTTTGATATTACTGATAAGAATATTGTCCTGGTTGATGATGTATTGTATACCGGCAGGACTGTCAGAGCTGCAATGGACGCGCTTATCGATTTAGGCCGGCCAAAATCCGTACAATTAGCGGTTCTTATAGATAGAGGGCATCGGGAATTGCCTGTCCGCGCAGACTATGTAGGCAAAAATGTTCCCACCTCGCAGAAGGAAACTGTAGAAGTGCGCTTAACCGAGGTGGATGGCTGCGATGAAGTGGTGATAGTAGAAAAGGATTAAATATGCCTGGAGCCTGGACGAGAAAAGATTTGTTGGGCTTAGAAGATTTAAGCAAAGAGGAGATAGAGCTTATTTTGGCTACTGCAGAATCATTTAAGGAAGTTTCTACGCGCGAGATTAAAAAGGTGCCTGCATTACGCGGCAAAACAGTGGTGAACCTATTTTATGAGCCCTCTACCAGGACAAGGGTCTCCTTTGAAATAGCAGCCAAACGCTTATCCGCAGATGTGATTAATATTGCCTCTGAGACATCGAGCGTGCGCAAAGGCGAGACACTCATTGATACAGGCAGGAATATCGAAGCCCTGAAAGTGGATATTATTGTGGTGCGGCATAATTATTCCGGAGCAGCTGCGATGCTTGCGCGGCATGTACGCGCTAGCGTAATTAATGCGGGTGATGGCTGGCATGAGCACCCCACACAGGCTTTGTTAGATATCTTTACTTTAAAGGAAAAATTAGGCAGGATTGAAGGGTTAAATGTGAGCATTTTAGGCGATATCGCACATTCGCGCGTGGCGCGCTCAAACATTTGGGGATTAACTAAATTAGGCGCAAGAGTTATGGTTTGCGCACCCCCGATGCTTATCCCGCCGGCCGTTGAGCAGATGGGCGTTAAAGTCACAAGTGATATAGATGAGGCGCTCGGCAATGCCGATGCAGTGAATGTCTTAAGGATGCAATTTGAACGCGATGTAGAAAATGCCTTTCCCAAACAATTAGAATATTTTAAAAATTTCGGTATAACCCGCGAAAGGTTAGAGAAGGCAAAAAAAGATATTATCGTTATGCACCCCGGACCCTTAAACCGCGGGATTGAGATTGCAAGCGACGTTGCTGACGGCGCAAATTCTGTGATATTAGAACAGGTGACCAATGGCATTGCCGTAAGAATGGCAGCGCTGTTTCTAGTGGCACAAGCTAACGAGAACATTACTCATGAAGATACTGATTAAAAATGGTCGCGTAGTTGACCCCGCTAATAATATAGACGGTATTTATGATATCTTGGTGGAAAACGATAAGATATCCGAGGTCACTAAAAACATTACGACTTCAGCAGATAACATAATCGATGCCGCGGATAAAATAGTTATGCCGGGTATTGTGGATATGCATGTGCATTTAAGGGAGCCGGGAAGGGAAGACAAAGAGACTATTACTACAGGAACTATGGCAGCGCTAAGAGGAGGGGTTACTAGTATTTTAGCTATGCCCAATACACAGCCTGCGATTGATTGCGCAGAGAATGTAGAACTATTAAAAAGCATTATCAATAAGACTGCCAAGGCAAATGTGTTTATTTGCGCAGCGATTACCAAAGAGCGCTTAGGCAAAGAACTAACAGACATCCTTAAATTAAAAAGAGAAGGTATCGTAGCGATTTCTGATGATGGCTCCTCCGTGGATAATGATGAGCTTATGCTGCCAGCCCTTCAAAAAGCCAAAGAACAGGATATTTTGGTAATTTCTCATTGCGAAGATAAATCACTCTCTGCCGGCGGCGTGGTTAATCTGGGAATTATTTCTACAAGGCTGGGGTTACGCGGTATTGCCCGCGAATCCGAATATAAAAGAGTAGAAAGAGACCTCAAGTTAGCAGAAAAGG
>Ga0315277_10003798_pt1 | contig 20375 bp, 10 predicted proteins | sample YL17G05_15_MG_FD_203695 | JGI IMG/M metagenome (GOLD analysis project Ga0315277, IMG submission 203695) | Sediment microbial communities from Yellowstone Lake, YNP, Wyoming, USA - YL17G05_15 | ecosystem: Environmental > Aquatic > Freshwater > Lake > Sediment | place: USA: Wyoming | collected... | reverse complement strand
TAGAACCGCTTGGAACGGTGACTTTAGCTCAGCCACTTTCAGGTGGGGAGGGGAGGGGTGTCACGAGTTCGGTACTACAATGAACCTGCAAAGTGCCGGTGGCTTCAACCCGTTGATAGAGGATTACCAGACGTTCGACGTCTGCACGAACGGGAATTATCACTACATGGTTGCCGAAAACAGTAACGGTAGTATATGGGTAAAGCGGAACGACTTCAAACCCCCTCAGTGTGACAGCGTAATGACCTCCAGCAGTTCAGGGGGTACCTATGGAGGCACCCTCTACACGAACTCCAACTTCAACGTTTCTTACAACAACGTTAGGGACGACTGGGATGTTACCCCTTACCAGTATTATGATATAGATCCCCCATGCAACTGGGGCGGCGACTTCTACAACCGTGGTGTTACCCAGCTTGATGCGTACCTCAACGGGAGTTGGGCCGCTGGCTTGACTGACGACCCGGACCGCGACGGCAACTGGGTCGCGCCAGTAGACATATCGGGCAGACCTGATGGTAACTACACGGTAGGAGGAGGGCCTTTCTGGGATACCGCCGGGAACATGGCTAATCTGCCTATCTCGACGGTGGTAGTTGACAGGGTTAATCCTACCTGTAAGGGCGGTATCCTCATAAACGGCAAACCCTCGTCCGGGACAACTCCGAGTTACGTATCTTCCAATTTTAACCTTGGATTCTCGAATCCCTTGGATAACTTGGACATAACATCTTCAGGCAACTACACAAACGGGGTAAAGAGTATCCAGGTTAAGTATAGGAAAAACGGAGAGACTGATTGGCACGACCTTGCACTGATACAGGCTGGTCCTGATTGGAGCGCAACTGTCAGCCTCGCCAGTCTTGCCGGATATGGAACCTATTACTTCAAAGGAGACATAAAAGACGTTGCCAGTAACATTGCTTCAGGAGACACGGCTGATAACCCAAGTTCTGGTCCGGTTGTTGTCTCTCCGCAGCCGACTGTCACCTCTATTGTGCCCAACTCGGGGAAGAAAGGCACAACCGTAAATGTAAGCAACCTGACCGGGACAGGTTTTCTGCCGGGTGCAGAGGTAAGGCTTGAGCAGGGCGGTACCACAATAGGTGCGACTAATGTGGTCGTCGTATCAGCAACCAAAATCACGTGCAGTTTTAACCTGACAGACCCGCAAGGTCAGCCGGCAAGACCGACCGGCTGGTATGCGGTGGTAGTCAAGAATTCTGACGGACAGGAAGGAAAGCTTACCCCACAGGGTTTCCAGGTCAACAGCCCTAGCACAGGAACCTGCGGCACAGGAGCGGGAGCATCCCTGCCTTTGTTTGGCGCCCTGATGGGGCTTCTCTCGCTTACTAGCTCCATACGCTTTAGAAAGCCACTGCGCTGGTGGCGGCGTAAGAAGAATTCGAAATTACTCGCGCAGGACGTCTGGTTAAATTCAATAGTACATATTGGCGACAGTTGCAGAGAAAGGATGGGCGTAATGAGAACTTTAAGAGCGGTGTGCTTAAAACGCTGCCGATTAATTTGTTTGCTAATGTTCCTTCTCCTCATATTCATAGTTGGTTGTAGCATGAGTAATACAGCAGAGAGAGGTACGCCAGCGCAAAGACAGAGCGCACAGGATAACACAATTGGGCCGGTCACCGTTGGCTCTCCGGGAGTAGCTGGCTATTGGCCTACTACCACTCAAGAAGCAGATCAACAACTGCAAGATTGGTTGTCAGCAAATGCCGACGAAGTCTACAGTGCCAGCGCTCCAAAGACCAAGGAGGAGAAAACCGCGAAAATCGAAGAAGCCGAGAGAGTGGGCGCTCCGAAGGCGGAGGCGGATCTAGACCGTAAATTCAATCAAGTACTCAATCAGCAAACAGAGCAGTATAAAAATTATGTTACTGATAAAAAGCATAGCAGCAAGGATCTTAAGGAAGCCACTGAATATATTAGTAAGTTTAGAAAGGTGCGCATGCCTAAGATAAAGCTCCCAAAAAGCGATTGGCTTGGAGCGCCTACGGGAATCTATAACGTTAAAGGAGATACTAACTTGGTAAGACGGATAACCCCCATTGATGGGAAAGGGGATGTCTCTGTGGTGACGTATAGGGACGGAATAACTCTGTCCTATCAGGTTTCTTCTGCTAAGAAAGACTATAAGCAGTGGGTTGCTACACAAAACGAAAACGAAAAGAGTGATAGCGGAACTCACACATCACCATCACAAGTTGTAAGCGTGCACGGTTTCGAAGGATATGGATCAGAACCCGGCTACGACGAGTTCGCAGAACTTGGAAGGCATAACCGAAGCGCATACCTTGAGTGGGCAGACGACAACGCTGTGTACACACTGAGACCTAACCTCGCGGATCAAACTGTCACGCTGTCACAGCTCATAGAGGTGGCAGAGAGTATATACAAGTAGATATGTAGAAATCTAACACGAGGATAGACAGTAGCTGGCTTTGGAGCCGGAGTTTCCTCGTTAAGCCCACGAGTTGCGATCTTACTGGCTCGCCAGGTAGGGATTTACGACAAACCATGGCTTCCGTATTTTCAGATGACAAATGCTTTTTAGTCCTTTAAAAAAGGGTCGAGAAAGAACCCTACAATCTCAAAGATTCAATGCCAAAGGACGGCTAGTTTCTGTCTGCTCTCTTCTGCCCGATTCTTTGAACCCGTGTTATCGAAAGAACTGTCAAGAGGTTGCTTGACGTTCCAATTTCCTGGGTTTGACCTGCAACCAGAGATGACCGCAGTTAGAGTCCACGCTAGTGGTGTAAGTCCCTGATGTAAAGAGGTGGGACTGAGTGTCCTGCCCGGGGACGGAGCGAGGCCGCAGGCCGAAGCGGAATCCCCGGGCTCGCGCGCCGTTGAGATCCCCCCTCGAAAATAGATGACCATCGTGCCATCCTTCTCTCAACAGGTGTTAATCGAGAAAGAAAGGAGAAGCCCGATGGTCGAACCAACTATGGAACTTCTGGACTGGTTTCGCAAGCAGGTTGAACAAGCCGAGGGCGATGTGCTCCAGGAGATGCTGCGCATCTTCGCCGAGACGCTGATGGACGCAGACGCGAGCGCGGCCTGCAACGCCGGCTTCAATGCAAAATTGCATCCAAGCCGGACAGTGAATTGCATCGAAGCTGGACACCGAATTGCAGGCAAGCTGGACACCCGATTGCATCCAAGGTGGACACTTTTCGACCGGGATGCAATTGGGTGTCCACATTGATACAAATGCGCACTCAACGAGAAGAGCACGGAGCGCACCAACACTAGAAACGGCTACCGGTCCCGCGCATGGGACACGCGCGCCGGCACGATCGACCTGGCTGGCCCTAAGCTGCGCCAGGGCAGTTACTTCCCCTCATGGCTGATCGAGCCTCGCAGAAGGGCCGAGCGCGCGCTCATCGCGGTCGTCGCCGACTGCTACCTGGCAGGCGTCTCCACAAGGCGCGTCGACAAGCTGGTGAAAACGCTCGGTATCGAGAGGATATCAAAGTCCCAGGTCTCAAAGATGGCCAAGTCCTTAGATGAGATGGTGGAGGGTTTCCGCAACCGCCCGCTTGATGCCGGGCCCTATGCCTACCTCTGGTTGGACGCCCTCGTGCAGAAGAGCCGGGAGGGCGGCAGGGTAGTGAACGTGGCTACCTTGACGGCCATCGGTGTGAACGCCGACGGCCACAGGGAGGTCCTGGGGGCGGACGTGGTCACGAACGAGGACGGCGCGGGCTGGCTGGACTTCCTGCGTGGGTTGAAGGCCCGCGGGCTTACAGGGGTCGCCTTCATCACATCGGATGCCCACCCGGGATTGAAGGACGCGATCGCCGCCACCTTCCCGGGAGCCGTCTGGCAGCGATGCCGCACCCACTTCATGCGCAACCTGTTGTGCCGGGTGCCCAAGACATCGCAGGACCTGGTGGCAACGGTCGTTCGCTCCATCTTTGCCCAACCGGATGCGGACTCTGTCAGGACCCAGCACGAGCACGTGGTAGAGCAGCTCGAGGCCAAGTTCGCAGATGCGGCCAGGCTGCTCTCCGAGGCCGAAGACGAGATCCTGGCCTTCACCGCGTTCCCGAAGGAGCACTGGCGTCAGGTCTGGAGCAACAATCCGCTCGAGAGGCTCAACCGCGAGATCAGGAGAAGGACCGATGTGGTCGGCATCTTCCCGAACAGAGCGGCGGTGATCCGCCTGGTCGGAGCGGTTCTTGCCGAGCAGCACGACGAGTGGCAGGTGGCGCGCAGGTACATGAGCTATGAATCGCTTGAGAAGGTCAACAACATACTGCTGAACATCGAGGAGGTGAGAGCGGCGTTGCCGATGGCCAGCTAGGCTGGTTGGTAAATTGGAGAAGGTTGGTGCGGTGAGAACTTATACCACTTGACGGGACGTGACCCTCACCAAACCGTGTTTCCTGTTTCAACAGTCATACATCATGTATACTAGCGCATGGTTTTTTACTTATGGCGAGAGGCCCAGCTATGGGTGGAGTATTCAGGTAAGCAAAGGCTAAAACGCGTAACTGGAAATGTGAGTGCGCGCTTGGACGAATCAAAGAACAAGAAGCTTATATGACGAAGGTTTGTGTTAAGATTCTTTCTTTTGTTCGCCGATATTGGCTTCATCTTCTTCTAGCATTGGTCCTGATTCTCGTGTATCGCGGATGGTTCAGTAGGGGTCCGCTGACATATGGGGACTGGGGCTATCACTCACACCTTATGCTCACGCATTATTTCAATATACCGTTTGTCTGGGAACCCGCAATTAGCCTTGGCAAGGCCAATCTGGATTCAATCTATTTCATGCCCCAGCACTTTCTGTGGGGGCTCCTGGCAGAACTACATTTTTCTTACGCGCTATCAGAACGTTTGATATGGTTTTTACCTTCCGTCCTTATCGCCGTCCTCAGTTCTTACTATCTGGGTAAGACTGTATTCCGCGATAGGCAAGCAGCATGTATAACCGCAGCGACATTTACCCTAAGCACTTATTTCTTAAGAATCACCACCCAGGGCAGCGTCGCTATCGGGACCTCCATCGCCTTGACGCCATTGGTCCTTGCCCTTTTGCTTCGCGCAGCACGTGAACGCGGACTCCGTTACCCTGTCCTGGCCGGGCTCGCGCTCTGGCTACAGGGTTCCTACGACCTTCGTTTTTGTTACTTGACTATCTTGATAGCGGTAGCCGGATGGAGCTTACTCGCTATCGGGTCGGTACGTCGAGGGCATGAGGGACTGCGCGAGGCCGTGCGCAGGGGCGGGTACCTGGCTCTTGCATTCGCGATATTCGTCGGCGCCAGCTTTTACTGGATAATACCCAACTTCATGAGCGCCGGGTTTCAACCGCCGAGTAACTATGGACAGGCCTGGTGGATCCCGATTCTCAGTTTCGGCAAGCTGGTTCATGGTCTAACCATGTACGATCCCGGGTGGCCGGCACTTACTTTTACCAGATTGGCCAATCGAGGCGCGAACCCCGTCAACCCTTTCTTCGTGCTATTTCCAATCATCGGTTTCAGTGCCGCTTTCCTTGCTTTGCGCGGAATCAAGAAGGATCTCTACAAGGCAAAGGTGGCCCTCGCCGGTTCTGCGTTTGTTATTGTGGGTGCCTTCCTTGCAAAGGGTTCGAATAACCCGCTGGGAGGGGTCTATTTGTGGCTGTTCGACCACCTGCCGGGGTTCAAGTTGTTCCGCGATCCAAACAAGATGTTCCTGTTTATCATCCTCGGTTATTCAATACTCTTCGGACTGGCCGCGATAGTGACCGGCGAATGGCTCAGAGAACGGTTTCGGGCAAAGACGTGGCAGTCTGAGCTGGCAAAGGGTGTGCCGGCTTTATTGATATTGATCGTTCTCTGTCTCCTGGCGTTGCCCGCGCTGTCCGGACATCTTGGGGGTATTAACAGTGCTTCTCGCCCGGTCAAGGTGCCCGAGGGTTACAAGAAACTTGACCGGCAGCTCGAAGGCGACCGGGATTTCTACCGCACTTTATGGTATCCCGATGTTCAGCGCTTCGCGACTAAAGGGCCTGCGCACCCGGCCGTTTCAGCAAAGGATCTCTTTAGTGGAAACCTTGCGCCGCTCGCTTTGACGGAGCAACCAATGACGGCAATCGCGAATCCCCTAATGCCTGGACTGCTTGACGCTATGGCCGTCCGGAGAATAATCGTCCCCGAGGACGCGGATGTGCTTGATTTTCGCCTGTACAGGGGCGAATTCAGGTGGGAGAGCCCTATTATCAAGAAGCGAAGCCAGGGCCTCGTGGCCGCGGTTCCCGGCAACAAGAAGGCGCTCTCTGTCGGCGGCAGCAAGGTATATATCCGTAAGGACGGTAAGGGCCACGTCTTCGTTCCCGAGATGAGCGTGGGTATACTGGGTGATTGGGGAACGGCCCTTGAGGTTAACGGGGCACCCGGCCTCGACCTCAATCAGGATGCATATTTCCTCTCCGAGGAAGCAGAGACGGCCACCCCGGCGTTTGGGAAACGATTCCCCGCAGATGCGCTCGTCTCGAGCAAGCCGACCGCACTCGACGTGACCATGCCCTTTGTCAACAAGAAGCACCTCGTCCCTGTTTCAGGTTCGATACCGGCGGGGTCTGAGAGCGGATGGATATCTTTGTCGTCGGCTGACTTTGTGCCAACTGCGACAGCCCTGGTCCATTCAAAGGACTTCGACGATCGGAGCCTGGATTATGGCCTGGGAGGGGCGCTCAGCCCTAGCGGTTACGCCGAACCACCGAAAGGCTGGCAGAAGCAGGCCAAGCTGTTAAAGACCATCGACGTCAGCGCGGTCCCCATCCCATTCTTCACCACCTATGAAGGGCTGCAACTTGAACAAGACGTCTCGCGTGAGAGAGGTGCCGCGGTCTTGCGTGGCGCTTTGAGCACGGTTCGTACCCTCAGGAATCCACGGATTGCGTACTCGGATGCCGTTCCCGTGGTTCCTTTTCACCCGTACGGCATTCGATTTAGAGTCGCAGGCGAGAAGCTGCAGAAGGTTACGTTCAAGATCAGTTTTTTCAATTCTATAGGAGAATGGATTGGGGAGCAGGGGCTCTTCACCGCTTTTGGAACCTTTGATTTCAAAGAATTCCTCGATCAGTTCGTCCCACCTGCCGATACGGCGTACTGCAGGTTCGAGGTGGACGCCAGGGAGAGCGAGGCATACCACTCATACTGGTATCTTGAGAATGTGAACATATATGACCTACAGGGCATAAGCAGGCATCCCGAGTTCATGGTTCCCGCGACAGTCGGGAAGAAAGGGAATTACCATCTCATGACGAGGTGCTTTGGCTTTGAAGCAGACGGGCGGATCGCCTTTTCAGTTGACGGCGGCAAAGAAATTTATCTCGACACCTACTCACCGGCAGGGCGCATGACCTGGCTCGACATCGGCAGGCTCGGACTGGCCGCAGGGCAGCACCAGATAGAGGTGACGAACCTGGCTGGTGAGAACCTTGTAAATACCCTGGCGCTTGTGACCGATAAGCAGTTGGCTGACACGGGACGGAGCATTTCGAAGGCAGCCGAAGGCAAAGACATGGCCTATGCGGCTGATCTAGTCAGCTATCCGCGGAGCATCTCTTACTCGCGCGGCGAGGTAACACGCACGGGCAGAGTTTACTGTCCAGTCGGAGCTGTACTTGTCCCCACTTTTAAAGATCGCCGCGACCGGGCAAGAAGCGGCATCAGGCTTCGCCTGGGCGGCACAGATTATGACCTGTCGCGCGGTGTCGTCCCGAGCGGAAAAGCAGGTTGGGCCTCTCTTCCGGAAGTGACGGTTCCGCGGGGCTCGCTCGGTTTCCAGGTCAGGTATCCGGCGAACTCGCTTGTCAACCTGCCTGCTTCTGCAAGATCTCCGGGTGGAAAGGGGAAGGACTGGTCGGTGGCTACGGACGGCGTGACACTGGCGGCCGGGAATTCTCCGGCAGGTGAGCCGAGCCTTACCGGTCAGGTGTCCCCGGGGGACGAATCTGTCGAGCGGGTGGCGCAGTCGAACACGGTTCTGGTGTCTGGCAACACCAACTACTCCGCGCTTTTCAACCTCGAAGGGAAGGGCTGCAATAAACTGTTCTTCTCTCTGAATGCATACGACTATTACGGAAAGCTGGTGGACCGCGTTGCGCTTACCCGGGAGATGAACGGGACGTTTGCATCGCAGACGACTTTCAAGAAGATAAAGCTCCGAAATGGAGCGCGCTTTGTTGCTCTGGAAGTTGTATGCCACGCGGACCCTGTAAAGACCTCGAGCTGGCGCCTTTCGGGGCTGTTGTTCAACAGGACATCGCTCGTTGAACCATCTGTTAGGAGAATCGTCATGGTGCCCGGAAGCTGGGCTTTTCCGGCTTCAGCGCCGATGAAGGCCGCGCCCGCTGAAGCCAATCTACTGAAATCTGGGTACACGGACTACAAAGTCAAGATCTCCGATGCGAAGAAGCCGTTCGTGTTGGTATTCTCGGAACAGTACTCGCCCGACTGGGAGATGCATTCGGGTAGCAAAGTGGTATCACCCGTCTCGGGTTATACATTGCTGAACTGCTATCCGCTCTACCGGAACGGCACTTACGAAGTGACTCTCTCCTATCGTCCTCAGAAGTGGGTGAACATAGGGTTGATTATCAGCATACTCACTCTATTGACTTGCTTGGCCTTTCTGATAATCAGTCGCTATCGCAGGAAGAGGCGGGACCGCGGCGAAGCAGCAAGAGCCCAAGAATAACCTCGAGCTTCTGAACGCAGCGGCTGCGCCTTTTCTTCCATGACTTTTCACACCCCTTACCTCGATAAGGTTCTCCTGCACGAGGCATGTGTCCGATCAGGTCCGCCTCGCGCTATTCGTGACGGCCTACAAACGTGACAACTTCATGCGCCGCTTCGCGCTGCAGAGAGAATTGTCTATCATCCACCCCAGGATGACCGTATTCCAGATGGCGGAGGTTACTGTGCCCGAAAGGCCAGAATCGTGGTACGATGTCGGCGTTGGAGGAGGCACATGGGGAATATAAGATAATGGTGACAACGGCGGCTTGAAATGGAGAATGTCAGACTGAGTGTGACACAACCAGGACGAGGTCCTGCTTAAATACCAGTAGCCCTTTTCCGTGTTTGAAGTGGCTCCAACATCGGTTATGATATCTAGGTTTGGAAGCAGCTTGTGAACAACTCCCTCTGACAAGAAGCAGGTGCTACATGGAAAACGATGACAGGAAGCAGGAAGAAAACCCGGATGGAGCGGTCCTGTTTGATAGCGACAGCCTGCATGAGAACCTCTACCTGGCGAACATCCACTATGACGGCAACCGCCCCGGTGAGATCGGCCGTTCGAGCAAGGACCTTGCTTCATTGATAAAGAGGTTGGTGAGAAAGCTGACCTCCTGGTACTTGGAGCCCGCGCTGGACGGTCAGCGTGTCTTCAACGCGGACATCACGAGGACGGCCAATGAGCTCGAGCGGTACGCTGCCAGCAACAGCGCGGTGACCCGTGATCTGGGGCTCGCGATCGAAAGGCTGGAAGCAGGGCGCCGCGACCTGGAGATCAGGCTGGGCCAGCTGGAGGACATCCTGGCCAGGGAAACCGGACTCCTCCCCCTGCCCCCGAAACACCTGCAGGAGCGCGTCGTCGGTGTCTACGTGCCCGAGTTCTTCGCTTCAGGCTACCAGATGTGCGGGCAGTTCAACGACGTTCTGGGAAAGGCCGGTAAGGAACTGTCAGATTTCACAGATATCCTGGATTTCGGTTGCGGGTGCGGGAGGACCTTGCGAGCGCTGGCTGAGCTCATGCCTTCCGCGCGACTGTCCGGAACGGATATCGACCCGGAGGCGATCCAGTGGCTGAAGGACAACTACGACTCGATCGCCCGGTTCGAGGTGAACACGCCGCTGCCGCCGATGCCGTTCGACGATGATTCGTTCGATCTGGTCTTAAGCGTGAGCGTTTTTACGCATCTGCCGGAGGAGATGCAGTTTGCCTGGCTCGAGGATACGGCCAGGGTCACCCGTCCGGGGGGATACATGATACATACCATCCGCGCGGAGAACTGCTTCGAGCAGATTACCGAGGCCCAGCGGGCGGCCGTTCGGGAAAACGGATTCTTATTCATCGACGTGATGGACACCGACGGCCTGCCCGATTTCTACCGGACCACTTACCACTCCCATGACTACGTACGAAAGGAATGGGGGAGGTACTTCGAGATCGTTGACATCGTCGAGTACGGGGTCAGCCACAACCAGGACGCGGTCCTGATCAAGAACATCTAGCACGGGCTCCTGGCCTCTTCTGTCAAGGGCCTGTTCCCCGCCGTGCACTCTGGCTCTCCCGCTGTCGCTGCACCGACAGTGAGTTCGCGCCAGTGATATCGTATACATTACGGGCTACGGCAGGTAAATGGATTTCGTTTATCCGGCCAGTCAGCGAAGTCATGCCCTGTGCACCGCGAGTCACCAGAAGGCCGGCTCCCTCGAGGTTTTCGAGGATGCATCGAAAGTAGTGTTCGCCTGGGTGTGTATCGGCGGGCAAGGTGGCCGGCGACCTTTGAGGACATTGGAAGGTTAGAAGGAAAGTGGTGGCGCCGAGAGGGGAAACACCGGGTGAGTAGAGAGAGCATAAGGCGGGAAAGGACGGGGGCCTGGTGGTCGGCCCAGGCCAGGAAGCGTGTGGCAGGAAGTGCAGCCCGAACGGACTGGAGCAGTTCGCCGCTCGTTGACAGCATAATAAACAGGAGGGTAGCGGGCGTTGAAACGCGGAACTGGCTCGGGTGGTTGAGAGAGAATTACATCAAGGAGACTCTGGATCTCGGCCTCAGTATCGGTTGCGGCACAGGCCTGTTGGAGCGCGATGCGATAGAGCAGGGCCTTTGTCGCCAGATGGTGGGAATAGACATCGCGGAGGGGGCGCTCGAGATCGCGCGACGGAAAGGCGAGGGTCTTCCCGTGACCTACGAGCGCGTGGACCTCGAGTGCGAGACCCTTCCGCCGGACAAGTTCGATATCGTCTTTTCGGCAGGCGCACTACACCACATCAATAGATTCGATTTCTGCGTGGAGCAGCTTCACGCCTGCCTCAAGGAGGACGGGCTGCTCGGTCTAAGTGAGTATACGGGTCCGTACCGCTGGCAGTGGGGGCCTCTTCAAATGAAACTCGTATTCGATATGTACTCGTTCTTGCCGCCTTCCTATCTTTATAACTACTCCCTGGGCGGGAGGGTACTTTATCCGCAACGTCAGCCGATAAGCTCCATGGTGATGGATGACCCCTCGGAATCTGTGCGCTCCGAAGACATGCTGGAGGTCGTCGAGAGGTACTTCGAGCGTCTCGAACGGAGTGAGTTCGGAGGTACTCTCCTGAACCCGTTTCTTTCAGGCATTCTCGAGAACTTCGATGAGGATGACGATTTCGACGTGTCCCTTATTTCACTCGTCGCGGAGTTCGAGGAGCTGCTCATCGAAGGTGGGATCCTGTCGTCAGATTTCGTGGTCGATGTATACCGCAGGAGACCTTCTCTTGTCGGGAGTGAGGAAATAAAGAGGCTCGACCTCGGGCGGAGCGATGAGATTGCCAGGCAGGAGCGCGTCATCGAGGAATCAGCCGAAAGGCTCTGTGCGCTCAGAACCGCAAACGAAACGTTCAGGAAGCGTATCGCTGACACCGCGCAGGGAGCGCTCGAGGAGGGCGCGAAGGCTGCGCGTCTCCAGGTGGAAAACTCGCGCCTTAAGAAAGGTGCCCTCTTCCGTGCGGCGAGGTTCGCAAGGGGCGCCGGAAAGGGGCCTGTTACCGTCGAGACGGCACCCTGCGTTACCCCGGTGCAGAGTCCGCAGGTGCCGGCAGTGATTGACGGGTATCGCAGCCTGACTTCAGCAGAATCGACGGCGATAAAGAACCATGTAGCAGGCATCGGAAGGGGTAATGGTATCTTCTGGTTGGGTTGGCTGCGGGATGCCGTTGGAGTAAGAGGGGGAAAGGCCCTTATGGCGGGCCTTGAGCCCGGCTGCGCCGAGGTCGCACTACTTCAAGGCGTCTGTCGATCGGTCGACCTCGTAAATGAGCGCGCGCTCACATCCGGCGCGTTTCCTTCTGCCAGGTACGATATTGTCTTTTTAGATATGTCGGCCTCAACCGAAGGCAGGGCTCTCGTCGCGTCGGTAGCGAGATTACTCGGGGATAAGGGGATTCTTATCGTGACCGGCCACGGGAAAGGCAAGCAAGGAGTTTCTGCAGGAGCGCTTGATCGGCTCACTTCCCGCCTTCCACGGGATTGGAGCCGCTTCGCCCGGGTTGGGTCGATGCCGCCGTCCGAAGGAGGCCTCGATGAATTTGATGCGGCGGCGTCCGTCGAGTTCACGCTTGAGCGCGCCAGGGGGTTCGGTTCGTGGGCGAATTTGCTGGTGTCGGAAATATTACCTCAGGTGATTGAAGGAAAAGAGTCAATGGCCAGTACGCTGGCGAGTATTCTGTTCTACTGCGAGTCAATCCTGATTGAATACGGACTCCTTCCGCCGACACTGGAACTCCACGTCTACAGAAAAGGGGTTGGCCCCTCCCGATGCAGGCCGGTTCAGGATTCGCCCCCTCGTGACATAGTCATGCTTCAGGAGCGTGAGATCGACAGGCTCAAAAAACTTGAAAGAGAAGAGGAACGGGAACGAGCGCGCCTCGAGATAGCGCTGATCGCCGAGACCGAGAATATAGACAGGGTTGCGGCTGATCTCGACTGGCTGATGATGGAGAGGAGATTGCTGGAAAAGCGGGGGCTTTCCAGATACCTGAGCATCTTTTTAGCTAGAAGGCGAAAGATGAAATCTTGCAGGAGAGGTTTGTGAGAGTGGTTGGCGCGATGATCACGCTCCCGCTCATTTTCTTCGGCCCCGGGCTCCGAGACGTTTTGTCAGCCATCTGGTAGTCTTGAGGCCCGTCCTGTGGTATTTTTTCCTCGTTCTGATGAAACCGATAAGGAGAGAAATACTTGAGCAAGGTCCTGATCGTCGGACACGCGCCGTTGCCCTGGGAAGACCTCACGAGGTCGTACGGGCCGGGGACGCGGACCTGGCAGTTCGCGAAACCTCTCATCGCTGATGGCCATGACGTGACGATCCTCGCCTCGAGGATCCCTTTCGTGTATCCGGATGAAGAAGGGGTTACCTGTTGTGAGGAGAACGGGTGCATGATCTACCGCATCGACCAGGACGAATTCGAGATAGGCGGCTTCACCGACGAGCTGTTTCTGAAACTCGATCCAGACTGCGTGGTCGGGGCGACGGCGTATCCATCCTACGTGGCGGTGACCTACGCCGGGGAACGGCCGACATGGGTCGATGTTTTCGGAAGTTTTCTCTCCGAGGCGCAGGCGAAGGCGGCGGTGTACAAAGATAACTCCTTTCTAGAACACTTCGTCCGCATCATCTCTCAACTCGTTAACCTGGGCGACATGTTCTCTACCGTCTCAGAGCGCCAGAAGTACGAGCTCATCGGGCAGCTCGGGGTCGCGGGGAGGCTGGTCGCCGAGACGTTAGGATACGATTTCGTCTGCCCTGTACCGTGCGGCGTCCAGGAGATCGAGTTCCCGCCGGCCGTCGACCCGACCGGCGACAAGGCAGCGGACGCTTTCGTGGTCCTGTGGAGCGGCGGCTTCAACACCTGGACGGATGTCAGGACGCTTTTCGAGGGTATGGAGACGGCGATGGCCGCATCGCAAAGGGTGCACTTCGTATCCACCGGCGGGGAGATAAAGGGTCATGACGAGAAGACCTACACGGAGTTCGAGAGAATGGTGGACTCGTCGGATTTCCGCGACAGGTTCCACCTCAAGGGATGGGTGAGAAGGAGCGAGGCGCTCTCCACTTACGGAGCGGCCTCGGCGGGCATAAACATCGACGCTGAGCACTACGAGGTCACCTTCGGCAGCAGGAACCGGATACTGGAGTGGGCGCTTGCGGGCCTTCCAGCGATATCGACCGATCTCTGCGAGCTTACGGGTGAGCTCTCACGCGAGGGACTGCTTTTCCCCGTACCGGTGGGTGACCCATACGCCCTGGCCGATCGAATCCTCGAGCTGGAGCGCGACCCCGAGAAGCTGAGCCAGGCCGGTCGGAGGCTCAAGGGCTTCGTTCTCGAGAAGTATTCCTTCGAGAAAACGACTGAGTGCCTGCGCGATTGGGTCAGGGACCCGGGGCACGCGCCGGACTTCGCAGAGCGTAAAAGGCTCCGGCACGAGGCGCTGGGGGCGGCCCGCCGAAAATCCATTCCTCCCATAACGCCTGATTCCCCCACGAAGGAGAAGATAAGGTTTTACCTGAAGAACGAAGGGCTCCTCTCGACGTTGAGGAGATCTGCGACGTTCCTCGGCAAGAAGGCCGGACGCTGATGTCTGTTTATTTGGGCGGCATGCGTATATAAGCTCGTACAGTTGATTTTTTTAGAAGAGAATACTGCATCCCGGAGCTGGCATTTGAAGATCGCATACTTCAGCCCGTTGAACCCTATCAAATCAGGCATCTCGGATTACTCGGAGGAGCTTCTCGAATACCTGAGCGGTTTCGGGCGCATCGAACTTTTCATCGACGACTACCGACCCTCGAGCCAGTGGCTTTACGACTATTTCCCGGTCCGCAATTACCGCAGGATGTCCGAGAACAACGGGAAGAACGACCACGACATCAACATCTATCACATGGGGAACAACGACAACCACTCATACATCTACTCGCTCTGCCTCGAGTACCCGGGGCTGGTTGTACTGCACGAGCCTATGCTCCACCACTTCGTCTTCTCACAGACCGTGGGTAACCACCGTCTCCGGGATTACCTGAGGGAGCTCGATTACTGTTACAAGTCCGAGCGCTCGCAGATAGTCAAGACGACCCTCGAGACACGCGACGAGAACTCCTGGTACGACTACCCACTGGTGGACCGCATCGTGGACAGCAGCCTGGGCATAATCGTCCACAGCGATTTCGCGCGCGGGAAAGTGCTGGATGTCAACCCGGAGGCCAGGGTCAGGAAGATACCCCACCACTACGCGCCTGCACCCGAGAACCACCTGCGCTCACGCGACGTAGTCCGGGGGATACTCGGGTTCCACCCCGACGAGTTCCTGGTCGGCTCGCTCGGGTACATGACGGCGAGCAAGCGTATAGACGTCCTGCTCAGGGCAATCGCGTGGATAAAGAACCAGGGATACAACATAAAGCTGCTGCTGGTCGGAAAGATGCTGCCGGGGTGCGAGGCTCCTCGCTGGATCGAAGAGCTCGGTCTCGAGGAGAACGTCCTGGTGACAGGCTTCGTGGACACTCGAACCTTCCGCGAGTACCTGAACGTGCCGGACATGTTCGTCGCGCTGCGTCACCCGAGCGCCGGCGAGACGAGCGGCAGCGTGATCAAGATGATGGGGACGGGAAACCCTGTCATGGTCTCCGACCACTACGCGTTCAGCGAGTTCCCCGACGACTGCTGCGTCAAAGTGACGACCGGCGGCGCCGAGGAGGAGGAGCTCAAGGATAAGCTCACATATTACATAGAGAACCCGGAGGAGAGGCTGGCCCTCGGGGCCAGGAGCAGACGTCACATACTGACCCACCATGATATCCAGAACTCCGCAAGGGAATACGTGGAGTTCGCCACGGAGCTGCTGGCCGGCGGTTAAGCAACTAGGGGTCAGACCACTTTTGTTGCATCCCTGCTCAAGAGACAGGCAGATGCGATACAATGCAACAAAAGTGGTCTGACCCCTTTGAAGGAATTTGGCCGTTTAGTGCTAATTAATGTTCGCAATACGTTTAAATTAAGAGGGAGTAAGGAGATTTCATGCGTTTTGGATCGAAGAGGACCAAAGTAAAGATCGGCACCGGCATCCTTGTCGTGATCGCGTTGATGCTTGTTGTGATATTCCCGTTAACAAGTGGGTTCTCGGGTGATACAACTCTTAGCGAGCGCACGGTGCTCGGGCTTTTCAGCGAGAGCTTCCAGAACAACCTGAAGACGAAGTACCCGGCATCCGAGTGGCCCTGGGTCCGCAACGTCCGCATCTTCCTCACGTGGTCTTCCGTCGAGCAGCGCGGCAAGGGGGCCTACGACTGGAGCGCGGCGGATGCCGAGATAAACTCCGCGTTGAGCCTTGGCGTGAACGGCATACTACTCACCCTTTCCCTGCCGTGCCCGATATGGGCGTCAAACCCGAACACGCCTGGAGACAACCCCGGCATGGGTCCGCCGAAGAACCTCAATGATTTCGGCGATTTCTGCACGGCTGTGGCGACGCGCTACAAGGATTTCGTCGATTACTACCAGATACTGCAGGAGCCGGGTTGGGATACCGACTCGCAGGCTGCCAAGCACGGCAAGGTCTATTACGCGGGTTACAGTAACTGGTCCTATATGGGGATGCTCAGGGAAGGATACCAGGCGGTAAAGAAGGTCGACCCCAATGCTTACGTGGCTTCCGGCGCGCTGCTGGACGAGATAACCCGCACGTCCCAGGCCTTTCAGAACTACGAGATACTGCTTGCCGGGGGCAACCAGGACCTCTCGATGAAGGTGGAGTCCGAGAAGGATATCGTGGCTGAGCGCCCGATGTACTTCAACTATCATGGCGCCTGGCCGGGCGGTACGGTAGAGCAGGGTGTCAAGGAACCACGCACGACCTGGTATCTCGCGGAGGGGGCAACGCACCCCGGCTTCGAGGAATGGATATGCATCCAGAACCCGGGTGATATAGAGGCCAACGTGATGATCACCTATATGTTCCCCGGTGGTGCTACCCAGCAGCAGGGTCTGACGGTCGGCGCGCACTCGCGGAGCACGGTCGGCGTGAACGATGCCGTTGGCCCCAACAAGGACGTATCCGCGCGCGTCGATTCCAGCCAGCCGATAGTGGTCGAGCGCCCGATGTACTTCAACTACCACAACAAGTGGACCGGAGGCTCCATATGCGCCGGCGTCCCGGACCTGTCGGACACATGGTACCTGGCCGAGGGCGCGACCCAGCCCGGCTTCGAGGAGTGGATATCTCTGATGAACCCTGGCGGCGACCCCGCGAACGTGGAGATCACGTACATGTTCCCGGGGGGCGCTACCCAGAAGCAGGGCGTATCGCTTCCCGCAACCTCTCGAGAGACGGTCATGGTGAACGACGTGGTGGGCCCGAACAAGGACGTATCGGCGATGGTCAAGGCCGATAAGCCGATAATCGCCGAGCGCCCGATGTACTTCCTCTACCACAACGCCTGGTCCGGCGGTCATACGCAGTTCGGCGCAACCGCGGCGGCCACGTCCTGGTTCCTCTCTGAAGGCACGACCAGGAGCAACAAGGACGACGGCTATTTCGAGGAGTGGATATCCATACAGAATCCCGGGGATGCCGACGCGTCGGTTGACCTTACGTACATGTTCACGGGCAGCTCCACCCAGCCGGGAAACATAAACGTGCCGGCGCATTCACGACAGACCATACTTGTGAACAGCGTGGTGGGGCCGGACAAGGACGTCTCAGTCCAGCTCACCTCGAATCAGCCGATTGTTGTCGAGCGCCCGATGTACTTCAGCTATCACGGCAGGGATGACGGGGGAGACGTCGAACTGGGAAGCCGGGGCGGCGGCAAGACCTGGTACTTCGCGGAAGGCACCACGCGCCAGGGCTTCGAGGAATGGCTGACCCTGCAGAACCCCGCGGATACCGAGGCGCCCACTACCATAACTTTCATGTTCAGTGACGGTACGACCCAGCAAAAGGCGGTTACGCTACCCGCAAAGAGCCGCACCACCATCGACGTGAACCATGCGGTCGGCCTCGCAACACAATGTGACGGGGTGGCGCTCCACCCGTACGATTATCCCCAGTGGTGGAGCTGGTACTATGACCACCTCAGGAACATATGCGCCAAGAACGGGGTCCCGAACTTCGAGATAGTGGTGACCGAGATCGGATGGCCGAACGGCGATCCCCCGAACTTCACGCCGGAGGGCCAGCGGCAGGCTATCGGGGAGGTCGGAGTTGGCGGCCTCATCGGGGCCGGCTGCCGGAAGATATGGATATTCGAGGACGTGGATATCGCCCCGGGCACCTCGGGGGGCGGCGATTACTACGGCCTCTATAACTACTACGGGAGTCCGTACCCCGCCTGGAACGAGTATAAGAAGTGGCAGGCGCAGTTCCCCGACTACGGTAACAAGCCGAGCCACCTGCCCTGGTGACGGAGCGGGATTCATCCGGTAAGGCGGGCGTCGGACGCATAGGGGGCGCGGGTTTGCAACTGAAGGCGAACGCCCTTGTCTCGATAGTGATCGTGCTCTACGACTCCGCCGACTGCATAGAACCCTGCATATCTTCGCTCGCCTCACTCGAGTACAGGCCGTTCGAACTGATAATGGTCGATAACGCATCGTCCGATGATTCTGCGAGGCTCGCCCGCCGTCGGGCGCAAGAAGAGGGGCTCGATTGCCTGGTGAGCCTGCTGAGTCGTAACCGCGGCTTTGCCGCGGCGACCAACCACGGCATATCGCTTTCCTCCGGGGAGATTATGCTGCTGCTCAACCCGGACACCGAGGTCTATCCTGACACGCTGGTAGCGTTGGTGGAGGCCCTTGAGGAGCCGGAGGTGGGGATCGCCGGGTGCAAGGTCTATTATCCCGACAGGGAGACGCTGCAGCACGCGGGCGGCTTCATAAGGGATAACGGTCTGACCTGGCACTACGGCGTCAATGAGAAGGATGTGGGCCAGTACGACGAGCCGGCGGACATGTCGTACGTGACGGGCGCCGCGCTTGCCTTGAAGCGGAAGGTCCTGGACCGAGTCGGGCCTCTCGACGCGGGGTACTTCCCCGCCTACTTCGAGGAGACCGATCTGTGCCTGAGGGCCCGCCGCGCGGGGTACCGCGTAGTATATGCGCCGCGGGCGCGCCTGGTCCACCACGAATCCGTGACCGTCGGCAAGTTTACGGAAAGGTACTACTACCTCTACCACAAGAACCGCATACGCTTCATGCTGAAGAACTACTCATGGCGGTTTCTCCTCGACCGCGCATTGCCATTCGAGCAGCGCTGGATCTCGATGATAGAGCCGGAGGAGCAGGCGATACCGCTCAACAAGGCTTACCTTGTCAACATCCTGAACCTGCCGCGAACTCTCGTGGCCCGAAGGCATGCGGAAAAGAAACTCTCCGCGCCTCGTATTGAGGATACCGTGAGCGAACTGTGACCCGCGGGTCTCGCTAGCCCACTTCGACCCTTGAGCCTATCCTGGCTATGCACTCCTCGATGTAGGATGGGTTGTCGACCGTCACGCGAACGGCGTTTCGCACGCAGACCATGGCGCACCTGCCACAGCCCCTGCACTCCTCGCCTATGACCGCCGGGCCCCCATTCACGTTGATCTGTTTGAACATGCAGGCATCGACGCACAGGCCGCATCCGTCGCAGTCCTCTGTGACCTCGACTTTCACTCCCTCGAGCCTGACGAAAGGCTCCATGATCTCGCGAGCGCCGCCCGGGAGGCTTCCGATCAGGCAGCAGCAAGGGCAGCAGTGGCATATCGTCATCAGGCGGGCGTGGTCCTTGACGCCGAGCATGATCGTATCTCCCCTGAACTTCCCGACCATGGAGATCAGCCCGGACTCGGCCGCTTCGTGAAGGTGGTCGAGTGCCTCCTGTTTTGTGACATGCCGTCCGACCTCGGGGTCGACACCGCGCGCGTCTTCACCGAGGAAGGTACAACCGAAGTAGCGGTCGTACTGAGTGCACCCGTTTTCACTGCGGCACGGGCAGCGGTTGAGGATGACGTGATGGCTCGCGCTTGTGATGAAATGCTCGATGATGGAGATGGGAACGGCGGTCCCGGGAGGCAGTTCGATGTTTTCGCAGACGGGGATGTAGCTGAGGTTCATGGAATCTACGTCCAGCACCTTCATCGCGATATTCTTTAGGACCGGCACCCTTGTCAACCGGAGCGCAATGCCCTTGACCCTGTAGACCTTGACAAGCCAATCGAAGCTTCTCTTGCTCCTGCCCATGGGTACATCCAAGTCCAACCTGTCGTTCGAGTGTGACAATAGGTTATCACGATCATGCAACATCGGCGCCGGTTGACACATCGGGGCCAGGCCCCTATGTTGCATTTCACGTTAAACTTGTCCGGAGAGGAGTTTCATGAGCAGGTTGATACTGGTGAGGCACGGCAGGACGGCGTGGCACGCGGAAGGGCGCTACGCGGGGACCGCCGACGTAGAGCTCGACGACGTCGGGCGCAAGCAGGTGGAGCTGGTCGTCAAGCGGCTCGCCTGTGCCGGGATCGAACACGTCTATTCCAGTCCGCTTTCGCGTTGCCTGGAGCTTGCCGAGAGGGTCGCGGAGTCTCACGGTCTCGATGTGACCGTCGATGAGCGCCTGC
>Ga0315277_10003796_pt1 | contig 20386 bp, 14 predicted proteins | sample YL17G05_15_MG_FD_203695 | JGI IMG/M metagenome (GOLD analysis project Ga0315277, IMG submission 203695) | Sediment microbial communities from Yellowstone Lake, YNP, Wyoming, USA - YL17G05_15 | ecosystem: Environmental > Aquatic > Freshwater > Lake > Sediment | place: USA: Wyoming | collected... | reverse complement strand
CACACAATGTCCAGGCCGTGGACATCGCTCGGCGCGCCAACCAGTTCGCCGCGGTCCAGACTCTGGAGATCACCGGGGGAACGAGCCCCGGCCAGGTCACCGGCTGGGCGCACCTGGCCCTTCTTCACGGGGCGGCGGGGGTGGCCTTCACAAACTGGGCTCAGATCAGCGGCTCGGAGGGGCTTAGCCAGGCGGTGAAAGGGATCGCGGAGGCATTTGCGAACGACTCCGGCTTTCCGCAGACGCCTCTGGCAAGGGTGGCGGTGCTCTACAGCCCGATCGCGGGCGGCGCCACCAGGAACGGACAGGGCCTCTACGGGTATGTGGACGGGGTCACTCCCGAGGAGCCGACCGCGCTGTTTGCGATGGTGAAGAACGGATGTCGCTACGGGCAGTTCGATGTGCTGACTCTCAGTTCCCTCCGCGAGGTTGACCTCAGCGTCTATGGCGCGATCATCGCGCCGATGGCCTTGTACCTGCCCGAAGACGCCCAGCTTTCGCTGCAGAACTTCGTGCTCCGGGGAGGGGTGCTGGTGGTGGACGCGGGGGTGGGCATGTACCAGGCGGAGGGCGGCATCTACTCCATGCCCGCGGTGCTGAGGGACACGCTGGGGATGAGGGACGCGGTGCTGGGTCCACCCAAGCCTGCGGACCAGCTTCCCTACGCTGGCGAACAGGGCTCTCCGGGTGAGCCGAACCAGGGAACCGCTGGCGATGCCGGCCTGAACCCGCTGTCGCCTGTCGAGCGCGGCCTGGAGGTGCCGGAGTACGTGCAGAGCCGAATGAACAGGATGGAGGAACTCCGGGGGCGGGCGGATGTCACGAAGCATCTCGGCGAAGCCTTCGTCACACGCCTCCGCGCGCACGAGCTCGGCAACGGGTTCGCGGTGTACGTGCCGGTGTTTCTCTATCAGGACTGGGACCCCGACGGCTCGCTGTTTGTGGACCTCCACAGGGCGATTCTCTCGCAGAAGGCGGATGTGGAGATGACCGCGCCGGACGCCTTGTGGCCCGACGCGTCGGTGGCCGTGTACCAGGGCTGGCCCATTGCGGTGTCGGCGGTCGGGGGAGAGATGGTGGTGGTTGACGCCTTTGATGCGGGGAGCCAGATGTACCGTATTCCGGGCGGGGCGATGAGGATGCCTAACCCGGAGGAGGACAACCGGACAGAGCTGGTGTTCCCGGTCGCCTCCCTCTGCCTGGGCCATCCCGTTCCCATCTACCTCCGGCCGCTGGCCGAGGGGGCGGTGGTCACCGCCTCGGTGGTGCGCTATGACGCGGATGGGATCGAGCTACTGGTCCGCGGCATAGGCGCGCAGGTGAGCGCGGCCGGAGACGGCCTCCAGATCGGCGGCGGGGACAGCACCCCGGTGGAGATCGAGATCAAGGACGGAGCGTACTCGCTGGGGCGCGGCTCCCTCCATCATCTGGTCATCGCCGATGGACCCAGAGAGCGACGCCTGGTGGACCAGGAGGTGATGCCCAACGCGGAGACGGGATCGCTGCTCATCAGCGCCCAGGCGCGGTGGAGCCACATCACCATCGAGAAGGTCCCGCCAGGGCAGTGAGGGAGGGCACATGCGCCTGACACCTGAGCAGGTGGAACACGTCGCCCTGCTGGGGCGGATCAAGCTGACGGAGGAAGAGCGGGAGCTGTTCACCACTCAGCTCAACTCCATCCTCGGCCATTTCGAGCAGCTCCAGCAGCTCGACACCACCGGCGTGCCACCCATGTCCCACGCGGTGCCGGTGTCCGACGTGTTCCGGGAGGACGAGCGAGCGCCCTCTCTATCTCCAGAGGAGGCGTTGCAGAATGCGCCAGAGCAGGCGCGCAACTGCTTCCAGGTGCCGAGGGTGATCGAATGAGCGCTCCCACGGCGCTCCATGAGCTCACCGCCGCCCAGCTCTCCGACCTGCTGGCGCGCAAGGAGGTCTCCGCACGGGAAGTGCTGGCCGCCGTCTACGCTCGCATTGACGAGGTGGAGCAGGCCCTGCACTGCTACGTGCTGCTGACGCGGGAGGTGGCCGAGAAGCAGGCGGCGGAGGTGGATGAGCTGCGCGCCCGAGGGGAGAAGCTGCCCGCTCTTGCCGGCGTGCCCATTGCGCTGAAAGACATCTACTGCACCAAGGGCATCGTCACCACTTGCTGCTCGCACATCCTGGAGGGGTTTGTCCCTCCCTATGACGCGCACGTGGTGGAGCGCTGCCGCGCCAACCGGCTGGTGTTCCTGGGCAAGACCAATATGGATGAGTTCGCCATGGGGTCCTCCACCGAGAACTCCTGCCGCGGCCCCAGCCGCAACCCGTGGGACCTGGAGCGGGTTCCCGGTGGGTCCAGCGGCGGCTCGGCGGCGGCGGTGGCGGCCTCCGAAGCCATCCTCGCCATGGGCACCGACACCGGCGGCTCCATCCGCCAGCCGGCCAGCCTGTGCGGGGTGGTGGGCCTCAAGCCGACCTACGGCCGGGTTTCCCGCTATGGTGTCATCGCCTACGCCAGCTCCCTGGACCAGGTGGGACCGATCGTCAAGGATGTCAGGGACTGCGCCCTGATGCTGAGCGTGCTGGCTGGCCACGACCCACGGGACTCGACCTGCCTCGACGCCCCCGTGCCGGACTACACGAAGTCGCTCCTCCCTGAGGTGAAGGGCCTCCGGGTCGGCCTGGTGAAGGAGTTCATGGAGTACCGAGGCGTGGGGGTGGAGGCGGAGGTGGGAGCGGCGGTGCGGGCCGCGGTCGCCCGCTTCGAGGAGCTGGGGGCGAGCTGCCACGAGGTGTCCCTTCCCCATCTCAACTACTCCATCCCGGTCTACTACATCATCGCCCCTGCGGAGGCCAGCTCCAACCTCGCCCGCTACGACGGCGTCCAGTACGGGTACCGCGCCAGGGCCGCGGGCGGCCAGGGGATCATCGAGATGTACCGCAACACGCGCAACGAAGGGTTCGGGGCGGAGGTGAAACGCCGCATCATGTTGGGCACCTACACCCTCAGCGCCGGGTACTACGATGCCTACTACCTGAAGGCGGCACAGGTGAGGACCCTCATCAGGCGTGACTTCGACCGCGCCTTCGAGACCTGCGATGTGCTGGTCGGGCCCGTGAGCCCGACCGTGGCTTTCCGCTTGGGGGAGAAGACCGATGACCCGGTGCAGATGTACCTGAGCGATGTCTGCACCATCCCCGTCAACCTGGGCGGGCTGCCGGGCATGTCTATACCGTGCGGCTTCTCCTCCCACGGCCTGCCCATCGGCCTGCAACTCGTGGGCAGGCCGCTATCCGAGGAAACGCTTATCCGGGCGGGCTACGCGTTCGAGCAGAGCACTGACTTCCACCGACGCCGCGCTACGCCGGTCCAGCAAGTGGACGGTCGGCGAGGTGCGGTGGTCTGGAAAGGTTGAGGATGCGCGAAGGCAAGCAATCCCCGCTACTGCAAGTGGCGCTGGACTTCGTGGAGCTAGACCGCGCCCTGCAGGTGGCGGCGGAGGCGGCAAAGGGGGGAGCCGATATCCTGGAGGCAGGCACGCCGCTGATCAAGAGCGTCGGCCTTGACTCGGTGCGGCGGCTGCGGGCGCAGTTCCCCAAGCTGAGGATCGCCGCCGACATGAAGGTGATGGACGCGGGCCGCATGGAGGTGGAGTGCGCGGCGAAGGCGGGCGCACACATGGTCCACGTCCTCGCGGCGGCCCCGGACGCCACCATTGCCGAATGTGTGGAGGCGGGCCGGGAGTACGGGGCGCAGATCATCGCCGATCTGCTCGGCACGGCGGACGCCGCGGAAAGGGCCAAGCAGGTGGCCGCGCTGGGTGTTGACTACCTCGGCGTCCACGTCGCCATAGACGAGCAGATGCAGGCGGCCGACCCCCTGGGCGGGCAGGCTTTCGACCTCCTGCGCCAGGTGGCCCAGGCCGTCCCCATCCCGGTGTGCGTGGCCGGGGGCATTCACTCCGGGAATGCCGCCCGCGCCGTGGAAGCGGGAGCCGCGGTGGTGATCGTGGGTGGCGCCATCTGCAAAGCCCCCGACGCCAGACAGGCGACCGCGGACATCAAGCGCGCCATCACGGAAGGGGTCAGCCTCCCCACCACGCTCTTCCGGCGGGTCAGCGGCGAAGACATCCGCAAGATACTCAACCTGATCTCCGCCGCCAACCTCTCGGACGCCATGCACCGCCGCGGGGTGCTGCACGGCCTGCACCCCATCGCCGCGGGCATGAAGCTGGTGGGCCCGGCCTACACCGTCCGCACCGCGCCGGGCGACTACGCCAAGCCCGTGGAGGCGATTGACCGCGCCGAGCCGGGCGATGTGCTGGTGGTGGAGGCGGGCGGGGTGACCCCGGCGGTATGGGGTGAGATGGCCTCTCGCAGCGCCATGAACCGCAACCTCGCCGGGATCGTCATTGACGGCGCGGTGCGCGACACGGGGGACATCCGAGCGCTCGGCTTCCCGGTGTTCGCCCGTCACATCTGCCCCAACGCGGGCGAGCCCCGAGGCCTGGGAGAACTGGGAGTGCCCGTCACCATTGCCGGCGAGATCGTGGAGCCCGGGGACTGGATCATGGGGGATGACGACGGGGTGGTGCGCATCCCGCGAGCGCGGGCGGTGGAGTGGGCCAACCGGGGGATGGAGTGGTATGAGCGAGAGTGCCGGATTCGCGAGGAGATCCTTCGGGGGAACACCTACGGGCGCCTCGCCGAGCTGGAGAAATGGGAGAAGCCGCGCTGAGCGCGGAGCGCCCCATGAAGATCGCGGTCATCGGGCCCGGGGCGATTGGGTGCCTGTTCGGCGCGCTCCTCAGCAAGGCGGGGAACGAAGTGTGGCTGGTGGACCGCCACCCCCAGCGAGCGCGGATGCTGAATCGGCGCGGGCTGTTGGTGTCGGGGGCCTCGGGCGAGTTTCGGGCCGCCGTCCGCGCCACCGCGGATCCGCAAGAGGTCGGGCCGGCGGAGTTGGTGATGGTAGCGGTGAAGTCCTTCGATACGGCGGAGGCCGCCGCCGCGGCGAAGCCATCGGTCGGGCCGGGGACGACGGTGCTCACGCTCCAGAATGGGCTGGGCAACGTGGAGGTGCTCCAGGAGACGCTGGGCGCGGAGCGCGTGATCGCCGGAGTCACCTCTCACGGCGCCACCATGACGGCGCCGGGTCAGGTGCGCCATGCGGGCGATGGACCGACGGTGATCGGCGAATGCACGGGAGCGCTGAGCGAGCGAGTGCTAGCAGTGCAAGAGACCTTTTCTCAGGCCGGCATAGAGACGGAGGCGACGGCGGACCTCGCCTCCGCCCTGTGGGGTAAGCTGGTGGTGAACGTGGGCCTCAACGCGGTGGGGGCGCTGGCGCAAGTGCGCAATGGAGGGATCGTGGAATCGGCCAGCCTGCGCCAGGTGATGGGGGCGGCGGTGCGGGAGGCGGTTCAGGTCGCGGCCGCCAGGGGGATCGCGCTGCCCCAATCCGACATGGCGGCCCACGCTGAGGGGATCTGCCGGCACACGGCAGACAATCTGAACTCGATGCTCCAGGACCTCCTGCGGAAGCGCCGTACGGAGGTGGAGGCGATCAACGGGGCAGTGGTGAGAGAAGGGGCCCAGGTGGGCGTCCCCACACCCGTAAACCAGGCGCTGCTGTGGCTGGTGAAGGGCATCGAAGAGACCTATCCAATCAGACTAACGCGGTGAGTCGGCGGCCGCCGGAGGCGGCCGCGTGCGGAGGCATACAACGTGATCATCGTCGGAGAGAAGATCAATGGGACGTCGAGGCGGGTGCGGGAGGCGGTGATCGCCAGGGAGGCGGACTTCATCACCGAGCTCGCCACACGGCAGGCGGAGGCGGGCGCCGACTATCTGGACGCGAACGCGGGCACCACGCCGGACCGGGATGTGGGGGACATGGTGTGGCTGGTGCAGACGGTGCAGAAGGCGGTGGACAAGCCACTGTGCATTGATTCCCCGAATCCCGAGGCGCTGCGGGCCGGTCTGGAGGTCCACCGGGGCCAGGCGCTGGTCAACTCCGCCAGCGCCGAGGCGAGCCGGATGCAGACCGTGATCTCCCTCGCCCGCGACCACGGGGCGCGCCTAGTAGGTCTCACCCTCGATGATTCCGGTCTTCCCGCCACCGCCCACCAGCGCCTCGACATCGCCAAGCGCCTGGCGGAGGCGGCCACCGCGGCTGGGATGGCGCTCGGCGATCTGTTCATTGACCCGCTGGCGCGCGCTGTCGGCATCGAGAACGAGCAAGGAGCCGCCTTCCTGGAAGGAGTGGCGGGAATCCGCCAGGGGCTGCCCGGCGTGCACATCATCTGCGGGCTCAGCAACGTTTCCTTTCAGATGCCGGTGCGAGGCCTGTTGAACCGAACCTTCCTGGCGATGGCGATGGCGAACGGGCTGGATGCCGCGATTCTGGATCCTCTCGACCACAGCCTGATGGCGGTGGTCTGCGCCGCCGAAGCCCTGCTCGGAACAGACGAGATGTGTCTGGGCTACCTGCAGGCCTATCGAGGGGGCAAGCTCGAACCCTAGGACAGACCCAGGAGGCAGGGGAGCTACGCTCCGCCGTGATGGTCACTCCGCACACGAACTCGTTGGCTCACTTCTTCACACCCAGCTCTGTGGCGGTGGTGGGAGCCTCCGCCAAGCCCGGGAAGGTGGGCTATCGGGTGCTTGAGGCCCTGGTCCGCGGGGCCGGGGAGAGCGCCCCGCCCTGCCAGCGGCGCATCTACCCGGTCAACCCCCACGCCGCGGAGGTGCTGGGGCTGCGCTGCTACCCGACGGTATTGGCGATTGAGGAGCCGGTTGATCTGGCGGTGGTGGTGGTTCCCGCCCCGGCGGTGCTGGAGGTGATGCAGCAGTGCGGGGCCAAGGGGATTGACTCGGCGATCGTGATCTCGGCGGGGTTCAAGGAATCGGGGCCGGAGGGGGTGGAGAGGGAGCGCCAGCTCGCCGCCCTGGCGCGCGCCCGGGGCATCCGTGTGGTGGGCCCCAACTGCCTCGGCATCATCGCCACCGGCTCGGGGCTCAACGCCTCCTTCGCTCCGGTTTTCCCCAGTCGTGGCAACATCGCCCTCATGTCTCAGTCCGGCGCGCTGGCGACGGCGGTGATTGACTGGTCGGTGCAGCATAACATCGGGTTCAGCAAGTTCGTCAGCTTCGGCAACGGGGTGGACGTGGGAGTGGTGGATCTGCTTCGCGTCTGGGAGGACGACCCGGAGACCTCGGTGATCGTGGCCTATGTGGAGGGGCTGCCCGACGGACCTGAGTTCATGGAGGTCGCCCGGCAGGTATCCCATAAGAAGCCGGTGATCATGGTGAAGTCCGGGAGCACCCAGGCGGGAGCGCGGGCGGTGTCCTCTCACACCGGGAGCCTGGCCGGGTCGGAGCAGGCCTACACCGCCGCCTTCCTGCAGAGCGGGGTGATCCGCGCGCACTCGGTGGAGGAGCTGTTTGACTTCGCCGTCGCCTTCGCCTACCAAGGCCCGCCAAAGGGCCGCCAGGTGGTGGTGCTGACCAACGCCGGAGGCCCCGGCATCATGGCCACCGATGCCCTGGAGCGGGCCGGGCTGCGGCTGGCCAGCATTGACCCGGCCACGGTGGCGCGGCTGCGCGGCCGCCTGCCGGAGGCCTCCAACTTCTACAACCCCATTGATGTACTCGGCGACGCAGACGCGGAGAGGTACAACTCTGCCGCAGATGCAGTGCTGGGGGACCCGAATGTGCAGGCGGTGGTGGCGCTCCTCACCCCGCAGGCCGTCACCGAACCGAAGCAGACCGCGGAGGGGCTGGCGAAGCTCGCCACCGCCTCAGACAAGCCCGTGCTCGCCTCCTTCATGGGCGGCGAGGCGATGAGGGAAGCAATCGAAATCCTTACTGCCAACCGAGTGCCAGATTATCCATACCCCGAGCGGGCGGTGGAAGCGCTGGCGGCGACGGCCCGCTACCGCGAGTGGCTGGAGGAGCCGCCGGACGAGATACCGCGCCTCTCGACTGACATCGCCGCGGTGGAGGCGATCTTCGCCCGCGCCCGCGGGGAGGGAAGGGTGAACCTGGGGGAAATGGAAGCGCAGGAGGTGCTCCGCGCCTACGGGTTCAAGGTCCCTGAGAGCAAACTGGCGCGCACCGCGGAGGAGGCCGCGCAGCTCGGGGAGGCAATCGGGTTCCCGGTGGTGATGAAGATCGTCTCCCCCGACATCCTCCACAAGTCCGACATCGGCGGGGTGCGCGTCGGGGTCCAAGACGCGCAGCAGGCGCAGGACAGCTTCGAGTTGATGATGCTGCGCGCCAGGCGCTTCATGCCCAACGCCGACCTGCGTGGGGTGAGCGTGCAGGAGCTGGTGCGGGGGGGGAAAGAAGTGATCATCGGCAGCTCCCGGGACCCTCAGTTCGGTCCCCTGGTGATGTTCGGGCTGGGTGGCATCTACGTAGAGGTGTTGAAGGACGTCAGCTTTCGGGTGGCGCCCTTCGGGCCTCGGCAGGCGCGGAAGATGATCGAGGAGATCCGCTCCGCCGCCTTGCTTTGGGGCGCGCGGGGAGAACGCCCCAGTGACATTGACGCGATAGTCGGTTGCCTGCTCGCGGTCTCGCAGTTGGTGAGCGAGCATCCTGATATCGTGGAACTGGACATCAACCCTCTGAAGGTGGGCGAGCCGGGCGCGGGCGCGGTGGCAGTTGATGCACGCATCACCATCCAGGAAGCTGAGAACGGAGACGGGCGATGGTAGTGGTCTATGTGGCCTCGAGCGAGCCGTATTCCGGGAAGACTCTGACCTGCATCGTCCTGGGCATTCGCTGGCAGCGCCAAGGGCGGCGAGTGGGATACCTGCGGCCCCTCGGGGTGATGCCGGTGCGGGTGGGCAGTGAGCTTGGCGATGAGGACGCCCTCTTCGTCGCCCAGCAGCTCAAGCTGGACACCCCGGCCTCTCAGCTCTGCCCGGTCCTGCTCGGCCCCGACATGTGCCATGCCGATCCGAAGGCGCTGCGGAAGAAGCTGGAGGAGTCGTTCCGCGCCGCCTCGCAAGGCAAGGACATCATGCTCCTCAACGGCACCGGGGCGGTGATGAGCAGGGGCAGCATGGTGGGCTTGGACGGCGCCAGCGTGGTGGAGATGCTCAACGCGAGAGCGGTGCTGGTGGCGCGGTGCAGCTCTTTCCTGGATGTGGACGGTATCCTCGCCGCCCAACGTCTACTTGGCAAGCACCTGGCGGGTGTGATCCTGAACCGCGTCGGCATCCACCAGCGGGAGGAGATCGAGGACCACGTTGTCCCCTGCCTGAGTGGCGGAGGGGTGAAAGTGTTGGGTCTGCTGCCTGAAGACCCAGTGCTGCATTCGGTCAGCGTCAGCGAACTGGTCGAGGCCACCGCCGCGGAAGTGCTCTCCGGCGTGGAGGCCATGGACCAGCTGGTAGAGAACTTCGTGGTGGGAGCGATGAGCGTGGAGGGGGCGCTTCGCTACTTCCGCCGCACTGCCCGGAAGTGCGTGATCACGGGCGGAGACCGCAGCGACATCCAGCTCGCCGCCCTGGAAACCCCCACTCGCTGCCTCATCCTCACCGGGGGCATGCGGCCGAGCCACACGGTGCTGGCACGGGCACAGGAACGCCGCGTGCCGGTGCTGCTGGTGTCTGGCGACACCCTCTCCACGGTAGGCATCATTGACGAGCTGGTGGGCAAGCTTCGCATCCGAGATCCGGGCAAGATCGAGCACGCCGTGCACCAGTTCGAGCAGCACGTTGACCTGGCGCAGCTCGACACCATCCTCGGGCTACCGTGATGTCTCTGCGCGGCCGCCGATCCGGCCTGGCGGTCGGGGCGATCTCCCTGGGGTGCCCCAAGAACCTGGTGGACACCGAGGTGATGCTCGGCCTGTTGGACCAGGCCGGCTTCGCCGTTGTCGCCGATCCTCAGCAAGCCCAGGAGCGCGCGGAGCCCGGTCGAGCGGGCTTGCGCCCGGTCGCGGATGTGATCCTGGTCAACACCTGCTGTTTCATCGCTCCGGCGCGGGAAGAGGCAGCGGAAGCATTGAGGCAGGCTGTGCGCTGGAAGCAGAGGGGAAGCGCGAAGACGGTGATCTGCGCCGGCTGCTGGCCGCAGGCCGCCCTTGCGGAGTTGCAGGAATGTTTCCCCGAGGTTGATGCCTTCATGGGGCCAGATCAGGTTCCCCAGGTCGTGTCTGTGGTTCAGCAAGCCCTTGCCGGCCTGCGCCCACAGCCGCTGGTCTGCTCCTCTCCTACCTACCTCTACGACGACACCACCCCTCGCCTGCGCGCCACCCCGCTGTGGACTGCTTACCTGAAGATCGCGGAGGGGTGCTCGCACCGCTGCGCCTTCTGCGTCATCCCCCGCCTGCGCGGCCGATACCGCTGCCGCCGGCTTTCCTCTGTGGTGGCGGAGGCAGAGCGCCTCGCCGCCGAGGGCGTGGTCGAGGTCAACCTGGTCGCCCAGGACACTACCGCCTACCGGGACGAGGAGAGCGGGGCGGCCATCGCCGATCTGCTGGCCGCCCTCGCCCGGACCGAGGGGCTGCGCTGGGTGCGCCTCTTGTATGGGTTTCCCACCAGAGTGACCAAGCGGCTGATCGGCACAATGGCTCGGGAGCCGGTCGTCTGCAAGTATCTCGACCTGCCTTTCCAACACGCCGACCGCGAGATACTGCACCGCATGGGCAGGCCGGGCGAGGGGGCCGGCTACCTGCGCTTGATCGCGGACCTGCGCGCGGCGATGCCCGACATCGCCATCCGGAGCAGCTTCCTGGTGGGCTTCCCGGGTGAAGGAGAGGGGGAGTTCCAGCGTCTGCTCGAGTTCGTGGAGGCGGCTCAACTGGACCGCGTGGGCGCCTTCTGCTTCTCCCGGGAACCCGGCACGCCCGCCGCCGACATGCCCGACCAGGTGCCCGCCGAGCTGGCCCACGAGCGGTACCATCGGCTCATGTCGCTCCAGCAGGGGATCTCACTGGCCCGCAACCAGCGATGGGTGGGGAGGGACCTGGAGGTGCTTGTGGAGTGGCGCGGGCAGAGGCAGGGAGAATGGGTTGGCCGCAGCTTCCGGGATGCGCCGGACATAGACGGGACGGTGGTCGTCAGATCGAACCGCAGGCTTCAGATCCCCAGGGCCCAGCCGGTGGCTGAGCCCGCCGAAGGCGGGCCGCCCCTCGGGGACCCTGAAGGACCCCTCGGAGTCCTGAATGGGCCATCCCGGCCCCCTGAAGGGGGCTTAGGGAGACAGCGGTCTGCTGACACAGGCCTGGCCGCCGGGCGTCTGGCGAAGGTGAAGGTGACTAATGCCGGTCCGTACGATCTGGCTGGCACGGTGAGCAATCTGGCAGCCCAGGGGTGAGCGCGGTCGAGACGCGCCCGCGGGTACTACTCCGTCCCCTGCCGATCCAGGTAGGCGACCGTGAACAGAAACCCTCCTCCGTGGGTGGGCTCGTCGTCGCTGCGGTGGATCTTGCACCAGAGCACGTTGGCGCGGTCATCCCTGCCCACCTCCAACGAGGCCACCTCCTGTGCCGGCCAGCGCTCTCGGATGAACTCCAGCATGTGCATCGCGAACAGCTCGGCTTGTGCTCTGTCCATGGCGTTTCCTCCGCCCAGCCTCCCGACTACTCCTTCACCACGGCCGGCTCCCGAGCCAGGGAGCTGCAGTGGTCGAACGCCCGCTTGACGGCCGTGCCTGGACCTTCGATGGCGATCACCACCGCTCCTTCCGATCCCGCCACCCCGCCGGAGGCCACGTGCCACGCCTCCACGCCGAAGAGAAGCTGACATGCCTCCAGCTCGGTCACGACTTCCGCGTTTCCCAACACCGCCATGCCACAGGCGATGCCGTCCGACAGGTCCAAGGTGGCCGCGCCGCAGTGGCGGGCGGCCTCGATCACGTCAGGCACCATCTTCTCCAGTCCCACTGGAACCACCAGGTGGGCTCCCCTGGCCGCCAAGATGCCGTGCATCTGCCCCACTGTTCCACCCACGGGGCTGCCAAGCAGGACACCCACATTGCCCTCCGCGTCCACCGCGTTGGCGCCCTTGATGAACACATCGCCGCGGTCGAACTCCTGGAGCAGTTCCACCCACGTCCCCCTGAACGGCTTTCCATGCTTCAGCGCCACGGGCGCGGGCCGAGTCGCCGAATCGGTCACGTCGAGCCGGCCGCCGGCCACTACACCGGCCGCGTACCGCCACTTTGGCATCTTCTTGTCAGTCAGCTCTTCTGCCACAAAGGCGTTGGTCACGCCGTTCCCGATGATGACGCGCCCCCGGCGCAGGGCCTGCTGCACGATCGGCATCTGCGCCACCCCGCGGGCGATCAGGCGCTTTGACTCGGAGGGGTTGAGGACGATCAGCGCCCGCCGGATTCCTACCTTGCCAGGCGCCTTCGGAGCAGACCTGCTGGCAGCCATGTGACACCTCTCATGTAGGGCGAGGCGCCCCTCGGGGGACCTAGCCACTTGCCCTGAGCGGGCTGTCGGCCATTTCGTCCGCCGTAGTCCGCCTGGGGCGGACGAAGGCGGAAGTCCCTAAGTCGGCTGCGCCGACCGGGACGGCGGTCGCCGCCGGCGACCTAGCCGCTCTAGCGGCGGCGGAAGTCGAAGGGGCTGCCTCCTGAACGAGGGAAGCGACCGCTCGCGCGGTCGCTCCCCACCCACGGCGGAGCGCCCGCCTCAGGCGGGCTGCCCCTAAAGTTGCTCTTGTCCTAGCGCAATCCGCCCCCAGACCCACGGGGGCTCTTGGGCCCATCCTGAGCGCTCCTGGGCGACAGGGGCATTGCCCGAATACAACATACTCTTTGTTGCTTCTCGCCGGCAGAAGCAACGCTTCTGGGCCGTCTTGGAGTTCTGAAGGCGGCTGTCTCTGAGTCTCGCGGTTACATGTTGCGGCGAGACTCAGCAGCCGGTCTCGTCACCAAGGCACGACCACCAACCAGCCGGCGCCGAGGCCGTAGTCCCCGCGGCGCCATCCGGCGTGTCTATGCCGACCCGATGCTGGCAGTTCCCCAGCAGTCTAGACTACTGGATGGGTCGCAGTCACAGCTCCTCGCTCCCCTCGGCGACCGCCTCGTCGGCCAGCTCGGGCCCCCGGGCCGGCCCCCCGACCTCGGACCTGCCCTCGGGTAACGCCCCTAGGGATGGTCGCAGTCTTGGTCCTCGTCGCTTTCATCAGAAAGAACACTGCGACCAGAACCACCATCACGATGACGAGAATTGCTACTGTCGGGCTTACGGACTTTCGCACGCGCTGTCACCTCCTTTCCACGGCGGAGCACCCGCCTCGGGCGCGTCTAGGACCTCGAAGGCCTTTCCGGGTCCGAGGGGCGGGCTGCCTCCTGGCTGCTTCATCTTTCGTCCCTACTGAGGAGGGAGCGAGGCTCCGCTCCGCCGTAGGCACCATTCCGGTTCGGCGGAATATACCATGCCCACCACCCTCTGTCAACAATCCCGCGTCTCCGGGTGCCGGTTAGATGACATCTCGGCCGCAGGAGTTCCCCTCCCCCAGGATGAAAGTGTGCTGCATTGGACAAGGGAGTCACCGATGTCCCGTCATGCTTGGCGGTGGTGCGCGCTGCTGGCCCTGATCGGGGTCTCTATGCCGGTTGCTTCCCCGGCCGGCGCGACGGCGGCCCGGGATTGCCTGGATCAGGCACGTGCCGCCACCTACAGCATCGAGCTGCCAGGAGATCAGTCGGCTGCGCGGCGGGCAGTGGCGCTGGAGCTTGCCAGCATAGACCCACGCGCCGCATTGGAGGCGGTTGCCACCATCAGCCGTCCAGCAGACTCCGCCCGCGCCCTGGGGGCAGTTGCCCGAGGCCTCGGCTCCCTTGACGCGAAGGCATCTCAGGAGGCGGTGTCCGCCGCCGGCCGCCTCCTCGCCCGTATCTCCGACCCCACCAGGAGGACGGCGGAACAGCGGTATCTGCTGGCCGAGATCGCCGACCTGGGGGAGAAGGCGCTCCCCGCCGCTCCGGAGCTCGCCCCCGAGGAGGCGCGCGGCATAGTCACGCTTGGGCTTGCCCGCACTGACCCGGCAGCGGCGCTCAACCTGATGGGCCGGTGGAGCGTCTCCGGCCAGGTGGGCGACCAAGCGCTCTCCCTGATCGCCACCCGGCTGGCCGACAGCGACCCTGAGCAGGCTCTGAAGGTCACCGCGGAGATCGTGTCGGGCGCGGTTCTGGAGCAGACTCTGTGGAGGATCGCCGAGCGCAGGCCCCCGCACGAGGCAGTTGCCATCGCGGGCCGCCTCCAGGACCCGGTGGTCCGGGCCGCCATCCTGACCAGCGCGGCGGAGCGGCTGGCGGCAACCGATCCCGAAGCCGCGTTGGCAACCGCGCGGGAGGCGCCGATCGCCCCCGAGTCCGCTCTCGCGGAGGTGGCGGTCGCCTTCGCCACCACCGATGAGAACAGCGCGCGGGAGCTAGCGCGCTCCCTACCCCCATCGGCACGGGCGTGGACGGCTGCGCGACTGGCGCTCGCCTGGGCCGCCAGCAGGCCTGAGCAGGCCGAGTCCGCGCTTGCTGAGGAGGGGCTGCCGGCCGACGCCTTGCGCCTGGCGCTGCCCAAGATGGCGGCCCGAGATCCCGATCGTGCCATCCGCCTGGCGCAGGCGGTTGCGGATGATGGTGAGCGAGACTCGGTGCTTGCCGCCATCGCGGGAGCTATCGCGGCGGCACGTCCGAAGCAGGCCGCCGACCTGGTCTGGGGCATCGGCTCGCCGGGTTGGCGGTCCCGCGGAGCGGAGGCGGTGGCTCGGCAGCTCGCCGCTTCTGACTCGCAGGCGGCGCTGGCTCTCATCGGGCTGGTTGTAGACGCAGGGCGAGCGCAACGCCTACGCGCCGACATCGCGGGTCTCACCGCGCCCCGCGATCTGCCACTGGCCGAGCGCCTGCTAGATTCCCTCCCGGCCTCCTACTACCGCAGGGAGATCGCCTTGGAGGCCGCCCGCAGCCTGCTGCTGTCAGGGCGCAAGACAGAGGAAGTCCTGCCACTGGCTCGCCTTGGGGAGAAGCCGGACCTGTCCCTGCGCTGGCTGCTGCCCGACCTGGCCTGGAGCCAACAGGAAAGCCCTCTTCACGTGGCCGAGAGCATTAAGGATTCCTACCTGCAGGCTCTTGCCCTGGTGGATACCGCCAGCCGGATGCTGGGCAGCGAGGCGAAGTGCCGCGCGGCGCCGGACCGGCTTGCCCAGGTGCGCCCGATAGTGGAATGGGAGGGCCTCTGATGGCCAGGTCGCTCTGGCGCGCCTTCGCCGCTGCGCTCTGCCTGGGCGCGGCGCCGGTGTGGGCCTCTGAGGTAACCGTGCTCACCCGCACGCCCTCCGCCCTCACGGTCCGTATCCCGGAGGCCCGGCCCGGCCAGCTCTACCGGATCACCTACCAGGAGGGGGCTCACCGGTTCATCTGGGAGAACCTCAGCCCCGACGGTTCCGGGTGCGTCGTGCTCACCGATGACAAGCACCTTCGCCCCGAATTCCGTCTGCGCTGTGACTCCCGTTCCTCCTCCGCCGACCCCGTGGTCTTCGATGACCTGCGTAAGGGGCCTGTGGTGGGCAAGCGGCGGGCGCCGTTTGGCGTTCCGGTGAGCACCTTCGGAGGTCCGGGCTACCTGGTGCCCGGCGTGTCTGACCTCAAGCGCGACGACTTCGGCAACTTCTGGCTCTACCTTCATCACTCGCCATACGCGCTGCTCAAGTACGACCGCAGTCTCCGCTACCAGTTCGCCCTCCTCACTCCCGAGCAGGTCCTCGCCTTCGATGTTGATGGCGACGGCAACCTATACCTCTTACACCCGGGCAACTGGGTGTCCAAGCACAGCCCTCTCGGCGAGAACCTGGCCGCCTGGGAACTGCCGGTGGGCCGCGGCGCGGGGGAGTTCATCTCCGCCTCTGGGATGGCGGTTGACCGCGACGGCGGGTTCGTCTACCTCTCGGATGACCAGCTCAGCCGCGTCCAGCGCTTCGACCTGGACCTGGAACTGCGCCCGCTCCCCCACATCGCCTGGGGCTGGATCGGCCGCGAGGATCTGGGCTACAGCCGCGCCGGGCAGTACGACCCTGACAGCATGTACTACCAGTTGGATCGCCCCCGGGAGCTCGCCCTGGACAGGAACGGCAACCTGTACGTGAGCTGCGAGCACTATATCAGCAAGTTCGACCTGGCTACCGGCCGTCAGGTGCCGTTTGGGAAGTACCCGGTGCTCGGCTGGGGCGGCAGCTTCACCGACTCGCCGTTCTCCCAGTCCGCGGCCCTGGACGGACACTGGCAGCGCCACTGGCTGGCCGGGGTGGACGGAGCGGGGAATATCTACGTCTCCGACCAGGAGAACGAGTTCGTCATCTCGCCCCGCCTCCAGGTGTTCGCGCCCGACGGCAGGCTGGTGCAGTGCCTGGATGTCGAGGACGATGTGCGAGACGAGTCTGGTCGTCCGGTCTATCTCGGAGCAGTGGCGGGGATCGCCTGCGAGGGCGCCACAATCTGGGTGGTGGAGGCGGCCGGGCGCGTGTATGCTGGGCCTCCTTCCGGCGGTCTGCGGAGCGGCGGCCGCCTCTTCCTCGGCCCGGGCGCGGCGGGGCGCCAGTTCGATCTCACCAAGGCGGGAGAGGACAAGTCCGCAGTGGAGGCGCAGCCGGCACGTGTGACTCACACCAGCGAAGGGCTCGTGCTCGCTTTCTCTTCCGGCGACCGGGGGACGGAGAACTGCGAACGCGAAGGAAGCCCGGTTCTCGACAACGGGGAGCGCTCGATGTGGGCGCCAGTTCGGCTTGGAGAGCCCTTCCACGTCTCCCTGTACGACGACACCGGCAAGGAACTCCCCATCGCGGACTACCTCCTGGAGTTCGAGGAGAAGCCGGGGCTGTTCGGCACCCAGTACGACTACTTCCGGGTCACCAACCGGAGCGGGACGACCTGGCGGAACCTCCGCTTCGTGGCGGAGACGCTTCAGTCAGCACCCCAAAGCAGCCCGCGCTGACGGCGGGGGGGGCGCGGCAGGGCGGGCGCCGGGGAGGGGGAATGAGGGAGCGGATTCCGGAGGAGGAGTGGAGGCCATGAAGCTAGCCGTCTTCAGCGACGAGGTGTCGCAAGACCTGGACCGCGCGGTCAAGCTGGCCACCCGGTTTGGGCTCGATGGGGTGGAGATCCGGAGCGTGTGGAGCAAGCCGGTGCAGCATCTCAACGACGAGGAGGTGTCCCGGATCCGCAGGACGCTGGACACGGCCGGTCTGCGGGTCTGCGCCATCGCCTCTCCGGTGTTCAAGTGCGAGCTGGACGATGACCCGGCCCACCGCGATCACCTGGAGTACCTGCAGAGCTGCATCCGCGTCGCCAAGGCGCTGGACACGAGCATCATCCGATTGTTCACCTTCTGGAAGCGCGGCCCGTCCCAGCCGGTGTGGGAGAAGATCAAGAAGAAGTTCCGCCCGGCCCTGCCCATCGCCGAGGACGGCGGCGTCATCCTGGGCCTGGAGAACGAAGCCTCCACTTACGTTGCCACCGCGGCGGAGGCGAAGCGGTTCATCGAGGAGATGGCGTCTCCGGTCGTGAAGGTGGTCTGGGACCCTTGCAACGAGGTCTACGCGGAGGAGGGAATCACCCCTTACCCGGATGCTTACCGCCTGGTGGAGCCGTGGATGGTGCACCTCCATGTCAAGGACGCCAAGCGCGACGGCGATGCCAAGGAGGCGACCATCATGCCGGTGGGCGAAGGCGTGGTGGACTGGAAGGGGCAGTTCGGCGAGCTGCTGGCCAAGAAGTACGACGGCTACGCTTGTCTGGAAACGCACTGGCGGCCCCAGGCGCTCAGCGAAGAGCAGATGAATCGCCCCGGCGGGGAGTCTTTCTCAGAATCAGGCGAGTACGCCAGCACCGTGTGCATGGAGAACATGCTCGCCATCCTCGCGGAGGCGCGGCGGGAGATGTAGGGCGGGACACCCGCCGGCGAAGCAACGCAGGGGCGCATAGCTATGCGCCCCTGCCTGGTGTCTTTGCGCGTTCGCGGTTAGCCTCTATCGCGCCCCCCTCAGTGTGCCTCTCCTTCCTCCGGGGCCTCTTCCCCCTCCGCCGACTCCTCGAACACCACCGGCGCCCCCTCTCGGTGCCATTGCGCGTGCCCGTCCGCATACGCGAAGTTGTTGCCACCCATGTGCCGGGCTGGGGAGGCGACATCATCGGGGCCGCCGGATGGACAATCGCCGGGATTGGCGGTTTCGTAGATCACCACCAGCTGAGACGGATCGGCGATCTCCGCCGCCGACTTGCCGCTCAGGGAGGCGTTGAACCCGTAGCTGCACCTCGCGTCAGAGTCGTCATCCGGACACTTCAGGATCTCCTCGTTGGCGATGTAGTCGGCCAGCTGGTCCACCCACTTGTCCGCCTCCGGAAACTTGTCGTTGTCAGCCAGGTACATCTGGACCGCCATGGCGATGTCCTTCACGTTGCTCAGGCACTGCACCTTGCGGGCGCTCTCCTGGCTCCTCACCATCGCCGGATACGCCGCCGTCGCGGCGATGGACAGCGGCACATCCAGCAGGTAGCTGAGGGAGTCGAGGTCGGCGGTATTGTAGACTGTCAGCATCCGCCGGCCGCTCTGGTCCTCCACGCGCACGCCCACCGCGATGCCGAGGCCTTCCTTGGTAGGCAGGGAAAACTGGACGGATGGCAAGAGCAGGGCGGCCGCAGCGGAGAGCTGGCGCAGGATCTGCGGGCCGATGTACTCTGTGAGAAGCGCATCCTTCGGCAGGCCGGCGATCACCTTCTGATAGGCCGGGTCGCTTGCCAGGGATGGGCTCATTCTGCCGGCGGCCAGCTCCGCTGCCTCCTTGATGGGCGCCATGGGGTAGCCGATCGCCAGCCAGTCGCCGCCGCGGACCAAGCCGCCATCGCCCTCGAACAGGGTTCGCGTGACACCGCTCTCCTCCTGCTCGTCCGCGACCGGGATCTCCGTCCTCTCTGCCAATCGCTTCCATGTCTCTTCGAACTTAGCCCGGTCCTTTACCTCGGCGATCAGCACGAACATGGGCATACCGGGAGGCGCCCCTTCTCTCATCTGCGTCCCACCGAAGGCCGCGCCCATGAGCTCCGCCAGGTCCGGCGCCCACACCGCGAGGCCGATGCGCGGGCCGATGGCGTCGTTCATCCCCGTCACATAGCCCAGCACCTCATCGAACACCGCCTTCGCCTGGGGGTCCTGGGAGAATGCCTTCTCCGCCACCTTCAGCGCCTGCATCTTGGTCAGCACATCTCGAAGCGCGGCGAGGTCGGCCGTCTTTCCCTGCAACCGGTCCAGGTTCAGCTCCGTGTAGCTCGACACATTCGGCCTCACCAGTGTCGCCGGCGGCCTCTCCGCCGCCATCCCCCCAACCACGCCTACCGCCAGTGCCATCACCACGACCACCGTCATCAGCGTCCGGCGCATCTTCCTTCCTCCTCCACGTGCTGCCGCAACATGCGGTGCAGTGTGCTTATAGTACAGCAGGATTATGCTAGGAGCCGCGGTTTCTGCAAGGGCCCCCGTGGCGCCGTTCCGTAGAGTGGGGGCTCCCGCCAAAGGCGGGCAAGCCCTCCAAAGGCGGGTGAACCCTCCGGAGGCGGGCAGACCCATGCGCCGCCGCGCCACCGCCCGCTACGAGAACTCGATGTCCCTCCCCTCCTGGACCGCCTCCGCCAGGGCCACGGAATCAACCGCCTCCTCGGCAGAGGGGGAGGGGCGGCGGCCAGCTTTGAGGGCGGAGAGGAAGGCGGCGGCTTCGCCGTAGAAGCCGCTGCTGAGGAAGGCGGGCTGGGCGGGCCAGGTCTCTGAGGCGGCGAGCTTCTCCTTCACCCACACCTCCGCCTTGCCGGGAACGCTGTGCCAGGGGAGCGAGTATGTGATCCAGTGATTGTGGCCGAAGAGGGTGTAGGTTTCGTCTATCACGCCGCAGGTGGGCAGGATGTCGCACCGCCCGCGGGCTCCGTTGCCGAAGGCCATCTCCACGTGGAAGTTGTAGCGGTCTGCCGCCGACGCCACCCGTGTCACCTTCGCTGACTTCACGCCGCCGAGCTGGGAGTCGGCAATCGCTCGCACGCAGTCTAAGAGATGGATTCCTGTCCCGAAGGCGAATTCATCGTCGAGCCGGGCGGACCGGAGCATCCGCGCGTAGAGATACTCGAATGGCCCGTGCTCGCCGGCCCACTCCAGCACCTTGAGGGTACATGGCGCGTACCGCCGGTTGAAGGCCACCTGGTTCGGCGTGCCCGTGCGCCGGGAGATCTCCGCCAGCTCCTTCGCCTCTTGCAGGTTCCTGCCCGGAGGCTTCTCGAAGATGACCGGCACGCCAAGCTCCATCACCCGTCCCGCCGCCGCCCGCGTGCCCCCGATCTCTGTTACCACCCAGCAAGCGTCCGGCTTCTCCTTGGCGACCATCTCACCAATATCGGTGTAAACCTT
>Ga0315277_10003795_pt1 | contig 20387 bp, 22 predicted proteins | sample YL17G05_15_MG_FD_203695 | JGI IMG/M metagenome (GOLD analysis project Ga0315277, IMG submission 203695) | Sediment microbial communities from Yellowstone Lake, YNP, Wyoming, USA - YL17G05_15 | ecosystem: Environmental > Aquatic > Freshwater > Lake > Sediment | place: USA: Wyoming | collected... | reverse complement strand
TGTTCTTTGATGTTATTATCTGGATTAAAATAAATTTCAAATCCTTCAAGAGTTTTTACTGTCAATTTTTCATCTGAAACCAAAAATTTCTCAATTTCAATTTTAAGATCGTCTTTCAGCTGTTTTTGAATTTCTAGAATCGAATTCAAGTATTCAGGTTTAATCACCTGCTTTCCAGAAAAGATTTCTTCTTCTTTTTGAGAAAAAATTACCAGATCTTTTTTCTCCTGACTTTCTTCAAAGGCAATGCCCGATTTATCGACTTTAAAACATTGTTCCGAAAGAGAACAAAAAACAACAAGGGATTTCCTCTCTCTGACTTCAAGAATTAAAATGTTTGGGAGCTTTCTTTTTAGTTTTGCTTCGTCTATTAAAGAAAACTTATTTAAGGCTTCTCTTTCAACGCTTTTTAAATTTACTAAAAATATGCTTTTTGTTGGCAGAAAAAATTTCTTTTCAATTTTTGAATTGACCAATTCTCTTAGATTCTCAGTGGAAATCCTTTCATTGCCTGAAATTCTAATTTCTTTTATTTGAAAAATTTTGGAAAAAAATATTAAATAAAAAACTCCTCCCGAAAACAATAAAAACAAGACAGAAACCCAAAAACCCTTTTTTTTATAAAATGGTTTTCTCTTTTTGATTCTTAATCTTTTTTTTAAATGTCTATATCTTCTCATTATGCTGGCTCAAAATCCTCTTTTGGTTTTTCTTATTCTTTCAACTATAAAATTAAACCAGTATTTTTTAGACAAAGGAAGATCTTGGGTTGTAACATATTCTTTTTTCTCTCCCCCAAAACCCATTTTAAAAAGCGTCAACCCCCACCAGGGATGCGATTTGTCTTTTAGGTCTGATTCCGCAATCCCCCAAAAATTATAAAGCTTACAACCCCTGCTTTTGGCTTCTTTTATCGCCTCCCATTGCAGCAAATACGAGGCGGGAATTTTTGGATATGCCAAGGTAGAGGCTCCTTGATGATAAAACGCAATCCCCTGCCAGAATATAAAAATTGCTGACGCTAAAATTTCATTATTATGTTTTGCCAAAAATACCAAAACTTCATTGTCTGGAGAAAACGCTAAAAGTTCATTTTTTAGGTAATTCAAGGAAAAAGGCGTAAAGTGCTGGCGGTTGACTGTGGCCTGGTATAATTCATTAAAAATCTCCACTACTTTTTCATCTTTGCTCTTTACAATTTCCACTTCCTTTTTCTTAGTACCCTGATTAACCAAATATCTCGTTGTTTTTCTCATTCCTTTTAAAATTTCGTCTTCGGTTCCCAAAATATTTAATTGCCAGGTTAACTCAGGATGCATATGAATAGGCGCCTGTCTGAATCCCAAATTTTTAAAAAACTTTATATTTTCTTCATTTCTTTCCCAGATGGGTGCTATTCTGATAAAGTCTATTTTTTCTTCCCTTGCAATCTCTTTTAATATTTTTGTTAATTCGGTTAATACTTGCAACTTTTTGCTTTTCCGCCCCGAATCTGCACCCAAAACATCTGGTACTGAGGTTATCGCAGGTCCGTGAGGCAAAAACAAAAAGGTACCCCGTCTTGCCGCAATTTTATAGAAAAAGCAAATTGCGATTAGTTCGTCTTTTTCAGAAATTCCTATTCTCCAAATTTTATTTCCCATTAACTTTTGGAATTCCCCCCAACCCCACGACTGCAAAAAAGTTTTTTCCTCACAACCCAAAAGAAAATCTTCCCAGGTTTTTTTGTCCTCAATTTCTTTTATAGCAAAAGTCATATTTTATTTTACTCAATACCTTTAAGAAAATTAATAATTCGAAAGGCCGCTTTTTCAGAGATATTAATATGAGTTGGCAAATTAAAAATGTTTTTTGATATTCTTTCTGCTTTCGGACAACTTCCCAAAATATATTCCATTTTTTGCTGGTCTGTGTCAGAAGGCGTAATTGGAGTTTTTCTCCAGCCATCGTCTAAAAAGATTTTTTCTTTTCTTGCTCGCTTTAGTATCTCGTCAGTATCATATTTTTCGACCAAAACAGGATATCGCATATAAACTCTCTCCAGATTTTCTTTTGCCAGCAAAAATCCCAAATCTTTTAAATTTTCGTCATAGAGTTTCGCTATCTTTCTTTGATGCAAAATAAACTTTTCTAACTTATTAAATTGGTTTAATACCAGGAGCGCTATAGCATTTGGCATTTTTTGAAAAAGATATCCTACTTTTTTGCCTTTCTTCTCTTTCCAATGCACCGCTTTTGATAAAATTCTTGTTTTTTGAAGAAAAAGCAAAGCCCATCTACCGATTCCAAAAATACCATAAAGAGGGATGACAAAAAGATTCGTCAAAACCGGATGCAATAATTGTTGGAATATCCAAAAATTAGATGGGAAGCTAAGCTGATTATGAAAATTTTTGATTTCTTTTGCCAATTCGTCATCGTCGGTAACTACCATCCCTCCAAACACAGAAGATATTATTTTATCCCTTCCAAAACTAAAAAAGGATGCCTTGCCAAAAGTACCAACAGGTTTTCCCTTATATTTTGCCGAAAGAGAATGAGCGCAATCTTCAATTAAAATTAAATTATGTTTTCGGCAAATTTCTGAAACCTTCTCTAAGTTCGCAGGATGTCCAAAAGTATGCTGTACTATTACAACTTTACTTTTGTCTGTTATTTTCTTTTGCAGGTCTTCCGGATCTAAATTCAAGGTTTCATCAATATCCACAAAAATAGGTTTTAGGCCTGCCCAGATTATAGGATTTACAGCCGCATTGCAGGTAAACGCCTGCAATAAAACCTGGCTGTCTTTTTCTAATTGCAAACTTTTTAAAATCGCAAAAAATCCTGCTCTTGCGCTATTAAAAGAAATTGCATATTTTACTCCTAGGTACTTTGCAAATTCATTTTCCAAGCTTTCAATTGCAGTTCCTTTTTTCCATTCTTTGGGCCTAAAAATCAATCTCAATGCCAAAGAAATATCATCTTTCTGGGTATTGGGAGATAAAGATATTAAAATTGGATTAGATTTTTGACAAGGTTTTGATGACATGATATGCTATTTAGTATCATTGAATCGGCGTTTCTGTACAAACACGGAAAGGAGGAAAAGTGATCCAACCCGCCGATACCAGGTTTTCCCTGGGATGGCGAGAAACCAGAGAAAGAAAGTGGCGAAAGATGATGAAAAGGAGAACGTTGATCGTCATCGCCATATTGCTCATCCTGGTCCTCGTCATAGTCTGCCACTGGATAATCAATGGGCCACCGCGACTCCCCATCATGCCAGGCTGGCAGGCTTAAGCCCCGTCCCGTCCTATACGGACGGGGCTTTCTCTTTTTAAATATGTCAAATGTTCAATTAATTGTTTAGGAACTCTGCTTTCCAAAAGAATTACATTTCCTTCGCCACCCGCCTTCGTTGAAACTCCGGCGGGCAAGCAATATGGCTTTAATTTTTCAAAAATATCTTTTGGGTTTTCTAAAAACAAAATGTTTTCTCTGTTTGCACCTGCCGAAATTGCTCCTTTTTTAATCTCCTTAAATCTGTCCTTTGTAGTGATTATTGCTAGATCGCAAGTTTCTCCTATCTTTTTCCCTATTTTTTCATGAATTTCCCTTGATGCCCTTCCTAATTCAATCAAACAAGGCATAACTATAATTTTCTTTCCTCGCCAAAGTTTTAGATAATCTAAATGTAAAAGTACTCCTTTAGGATTTGCAGAATAAGTAGCATCAATAATATCTATGCCATTTACTCTCCTTTTAAGCTTCATTCCACCTTGCCAGGATTCTATTTTCTCGCAGGCCCTTAGAATCTCATCAAAACTCATTCCTAATTCCCTGGCACAGGCAATAGCCATTAAAAGATTTTCAATATTCTGAACTCCGAAAAGACCAAGTTTTAGGCTCCCCTTCTCTCCTTCTTTTGATAAAACATCAAAAGCAATCCAATCTTCTCCAGCCATTATATTTTCTGCCCAAAAATCCACTTTTTCCTTAGTTGAGCAAAGTTTTTGGCTTTTGACTTTAAATTTTGATTTTTCCCTGTCCGCCGAAGTTTTAGCGGAGGCGGAAGCTTTGACTTTTGACTTTATAAATTTATTATCCCAGTTTAATATGGCAATTCCTTGTTCTGGTAAACTTTCAATTAGTTCGAATTTAGTTTTTATAATATTTTCTTGCGATCCGAAGGTAGCCATATGCTGCTCGTTGATTCCCGTCAAAATTCCAATTTTAGGCTTGGCAATCTCGCATAAAAATTTTATTCCTCCTTTATTGTATGCACCCATTTCGCACACAAAAATTTGATGTTCCGACCTCAAATCATTTAAAATGCACTGCGATATTCCGACCTCCGAATTTTGATGTTCTTTTGTTTTCAAAACCTTATATTTTTCTGAAAGGATTGTGGCTAAAAACTCTTTGGTCGAAGTTTTTCCGTAAGAACCTGTAATCCCGATTACAATTAAATCTTTGAATTTTTCTCTTTTTGCCCTGGCTTTTCCAATAAGAGTCTGGTTTCTGAAAAACACAAAAAATGGTTGTGAAAACAAAACTGTTAAAGAAATAGTAAAAGGAGCCAAAATATCAAATAACAAAAGCCAAAAAGAAAAATCAAAAAGAAGATCCATATTGGGAAATCCAAAAAAAGCAGTTAAAAAAGGAAGGTCTCGTAGATTATAGACTAAAAATGCAATCGCGAGAAGAAAATTTAAGGAAATAAGTAAAATAGTTTTTTCGGTTAAAACTGGTTTCTTTAATCTTTTTATCGCTATATCCGCTAAAATCTTTAGTGTCTCTAAAAAAAATAAAATTAATACAAAATAAGGAAAATATCCTAAATATAAAATTACAAGCCGAATCAGAGTTTGATATTTTTTTAAGATATATAAAATAATAAGGTCATCAATTTTTATCAGGAAAATCAAAACTGTAACAAATAAAAATACCTTTACAAAGAAAAGCCAGTTTAAGAAAAGTTTTTTGCCTTTTTCAGTTCTAAAATGGTCTAAAAATCTGCCTAGATGATATTCTTTTAATTGCCAAAGCCAAATCCAAAATAAAGTTTTTTTGAGAAAAACTATCAGCCAGACAAAAGGGAAAAAATAAAACCAAAAAATTAGAAAAAAATAATCTGTCATTTTATAAAATTCATTATTTTTTGAGAAAGAAGCTCAGGATCTTCGAGATGAAGGAGATGAGATAGGCCGTCTAATACTTCTAATTTTGAACCTTTAATCTTATCATTCATAAAATATGCATCCTCCAAAGGAGTGGTCTTATCTATCTTACCCCATAAAATTAAAGTTGGAGTTTTTATTTCTGAAAATAAATCTTTTAAATCCTCCTCAATCACTTTTTTGAAAGTTTCTTTCATTACACCTTTTGCCTTTAAATAATCTGCTCTCCTCAAGATTTTTTTATAAAAAACTCTTCTTAAAAAATTATATCCTGGCAAAAAAGAAAATTTTCTAAAAATAGACGCGAGAGCAGAGATTACTTTAAAGTAAAATAGTTTTGTTTCTTTTGGCCTGATGCCGGCAGCAGAAATCAAAATCAGGCCTTTTAGTTTCTCAGGATATTTTAAAGCAAACTTTATACCAATCCTTCCTCCAAAAGAGTGACCTGCCAGGAAAAATTCTGAAAGATTGTTCTCATCAACATATTCTTTAATCCAATTTACATAATCATCAATTGTCCATGGATTAACCGGAGCCGGATTTCCTCCAAAACCGGGAAGATCAGGAATAAAAACTCTAATTCCATTTTGCTCTAAAGGATATCTTATTTTTTCCCATTTTTGAGCAGAAGAACCCCAGCCATGAAGAATTAAGACCTTTTCCATTTTGTTTTGAATTATTGACGAGAAGTAACTAATGTGTCACCATTTAATAAAGATTCATTCTGGTAATGGCAACTGGAAGGAGGTGGAAGAATGAAGTTCATTGTTACGTTCTTCAGCATGGCCACGGTTTATCTCGTCGGCTTTGGGGCAAGCATCAGCTACATCCGGAAAAAGGCCTGCACTCCTAGCTTGCTCATAGTACTAGGCACCATATTCTGGCCAGTAGGTTTTCTCTGCTACGGAATATGGAAAATCTGGCACGCCCTCGATGACTATCAGTACTTCTACTCCTGACCAAAACCGTGCCCAATGCCGAGGGGCTGTATAATCAGCCCCTTACTTTTTCTAATTGCTATCTCTTAATTATTTTGAAGCTCAAATATTTCTGAAGAACTTTCGGAATTTTTATTGAACCGTCTTTTTGCTGATTGTTCTCAATTAAAGGAATTAGAATTCTTGGAACTGCAATTGCGGTCTGATTTAAAGAGTGTGCAAATTTTAATTTTCCGTCTCTTTCTCTGTATTTGATATTCAGTCTTCTTGCCTGATAATCCAACAAATAAGAATCAGAATGGGTCTCTCTGTATTTTTCTTGCGAAGGCACCCAGGTTTCAATATCGTATCTTTTCACCTGGCCATCGCTTAATTCTCCGCCGCATACATTTACTACCCTATACGGCAATTCTAATTGCTGCAAAAGTTCCTCAGAATTCTTGAGCAATTCTTCGTGCAATTTGATAGATTCTGCTAAATCGTTTTTGCAAATTACAACTTGTTCTGTCTGCCAAAATTCATGAACTCTCATTATTCCTTTAATATCTCTTCCATAACTACCAACCTCTCTTCTAAATGCCTCTGAAATTCCTACCATTTTCAATGGCAAATCTTTTTCTAAAAGTTCTTCATTTGCGCATTGTGCCATCAATGGCACCTCGGTAGTTCCTCCCAAAAATAGTTCGTCATCAGTTTTATACGTCTCTTCCTTGCCCTTGGGAAACATTCCCGTTCCAAAAAGCGCAAATTCTTTTACCATTACAGTTGGCCTATGGGCTATGAATCCTTTTTTAATCAAAACATCTAAACTCCATCTCAAAAGAGATTGCTCAATTAAAACTGCTTCATTTTTTATTATATACTGCCTAAAACCGCCGATCTTTGCACCTCTGTCAAGATCTAAAAGATCCAAATTTTGCATTAGAGCAATATAGTCTTTCGGCTCGAAATCAAACTTGGGTAGTTTTCCCCATGTCCTTACCGGTACATTTTCTTCTTCGGATTTTCCTTCAGGAACATCGACAGCGGGTGGAATTGGAACTTGTGCCATCAGAGCATTGAATTCTGCCTCAATTTCTTTGAATTTTGCTTCCAGCCCCTTTATTTCCTCTTTTATTTTTCTTCCTTTTGCTATTTCCTGTAATGTGGGTTTTTTGTTCTTGCCAGATATGGCATTTAGTTCATGGCGTAGATTCTCGATTTTCTCTAGGCATTCCCTTCTCATGCTATCCAATTCTAAAAGTCTATCAATGTCTAATTTTACATGTTTTTTCCTACAACCTTCTTTTATAACTTCAGGATTTTCCCTTATAAATTTTATGTCTAACATATTGAATTAAGCGTGAAAGGAGGTTTTTATATTAATCTATTTTATCATTTCCAGATTAAAAAGAAAAACCTCGCCATCACAAATTAATTATTTATTTGATGATCTAAAACTAAATTCAGAATAGGTAAAAGACTTTTTTCTTCAATGAAAATATCGGATTGTTTCCTGACAATTTGACGTTTGGCCACACCGCCAAACCCAACAAAAAGATTCACTTCGTTCTTGGCTGCTAAGTCAGTTGCCCCGTCTCCAACAAAAATGGCTCTTTTCCCTTGTGCCAATTTTCGGATCATTTTTCTTTTCCCATCATTTTTTATCAAAAGATTTTTGTGATTGTAACCCAGATAATCGCCCTTTTCATTAAATTCCAAATCAATCGCAAATACATTTTCTTTTTTTATCCCCAAATATCTAGCAAAAATCTCAATTGCCATTTTATACCCGCCTGTAACAATATAAACTTTTACGCCTAATTTTTTTAAGGCACGAATAACTTTTTTGGCATTTTTGACTTCGTTTTTTATATAAAGCGAACCTAATCGTTCTAAGTCTTTTTTACTCGGCCTGACTAAATTAAGCCTTCTTTCTAAGATATCCTCAAAATCTATTTTGCCTTCCATTGCTTTTTTTGTTAAAACAGCAACCTCGCTTTTCTTTCTTTTAAATCGTGCCAACTCATCAATGCCCTCTATTTTGGTAAGAGTGCTATCGCAGTCAAAGATAACAACATTATATTTAATTTTTGACAGATTATTGTTTTTCATAATAAAAAACTCTCGTCCCCAACTCCGAAAACTTTTCGGAATCAAGGACGAGAGTTCTTCTCGCGGTGCCACCTTGTTTTACACTTGTATTGCTACAATTGTCTCTGAGTCCGCCACCTGAGGTGAGGAGCTGCACTCGCTATTTACGGGCGAACCCGGCACGACTTAATCCATCCTTCGACTCGCTTTGCTCGCTCAGGACAAGTCCATTCGACTCGCCGCAGGACAAGCGCTAGATGGTTTTCGCCGGCGACTCAAAAAGGGGAAAACCTTTTCTCAATGTCTTTTATATTTTGTTTTCAACTACTTTCAGTATATCTCACAAAAAAAATCCGTCAAGAAGCTCTGTGATTTTTTTTAATTTTTAAAACAAGGAGAGCGAATCCCAATATTCCCAGGGCAATAATCAGAAAATAATTATAAGTAAAAGAAATTTTTCTTAAAAGCGGATTGAAATGAAATGGCCAAAAAGGAAAAACATCATAGTGCATTAAAGAGTCAAAAAACAGATGGGTGAGGGTTCCCAAAAAAACACTCAAAAAGATTTTCCTAAAAGAGGATGTGTGGAGAATATTAAATCCTGCCAGAATCTTTTCAATCCCTTTTTTAAATCTATTTAATAAAAAAGCGGTTGCCAGGGATATAATCAATGCCCCAAGGATCGAATGCAAGGCACCATGGTGAGAATAAGAACTATATGGCTGTCCGAGATGTAAAAGAATGACAAAAAAAGGTTCAATGTCTAAAATTATATTGCCCAATAAAAATGCGAAAAAATCTAGATATTTGACAAAGATTATTCCGAAAAATAATCCTGGTCCTAAATGAAATGGAGTTAAGGGCATTTAAATCAAGAAAATAGTTTTGATAACCAGTCGCCTCGCTCCTTGTAATGCTTCGCATTAAAGGGAGCACACACAGGCAAAATTCTTGTTAAAAAGCGAGGTGTCTGCCGAGAGGAACATGCGCAGGCGAGCGGCCATGGTTTGAGCGAAGCGAAAGAGCGAGCCGAGCACTAAGCAGAATTTCTTGGTGGGAAATTCTGCGGTTACTCGAGGCAGATACCAAACGACTGACTTAGTTTTTTGGTTTCATCAAGGGAAACAAAATCACATCCCGAATTGAGTGCTGATTTGTTAAAATTGCAGTTAATCTGTCAATTCCAATTCCAAAACCTGCAGTAGGAGGCATGCCGTACTCCAAGGCTTCAATATAATCCTCATCCAATACCTCGTGTTCCTGCAAGCCCTTTTTCGCCAAACCCTCTTGTTCTAACCATCTTTCTTTCTGATCTTTCGGATCGTTCAATTCGGTATATGCCTTTACAAGTTCGTATCCTGACACTAAAAGCTGAATGCTTTGAATCCTCAAAGGATTTTCTTCTTTCCGTTTTGCCAGAGGCATTAATTCTGCAGGATGGTCAATTAAAAATGTTGGCTGAATTATTTTTGGCCTGCAATATTCTTTGTAAAGCGCATCCAGCATGGGACCATAGCCTACGATTCCTTTTAAGTCTAATTTTAATTCTTTCTTTGAAGAAATTGCTTTTTTAAGTTCTTCTTCTGTTTTTATCTTATCAATATCAACCCCAGTGTATTTTAAAAGCAAATCTCTATAGGTAATTCTTTTCCAGGGTGGGGCAAAATCCAATTTATTCTCCTCAAATTCAATTTTTAAACTTCCGCAAACTTCTTTAATGATATAAGAGAGCATTTTCTCTGCAAATTTCATTAAATCGTTATAATCTGCATATGCCCAATAAAACTCTACTTGTGTAAATTCCGGATTATGTTGCTTATCAATTCCCTCATTGCGGAAATCTTTTGAAACTTCATATACTTTGTCAAACCCTCCCACGACCAGTCTTTTTAAATAAAGCTCATCAGAAATTCTAAGATAAAAATCTTTGTCCAATGCTTTTAAATGCGTAATAAAAGGCCTGGCTGATGCACCTCCATAAATCGGCTGCAAGACCGAAGTCTCCACTTCTAGAAAGCCGTTATCATCTAAATATTCTCTCAAGAGTTTTAAGATTTTGCTCCTTGCCAAAAAAACCTCTTTGACTTCCGGATTCATTAAAAGGTCAAGATATCTTTTTCTATATCTCTCCTCAATATCTTTTAAGCCATGCCATTTCTCAGGCAGAGGCCTCAAAGATTTTGCCAAAATCTTATAATCTGAAACCTCAACTGTTCTTTCTCCAGTTCTTGTTTTGCAAAGAATTCCTGTGAATTCTGCAAAATCTCCGATATCAAAACTATCCAAAAAACCTTTATATTTTTTCTCGCCAAGAATATCTTCTTTTAAATATGCTTGAATTTTTCCGGTATAATCTTCAAAATGTAAAAAAGTAGATTTTCCATGCTCTCTTATTGCTCTGATCCTCCCTGTCAAAACAATTTTCTTTTTTGCTTTGACTAAATTATTAAAATCTGAAATTACCTCGCAAATTTTGTGAGTTTTCTTGGTTTTTGAAGGATAAGGATTTACTCCTGCCTTCTTTAAGGCATCCAATTTCTTTAATCTGATTTTTCTTAGTTCTTCAAGCGTGGGCATATCATTTTGAAATTATTTTTTCATTTTACCCTATTTTAAAGATTCAGTCAAAGATTCTAAAAATATAAAAGGGCGCAATATGAATGCGCCCTCATAAGAGCTCGGCCCAGGACTCAAGGTCCTGGGTCTTTGGCTTGGGGCCCACGTGGTCTCAGCTATCTCTCTCTAGCTGGCCGGGAACGAGACCTGGTCTCGCCCTCCATTGTGGCAGTAATCACTCCTGCCACAACGCGGGCGAGCGCCTCGTCCCACTGTGTCGGCAATCCAGCTACTCCCACTGCGAAGCAGCCGACTCCAGACCAAAACCCACCAGCGCCTGCAACTCCCTTGAGGTCGCCATCGGGCTCCATATTGCGAGTCGAGGCTCTGTCCTGAGCAGCCCTTTGCGCTTTCTCCGCGGCAAGCTTTACGAATCTTGCTGCTGTCTGCTCATTGCCCAAAGAAAGGCAGTTGATGAGTTTGCCGGCCTCGTTCACGATGACCACCTGAACGCCCATTTCCTTATCGGGCTCCAAGGGATCAATCAGGCCGTTGCCACAAAGACTCTGGAGATACACCTCGACGGCATCGAATCCCACATGGACCAAACCTGGCACAATGGAACTCGTACTTGTCTTCGTCACAGTCGTCACAGAATCCTCCTGTTCTGATTTCGATTGTCTACTGGCCCCCAAGCTATGCAGATATTATGCCACTTTTAGTATTAAAAGTCAATAAATATTAGTTTAGGTTTTGCTAAAAATTGGGCAGATTTCTTTAAAATCGCAATATTTGCATAAATTAGAGGTTTTTGGAGTAAATTCTTGAGTGTTTTTTATAATCATTGCTCTTTCTAAAATTTTGTCTTTAAAATCCTGATGGTCGTTATTAAAAACCGGAAAATCCACAATCTGGCCCTCTGTGAGATAATAAAAACTTACTTTGCTTACCGGAAGTTTAAAATTCAATTCTGCCAAAATTCTATAAAAATCCAGTTGAAATCTATCCTGATGATTCCTTGAAGTTTTAAAATCAATTATTCTAAGGGTTCCATCTGAGAGCTTGTCAATCCTGTCAAATTTTCCTGATATAGAAAACTCCTCGTGAATCGGCTGGACCATACTCTCATAATCCGAAAAAGAATGTTTTATGTCTTTTGTTGGAAGATAAAATAAGGGAGGCTCAATATCTTTTAAATTAAAGAAGTTTTTAAGCGCTTTTAGAGTGTCAAAATAAATTTTTCTTTCATGAGATAGGCTATTAAAACCGCCCAATTCTCCCAGGGGAGGAGTTCTTTTGAGGTCGGTTTCTGAAAACCAGGCTTCATATAAAAGATCTTTAAGATTTTTAAAAGTTCTTTCTGGAGGCGATAAGTGATAAAACAGGGTAATCGCCCCGTGAACTGCAGAACCCTTTGTATTATAATCCTTTGGCTTTTTATAGCCTTTCCATTCCGGGTCTAAATAATAAAAATAGTAATCCATCGGACACTTTTCAAATTTATCCAATCTGCTAAAAGAATACACTTTTGAAAAATCCTTATTTTTTTCCATAATCTAATTTTTAATCTTGCCCCTTAGCCAGCGGTATTTTTTGAATTGGTCCTTATAAAATTTAGATTCTAGTCCTTCTTTTTGTAAAACCTTTTCTATTTTTTCTTTTTGCAAAGGGTCAAATTCTAAAAAGAAAACCCCATTGGGCTTTAAGTGATTTTTTACTTCCTTTAAAAATCTTTTAATGTGATTTGTTCCATCTTTTCCGGAAAAAAGCGCTCTTTTTGGTTCGGTTTCTAGCGCCTCTTTTTGAACTTCCAGAATCCTATCTTTGGCAATATATGGAGGATTTGCAAAAATTACATCATATTTCCTACGATAAATCTTTGGGGTTTCAAAAAATGCCGAATTATAAACCCTGCAATTTCTTCTTGGAATTTTATTTTGCTCCAGATTAATTCTAATCTGAAGGATGGCATTTCTATCAATATCAACAAAATCTACAAAGCTATTTTTAAGATTTTTTAAAGCTGTAATGCCAATGCAACCAGTTCCTGCAAAAATATCTAATATTTCTATCCTTTTCAATTTGCAATTTTCGATCTCTAATTTTAAATCTTGTAAAGCTTTTTTTACCCAGAATTCGGTTTCTATTCTTGGTTTAAAAACTTTTTTTGAAATATTGATTTTGCAGTTTAAAAAAAATAAAAAACCTTGTTTTTCTCTCATAAATTATTTTTTACTTTTCTAAAAATCCTGAAATTATCAAATCAATCGCCTCTTTTTCAGAAAGACCCCTCATTCTGAGATAAGTCAGTTGCTCTTCAGAAATTCTTCCAATAGACGCTTCATGGGTAATCTGGGCCTTATTATTTTCACATACCAATTCGGGTGAAAGTGAGATTTTGGAAAACTTATCTACTAATAATCCCTGACAATCCAGATGCCCTCTGGAGGGAGCCCTGGCTATAATTTTGCTGATGGCAGAAATCTGGCTTTTCTTTTTTCCTACCAACCTTAATCTCACAATACTGTTTGAATTTTTGCCTTCCAAAAATACAGAATCTTTTATCTCTATTTTTGAATTTTGACCATTAACAACAAAACTTAAAATGCAATTGGAATTTTCTCCGGCAAAAATAGTAGTTTTTAAATTTAGATTTTCTGGAGGGAAAAGATTTTTGTAGTTATAAATCAATTTTGTGTTTTTTCCTAAAATAAAATCGTAATCCGGGCTTACAAAATCCTTTTGGCCCCATTTGTGCACATGATTGTATTCTAAGGAAACCCCGTCTTTTAAAATAAGTTTTCCCTTTGCCAAATGTGTTCCACATAAATTATTTTCTAAGGCATTACATATCACATTCGCCTGCGCTTTTATCCCCTTTTCAATTACTGCCAAATTCCTTAGATTTTGTGATACTTTTTTGGAAGCAATTGTTACGCAGGTTGCCAGAGGAACGCTCGGCTGTTTTCTTACCCAGATAAAATAACCTTCCTTTGGCTTTTCTTCAAAGTATTTTCTGGTCCAAACAAACTTTTCCCAGGCCGCAGGACTGGGCAAAACAATTACTTCTTTTGACCCCATTACATTTCTTACCCTATGGTCAATCTGCAAATAATTTGCATTCCTAGCAAGTGGAGCACTGTTTGCATTTTTCATAACCATATTTATTGATAGTTTTTAAGACTTTTCTAAAATCTTTTGCCTTGCAAATAATTTTTCCATCTACCATAACGGATGTCCAATCCGGCTTTAAAAATTCTAAGATTTGACCCCAGTGAGTAATTAACAGAATAGATACTCCCTTTTCTACTAATTCTTTTTTTATGATTTTTGCTACCTTTTCCAGCTTTTTGATATCCAGGCCCGAATCAATTTCATCAAAAATCACAAGCTTTGGATTCAAAGACAAAACCTGAAGCAATTCGGAAATCTTTTTTTCTCCGCCCGAAAACCCCACATTTAATTCTCTTTCTAGAAAATTACTAAAATCCATTTTTTCTATTTTAGTTTGTTTTTGAGAAATTTTCTCCAGTAAGCTAGAAAACCTCAGGCCCTTTATTTCAGGAGGCGTTTGCCATACTGAAACAATGCCCAACTTTACTCTTTTTTCAGGAGAAAGTTTTGTAATATTCTTTTTAAAGAAAAAAACTTCCCCTTTTGTAATTTTATATTTTGGGTTTCCTGAAATTGTCTGAGCCAAAACTGATTTGCCGCTTCCATTGGGTCCCAAAAGCGCCTGAATTTCGCCCCCTTTAATCTCCAAATCCACTCCTTTTAAAATTTCTTTTTCTTCAATTTTTGCTTTTAAATTTTTTACTTTTAACATTTTAAGATAATTTTCCTCCCAAAAAAGCCTTTTTTGGATTATCAGGAACAATTAAAATCCAATTTCCATTTTCATCCGGCACGCCCAATGTTAATACCTCTGAAACAAAATTGGCTATTTGCCTTGGAGGAAAATTTACCACTCCTAAAATAAGTTTTCCCAATAAGTCCTCTTTTTTGTACAAACCAGTAATGCCTGCTGCTGAGCATTTTACTCCAAGTTCTTTTCCAAAATCTATTTTTAATTTGTAAACTGGCTTTTTTGCTTCTGGGAAATCCTCAACTCCAATGATTTTCCCTATTCTAATATCCAATTTTTGAAAATCTTCAATTGTTGCCATATTTTTAAAATTCTCTTGCGGTTTTTATTAGTGCTTTTAATTGGTAATAATAATCTTTTAATTCTTTTTTGCAAATATCCAAATAAAATTATATTTCAAGTAATCTCTTTATTTTTGGAAGCATTTCTATGGTGGCCTTCTCGCCAGTTGAAATCATATTTTTTGCATCTTCATCAAAAAATTTTTTAAAAGCTTTTATCCCTTTTTCCTTAAACTTATAAAAAGGTTCAATTGAAATTTCAGCTGATTCTACTCCGTATTTTGACAATCTGTATTGCATTATGTCAATGCATCTTGCGCCAACCGAATAGAAGGTTCTTTCTTTAAATTCTTTGAGGTAATCCTGACTGTTTAGATTCACGGCTATTACGATATCTGCTCCCATTTTTCTTACGATATCAACCGGCACAGGATCTGAAAGTCCCCCGTCCAAAAGAAGCTTTCCTTTAAGGTTTATGGGCTTGACCATCAAGGGGAGGCCTGCGCTTGCTCGAATTGCCTGAGTAAGATTTCCTTCTGAGAGTAAAATGGTTTCCCCGGTTTTTATATCTGTGGCTACAGCTACAAATGGAATTTTTAAGTCCTTGAAAGTAAGTCTGCCCAGAATTTTTTCAAGAAATTCATGGATTTTTGCTCCTTTTATTATTCCCCCTTTAAAAGAAGTATCCAGCAATGAAAGCGTATCTCTCCATTTCATTGAAAGAACTAGTTCTTCTATTTTCTTTATGTCTTTTAAAGCAGCATATCCTCCTCCGATTATGGCGCCTGCGCTGCTACCGGCAATAAAATCAATCGGAATTTTATTCTCCTCCAAAACTTTTATTACGCCTATATGAGAAGCTCCTCTGATTCCCCCGCTCCCCAAGGCCAATCCAATCTTTGGAGTTTTTTTGTATAAATCATACAACCCCATAGTCTAATTTGTTATTTTTTATATTTATTTTCTAAATAGATTACTTTATTTTCCCTTAAGGCTTCTATTACAGATTTCCATCTTTTCGCTCCCCATTTACTTATCATTTTTGGCACCATTTTAGGCAAAACGAATTTATGTTCAGTTGTTTCCCCATCTATGAATTTTATATCTGAAAATTTTTCACCCTTCACTAGTTTACACAAAAACAACATCTGAATACTCTCATTTATACCCCCCTCATTTATACCCCCCTCATCTCTTCTCTTTAGATATTGAATCGTTAAGGGTCTTACTACCTCAATGTCAAGCCCTATTTCTTCTTTTGTTTCTCTTTTTGCGCAGTCTTTGGGCGACTCAAACTCCTCAACTATTCCCCCCGGGAAAGACCAGTGATTTTTGTATCCTGCTTTTGTAATCAAAACTTTGTTTTTATTTAAAATTAAAGCTCCTGCTGCAATTCTTTTTTTAGGAAAATTAAATTTCATAGACTATAATTTTGCTAACACTTTTTCGTAATCTTCAACAAAATATTTTTTGCCTTTTTTAATAACCCTGTGCCCTTCTTTTTCCAAAAGCCTTGCTTGCTCCTCTATTCCCCCAGGATATTTTTCATTTAAAAGTCCTCCTGTTTTTAGAGTTCGCCAATAAGGCGTAAATTGTTTTTTGCCCTCATTTTTTTCCTGTTCTGCCGCATTGGCTGCAATCCAGGCAAAAATACCTGTGGTTATGGGGCAGCCGATTGTTGCTTTGTGCTTTTTGGCAAGGAATATTCTAATCTCATTAATTGTAGTAACCTTGCCTTTTGGCACTTTTTTCATTATGCTATCTACTTCAAGGGGTGCCGGGATTACTACACTACCTGTTCCCCATCTTTTGCTCATCTTATCAGTAATCTTTTCTACTTTTGGAAGGTCTTTATTGTCTTTTAATTTTTGAACCCAGTCTTTATTTAGCATATTTTAAAAAATCAATTTTTTCTTAATACATTATTCTAACAAAATTTTAGTTATTGTTCCAATTCTAATCTTGAATAAAAAACAAATGCCCATTTCTTCTGAGCATTTGTCTTAATGTTGCTCTATTTTAAGATTTCTATTGCGGCTTAAAGCCAATTCCTTCCGGGGGCGATGCTGGAGCCTCGGCAGGAGAGATAAGGCCGAAATGCTCTTCGTACTTTTTTAAATTATCTTCCATTGCCTGAATCATTCGTTTAAAATGACCGGGACTAAGAATTACTCTGCTGGAAAGCACGCCAGTTTGTCCCATGATATTGAAAAAGTCTAAAACAAATTCTTCTTGAGTATGAGTCACCTGCATTACATTAGAATAAATTCCTTTTAAGTCGTTCTCTGAAGAACGAATTTGGATTTGCTGTGGTTTTTGATTTTCCATAGTGGTTTTTTAATCTAATAATCTTGTGCGACCTTTTTTCTGTTTAAGATTTCTTTAATTTTGACTAAAAATATATCGGCACTAATAGAGGCCTTAACTAAATAGTTTTCTATTCCCAGAGCTTCGCATTTTTCTCTTTCATCTTCCTGAACAAGGTTCGTTACAATCATCACCGGAGTTTTGGCCAATTTAGGATTGGGATTTTCCCTTATTTGCCTTAGGACTTCCTGACCATTCATGGTCGGCAAAAACAAATCTAAAATTACCAAATCTGGCTCTTCTTTTTCAAGCATTGCCAGACCTTCTTCTCCGTCAATGGCAACAAATACAGAAAAGCCTTCTTCTCCTAACATCCTGCTACAAAGCTGAGCAAAAAAGGAATCATCTTCCACCATCAAAATTTTAATTTTTCCTTCCATGACCTTACCACTTTATTAAAAATTCATGGTACTCGTCTCCCGAAAATGGGCACTTTGTCTCCTGACAAACCACATTGCCTTTCACCACCATTTTTACGACGCTGGCAAAATAACCCTTTAGGTGAATGCAATGAAGCGGATGAAGTTTAAAATTTTCAAGTTTTAGAATTACTTGTTTTTTGTCAGCGTCTACTTGAGTTGCCTTCAGGTTCCCTACCGTGTAATATTTTCCCCAGATATTTGGAGCTTGATTGGCCACAAGTTTTATTGAAATAAAATACTTCATAAAAATTCTCAAAATGAGGGAAATTTTTGACCCAAATGCCCCTATTTCTTCAAATTTTTTATCATCAAATCCAAAGGCCTTCTTAATGGCGAGCAAGGTAATTATTTCCATTCCCATTGGGTAAAACTTCATTGATTCTAATTCTTTGTACCTTATCGGACAACCAATTTCCGTCATTGTATCTTCTAATCTCTTTAAGCCCTCAGGACCCAATTCTTTTAAGATAAACTCCGCATGGCTCTTTAGGGCAATTCCTCTTGCCTCCCCTTCTGCCCCCATTAACTTATCTGCAATTTGTTTTGAAATTTCTTGCATAATTTATTATTTTAATCTTGTTTGGAAATTCGTAAAAATTCTAAATATACATCCTTTAGTAATTTTGCATCATCAAGGGAATTATGCTGATGGTATCTTTCCAGATCAATTCCCAATCTTCTAAAAAACTTATTTTCGTTATCGCGATAACTCTCGGGGTTAATTCCTAGGGCAAACAGAATTGAAGCAAAATCAACCGGTATCCAATAACAGGGATTATTTTCTACTCCAAAAAGCTTGTACAAATAGATAGTATCAAATTGATTAACATATGCTATCATAAAAGGTTTTTTGTCGCCAATAAAAGTTTTAATTTTTTTTATTGCTTCTTCTCTGCTTATCTTAGGACCATTGAGAGTTGGAACAATGTTTAGCTTTACCCATTCGTCGGTCTCGCCCTGATATTCTAATTCCAAATATAATTCTTCACCACTTAGTTTAACCAGACCAATTGACATTATCTCTCCCTTATACGGGTTTAAACTTGAAAACTCAGTATCTATAAAAATAATATTGTCAGAAAATGGTTTAAACATTTTTAAAAAATGATCCTTATTTCTCATATTTTAAGACTGCCTTTCTATAGTTACAATACTCGCACTCAAGGGCGGGCTCTGGGATTTCATCACCCAATAAGCACTTGTGAGCTTCAATAATTTTTCCTTCAACCCAGGAATCATCCCCAAGATAAGAAATGATCTCTACATTAAATTCCAATTTTTTATCAAAGGCTTTTTCGTCTTTTCTTGCGTTCGCATATACGAAAAATCCTTCATTGGAAACTTGATACCCTTCTTTTTTCAAATCTTCTTGTCGCCGGAGCAACCATTGATAAATTTCCATTTGGCGTTTAAATGCTACCTTATATTTGTCATCAAGGTTTATTTTTCCATTGATACTTGTTGCCTTATAATCTACCACCTTCAGAGTTTTTCCAGGGGCAAGCCAGATATCATCCACGGCTCCAAAAATCATAAAGTTAGTGGATTTATGATATGCTCTGAGCCCCTTAAAATTATTCCTCCATTCTCCCATCTTTATATGTTTAAATGGAACTGCATTAATATTGTAGGTTTTCATTAAAGGATGTATCTTTCCATCTGCCCTGTGGGTATCAAATTCTTTTTTCAAGAGAATGTCTACGGCATTATTCAAAGTAAAAGCTGGAAATGAAGGTCTGCCAATTCCGAAGATTTTATCCAAATAAAAACATCTCGGGCATTGGAAAAAGAGTTCAATTCCGGAACGGCTGATTTCAAAAGGTGTTTTTGACTGCGGATTAAAAATTCTTTTTTGGTACATATTCCTTAATCTCTCAATTTTTTAATCTCTTTTATATTTTAAATTAATCTTTTCCTCTATCAACCCCAATCTCTATTGCTCTTTTAATTTGAGGAACCCTAGAAGGTTCAATGTTTTTTAATGAATTATTTTCAAAACCCTGAATGATTTTTATACCTTCTATATCAAGGGCAACCCTATCATTAGAAGCCAAAATTAAATTAGGCTCAGCCAAATCGCCATTGACAGGACCTTTATTAATAAAACACTTTCTTGCATCCATAATTACTAAATCCGGATTAATTACCTTATTTAACTCTGCAATTTTTTCTTGAATATTCCTTATGTGCAAGGGAACTCTCTGGAAGGGTTTTATAAATCCCACTGAAAGTTTTAAACTTCCTGAAAATTGCGCTTGAAAATGAGTTTTTAAGCAAGGTAGCAAGATTAATTTATCAGCCCTATCTAGAATTTTCGGCACAAAAACGTTTTTTAAATATTTTCCCTGAGGAATTTCTTTTTTAATCCACTCCCCCTCTTCAAATATGTAAATTCTGGGAGGAATTTCCATAGAAAATAAATCAAAAACTCCGAGTTTTTCCATTATTTTGCGGGTATTGGTGGTCATTGTAGAAGAATCTCCAATCATTACCAATTTTGCACCAAACTCATATACTATTTCCACTATTGTTCTTAAAAATTCCAAATCGGTAGAAGCGGGAAAAGGGTCGGCAGTGTTGAAATTCGGTTTTAGAAAAACCACATCGCCAGTTTTTACAAATTGTTTAAAGCCACCAATCTCATTTACCGATTTTAATATCGTTTCTTTTAAATTATTTTCAACTTTAATTTTCCCAACTTTTTGCATCTTTTTAATTAGAAT
>Ga0315277_10003794_pt1 | contig 20388 bp, 9 predicted proteins | sample YL17G05_15_MG_FD_203695 | JGI IMG/M metagenome (GOLD analysis project Ga0315277, IMG submission 203695) | Sediment microbial communities from Yellowstone Lake, YNP, Wyoming, USA - YL17G05_15 | ecosystem: Environmental > Aquatic > Freshwater > Lake > Sediment | place: USA: Wyoming | collected... | reverse complement strand
GGCCGTCCCGTACCTCCGAGTTCCACGACGGTTGGTCCCCCCGCAGCGCACGCGATGAGTCCCAAAGAGACCATCGAGTCCGGATGGAAGGACTCTCCTGCCGCGTTGGGAAAGTGGCAGCCGATTTGCTCAAGCGCGGGCATCCTCGGGCGGAGGCTTCAGCCCGAGGGGCTCTTGGCTGTGGTTCGTCCGTCGGAGGTCGAGCCGGGCCCTTAGCGCATGCCGGCGCTCCACATGGCGGTCTTGCTCAACACCTCGAAGCGCTTGTCCACGCTCTCGCGTCGAATGCGGTAGGACACAGTGTGGGCTGGAGCCGCGTCGTCCTCCCACACCTGCTCGGCCGAGTCGCTGGCCTGCAGACGCGCCGCCAGCTTGAAGGGTCCACCGTCCCTCGAGCGCAGCACAGCCCACCATGTCTCCGGTGCTGGCTCAGACAAGACCCAGTGGAGCTCACGCTCTTGACCGCTGCTTGTCACCCATACCGAATCGACTGCGGCCCGGCAAAACGTATGAGTGAAGAACATAAGCGGGTCCCCGCGTCGCTGCCATACGGCCCAGACGTCACCGTCGCAGTCACGAGTGATCCTCGGCGACAAGTAGATGCCTTCGGAGCCCGGGATTTCTTCGCCCTGAAGCCAGTGCCCGTCCACAGGAACTGCTACGCAGCCGACGTCCCGGTGGACGTTGAACCCGACATCGTTCCAGGCAACCGCCGGCAGTTCGCTCCCGTCATGACTGACGTCAACCCAGGCGCAGCGATAGATCTCGCCGTCGTGATGAAGAGTTCGAAAGCTGTCCCCGTAGGCCCAGGATCCGCTTCGAAACGAGCTCACGTGCGCGGAGGTAATCCCGCTCCAGGCAAGCCAAAGTCCGCCGGAGGGTCTCATCCGAAACCGGGGATGGGCACCCAACCCCACGCGTGGATCGAGTCTGCCTTGCGCCACCCACACCGGGCCGTCGGCCACGGCCCATGCCAGCCCCTGACTTCCGGAGTACGCGATGATTGACGAATCGCCGCCCAACGGGGCCACTGCGCACATGGGGTCGTCTCCGCCGAGCAATGGCAGCTCGCGCCAACGAGCCCGATGGCCCGAGAAGTACAGCTTGACCGCGGACGCCCCGTTGCTGCGGTCTTGGGGTTCGCTCCGAACGACCCACCGACAATCTCCTTGTATCGCGCAGCCGTATTCCGAATCGTGCGTAGAGGTGGCAGCAACAGTATCCCAGCGGCCGATCTGCCTCCCTCGGAAGTCAGCCCACAGGAGCTGCGGCTTCCGCGTGCTCGTCCAAGGGTCGAAGTCCAGCCAGACAAAGGCCTTCGTGTTGCCGGGGCCTACCGAAAGCTCCGGGAAGAAGCTGGCGTGCATCCCCGTGAACGTCGCATTCCCCCACGTCGTATCGGACCACACAATTCTGGCCCATTGTCTGGATTCAGTGCCGGCGCGCACGACGTTAGCAAAGAGGAAAGGACGCTCCATCGAATCTACGTCGATTCCCGGCGCCTGCATTGCCGCGATTCCTGCGACCCTAACTGGGGTAGCCACTGTCCACATCCTTCCAGGTGGCAGCGCGTTGCAAGGCATACCAATCAACGACCTCAACACGATTCCCCCCACGATCACAGGGAGTCCAACGCGGTCCTGTAGCCTGATCACCATCATGTCCATTCCTCTCGCTGACCACATCTTCAATAGAGTCCGATGCAGGCCAATGTCCGCCCTCTCCCTGCCGCACTGCCCAGACCGCAAGCCCCCGACGATCCGACCGCCACCCCCAGGTACCCACAACGCACCGGATCCCGGCACGCCACCACCGCACAGAATACAAGGAGTGTACCGCCTATGTCCCCGTTCAGCAAAGTCACACTCATCCCGCTCGGTATCTTGACCCTGACCCTGGCATCAGCGGGTCCCACTTGGAGCACAAGCGTCGGGGTCTTCATGGGCCCGGACTCGGTCCAGACTGACAATTCCACCGCCGTGTCTACCCTGCCGTTCTACTTCTACCAGCCGATCGAGCACGCCCGGGCCAACCGTGACGTCGACTTCTTGTGGAGCTATACATACGAGTACCACGGAATGCCATTGAGCGAGTATTCGGCTGACCTCGAGAAGCTGGCAGAGCATTTCTGCGTGGACACCTCGAATATCTATGGCCTGCCATGGTCACAGATCCAGACTGTCTACAACTTCTTCAACAAGACAGATTCACTCTAGAAGCAGTCTCACAAACATCTGCGTAGCAGGATGAGGATGCAGCCGAGTTGGACGAAGCCCAGGTAGTTGAGCACGTCGCGCTCGTGGCGCACCAGGATGCGCCGGAAGTTCTGCAGCCAGGCGAACAGCCGCTCGATCTTCCAGCGTCGCCGGTAGCGCCGCAGGGGCCGACCGTCCTGGGTCTTCCTGCGGCTGTCCCGCTGCGGTGCGATCAGTTCGATGCCTTCGCCGGCAAGCTCTTCGTCGAGCGCGTCGCTGTCGTACCCCTTGTCGCCGATGAGCCGCTCCGGTACGTCGGGGAGGAAGCCAGCATCGAGCGTGGACTTGACGAGGGTGACTTCATGCGGCGAAGCACTGGCCACGTCGACGGCGAGAGGAAGGCCAGCGCGGTCTGCCACTGCCATGATCTTCGAACCTTTGCCCCGTTTAGTGGGGCCCACACATAGCCCCCTTTTTTCGCCACCACGAAGGTGCCGTCGATGAAGCACTCGGAGAGGTCGAGTTTGCCCCGGTCGCGTAGGTCCTCGGCCAGCGCCTGCAGGATCCTCGCGAACACACCGGCCTGCACCCACTGTTGGTGCCGCCGGTGGCAGGTGGCCGGCGAGGGGTATCGGTCCGGGACGTCGCGCCAGTGCGCTCCGGTGCGCAGCACCCAGAGGATGCCATTCAGCACCTGGCGGTCGTCGCACCAGGGTCGCCCGCGCCCGTCGGCGCGGAGCTTCGGCTTGGGGATCAGCGGCTCGAGGATCGTCCACTGTTCGTCCGTGAGGTCCATCGCTCCCTCCTCGGCGCCTTCCATGACGCCGTTCGGGAGCAGCTTACCGCAACTTGGCGATTTGTGAGACTGCTTCTACAACACTGATCCCGGATCTCCCGGCTTTCAATTGCAATTGCCGGACTACCCGGTAGCGCAGAAGTCCAACGTGGACGTCTACCTCTACTTCCCGACCTCGTCAAGCGTCCCGGGCAGCTGGTTCTACTGTGAAGGATCTCCACCCCTGAACGGAGACTTCAGGAACGCACAGGGAGCGTATGTCAATTGGGGCATGTATAAATCCTCGTTCACTTGGAGCGCCGAGGATAGCACAAAGCCGGGGTGGGACGGCACGACGTTTCACGACAACTCGGTCAGCCTCCCGGGACCCACTCTGTGCCAGCTAGGCGATACTTCGAGTACGGGATGGACGCGGACGGACGGTGTGACCTGTAGCGGCCTACGCCACGAGTTCGAACATGCGGTGTCACAGGGTGGAGAAAGCGCAATAGAGGAAGGGTTCGCACTGGCGGCGGAAGCCCTCGGGCCGGGCGGGGGTGAGGGTGTTCCGAAAGACGATGTCCCTTACACGATCAGCCTGATGCATCGACCGCGTTTTCAAGGTGGGGATGCGAACTACGCCGGCTGGGACGAGTTTATGCACTACGTCGTCTACAACTTCCCGGGCACGGCGGGCAGCTACGGAACCTCACTGCTGTGGCATTGGGCGCACGGGGGCGACCGTAAGTTGTCCACCCTCAAGGCCCAGCTCACCGATGCGAACTGCCCAGATTGTGTGCAGAAGCCGTACTTCACTGGACTTAATACCACAGGTCGGCTCGCGCTCCTTCTCCACAACTGGAGGATCGCAAACTTTGTTGACAATGACACGGTCAGTGCGGTGACCGGTTCGTTTGGCTTCCCATCAACCTATGGATACGCGCCCTGGAAGAACCTGGGATGCTGGCAGAATGTCGATGGGGCAACATGGGACGACGCGGTGGCGATCCCTCCGGATACGGTGCTGGGGAGCTCGCTTCGCGGCGGCTGGGAGACCATGTCAGGCACCAGATACACGAAGACGCCGAACGGGCCCGTGACCGCTCCGATGCACCTCGTTCCGTTTGGGTCCGAGTACTGGACGGTCCGTGCGGCACCGGAACTAGCGAGCTCCAAGCAGATTTTGGTGGTAAGAGCGGCCCCCGACGGTATGTACCTGTGGCGCTTGTTGGGTCCGAGCGCGTGCGAGGGCACGGGCGGCCGGTTCATGCTCTCAGTCGTCGGCTACGAGGGACCTGACAGCGTCGTCAACGCGGGCGGGCAGCTGTGGAGGCACCCGGAGTGTGCGAAGTACGTGTCACCGGCGAGTTCGGTGGACGTGGACAGCCTCGCGGCGGGCGTGGAGGTGACTCTCCCCGGCTTCGGGACGACGTATCGCGCGGCGCTCGTCGTCTTGAGTCTCGAGGACGGCCCAGCGGGACAGCTGCTGGACCGTGGTATCGCCGACACCACCTGGGTCCCATACAAGCTGACGTTGGGGCTGGCCGACTCAGCATACGTGACACCCGGGGCTCCGGCCACGATTGCGGGGACCTACGGCCACTGGGATGCGGCTCCTACCTGGGCGCCTTCGGGAGACACGCTAGCCTTCGAAAGCACTATCCCGTCGAATTCAAGCCACAGTCAGATCTACTGGCGGTCCTTGAGTGGCGGGAGCACTACCCCATTGATTTACCCACAACAGGCGCACAACCAGTACACTCCCGACTGGTCACCACGTGGTGATTACGTCGTCTACGATCAGGACAGTACTACAGTCCAGAATCAGATCTGGCTCTACAAGCTCTCGAGCGGACTTCCGCCCTGGAAACTCACCACACTCACCGGATACTCCGAATGCCCCGTGTTTCAGCCGAACGGGCAGGGCATAGCGTATCTCCACTGTGATCGGGATAGCACTCGGGCGACCTGGCAGATTCGCTGGATTGGAGCCGATGGAAACGGGGATTCGTTGGTCACGTATATTGGCACCGCGAGTATGCCCCGCAGCATCCGATGGGCCCCCGATGGCCGCGCCATATGGTACTCGGCGTACGGGCATCTGTGCAGCTATTCGTTCGACAGTCATACAGTCACGGATCACGGAAACATGGGTGCTGCCATTGATGGCTTTGACCTGCCACTAGGGATGGGGGGAATAATGGTACGCGAGGCCGGAACCACCCAGGCCTGCGGCGTAAATACATACGGATACCAACGATTGGCAATGCTGGACCCGATACGCGGTGGATGGCGCGATCTATTCTATCACAACGGCGAGTCGTTCGAGTCGCCACGGCTATCGTGGGACAATAGGCAAGTCGCGTTCTCGGGGGACTTGAATAACGTCGGGGACATGGACGTGTTTGTCGGAGACGTGATCGAGGATCATGCGCCACGGTTCTACGAGCCTCCGCGGGATACCGTCGTGATGCAGTTACACGCACTGGCGTTCAATACGGCCGCCTCGGATGCGGATGGGGACGCCGTGACCTATGGTGCGACCTACGTGCCAGATAGTGCATCGTATGTCAACGGAGAGTTCACGTGGAGTTCGGTAGGTGATTCGATCAGGGACTATTTCGTGGTGTTTCGGGCGATGGATGAGTGGGGTGGGGTGGACAACCGCGTGGTGCGGCTCAGCGTGCGGCGTGACAGTGTTCCGCCGGACGCCGTAAATGACCTGACGATGGGTGCCGGGCGCTACAATGCCGCGATCAGCTGGACAGCCCCTGGGGAGGATGGCGGGGTCGGGACGGCGGCAGAGTACGACTTGCGCATATCGATGGATCCGATCACGGGGTCGAGTTTTTACTCGGCGACGCGGGTGGCGACATCGGACCCGAACGAGGCGGGGACGATGGAGTGCGCCGAGGCGAGTAGCCTGAACGGGTGTCATTGGTACTACGCGGCGCTGAAGACGCGTGATCATGCTGGCAGCTGGTCCGCGATCAGCAACGTGGCGTCGGCGAAGACGAGGTGTTCGGGCAGCTACGTGGCGACGTGCGATGAGGGGATGTTCGCGCAGGGGGGCCGGGGGTCGGCCGCGGGTTGGTTGCCGGAGAACTCGTTGTTTGATTCGGAGTCGTCGGCGGACTGGCTTCGTCTTGGAGCGACGGTTCCCGGCAGTGCGTCTGTGCGGTTGAGGCTGCTCGAGCAGGGGACTGACGGCAGGCTGGGGGCAGTAAGCTTGGTGGCCGTGCCGCGGGGTGCGGCGACACGGGCGTACGAAGTGGACGACAGGTTCGTGACGGCGGGGACCGGTAGTGATGTCGTCGTGACGACTGCGGCGGGTGATACGGTACACTTCGGAGCTGTGGCGGACAGCGTCGGGATCTTTGACGGTGAGCCCGGGGACGTCCTGGTGGTGGACCTCGGGGCCGATGCTACCCACCCGCGAGCATTGGTCGTGGAGGCCGCCGGCCGGAAAGAGGGAGCCCAGGATAGCACCGGCATTTTGGTTCAGGTGCCAGTGGGAGGCGACACCTGGAATACCGTGGCACGCATTCACCCGCGGCGGGTATTCGCGGGAACCTTGGTCGACAGCCTCACGGCAGCGACCGTGAGGCTCGTGTTCCTGACGAGCCATGCGGTCAGGTGGGTGGGCGGTGTCACCAGTGTGGCCGATGCGCAGCCAGTGACCCTGAACCTGCTCTCCGCCGTGCACGCTCGGTTGGGTGACGTGACCCAGGCGCTGTCAGCCGGGAGCGCGCGAGGGACCGCACTTCTGGCGGGAGACAAGCTGACGATGACGTTCAGCCTGCCGCCGACGAGCGGGACGTACGACCTGTTCTTGAGGGCAAGCAGCTCCGGGTGCCTTGCTGACCTCTCCAGGGCGGGAAGAGTAGGGGGAGCCACGCCCCTCCCGAGGGCATTCGCGCTCTGCCAGAACCGACCGAATCCGTTCAGCCTAGGGACGGACATTCAGTTCGACCTACCCGTCGCAGCTCATGTCAAGCTCGATGTGTTTGACGTGCAGGGCCGGCGGGTGCGGACGGTGGTGAACGGAGACTTCGCTGCCGGCAGCCACTCCGTTCGGTGGAACCGATTGGACGCTTCCGAGGGAGCCGTGATGCCGGGCGTCTATCTGTACCGGATCGAAGCCGGCAACTTCAAGGTCCAGAAGAAGATGGTCTTGCTTCCATGAGCGGGGCGGGCCCGATGGTCACTCGGACATGGGGCGTCGCCTGAACGCACTCAAGGGAGGGCGAAAGCCCTCCCTTGAGCCCTCCGATTTGGCCCACGCCACTTTGTCCCTATGGACGTGTCCGCTTCGCTCCAGTCGCTGGTAGCGAGAACGAAGAGGTGTCGTGGAGCCATCGACGAAAACGCGCGAAAAGGTAGTATACTGATTAGGAGCGGCTGGATCACGAGTGCGCTGCTCTCGAGCCAACCACAGAGGCCGTTGCGATGAAATGCTTCCGATGTCCCACGCCCCTGCCAAGACCCACCCGCGGCCATCCCCTGGTGATCACTGCAGTCGTACCCTGGCTTCTGGCACTTGCTGTAGCGGGCACGGCGACTGCGGCTCAAGCACCGCTGTTCATGGGCGACTTTCTCTCCTTCGGCGTGGGCAATGGACCTGTTGCGATCGCCAACGCAGACTTGAATGCGGACGGGCACACGGACTTGGTAAGCGCGAACACCAGGTCGAATACTATCTCCGTCGTCCTGGGCAACGGCAAGGGACTCTTTGGCCCCCCCACCGACTACCCCACCGGCTCCCGTCCATCCTCCCTGGCCATTGCCGACCTCAACGGCGACGGGATCCCGGACATCGTCGTGACCGATGCCGGCTCCAATGCTGTCTCGGTGTTCCTCGGGAAGGGCGACGGCACCTTCGGATCCAGGACTGACTACGCCGTCGGGATTGCCCCAAGCAGCGTCGCTGTTGGAGACCTGAGCGGTGACGGGATTCCCGATTTGGTGGTGGCAGACCAGGGCACGGCGCAGTCCCCGTCGAACGTGATATCAGTCCTCTTGGGCAACGGCAATGGGACGTTTCAAGCAAACATCGACGTCGCAGTCGGGTACGGCCCGTCGGCCGTCGTGCTCGGCGATTTCGACCGGGATGGCTTTCTCGACGTCGCAGTCGCGAACAAGGGATATGCCTCGTCGCCAGGGGCGACGGTCTCGGTGCTGCTCGCCTGGATCTACAGAGGATTCAGCCGACGCACGGACTACGCGGCGCCTACCAGTCCCCAGTGTCTTGCCTATGCCGACATTGATAACGATGGAGTGGGCGACTTGCTGGTTGGAGGAGGGGATCCCCAAAGCACCACCGCACCGTGCGTCACGCTACTCCTTGGCAGAGTGGACGGGAGTTTTTCGGTCGCGCCGACGACCCCACTCTTCGGGGGAGATGCCTACCGCATGACCGTGGCTGACCTGAATGGGGATGGCAAACAGGACGTCGCCCTGATGGGGAGCCCCGACTCGACGGGACTCACCGGCGCGGTGTGCATCATGTTGGGTGAGGGTGGTGGTGCCTTCGGGTCTCTGCAATGCTACGAGACCGAAGCGATGACTTCGTGCGTCACCGCGTGTGACGCAAATGAAGACGGTCGCATCGACCTTGCGGTGGCCTGCATGGGAGATTACCCGGACTACCTGGGGACCGCGGACGTGCTCGTGGGCAATGGCGATGGTTCGCTTGCCACAGCCGGTCGTCTCCTGACGGGGGCAGTCCCTTGGGCGGTCGCGTTTCACGACTTGAACGGCGATAGTACTGCAGACCTGATCACAGCGAATTACACGAACAGCGTATCGGTACTGTTGGCTGATCCCGATGGGGGATTCGAAACGCATCGGGATTATGCAACCGGGCGGAATGCCCGTTGCGTGGCGGTCACCGACCTGAACAGAGACGGTAAACCAGACCTCATCACGGCGAATCTGTTCGGAAACTCTGTATCGGTTCTCTTGGGGGCCGGTGGTGGGACGTTTGCTGCGCATCGTGATTTCACCACGGCGCTCCAGCCATATGCTGTGGCTGTCGGGGACTTCAATGGCGACGGAATTCCGGATGTCGCCGTCGCGACAGCCGCGGACACGAGTTCGGTGTCGATCTTGCTCGGGAATGGGGATGGGACCTTTGGGTCGCGGCGCGACTACGTGGCTGGAATGTCCACGCGCCACGTCGCGGTCGGCGACCTCAACGGTGATGGGAAGCCGGATCTCGTGCTTGCAAACGAGGGATCCAATACGATTTCGGTCCTTCTTGGGAATGGTGACGGGACGTTTGGGCAAAGGAGGGACTATGACCTTGGGGTGGGCCCGCAGTTTGTCGTGCTCGGTGATTTCAATAGTGATGGCAGGCTGGATGCGGCAGTGGCGAACTCTGGCTCGCATAGTGCTTCAGTCATGCTCGGGAACGGTGATGGGACGTTCGGACCGAGGAGGGACTATGCCATCGGAAGTGAACCATGGTCGATGACCGTGGCGGACCTGGATGGCGACGGGAGGCTTGACCTGGCGACGGCGAATACGTACTCATGCACTGTTTCAGTGCTCTTAGGACGGGGTGATGGAACGTTCGGCGCGAGGGTGGACTACGGTGCCGGGTACGCGCCGTGCGGGATTGTGGCGGGAGATCTCGAAAGAGATGGGCTTCGGGACCTAGCGGTGGTGACTGAGGACCACTACGTGACGGTGCTTCGAAACGAAGGGGCAGGCCTAGTTGGAACTGACGTCACGCTGGTGGTCGCGCATGCGGATCCGAGTTCGGTCCGACTCAAGTGGTATGCCCCTGAGCGAGTTCTGAAGGCGGATGTCCAACGGCGGACGGAGGGAGTGGGTTGGTCGGTGGTAGGCGAGGGCGAGCTGGATGGGTCGGGGTACATCGTGTTTGAGGATCGGGCAGTACGGTCAGGTATGCGCTACAACTACCGGGTGGACGTTAGGACGAGTCGCGGGGAGTACCTCTCTGGCGAGTCGTGGGTTGAGGTCCCAGGTGCGGTGAAGTTCGGGCTGGAGGGCGTTCGCCCGAATCCGAGCGAGGGGCCCCTTACCGTATCGTGCTCACTTCCGAGCGCAGCGAGGGCGAGGCTTGAGTTGCTCGACGTCAGAGGGCGGCGGGTGTTGGAGCGGGATGTCGTCGGCCTTGGCCCAGGGCACGTCTTGGTGCGCTGGGAGGAGAGCAGGGCGCTCGCGCCAGGGCTGTATTTCCTGCGGCTGAGCCAAGCAGGGCGTTCACTTGTGGCCAGAGTGTGCGTTATTCGATGAAGACCTGCGGGGGCGACGCGCACACACGCTGGCGAACAGCGAGTTCGCGGCCGGGTTCCAGTCGGTGCCGTGGGATCAGCGGGACGCCTCGGGGAGTCTGATGAAGCCGGGCGTGTATCTCTGCCGGCTCCAGGCGGGCAGCTTCCGGGCGCAGAAGAAGATGGTGCTGCTGCCGCAGCGGTCGGCCTTCATCGAAGCAGCCCAGCGATCGGGGAGGGCAGCGACGCCCTCCCCGGTTGCGCGTATTGTGCCGCAAAGCCGAAGGGCTCCTCGTCCGGCGGCACGACACCCCCCGGCTGCCTTCGCGACCTGCGACCGCCCAGCTCGGCCGCGTCCCGATTTCGCAGGTTCCCGTCGTCCTCGCAGAAACCAGCGATCCTGGTTTACCACCTACGGGCGACCGCAGTTGCAGGACCTCGTCACTTGATCCTCGCTGAACTCAGCGAGAGACGGGCTGAACGGGAGGCTTGCCCAGTTCGGAGCACGCGGCAATCCCATTGCCTCCCAACCTAATAGTAACCGTTGGCTCACGCCCGTGCTGACGGGGTGAGTCAGACGACCTAATATGACCCCGTGTGCTTGCTCAGTCTTGGCACACTTTTCGCTGTCCAAGAGACCAGTCAGTTAGCCTCCCCCTGTTCCCGGGCGCGAATCGGGGGCCCCTGGGCAGTTCGGCCGCGGCCTTCTCGCTGAGGTCGCGGCCAAGGTGGGCGGGAGGGCTCGGCGATTCGGCGGGTCTGCGTCGCTTGTGTGACGACGCGCCGCCAGGGCGCGGGGAGCCATCGTGAGGCCCCCCGCGCATCTACGCTATCTGCCGCCTCGCGGTGATGAGTCCCCGTGCATCAAGCGAATGTGGGCGGGCAAGGTGGGGGGTATGCTTGTCGAAGCCCTCGCCTACCGCGGACGCGCCAGCGTCCTGATCTCCCCGGCCCCCGCTCGTGGCACCGGCCTGCCGCGCTCGTCCGCGCCTGCTTGCCGCCTGGCGTGAGGACGCGAAGAATGGGCCGTCCACGGCTATCCCCATCCATCTCCAACCCTCGAGGAGGGTTTCCCATCATGAGGTTCCGTCTGCTGGCCGGAGTCCTGGCTCTCGCGCTGGGCTCGCTGCTGCGCTTCACCACCCCCGCGTGCGCGCTCGAGGAGTGCCGTCTGCTGCGCCAGCCCGACATCCAGGGCGACCGGATCGTGTTCGTCTATGCCGGTGACCTCTGGACCGTCGCCCGTTCGGGCGGCGTGGCCGAGCGTCTCACGTCCAGCGACGGCGTCGAGTTGTTCCCCAAGTTCTCGCCCGACGGCAGGACCGTCGCGTTCACGGCCGAGTACGACGGGAACCTGGACGCCTTCGCCATCCCGGTCGAAGGTGGCGAGCCCACGCGCCTCACCTGGCACCCGTCTCCGGACCAGGTGGCCGAGTGGTATCCGGACGGGAAGTCCATCCTGCTGCGCTCCCGCCGCGCCTCGGCGCTCCAGCGCTTCGACCGCTTCCTCAGGGTGCCGGCGCAGGGCGGCTTCGAGGAGCAGCTACCCCTCCCCACGGGCGGCTACGCCTCCTTCTCGCCCGACGGCGGCCAGCTCGCGTTCGTCTCGCCCTCGTACGACAACCGCACCTGGAAACGCTACCGCGGCGGCGACGCCCCGCAGATCTGGACCTACGACTTCAGGAGGAACGCCTCGGAGAAGATCACCGACTGGCCCGGCCCCAACGAATGGCCCATGTGGCACGAGCGCACCGTCTACTACTGCTCGGACCAGGGCGGCCGCACCGCAAACCTCTGGGCCTACGACGTGGACCAGAAGACCCGCCGCCAGGTGACGCGCTTCACCGAGTACGACGTGAAGTGGCCGAGCATCGGCTCGGACGCCATCGTCTTCGAGAACGGCGGCTACCTCTACGTCATGGACCTGCCGGGCGGGACGCCGAAGCGGATCCAGGTGCTGGTCCCCGACGACAAGCCGGGCGCGCGCGCCCAGTACCGCAACGTCTCGCAGTGGATCACGGACTTCGACCTCTCGCCCGGGGCCAAGCGCGCCGTGTTCGCCGCGCGCGGCGACCTGTTCACCGTGCCCGCCGAGAAGGGCGACGCGCGCTCCCTGACGCAGACCCCCGGCTGGCGGGAGCGCGACCCCGCCTGGTCGCCGGACGGCAAGTGGATCGCCTACCTGTCGGATCAGACGGGCGAGTACGAGCTGTGGGTCATCCCCGGGGACGGCAGCGGGTCGGCGCGCCAGGTCACGACCGGCGGCAGCACCTTCCGCTTCGCGCCCCGCTGGTCGCCTGACTCGAAGAAGCTCGCCTTCTCCGACAAGACCCTGACCCTGTGGTGGTGCGATGTCGCGAGCGGCCGGCTCACCAAGGTGGACAAGGCCGAGTACGGCGAGATCCACGACTACGCCTGGACGCCCGACTCCAAGTGGCTGGCCTACAGCAAGCCCAACGCGGCCGGCTTCAGCCAGCTCCAGCTCTACGCGCTCGACGGCGGCGGCGTCACCACCGTCACGACCGGCATGACCGACGACTTCAGCCCCGCCTTCGATCCGGAGGGGAACCATCTCTACTTCATCTCGCGCCGCACCCTGAATCCCGAGTACGGCGCGTTCGAGTTCAACTTCCAGTTCAGCGCGACCGACAAGATCTACGCGCTCTCCCTGCGCGACACGGTACTCACCCCGGTGCCGCCGCAGAGCGACGAGGAGACCGGCGAGGCCAAGAAGGAAGAGGGCGGAGCGGGCAAGGAGGGCAAGCCCGAGAAGGGCGGCAAGGCCGAGGGCGAGAAGGCGGCCGAGGTCAAGCCGGTCAAGATCGATCTCGCCGGCCTCGCCACGCGCGCAGCGGCGCTGCCCGTGCCGGCGGGGCGCTACGCGGGGATCGCGGCGTTCAAGGGCAAGCTGGTGTTCTTCGTCCTCGATCCGCCCGACCCCGACAGCGACGATCGCGGCACGGGCTCGTTCAAGCTCTTCGACTTCGAGAAGCGGGAAGTGAAGACCATCCTCGCCGGCGTGGACGCCGCGGGCGCGCTCTCGAAGGACGGAAGCAAGATCCTCTACAAGGCCAAGGAGACCTACGGCATCGTGGACGCCGCCGAGGGCAAGAAGGTGGGCGACGGCAAGCTCGCCACCGACAAGCTCATGACCACGGTGGATCCCCGCCGGGAGTGGCTGCAGATCTTCAACGAGGCCTGGCGGCTCGAGCGCGACTTCTACTACGACCCGGACATGGGCGGGCTCGACTGGAAGGCCGTCGGCGAGCGCTACCGGGCGCTGGTGCCCTACGTGGCGCACCGCGCGGACCTCAACTACATCCTCGGCGAGCTGCAGGGCGAGCTCTCGACCTCGCATACCTACGTGGGCGGCGGCGACGTCCCGCAGGCGCCACGCGTGGACATCGGCCTGCTGGGCGCCGACTACGAGCTGGACCAAGCGAGCGGCCTCTACCGCTTCAAGACCATCTACCGCACGCGCGACTGGAACTCGAACGTCGAGGCGCCGCTCGGCATGCCCGGCATCAACGTGAAGGAGGGCGACTACCTGCTGGCGGTGAACGAGCGGCCCGTGCGCTCACCCGAGAACGTGTTCGCCGCCTTCACGGGCACGACCGGCAAGCAGACCCGCATCAAGGTCGGCAGCTCGCCCAACGATCCCAAGCCGCGGACCTACATGGTGAAGCCCGTCGCCAGCGAGGCGACGCTGCGTTACACCGCGTGGGTGGACGCGAACCGCGAGAAGGTGGCGAAGGCCACCGGCGGCCGCATCGCCTACATCCACGTGCCCAACACCGCCACCGCCGGCATCCAGGAGTTCACCAAGCAGTACTATCCGCAGGCGGACAAGCAGGGGATCATCGTGGATGAGCGCTTCAACGGCGGCGGCTTCATTCCCGACTTCTTCGTCGAGCGCCTGCGCCGCCAGACCATGGTCTACTGGTCGCGCCGTGACGGCGCGGACGAACGCACGCCGTCCACGGCGATCGACGGGCCCAAGTGCATCCTCATCAACCAGTACGCGGGCTCGGGCGGGGACGCCTTCCCCTACTACTTCCGCCAGCTCGGCATCGGACCGCTGATCGGCAAGCGCACCTGGGGCGGGCTGGTGGGGATCAGCCACAACCTGCCGTTCGTGGACGGCGGCGGCATCACCATGCCGGATTTCGGCATGTGGGACCCGAAGAACGACGCGTGGGTAGTGGAGAACCACGGCGTGGACCCCGACATCGAGGTGGAGAACGCGCCGCACGAGCTGGTCGCGGGGCGCGACCCGCAGCTCGAGCGCGCCATCCAGTGGACCCTCGACGAGCTCAAGAAGAACCCGCCGAAGAAGCACGTGCGCCCCAAGTACAAGATTCAGCAGGGTCTGAGGTAGAATAGAGCCCGGCGGGGCCGCAACCTCGAGCCCGCCGGCCCAAGAGCATCCTTCGCTCGCACCCTACGCAGGACCCCGGTCGAGTGGCCGGGGTCTTCGCGTTCAGGGCCGAGTTTCGGTGTGGCAACCCGCCGCCCTAACGGGGAGGTCGATGAGGAGAGTGCGGCGCGAGTAGCCACCTGCTGGCGTCCTCGCCGCGCGGCAGGGCGAGGCGACGCGGCTCCGCGGGCATCCACTTCAGGCTCTTCCGGCTCTGGTACGGGCGAAAGAGCGGGCCTGATGGCCTTCGTTCGGTTCAGTGGACGGCACCATGGGTTGAGTGATGACTCGCTCACCCGGCAGTCGTGTGACCGGAAATCCCAGCCTCGATCGCCACCGTCTCGCGGACCCGCTCGGACAGCCCCACGCGTGGGTCACGCCGCCGGCCGCGGGATGCGTGCGGCGTGCCCGCGCGCAGGTCTCGCGTAGCACGACAGCGCGTAGCGCACCCGCTCCTCCAGCGGGGCTTCCGGCATGCTCTCGCACCAGGCGGCCGCTTGGCGCGCCTCGCCCAGCCGGAGTCCGAGCGCGCGCAACCAGGGGATTACCTCCGCGGCCGCCGCGGCACGAGCACGGGCCTCCTCGGCGGCGCTGGCCCGGGCCTCCTCAGCCGCGGCTGCACCGGCGCGCTCCCGCTCAGCGGCCGCCGCGCGAAGGCGCGTCTCTTCCGCAGCCTGCTGCGCTGCCGCGCGCTGTGCCGCCGCCTGCTGCGCCGCCTCGCGCTTGCGCCTCATGAAGTCTGCCCCGAAGGCGCACTCAGCCGCGTATTGGTTGTGCACGTCACATCTGAGGCGGACCTGCCCCACTGTCGCCCGGCCGCCCCGTGCGACCGGCTCCACGTGGTCATACTCCAGCCGGGTGCGCGCCGGGCACCGCCGACCACTCTGGCTGACAAACGTGCATTGGCCCCCATCGCGCTCCCAAACCGCCCGCCGGACCGCGGCCGGGATATGCCGCGCATCCGCGCTCGGCCGCCCGCGGCGCGGGCGGCTGGTCGCCGCGAACTTCTGCCGCTCGAGCCGACCGATCAGGGCGTCGAGCGCGCGCTCGAACACCGCGCCCAATTCCCCGGAAGGGACCGCGTGGCCGAGCAGGGCCTGGGCGTAGCGCAGTTTCTCGTAGGTGTCCTGCCCCACAGTGAACTGCAGGCCGTACCGCCCGGGTGCCAGCGCCGTGACCCGCGCTCGCACCGTCCCTGGGGACGGTGACCCGACGAGCTCTGTCTGCTCACCTGGTCCCCAGGCCGGGCGATTCCGCGCAACCTCCACCGTCCCTGGGGACGGTGGTTCGCCGGCAGCAGGGTTCTTCACCGTCCCTGGGGACGGTGACTCAACGAGTTCAGCCTGCTCACCTGGTCCCCAGGCCGGGCGATTCCCCGCAGGCTCCACCGTCCCCGGGGACGGTGCTTCCCCGGGAGCCGGGCTCTTCACCGTCCCTGGGGACGGTAGCCCGATGGTCAAGGGTGGGGCCAGAACCTGGATCCGCTCCGGCAGGTCGGGCCGCGGGAAGCGTTCCGCCAGGAGTTGCTCGATCCGCGCCTTGCTCTGGTGCATGGCGGCCGCGAGAAACCCGTCCGCGTTTTCCCGAGTCAGGTACGGCGCCAGCATCACGACGGCAGTCAGGTGCAGCCGCCCGTCAGCCAGCAGGGCGTACACAGCCGGGAACTGCCGAGCGGCCCGGGCGGCCCGGATGCGTTTGCAGGCGGTCTCCTCGGAGAGGTGCAACTCCTCCAGGCAGTAGGCAAACATCGAGGGGTACCCGGCCGGCGCGTAGAGCCGCCGGGCATCCACCTCGGCCAGATGGGCGAGGAGGGTGGCGGTAGTCGTGCGCTCCTGGGCGAGGAGCGCCTTGAGATCGTGCAGCAGGACCGAATCGGGCAGGTGGGTCAGCGCGTAGCGGCTCACGGCAGCACACTCCGCGGGGGCGGGTCGCGAGCGAAGGCAACTCCTTCATACCACGCCCGTTTTCGGCGCTCCCAGAGCCTCGCCGCGCGCGCTGCGGGGAGCGGCATAAGTTCGTGTGCGTCGCGGAGCATCCGGGGCTGCTGCCGCGCACCGGACGCACGCTGGCGGGCGGCCGGAGCAGGTCCGGCCAGGCCGCCGGGCTACACACTCGCGACCTTGTCAAGCAAAATCGGTGGGTCCAGACCGGGCTTGGCGAACGGGGGGGCCTCGGCGATCTGCCGAGACTGAGGCCTTACGGTCCGGACCGGACACACTGGTAGCAGATCAGACCAGGTCGCGCGGCTGGCCCATGAGCCCGGCGGCGACCGGCAGCACCCGATCAAACACCGAAGAGCTGCTCACCGAACCCACACGATTCCCGGAAGGCCCCCGTTACTTACGCCCCCCGGTGCTCCGTGCGCGAGATGATCTCGTCCTGCAGCGTGCGCCCCAGGTCCACGAAGTAGTCGCTGTAGCCGGCGACGCGCACGATCAGGTCACGGTGCTCCTGGGGTCTCGACTGCGCTTCGCGGAGCGTCTGCGCGCTGACCACGTTGAGCTGGATGTGATGCCCGCCCATCCTGAAGTACGCGCGGATCAGGTGCCCCAGCTTGGCCAGGCCGTCCTCGCCCTCCAGCACCTGCCGGGCGAACTTCTGGTTCAGCAGGGTGCCGCCGGTGCGGACGTGGTCCATCTTCCCGGCCGACTTGAGGACCGCCGTCGGTCCGTTCCGGTCGGCGCCCTGCACCGGAGAGATCCCTTCGGAGAGCGGCATCCAGGCCCTGCGGCCGTCGGGGGTGGCGCCGGTCACCGAGCCGAAATACACGTGGCAGGTGGTCGGCAGCATGTTGATGTGGTACGTGCCGCCCCTGGCGTTCGGACGCCCCTCGACCGCGTCGAAGAAGACGTCGAAGCAGGCCCGCATCAGGCCGTCGGCGGCATCGTCGTCGTTGCCGTAGCGGGGCGAGCGGTTCCACAGGACCTGCCGCAGCCGCTCGCGGCCCTCGAAGTCCGCGGCCAGCGCCGCCAGCAGCTCGTCCATGCCCAACGAGCGCGTCTCGAACACGTGCCGGCGGATGGCCGCGAGCGAGTCGGTGAGGCTACCGATCCCGACGCCCTGGATGTAGCTGGTGTTGTAGCGGGCGCCGCCCTCGTTGTAGTCGCGCGCCTTCTGGATGCAGTCGTCGATCAGGAGCGAGAGGAACGGCGCGGGCGCGTGCTCCGCGTACAACCGCTCGATCACCTGATTGCCGCGGACCTTGATCTCGATGAAGTGCCGCACCTGGCGCGACCAGGCGTCGAACAGCTCGTCGAAGCCGCCGAAACCGCGGGGATCCCCGGTTCGCAGGCCCACCTGGTTTCCGGTCCGCGGATCAACCCCGTCGTGCAGGGTCAGCTCCAGCACCTTCACCAGGTTGAAGTAGCCGGTCAGGATGTAGGCTTCCTTGCCGAACGCGCCCGTCTCCACGCACCCGCTGGTGCCGCCCTCGCGGGCGTCCTCGACGCTCTTCCCCTGGCGCAACAGCTCCGCGACCACGGCGTCGGCGTTGAAGACGGCCGGGAAGCCGTAGCCCTTGCGGATGACGCGGCAGGCCTCCTGGAGGAAGCGCTCGGGGGTCAGGCGCGAGATCTGCACGTTCGAGCCCGGCTGGAGGATGTGCAGCTCGTCCACGATCTCGAGCAGCAGGTAGGACACCTCGTTGACCGCGTCCCGGCCGTCGCGCGTCAGACCGCCGAGATTGATGTTGGTGAAATCGGTGTAGGTGCCGCTCTCTTCGGCCGTGACGCCGACCTTGGGCGGCGCCGGGTGATTGTTGAACTTGATCCACCAGCACTCCAGCAGCTCCTTCGCGGACTCGCGCGTGAGCGAGCCGTCCTTGAGCCCCTGCTCGTAGAAGGGCAGGAGGTGCTGATCCAGATGCCCGGGGTTGAACGAATCCCAGCCGTTCAGCTCGGTGATCGCGCCCAAATGGCAGAACCAGTAGGTCTGCAGCGCTTCCCAGAAGTCGCGTGGCGGCTCGGCGGGCACGCGCTCGCAGACTTCGGCGATCCGCAGCAGCTCGCCTCGCCGCTCCGGCCGGCCCTCCGCCGCCGCCATCTGCCGGGCCAGCTCGGCGTGGCGCCGGGCGAAGAGGATCGCGGCCTCGGCGGCCACGTCCATGGCCTGGAGCTGCTCCGCCTTGCGCGGGGCCAGCGGGTCGCGCGCGTGGTCCAGGGCGGCGAGGCTCGCGGCGATCTCGCGCTGGAAATCGCGCAGCCCCTTCCGGTAGATCTTCCCGTCGGCCACGGTGTGCCCGGGCGCGCGCTGCTCCATGAACTCGGTGAAGATCCCCGTCTCATACGCCTGCTGCCACTCGGGCGGCAGCGTCGCGAAGATGCGATCGCGAATCGAGCGGCCGCGCCAGTAGGGGATGATCTCCTCTTCGTAGACCCGAACGCAGTCGGGGCTGATCGCGTAGCGGGTCTTCTCGCGCCCGTCGAGGATGCGCAGGTCCTCCAGGCTGTGACAGGTGAGCTCCGGATAGGTCGGCACCGCCGCGGGCGCCGGCCCGCGCTCGCCGACGATCAGCTCGTCGTCGCCGATGTGGATCGTCTTGTGCCGGCAGAGGTGCTGGAACGCCAGGGCCCGCAGCAGCGGCGTCGGGTGCTGGCCGAGGTTCTCCCGGTAGAAGCGGGTGAGCAGCACGGCCCGCTCGGGCGAGACGCTGGGGACGCCCGCCAGGCTCAGCTCGCGCAGTCGCTGCACGCGCTCCGTCACGGCGCTAGCCTCCGACCTTCACGTTCAGCCCCTGCTTCGACAGGAACTCGACGACCTCCGCCACCCGCTCCGGCGCGGGCTCGGGCCGGCTCTCCATCCCGTCCGCCCGCCCGAGGCGCCGGTACTTCTCGCTTCCGGTCCGATGGTAGGGAAGTACGTTCACCTGCGCCACGGACCCGAGCGAACGCGCGAAGCCGGCCGTGGCCTCGAGGTTCTTCTGGTCGTCGTTCACGCCCGGAAGGAGCGGGACGCGGAGCCACATCGCCGCCCCGCGCTTCCCGAGGGCCCGCGCGTTGTCGAGGATGCGCCGGTTGGACACGCCGAGCAACTCCCGGTGGCGAGCGTCGTCCATCAGCTTGAGATCGAACAAGAAGAGATCCACTGCCGCGGCGACGTCGAGCAGTTCCCGCGTCGGCGCGTGGCCGCACGTGTCCACGACCGTGTGATGGCCGCGCTCGCGTGAGCCTTCCAGGCAGGCGCGGAGAAAGGCGGCCTGCATGAGCGGCTCCCCGCCCGAGAAGGTCACCCCCCCGCCGGACTCCACGTAGAAGACGCGGTCCTTGTCCACGGTGGCCAGCACCTCGGCGACCGTCAGCGAGGCGCCTGCCATCCGGCGCGCCCCGCTCGCGCAGGCCTCCACGCAGGCGCCGCAGCGGGCACACCGGGCGCCGGCATCCGGAGCCTCCACGGCGACGCGGGCGGCCTGGTTCGGACAGGCCTCGAGGCACGCGCCGCAGCGGATGCAGAGAGCGGGCGCGATGAGCAGCTCCGGGTCGCTCTCCTGGCCTTCCGGGTTGTGACACCAGGGGCAGCGGAGCGGACAGCCCTTGAGGAACACGGTGGTCCGGATGCCCGGCCCATCGTGGATCGAGTAGCGCTGGATGTCGAAGACGACTCCGTGCGTGTCCATGAGCGATCGACGGCCTACTCCGCCTCCTTCTCCACGGCCACCCGCGGCGTGAGCGGCTTCAGGATCTCCGCGAGCAGGTCGGGCTTCGCGGGAGCCCGCGCCAGCGCCGGGTAGAGCTCGCCGCCGTGCCAGTCGAGACGGTAGGCGCG
>Ga0315277_10003793_pt1 | contig 20396 bp, 14 predicted proteins | sample YL17G05_15_MG_FD_203695 | JGI IMG/M metagenome (GOLD analysis project Ga0315277, IMG submission 203695) | Sediment microbial communities from Yellowstone Lake, YNP, Wyoming, USA - YL17G05_15 | ecosystem: Environmental > Aquatic > Freshwater > Lake > Sediment | place: USA: Wyoming | collected... | reverse complement strand
CACTAAACAAGCTTGCGACCACTTAGGACTGAAATCGCACAAGAAAAAACAGCCCAAATCCGACCAGCAGGACCTGTTTGATGAAGGTGAGAAATAGTCAGTGCCCAAATTGATGGTGCGACCATGGCAACGATCGTCAAGCGCGTTAGGGTCCTCGTCTTTGTACTCTGTGCGATCGGCATGATAACAGAAGGTGCCGCAGAGACTCGCTTGCAGCGAGCAGGACGGTTGGGTGATTTAGGCGAAATAACACGTCTCATCGAAGAAGGGGCGGATGTGAATGCAAAGGATTCCTACGGCGAAACTCCGCTATTTAAGGCTGCCGAAGCAGGACACAGAGAAGCAGTGGAGCTACTGCTTGCGAGCGGTGCTGACGTAAACGCTGCCAGTGGTATGAGTGGTGCCGCTCTGTACATCGCGATTGCCCGTGGGCACAAAGACATAGCACAACTTCTTATTGAAAATGGTGCCGATGTGAATGCAAAGACTGGCAAGGGTGATTTCGTCCATCGTCCTTCTGCCTTTCTTCTCTTTCGTGCAAATTCGTGTTAACTGGTGCCTTAGGAATTCGTATGGCGTGTTGATTTTGCCAGTCCGAACTCCCCGGAATCGGGCAGCGGATAAGGCTGAATTGTGCGGGCCGGCATTTGCCGCATAATCCAAGAACGGTCGGTCTAAGCTAATAAATCTTCGCTGGAATTGCTGGGACTACACCGATATAATCGCGTGTGTCATTGAAGATTAGACCTGTTACAAGTAGTGGGACTGTAAACGAACAGGAACCAGAGACTGGCACTTAAGGAGACAGACGATGTGTACGCATTGCACTCGGCGCGAGCTTATCGGGGCAGGCGTCGCGGGGGGGATAGCGATAGCGGTAGGCCACCTGGCGGCAGCAAGTGAAGCGTCGGGCGCACCACCCTCGCCTACGCCAAAGGTCCGGATCTGCGTGATAATAGCCGGCAATCCTGGGGGCAGGAGTTGGGGGCTTTCCGAAGCGGAACTCACGCCCGTTATGAAGCGTCTAACCGAGGCCGAGAAGAACTTGGGCAACGTGGAGTTCGTCATCGGCCAGGCGAGCACCGCCGAGCAGACCACCAAGCTCCTGGAGAAGGCAGGTCCGGATGCCCCGGTCCTTGCGGTCAGTGCGGATATCTTCGGTCTGAGCAATTTCAACAGCGACGATGGGGTGATTCCGACAGTTTTCAAACAGAAACGACCTGTGGCCGTCTTTCATATCCCAATAATCGGCGGGCACGACTGGTGTCTGGTCAATCCCTGGCGCGAAGAGGGACATCAAATCACGCTGTTCAACAGCAGCGACTACGACGACTTGGAGCGAGCGGCGTCACTGCTCCGGGTAATACCGCTATTGCGGCGCAGCCGGGTGCTCGTCTCTCCGCCATTCAAGGGGACACCCGAATCCTACACGCCCGAAAAAGTGAAGCAGCGGCTGGGGGTAGAAATGGTCGCTATTGCCGACGGACGTTACGACGAAGTCATGGCCGGCGTGGACGAACGCGCCGCCAAAGCAGAGGCCAAGCGCTGGCTTGAGGAGGCGGAGGGCACGGTCGAGCCAAACGAGGAGGACGTCCTCAAAGCCGCAAGGGCCAGCCTGACCTTGGACCAGCTAATCGCTGAGAATCGCATTGATGGTCTATGCGTTGGAACGTGCATGGGCTGGCTTCCCCGCGGCTTTCCCTGTCTGGGATTTTCTCGCCTGAACGATCGAGGAATTCCTGCTGCTTGCGACGGAGACATGGACTGCTTGCTGACCATGCTGATCTTCCAGCACGCGCTCAACCGGGCTGGTTTTTTAGGCAATGCCGGCGGCGTTGACACCGCTAAGAACGCCTTTCATCTGTCTCACTGCTCGGCTCCATTGAAAATGGAGGGTCCCGCCGGCCCGAAGGCACCGTATCTGCTCCGCCGGCACGCCGAGGTCCGCGGCGGCGCTGTTACCGAGGTGCATTATCGCATCGGGCAGAAAATCACCTTCACCAAATTGGTCCACCTGGATACGCTGCTGATGTTCACCGGTACGATAATTGAGGTCCCCAAGGTTCCCAAGGGTGAAGAACGCGGCTGCCGGACGGAACTTGTGGCTGAGGTGGACGACGCGAACAGGCTGCTGGCCAATTGGGGCGGCGGCGCGCTCGGCGCAAGCGCCAAGGACTACTATGCCTCTTTGCACCGAGTCACCTACTATGGAGATCACACTCAGAGCATCCGGCACTTGGCTCACCTGATGGGACTGAAGGTCGTGCAGGAGGTCTGACTTCCAACGTCTTTTGAGGCATAGCTTGTGTGTTCTATGCGGATTCTGCTGGACCTGAAGCGGGCACGATGTAGCAGTGCCATTTTTATCGCTCCGCGTTTGGAAAGGAGAAGAAGATATGGCTCTTAAGGCTGAACTTCAGGAAAAAGTTAAAAAATTAGTTCATCCCGAGGAAGTGTTGGATCAATACCCTATTAAAGAAATAAAATCTAAAGTCGAACCTTCTAACAAAAATGGCTTATCCATAGGGAAGCGAATTAAAAAGGGTTTGAGGACTCTATGGCTACTGGTTGCACTTTGGTCCCAGGTTCTCTCCACTCCATCAGCTATTGCAGATACACTCCTTAAATCAGAGATACAGAGAGACATAGAAGCTCATCTGTCAAAATTAGACGATTGTTTGAAGACATTCCTTCACCAGGATAGGATTCGCGGTTTCTATGACTATCAAGATCAGAGGGGGCCGGTAGTTTACGAAAGACTCGACCCTACAAGGATTGACATACCTAAAGATGCGTGGCCCCTCGACAATGAAAAAGGGTTTGGTTGCTTTCTCAGATCAATCAATGGCCTCCACGTAATCGTAGACAATCCCAACACGAATCCGAAAGATAGAGTACCAATCTTCGAAGGTGTTACAAAGCTTATTCACGACAATCCGTTCTTACAATATCAAGCCTTCTATTATTCAGGAGACGGAAGATTTGGTAAAGGTGAGGTTGCAAGAGTTCCCAACAATATCTTTGTCCAGTTCATGAGCAAGCGACTAATGCTGTTGGCACTAAAGGCACTGCCAGGTTTGGACCCTCAGAATGAGAAAAAATTGCTTGTAAGCTCACTATTCCCCAATGAACCAAATGGCAGGACTGGTGCGAGTTTGTTCTATAAGCATGGAGTATTGCTGGTGGGATTTGGCATACAACCAGATGTTGACAAACGGTTGTACATGAGAGGACTTCCTCCCGAAAAGGCGTGGAAATCAGTTAAAGGAGGAATGCATGCTTTTGGCAGCCTGGGCTATACCTATTTTATAGACGATTACATCAAAGAGATCGATCATCTGTTCGACCTCTATCCGCGGCATCTCGTTTCTGCAGGGAAACCATTTATCAGTATTACTGTGCATGGAGGCTACTATATAAATGAGATGGACGACTTTGCGAATAAGTACTATCCAATGCATGCAGGAGCATACAAGTGGCTTGGTTACCTTCATGGGGAAGATTTGAACACCTTTGGTTCTGGGGTTAGCATCCAAGCTGGAATGACCAAGGCTCGCTTCAGAACAACCTCCATGTACGGGGAACCTTTACTCGTTTTCCCATCGCATGGACTATACAGTAACTTCAGCCATGAGCTCACACACTATGTTCATTTCACGGTCGCGCGTGAACGACCTGACTTTGGGAAAAGGTTGAATAAGCTCATCGATTTAGGAGTAAAAGAAAAGTCAAACATAAGAGCAATAGATTGCGATCTGGAAAAATATGGTGGATCAGGCATACCTGCATACGAGTGGTTTCGCAAGAATCCCCAGGAGTTTGTTGCGTATGTGGCTGATGTGGCTCACGTAAATCCAATCGCTGTGCTCAGATGGTGCGTCGCCCTTGCAACAAGTAGGGATGAGAAGATACAACCGCTTAATCACATGTTGTGGATGTTGGATGCTCACAGTCTTGATTCGAAGTTCAAGGAAACCAACAAATCATTCATGCCCACCCTACAGCCCACAGGATCTGGATATAATAGAGTTACTTTTAATCTGGAACGTGACGAACAAGGTCGGATCACATCTATGAGTTGGCTTGGTGGCAACATAGGACTCATTTATGGAGATGATGGATTTGCTCGTGTGTCTAAACTGAAATAGCTAAAACTTGATCTGACACAGCAGGCCTTCATCAATACCTACTCGAAGCTCGCCTCCGCCTCGTCTTCGTCCGGGTCGTCCGACAAGCGACGCCCGCTCGGACAGCCGGCAGCGTAAAGGTCGCTGACTACCATGTGGTAGAGCAGAATATCGTGCAGCCCCCTGGCCGCGATATGAGATGAGCTGATGTGCGTGTGTGCGTCGATAGCCTCTATTTCGCCAATTTGTCTGCTCAGTATGTTGAGTGTCTTGCCGTGTTCCATTTGAGATTCAGCCTACGTTGCGGCTAAAGGCCTGCAAATAAACGGATTTTCTGCTCGATGAGTTTTTGCGCTGCGGCTCTGGGTTTGATGAAAACGCCGGGGACGTTATATCTGAAATCCTGCTCCTGGCGTTCATTGACGAAAGTATCGGCAAAGGCTGCAACCAGCTCGGTGCATATATTCACCTTTGCAACGCCAAGGGAGATTGCCCTGCGCACATCGCTGTCGGGCGTACCCGAACCGCCGTGCAGAACGAGGGGAATCGCCACTTTCCGGGCAATTTCCTCAAGCAGTCCCAACCTGATGTTGGGCTTGCTTTTGTAGAATCCGTGAACCGTGCCGATAGCGACGGCTAAGGCATCGATCCCCGTCTCGTTTACGAACTCGAGGGCCTGGTCGGGATTAGTGAGGTGAATGTCTTCATTAGTCACGTCGATGCCGGCTTCTTCGCCCCCGATCCTGCCGAGCTCGCCTTCAACGCTTGCGCCGCAGGCGTGCGCCGCGCGAACCACCTCTTTTGTGGCGGCAACGTTCTCGGCGTAAGGCAGGTGCGAGACATCCAGCATAACGGAAGTAAAGCCATGGTTAATGCACCGCATCACTCTTTCAAAAGTGTCTGCGTGATCCAAGTGGAGCACAACCGGCACTCTTGCCCGTCTTGCACAATAAAGCGCCATAAGCGAGATATCCTCCAGCCCGGCGTAATCAGCCTCATAAGGCCCCACCTGCAGAATCACAGGCTGTGACAATCCTTCAGCGGCGGCAACGACGGCCTGGATAGAATCGAGATTCCAAACCTCGAACGCGCCAACGGCATAGCCGCCCCTGCGGGCGGGAATCAACACTTCGGACATTGCTGCGAGGCTCATTCTGTTCCCCAATAAAAATCAAGATTTATTTATGGCTGCTCAAGAACAGCTCCAACTGTTCGGCTGTTGGGATTCCTGCCCGGCCGCCCAAACGCGTCGCGCACAACGCCGCTGCGCCGCAGGCGAACCTCGCGGCTGAAACAACGGGCTGACCTTTTGCAATTGCCAGAGCAAATGCGCCGTGGAATGTATCGCCGCAGCCCGTCGTATCCACGACGTCCACGTCGAATGCGGGCAGCGCAAAGTCGCCCTCGCTGCTCGAGCCGACGCAGCCCTTCTCGCCCCGCGTGACTATTACGACCTGCTCCGGGTCGCTCCGCAGGGCAGCGAGCATTTTAGCGATGCTGCTGCCGCCCGTGTAACCGCCGGCAAATTCCTCGGATACGATTATGTGGGAAGAGACGCTCATTGCCTCGGCAACGTGAGGCTCATCCCGCTCAACATCAATCACGACGGGGATATTGTGCTGCCTTGCCGTCTTTGCCGCCTCAATTCCCGCATACCCCGATTCAAAATCAATCAGCAGCACTTTGGTCCTTCTGAACCAATTCTTGTCCGGAAACTCCCACGGCATTGGATACTGCACGTTGTTGCGGGTCCAAAATACATTCCGCTGTCCGTCGATGCTGTCGGTGAGGATGAAGGCGATAATCGGCTCGGCATCGGGAGTTTCAACTACAAATGACGTGTCGACTGACTCTCTGCGAAGCGCCTCTAGCGCACGCTTAGCCATTTCAGACCGTCCGAGCTTGCCGGCGAAGGCGGCTCTGCCGCCCAATCGTGCCGATGCCACCAGCGCAGTGCCGACAAGGCCGCCGTCGCAAATCGTGAGGCTATCCAGCATCCTCTTGGCGCCCTTGCCCGGCCAGCCCGTTACAGTGCCCACAAAGTCCACGGTCACTGAGCCAAGCCCCAGAACGTCTATAGAGGCATCAGATTGCATGCGCGCTTTCACAATTCCTGTCCGAATATCAGCTTACCATTGAAATACTTCAGCCGTTGACGCTGTCAAGTCTTTAGCTTACACTAAATCGCTGGCAACGCAAATTCTGTTTATTGAGCCGCCGGCGAAACCATTGTCTTACGACGTTAACCGCCCGGCACATTCCGGGCAAGGAGAATGAAGCGATGAGCAGACCAATCACAATCGTCACCGGCCAATGGGGCGACATACCGTTAGAGAAATTGGCGAAGATGATGTCTGAATTCGGATACGAAGGTCTGGAGCTTGGAGGCAGTCATTTCGACATAACCAAAGGGGCGCGAGACGGGAATTATTGCGATGGGATATTGGCGCTGCTCGACAAATACAATCTCAAGGTCTGGGCCATAAGCGGCCACGTAGTCGGCCAGCAGGTGTGCGACCCCAACGACAGCCGCTCCGACGCCTTTGCCCCGCCGCAGCTCGCGGGAAAACCGGAGGAGAAAAGAAAATGGGCCGTAGCGACTATGAAAGATGCCGCGCGGGCAGCTAAGAATCTGGGTATTGAGATCGTAACCGGCTTTGTCGGCTCGTCGATCTGGCATCTTATCTATGCTTGGCCGCCCGTTTCGGAGGAAATGATTGAGCAAGGCTTTCGCTATTTTGCAGAGATGTGGAATCCGATTCTCGACGTGTTTGATGAATGTGGGGTAAAGTTCGCCCTGGAGGTTCACCCAACCGAAATTGCCTTCGACGCAATTACCACAAAGCGCGCGATGGAAGCCGTCGGGCGGCGCGAAGCCTTTGGAGTCAATTTCGACCCCAGTCACCTGCAGTGGCAGATGGTGAATCCGGCGCAATTCATCCTTGAATTTCCCGACCGAATCTATCACGTTCACATGAAAGACGCGGCCATACAGTTGACCGGCAGGAACAGTATCCTCGGCTCGCACCTCAGTTTCGGAGCAGCCGAGAGAGCCTGGGACTTCCGCTCGCTGGGCCACGGCGACGTGAACTTTGAAGAAATCATCCGCGCCCTCAACCACATCAATTATCAAGGCCCGCTCTCCGTGGAGTGGGAAGATTGCGGGATGGAGCGCGAGTATGGCGCAAAGGAAGCCCTGGAATTCGTCAAGAAGATCAATTTTGAGCCGTCGCAGATTGCCTTTGATTCAGGGTTTGGCAAGTAGCGTTGTGATAAAACACCCACCGGGGGCGCTTTTCAGTGTCCTTTTTCGGGGCATCAAAGCGCCTGTGGAACCGAAGAAAGTGAGGATAACATGCGAGCGACTGCGACGGTTATGATGTTTGGATTGGTTTTCAGTCGATTGGCGTACGCCGAGAAGACTCTTGCCCCGAATAGCCGCAGCGCAAGTGTGCCTGTGGCAAGCTCGGTGATTTCGCTCGATGGGGATAACTGGCGGCTCGCCGTCGATCCAAAGAACCTCGGACGGCAGGAGCAGTGGGAGAAGAACCCGCCAGCGGACGCGAAACAGACAAAGGTCCCATGGATAATCCAGGATGCTTTTCCGGGATATCACGGCGTGGCCTGGTATTGGCGAGAGTTTACGCCGCCGGACAATCTCCACGAGCATGGCCGGTATTTGATCCGGTTCTGGGCCGTCGATTACAAGGCGGATGTGTGGCTGAACGGTGTGCATATCGGCGGGCACGAAGGCGGCGAGTCGCCGTTTGTGCTGGATGCCACCGGCGCCGTCAAGCCGCAACAGCCGAACCTTCTGGCGGTCCGCGTGCTCAATCCCACGCATGAGCCGATCGACGGGATTGTGCTCAACGAAACTCCGCATCGCAACAAAGCCCTCCCATACACCTCCGGCAGCGCCTGGGACCAGGGCGGCATTGGCGATTCCGTCGAGCTGCTTGTGGTACCGGCCGTGCGAATCGATGACCTTTTTGCTCGACCCGACTGGAAGACCGGCATCATTCGCATCGAGGCGACCGTGCAAAACACACTACCTACCCTGGCAGACGCACGGCTGGAGTTTTGTGTTGCGCTGGCTGCAAGCGGCGAAACGATTCAAACAGCTTCGCTGGAGCGCAAACTGCAGGCGGGCGAGACCCTTGTGGAAACCCAGGTGCAGGCGCAAAACCCACGGTTGTGGGAGCTGAATGACCCTTTTTTGTACCGTGTAACCACGCGCTTGCGCGCCGAGGGCTCGAACTCGTTCGATGAACGTTCGGTCCGATGCGGCTTCCGTGATTTTCGCTTCGAGAACGGCGCGTTTCGACTCAATGGCCGGCGGATTTACCTGCGCTGCTCGCACACGGGCAATTGCTGTCCCATCGGCCTTGAATTGCCCCACGACCCGGACATATTGAGACGAGACCTAATCAATGCCAAGGCGATGCGATTCAACGCCATTCGTTTCATCTCCGGAGTCGCCAAGCGGTATCAATTAGACCTCTGCGATGAGATCGGACTGATGGTCTATGAGGAATCCTACGCGGGCTGGTGCTTAGCCGATTCGCCCAAGATGCCGCAACGATACGATGAATCGGTGCTGGGTATGGTTAGCCGCGACCGCAATCATCCGAGCGTAGTAATCTGGGGCTTCCTGAATGAGACGCCCGATGGTCCCGTGTTCCGGCACGCTGCCGCCTTCTTGCCTAAGCTGCGGCCATTGGACGACTCCCGAATGGTGCTGCTCAATAGCGGCGGCTGGCATACCCAGGCAGGCAGCCTCGCCGGTATCGAGAGCTGGCACAACACCGCGCGTGTTGACCCTTGTGTAACGCGCAACGGAACCGACCACGTGATAAAGGGGCTGGGAATTACCTGGCAACCGGGGCAACTGGCTTTCCACCCCGGACGCGACGGCGAATACTCGGTCGTCCGCTGGACGGCCCCGGATGAGGAGAAGGTTGAAATCTCCGCCGCCTTCGAGAGCATTGCTGAGCGGGCGACTACCGACGTTCACGTCCTCCATAACGGCCAGGCGTTGTTCGACGGCTTGATTAACGTCAAAGATGGTGGGCCGCAAACGCAATTCCAGATATCCCTGACGGTCAAGCGGGGTGATACGGTTGATTGTGCCGTCGGCTACGGCAACGGCAATTACGGCGCCGATACGACCGCGTTAAATGTCACTATCAAGTCCCCCGGCGGAAAAGTCCATGATGCCGCTGCGGAATTCTCGGTGCAAAACAACCCGAATGGTCCCTGGAGCTACGGGCAATTGGCGCCGGCTGCGACGCCCGACGCAGGGACATTCTCACGATATGCCGTAGGCATCAGAGAAGAGAGCCTCGGCTGCTTGAGCAATCCCGGCTCACAGGTCTGGGAAGACCTGCTCACCGACAGTCATCCGTACCAGCGAGTGCCGCACACAGCCGAGATCATACGCGCGCTGCGGACCGTCGCCGGCAGCGGCAAGCCGTTGTTTCTCTCCGAGTATGGCATCGGCAGTGCAATCGACCTGCTGCGGGTTGTCCGCCACTATGAGCAACTCGGCAAGACTGAGGTTGAGGATGCTCAGTTGTATCACTCCTGGCGAGACCTGTTCCTCGCCGACTACCAGTGGTGGCGGATGGATGAGGCGTTTGACAGGCCGGAGGAATTCTTCGCCCTGAGCATCTCGCGGATGGCGAGCCAACGACTATTGGGCCTTAATGCAATCCGGTCAAATCCCAATGTCATCGGCTATAGCATCACGGGCACTGTTGACCAGGGAATGACGGCTGAGGGCCTGTGGACGACGTTCCGCGAGCTGAAGCCCGGGACTGCCGACGCCTTATTTGACGGCTGGGCGCCGCTGCGATGGTGCCTCTTTGTCGAGCCGGTAAATGCCTATTGCGGTACGCCTGTGAAGCTTGAGGCCGTGCTGGCCAACGAAGACGCCTTGCTGCCTGGCGAATACCGGGTCCGGCTGCAGGTCGTAGGTCCGGATGCATCGCGGGTCTTCGAGCGAACGGTCACGGTGACAATTCAGGACCCCAAGAGCGAGCCGGAACCGCCGATGGTTCTGCCGGTCTTTGCAGAAGAGTTGACGATAAATGGTCCGCCTGGTAAGTACCGTTTTATGGCCACTTTCGAGCGCGGTGCGGCCGCAGCCGGCGAGGTAGTGGAGTTTTATATGGCCGACCCCGCTCAAATGCCGCCAGTGCAGACTGATGTTGTGCTGTGGGGGCAGGATGCCGAGCTGGCCAAGTGGCTTCTGGAGCACGGCATTCGCACTCGGTCATGGTCGCCGAATCCGCCGACCGGACGAGAAGTAATCCTGGCATCTAATACTGCGGCGGATCCGGGCGGCACAACCGCCTTCGGTGAGCTTGCCGGGCGGATTGCCCGCGGCTCGACGGCTATCTTTCTTTCGCCGGCGGTCTTTGCCGCAGATAACCAGCCCACTGTCTTGGTTCCGTTGGCCAACAAGGGCGCTCTATCTGTAATTCCCAACTGGCTTTACCACAAGGATGAATGGTGCAAACGGCATCCCATCTTTGAGGGCCTGCCTGCCGGCGGTCTGATGGACTACACCTTCTACCGTGAGATCATCCCCGATGTCGTCTGGTCTGGCTTGGACCCACCGGCTGAAGCCGTAGCTGCCGGCATCAACGCCTCGCAAGGCTATTCTTCCGGATTGATGGTTGCCGTTTACGACCTCGGCTCAGGCCGTTTTATCCTTAACACCCTTCGCATCCGCGAGAACCTCGGATCAAACCCCGTCGCCGAGCGTTTGCTCAGAAATATGCTCAACTACGCCGCACACGCCGCTAATAAACCTCTCGCTGACCTGCCTGCAGATTTCGACGCACAACTACGGTCATACGGATACAAAAAATAGACAGATGACTATCGACAGCCGTACCGCCGAGATGGCAGAGAACGCAAGAAGAACGAGTAGATGGGTGGATGATGGAATGCGGAGACGGGGCTGACGCCGATATTGTGAACGGGGGGGATCTCCGCCACATTCAGCCAACCGCCGATGCAGTTCTTCGGCCAAACACACCCGTTACTTACCAAATACCTCTTCTCCAGTTCCGTTCGCTTCGGCATCTGGCCTTGCCAAATCAAGATACTCCCCCTCCGTATCCTACCCCTCGGGCTTCGCCGGCTCAATCGTCACCTTCGGCGGCTCGGCGTAATCCGCCCAAATCCGCTCCGCCGCAGGAACCGTGATCTTCCCCTCATGAATATACATCCGATACCTGAAGACGTGATCGACCCCCGGCTCCATATCCCACGCCGTCGCCTGAGAAGGGCAGAAATTGAAGAACACCTGCCCCTCGGGCCAAATTCGCATCGGCTCCGGATGCTGAAAATTCGCCGGATGACTGTAAAACGTAATCCCCTCCCAGCCGTCGATCTCGCCCGACGTATCGCACCATCGCGCCCGCGTCGTATGGCCGTTCTTGCGATTCTTCCCTTCGCTGGTCAGGTACTCGGCGTTGGCCTCGTCCCACTTACCCGTAGCGCGGAACCCGAATCCGCCGTACCGATACTCTTCCTGATGCAGAGGGCTGTCCGCAACGCATCGCTGCGTCGAGACAAAATCGACAATTCGATACCCCTTTTCCGGCCCGCCCACGTTGAACACGCGCACGTCCCAGACCTCCTTCAGCACAACCTTTTCCCCCGCCGCCGTCTTCAGTGCAACATGCTCCTGCTCCGCCTTGAACCCGCCATAGACGGGCCCCTGCGTCGTCGAGAGATACCGCGAGAACCGGACCGTTCCCTGCCCCTCCTTGAGGTTCCAGAAATCGACGGGCTTGCCCTCGAACTGCGTATGCGTCCACGGCATCCATATCCCCAGGTGATGAATATGGTCCGCGGGATGAATGTTCGTCAGCACCGTGCCCTTCGTGGACCACAGGGGATGAATGAACCCGCTGCGCTCATAGAGCTTATCCTGCCCATCAGGCGGCGGGACTATCACATGATTATACCGCAAGACCTTATTCCCCTGATGGACGAGGTCCAAATACTTATCCGTCTTCTCCACCGTTATCCCGCCCGGATTCGCTTCGCCCGCTTTGGCCAGGCTGAACGTCCGTGTCGCCCCCGCTTTCGTTGTCCCCGATAAGATAAACCAAAGCGTCGGCGGACTACCCGCCTCCAACTGCGCCGGATAAGTCACGCGCTTGCCCCCCTCGCCCTCCACCAGCATAAGCGCCCCCTCCCCAGGCTCTATCGCAAGCCCATCAACCGATACCGACACCGGCGTATCTACCCGGTCATAGGCGCCCGCATCAACCCGAATCGTAGCCAGAGACCCCTCCCCACAAACAACCCCCGAAAGAGCCGCAACAACAACCACGCCGACAACCACTGAATTGAGCCTATTCATTATGTGCCCCCTTTCACGGAAACCTTATAAATAACCGGACCATTCTTCTGAGCAAAGCAGTAATGATAATACCCGCTTCGGCCAAGAATCAAGCCCAATCTCCCGGTACCTTCCGCCATCGTTTAACCGCCGCCGCGACGGTTAGCCCGCAACTTTACGTTGCGTGTTTGCTCTCCCGTATTACCCCCCGCCAATCAAACGTCCTTCCCCACCCCAAGGCCACTCCCGATCTCCAACGAAACCACTGTTATTGCGCTTCCTTCAGCGACTCATATAACTTCAGCCACGCCTCTGCGTCTATCCGCTCTCGCACCTCCGGATCGAGCCATATCTCCGCAAGCCAGTCAAGCAGTTTCTCGACGTCCACCGGCTCGGCGATGGGGGGCTTCTCCTCGACAGCGGAAAGTTCGTAGCGAGCGACTTGCAGACCTAATTCTTCCGTCATCCCTTCCCCGCTCGGCCCGGCCATCAACAGCATCGGCCCCGGTGGGGATCCCCCTCCCCGAAGCCAATCCTCGCAGAACTGCTTCAAACCAACCGAATTACTATCGCCATAAAGGAATACGTCATTGTAATCGACGCCCGCATCCTGCCAGTATGACGTCAGCAGGGCATAGTCGATAAAATTCACAATGCCGTCCCTGCTAAAGTCCGCAGGCCAAAACTCATCCGCCCCCATATCCACAATTACGGTGTCATTGGCGTCACCATCCATTACGCGCGGCCCACCGTCGATATCCGTCTCGTTCGGCTCGGCCTCGAAATCCGGATCGCCCGTATCAATACACGGAGAGCCGCCGCCAAGGTGAAAATTATTAAAATCTTCATCAACAAATCCCGGGGCGCTTTCAATATTATGATCTTCAGTCCCACCATAACCGCCCTCAATGCAGGAATAGGTCACAGTAAACGTACCGCTGTCGCCGGCGTATAATTCATTTGTGCCGTTGTCCCAGATAATGCAGTTGGTTATGACTACGTCCGTCGCATAATTCGGCGCTATTCCATTGGCATCGTTATTAACGATAGTGTTATTAACAATAGCCGCAAGCGGATCAGGCGCAGAAGAGATATAATCAGTCTTGACGCCGCTGCCGCCGTTGTCGTATATCCAGTTGTTCTTGATCTCCGGCCCTGAACTCACCCCATTAGACCAAAAATAAATTCCATCATCCCCATTACCTCGAATGATGCTATTCGCAATAACTGAAGCGCCCGCAGGGTTATATTCGTATATCCCGTTGCCGCCGTTGTTGCTGAAGATCGAGGTCATTATCCCAAGTGTTGTCTGCTGAGCATATATCCCGCTATCTTCGTTCTCCTCAATAGTGCAACCGGTTATCACGGCGGTCGATTGATAGCAGTAGATTCCATTTCCGTCATTGTCGGCAATAACGCAGTTGGCGACATTCACATTGCTGTCCGATATGCAATAAACGCCGTCGCTGTGATAAGTCTCGTCGGACGTATTGGCGCGGATGTCACAATTTTGAATATCCGCCGAAGATGCGGTGAGGGATATCCCATGCCATTCGTTGTTCTGAATCAAGCAGTCGATAATCGTGACAGAGTCCACGTTTTCACAGAGCACGCCGCCTCCGGTTGCGTTTGTCAGCGTCAACCCCGCCAGAGTCGAGCCGGAAGAATTATTGAAATCAACCGCAGGATAGTAGTCATTGACACCGCCGCCTGCATTATATCTCGCATCAATAATCGTATCGGATACAATTGTCGCGTCCTGCGGGTCTTCGCTCTGCAAAGTGATGCTTTCACTCGCCAAAACAACATTCTCGTAATATATACCAGGCGTTGCTTCAAGAATATCTCCCTCGTTAGCGTCGCCCACTGCCGTCTGTATCGCAAAGGCATACGTTTCTTGGGTCTGGTTATAAACAACTGGTATTCTATGAGGGATGCTGCAAATATATGAGGTGGCGTATGCCATATCGGCAAGTCCGAGGCGACCGTCCTTCGTTTTGCCCCACGCCCATACAGTTCCGTTGACATCAATAGCCAAGCTGTGCCAGTATCCTGCGGAAATCGCAATGATATTCTCCAGATATCCCACATCATTCGGCCCGACTACTCTTACGGGCGTAGTACATGGGTCGATACAGCCGTTGCCAAGCTGGCCGTATTTATTATCGCCCCAACAATAAACATAACCATTGGCGTCCAGCGCCATCGAATGCCCCTCCCCTGCAGAGACGGCGGTAATACGCGAAAGATAGGGGTAAGGATTGTTCGGATCGTCAGCAGGCTGTTCCCCGCGAAGAACCAGGACGGGTGTGCTGTTGCCGTCCGTTGCAAATCCGTTGCCTAATCGCCCACCTGCGGAGTCCCATCCTGTCCCATTATTGCCCCAGGTATAGACCCTGCCCTTGTGGTTCGGATCATAATTGGGCAGAAAAGGATCATAAACCTCATATTTCTCCAGCGCCATCAAATGGTCCCAACCTGCGCTGATCGCCACGATGCCCTTGAGATGAATCTCCTCCGGCTCGTTGTAGTCCTGCTCCCCGCGAAGGACCTTCACCGGCGTATCGCTGAAATTCACACCCTCACCCGATCCGTTCCCCAATAGCCCCCACCCGTCCGTTATCATCGTGTCCCACGATTCCTCCCCCCACATATTGGACCCCCACGTATAGACACAGCCATTCAGATTTGGATCGTTGGCGTTGTCCGCCTCCAGCGCGATGGAATTGTTCGACCCGGCACTGATATCGACAATATGCTTGAGTTGATTACTCGCATCATTCGGATCGTCAGGCTGCTCACCACGACGAACATAAACCGCCGATAGCTTGCTATTCCCGCTCTGGTCGTTTCCGCACTGACCATACTCGTTATACCCCCATGCGTAAGCATGCCCATCTGCGTCAACAGCTAATGAGTGCTGTCCGCTACGGCCGGCAGAGATAGCAATAATATTCTTCAGATACACGTTCGGCTGACAAGGATCGTCCGGCTGCTCGCCACGCAAAACCTGAACCGGCGTGGTGCGGTATGCTTCGGGTCCACTCTGGCCAATACCTAACTGACCTTCGTTATTCCAACCCCAACTCCATACAGAATCGTTCACGTCCAAGGCGAGGGAGTGTTGCCAGCCCGCACCGATATCGCAGATACCTTCGAGATAGCCTGCATCGCCCGGTCCGTGGATTGTAACAAGCATCTTTTCCTCAAGGTCAGGATCATCGCTGCCTGTCCCGAGGACCCCGTAATAATATATTTCCTGCTCGACTCTGTACCCATTTGGGCCGCAAGCCCACGCACGGTTGTTATCCGTCACCACAAGGGTATGGTTTTCTCCCCCCGATATACTTATCGCCTTTGAATAATCCCTCCATCCGGCAGGCGCCGGCAAGGCGATGGTTAACACTGTAAGTACTGTAATAGCTAAGGTTGATCTACTGAGTGACATTTTGCTTCCTCCTTGAACAGCATTTTGAAATCCTTTTCTTTGCTACTTTTTTACCTTGCCAACAAGTGTAATTGCTCCAAACCCCAGAAACAAGATTGCACTGGGCTCGGGTATAACAACCGCAGACGTTACATGCGCTTGAAAAAGAATGTTGTCTCTTGTGCCAGGACCCTCAATATTAAGATAATTAAAATGCTGCCAGTCACTTATAGCCGGTGCCGTTGTAAGCAAGTCGGTGCTCGATATAGCACTCCCAGAGTCGTCTCTGAGGCCCCATGAGATGGTATCGACGATGGCGCCGTTTGAAAGAGGTAAGTTCCCATAGCTCGTTACTGAATAAGTGTCGATAGAATAAAGGTAGTCGTTTACCAACTGAATGAGAAAATTCGTGTTGTCCGGGTCAGTCTTGAAATCAAGGCCCCCGACACTCAGGAATATCCCATAGGGCGGATTGAAGTAGTGGTATCGCGCAACCATGTCTGATTCCGAGCCCAAAAGCCAATCCTCGTCCGGCGTATCCGTATCGTAAGTGTAGGTGCCGGTTATCAAATCGCCGACGTTTACCCGGCCTTCGAGGTGATTATCGGGGTCATGCACCCCATGAACCACCGCTTCAATCTCTATTGTTATCAGTGTCGCCTTAACCGGTTTTGCACAAAAAGATATTACGCAAAAACAAGCGGCCATAATTGATACAATCCTGGTTTTCATTGTCCTTCCCTTTCAAAAAATATGGTTATGTTATGATGAAAAACAACGCAGTCCCTTGCTCGGTTTATCTATTGCACTATATTGTACCACATCCATCCACAAAATCAAGCAAAATCCTTCACAAAATTGGCGCTCTCACCTATGCCAAGCTGCCCTTTGGAATTCCATCCCCAACTCCAGACCAAACCATTCACATCGAGCGCAAGCGAGTGTTTCCAGCCGGCCGCAACATCGTTGATGTCCTGCAACCTGCCGGCATCGTTGTAGCCGTACACGCGAACCAGTATTCTCTGGTCAGCATATTGGTAGCCGCTCCCGATGCCCAATTGGGAGTAGTCGTTGTCTCCGCATCCCCAGGCCCATTTGTTGGCGCTCAGAACCATCGTGTGCGTCTCGCCGCCGGAGATTCTTATTGCTTTGGCATCATCAAATAAGAGCGGGTAAAGCAGAAATGGAGCGCACAGAAAGAGCACATCCCAAAATGATTATGAACTTCGTTCGCGATAACATATCTCGTTCCTCCTTGAACAACGTATCAGGGTTGTTTTTTGTCGCGTTGTTTAACGACAACGATGCCGCTTTCTGCCCATTGCAAGAGCCCCTATTGCCAAGAGGGCCGGAGTCGCCGGCTCAGGCACTATAGTAACACTCTCAACATGCCCTTTAATAGCATACATCCTGTCAGCGGTGATACTCAGAATGTTTGACTGCCAATTACTCAAAATAGGTGCATCGCCCGTCAAGTCGGTGCTCGAAAGAGCCGTACCGGTTGGATCATCCAACTGCCAGGAAATGTAATCGACAGGAGTCCCATTAGACAGAGAATAGTTGTTATAGCTTAACAAATAGTAATCGTCGTTGGGGGGATAATCATTCCCAATTCCGACAAGGAAATCGGTTGCAGGGGCACTACTTTCGAAGCTAAGGTCACCGACAGTAAGAAATATTCCGTATGGAGCCACATGCCGATACGATCCATACATTGAGAACGGATTCGAGTCTGCCGTTGCCGTGTCATACGTATAGATTCCTGTTATCGCATCTCCTGGCGTGATCTCGGCGGGGAGCAGACCGTACGGGTCATCGACGTAATCGACGACTCCCTCAATCGCGATTGTTACAAGGGCCGCCCCGGCCGGATCGCACACGACAAATAGGAGAATAGATAGGATAATTGCCCGCTTCATTTTTCGCCCCTTCAGGTATGGGTTATGAGTAATGACCGGTCCGAAATGCGCAGAAAAAAACCCGCGTCGCACTGCAGACGCGGGGGTAAAAATCTTTTCCAATGCCGCGAGCAAGCGGCCAAATCATAACAACCCCATGCCTTCGTACCTTTCATCATCCTACTCCAGGCCTCCGTGCTTCCTGCAATTCATATCGCTAGCTCCACTGGTTTACCTACTATGTGCTGTTATTATAGCAGAAAACCTACAATAAATCAAGATTTTTACCCGGTCGGTTCAAATTCCGCAATAGATTTCTTTCAAAAAACAGCGGAAAATTTGCTTTAACTGAGCGGTGTTTCGGCAGAAAAGTGCATAACTACAGCCATCACAACGAGTTATAACAAATGCAAAACAGCTCGTTTTTTTATGAGAGAGCCGGCGAAAAACCCAATTTTTAGATATGTACCAAACCCAAACCGGCATTTTTTTGAGGCCGTTTGCGCCCCCGCAGACTAATGCCTCAGTGATATTAGAGCCGTTCCATCCGGCCACGGGCCGTCTGCTGCTCAATTCTTCCCAATCGTTAGCTGCCAGTGCGCGTGCTCCCACGCCGCGGAAAGGAAAATCGTTGTATAGTATTCGCCAATCTACTATGCTTGAGCGCGAACGCCACAAGACTGCCGGGCTTGATCCGGCAGAAAGGAACTTTGCTATGGTTGTATTGGGTGTCTTGCTGCACGCCATCGGAGGCTTTGCCGCCGGCAGCTTCTACATCCCCTTCAAAAAGGTCCGCAACTGGGCCTGGGAGAGCTATTGGCTCGCGGGCGGCGCCTTCTCCTGGATTCTTGCGCCGTGGGTCGTCGCATTGCTGGTTGTCCCGGGACTCTACTCGGTCATCGCCGAATCGCCCCCGCACAGCATCTTCTGGACCTACCTCTTCGGCGTGCTATGGGGCATCGGCGGCCTGACCTTCGGCCTATCTATGCGATACCTCGGAATGTCGCTCGGCTACGCAATAGCATTAGGATTCTGCGCCGCCTTCGGGACAATCATCCCCCCGATATTCAAAGGCGAGTTCGCCGACCTCTTAGCCCACACGTCCGGCCTGGTGACATTAGCCGGAATACTCATCTGCCTTATCGGAATCGCAATCTGCGGCTGGGCGGGAGTCTCAAAAGAAAGAGAAATGCCCGATGAAAAGAAGAAAGAGACAATCAAGGAATTCAACTTCGCAAAGGGTCTTTGGGTCGCAATATTCGCCGGCGTGATGAGCGCGTGCATGGCCTTCGGCATAGAAGCCGGCAAGCCCATCGCCGACCTTGCATTCGGCCAAGACAGCACGTCACTATGGAAGAACACCCCAATCTTCATCTTCGTCCTCGCCGGCGGATTCACAACAAACTTCCTGTGGTGCGCCTTTCTCAACATAAAGAACCGCACCGCAAACGATTATTTGAACCGGCGGAATTCGCCCTTGATCTCCAACTACTTCTTCAGCGCCTTGGCCGGTATCACGTGGTACCTCCAATTCATGTTTTTCGGAATGGGCAAGACCAGAATGGGCGACTACGACTTCTCAAGCTGGACTATCCACATGGCATTCATCATAGTCTTCAGCAATATCTGGGCACTGGTCTTCCGCGAATGGAAAGGCTCAGGCAAACGCACTCATCGCCTGATAGTCCTCGGAATACTTGTGCTCGTAGCCTCGATATGCGTCGTCGGCTGCGGAAACTATCTGAAAAAAGCCGAGAACCGGATTCTGGCCCCCGCCGCCCAGTCGGTAAAACTCACAGCGGCGCAACATTCTCAGTGAGATACAAAATGCCGCACTTTGAAACAATGACCTCAAGGCAGCGCCTCACCAAAGCCTTAAATCACCAGATTCCCGACCGCGTCCCCATCGACCTCGGCGGCTTTCAAACCGGCATACACAAAGCCGCCTACGCCGAGCTGCTCGATTATCTCGGCATCGAAGATGAGCCGGCAATCCTCGACCCCGTCCAGCAGTTAGCCAAGCCGTGCGAAGAACTGCTCGAACGTTTCCACGTCGATATTCGCTACGTCACCGCCCACGCCCCCGACAGCTTCAAAGGCGGAATTGAGAAGAACACGCGCGGCGGCAGACTTTGGCACGACCTCAAAGATGAATTCGGAGTCGTATGGTCGATGCCCGACGATAGGCAGCTTTATATGGATATCTCTCGTCACCCGCTCGCCGACGCCGCTATCGAGACGATTGCAGACTACCCCTTCCCAAAAGGCGGCGACCCGACCCGCTTCACGGGCGTCCGAGAGCGGGCCCTCGAACTGCGAAATCAAACGCCCTACGCCGTCTCCACCGGCATCTGCGGGGTCGTCTATGAAATCTGCTGGTATATGCGCGGCCTCGAACGATGGTTCATCGATATGATAGAGAATCCCGCCTTCTGCGAGGCCCTCCTCGATCATACCCTGAAATTCTGGCTCGACTACTTCGCCGCCTTCCTGGCCGAGGTCGGTGACATTATCGACGTCGTGATGATAGGCGACGACCTCGCGGGCCAGGCCGGGCCCCTCTTTAGCCCCGATTTCTATCG
>Ga0315277_10003791_pt1 | contig 20401 bp, 17 predicted proteins | sample YL17G05_15_MG_FD_203695 | JGI IMG/M metagenome (GOLD analysis project Ga0315277, IMG submission 203695) | Sediment microbial communities from Yellowstone Lake, YNP, Wyoming, USA - YL17G05_15 | ecosystem: Environmental > Aquatic > Freshwater > Lake > Sediment | place: USA: Wyoming | collected... | reverse complement strand
ACGGTCAAGGCCAAAGCGACGATCATCGCCACAGGCGGCTACGGCCGCCTCCATATCCGCGGGTTCGATACGACCAATCACTACGGAGCGACCGGTGACGGGCTGATCATGGCCTATCGGGCCGGAGCCAAGCTCATGTACATGGACTCGGTGCAGTATCATCCGACGGGCGCCAGCTTTCCCGAGCAGATCGCCGGCTTCCTGATCACGGAGAAGATCCGGGGTGCCGGCGGGCAGCCGCTCAATAAGCACGGCGAGCTGTTCGTCTTTCCCCGGGAGCCCCGTGACGTCGAGAGCGCCGCCTTCATCCGGGAATGCCTGGAGCGACACAACGGCATCCAGACGCCGAGCGGCCGCTGGGCCGTCTGGCTGGACTCCCCTCTCATCGAGATCATCCAGGGCTCCGGCTACCTTTCCAAGAACTTCCCGGCCATGGTCCGGCAGTTCATCCGTTACCAGATCGATATCACGAAAGAGCCAATGCTCGTCTACCCCTCGCTTCACTACCAGAACGGCGGGGTCGAGATCAACGCCAAGTGCGAGACGAACATCCCGGGCCTCTATGTCGCCGGCGAAGCCTCGGGCGGCGTTCACGGCAGGAACCGATTGATGGGAAACTCAGTCCTCGATTATAACGTCTTCGGGCGCAGGGCCGGCAAGTACGCGGCGGACTACATTAAATATGTGACCCTAGGCAGGCTGAGTCTAAAGCACATCACTGCCTATGAGAATGAGCTAAAGAAGGCCCGGATCAAGACGGACCGTATGGCTCCTGTGCTTCTTCCCTCTTACACCTCCGAGGACGTACGGAAGCGCCAGGTGACTGCCCACTACGAAGGCACGCTGCGGTAATAGTCCACGAAGAAACCTGTCTCATCGCCTGCCGTTTCCATTTCCCTCCATCGGACGGTAACTCCGGTTAACACGTTCCGGCCTTGATTCGGGCTTCCGGCCCGGAGTTCTTCCCATTCTTTCAGGAGGATGAGGTCCTATCCATGGCCTTGGCCCGTTTCTTGAGGCCATTCTCCCGCTATGGCGGGAGTGTATCGTCCTCGACATCCGCCAGGTTGTCTTCACCATCCCTAAGATGCTGCGCATCTTCTTCAAGTACAACCGCCGGCTCCTGGGCTCACTCTGCCGCTCGGCCCTCCGGTCCTTGACCTGTTACTTCGAAGCTGTCACCGGGAGCGAGCTTATGCCCGGAGTCATCGCCGCCATTCAGACATTTGGCAATCGGATTAATCTCCACCCCCACCTCCATTTCCTGGTGACCGAGGGCGGAGTGGATGAGACCGGGGTCTTCCACAAGGTCCCCCGGATCGACGACTCGCGACTGACGGATCTCTTCGCCAGAGAAGTCCTGGCCGATCTTGTCCGCAAGGAACTTCTCAGCCCCGAATGGGCGGAACGCCTCCGCACCTTTCGGCACACGGGGTTCAATGTTCATAGCCGGGTCCGGGCCAAGACAAAGAGAGAGGCCGAGCGGGTGGGCAAATACATGATCCGGCCGTTGCTCTCCCTTGAACGCCTCTCCCTCGATGAACGGGAAGCCCAGGTCGGCTACCGGTATGGGAAAGAGCCCGGAGAAGTCCAACGGATGGACTACCTGGAGTTCATCGCCCGAGTCACCTCCCATATTCCCGACAAAGGACAAGTCACCGTCCGCTACTTCGGCCTGTACGCCAACGCCCATCGAGGGAAGGTCAAGAAGGCGAGTCGTGAGGCGTTTCCTCTCCGGACGGTGGAGGACCTGCGGCCTATCCCTGCCAGGGGCTGGGCTGAGATGATCCGTAAAGTGTACGAAGTCGACCCCTTGGTCTGCCCTCAATGCGGCGGACAGATGAAGGTCATCTCTTTCCTCACCGACTATGCCGTGGTGGACAGGATCATCGGCCATCTGAAGCTGACGTTTGTTGCAGACAAACCTCCCCCTCCTCGGGTCGCTTATCAAGAGCTCTTGATGGCAGCCGAGGCCCCGGCTGAGTATTTTTCGTGATTCTCTCTTTTGTCGGCAGGAGAGGTCTGCCGGATTTCCGAGACTTTTTAGCTTGTCCGCAACTTCCCAGCCACTTTCTGCTGGCTTCAACTCAATTTGACATCCACAACGCCCCGATTCATACTCTCCGAGGATGACCGAAGGGGAAAATTGCCACAAAGAGGCTCGCCCGGCCGGCACAGCCAAAAAGGAAACTCTTATAAGCCTAAGCCCTTTTTAGCCGCCAACACGTCACAAATTTTGACAATCGTATTCCATATGCGCGCGTGGGCTTTGGTCAATTGCCTTGATTCGGACCTTGAGATATGATTCCCGTAGTTTCCTTAGCGTCATGGATAGGGGTCCTTTATGGGAGGAAGCATGAAAACAAAAATTATATCGACTCTTCTTATTTTTTCCATGAGTTGTCTTTTCTCGGCGACATGTCGGAACAAAGAGGACGTTGAACTGCTAAGGTCCAATTTGAACTCCGCCATAAATGAATTCAACCCATTTGAGACGGCGAGACTCTTAGACAAGCTGGCAAAAGCTGGCGTCGATCGCAAAACGCTCCCGATTACTGAAGCCACCGACCTTATCCTCGGTAAAGTCGATTATTCGGATTGGGAATCGATCACGGGCGATGAATTGATCCAACTTTGCGGGCCATTGGAGGGCATGCAAAACGGCACCTGGGCGGAACATCCGATCCGCGCATACCACTTCTGGGGCTTGATGGAAATTGGTGAGCGGAAAAAGGGGCTTGAGCTCTGGAAGAAGTCTGAAAAGCAAATAGATTCTTTATGGAAATCTCCATACTTGCGTTTTAACCCCGCGCTATCAAAGGAAGACCACATATTTCGGCAGAACCTTGAAAATGCTATTTGCACGTTCCTCATCGGGTTCGTCGCATCAAAAGAACACGAAGATAAGCTCTTCAGCATAGAATTGGCAAAGAAGCAATATGATTGGTACCAGTCCTGTCTTAAGAAGACCCTGAAGGGCATTCAAAGCTCTGACCCGGCAGTCCAGTCCCGACTCATGCAAATCATGGCAGACTATCCCTATTTGCTTCTCGAGTACTGTCTGGTCGAGGCCGGGCTGGCGATGGATCCCAGTGCAAATCCATTTCTCAAGGACCAGCCCAAAACGAACATTCACTTCGAGCTTGTCGAAAGAGCGGGTTTTAAAGGATGTACACTTGGCGGCTACAATCGGATTGCCCTCGGAGACTACGACAACGACGGCTATGCAGATGTGTTGGTTCCGAATCAGGGATTGTGGCGGAATCTAGGAGGCAGCGGCAAATTCACACGTGTTGACAAAGAGCTGGGGCTGGATATCAAAGGGACTTTGGCAGCTTTTGCCGACGTCAACAACGATGGCCTGATTGACGTCATTGTCGCGGGCAAAAACAAGTTTGGCGTCTCGTTGCAGACCAAAGGGCGGATCTTCCGGCCCCTTATCAAACCGGCGAACAGAGTGCCAGAGAATCCCGTAGCGATCGGCCTGTTTGATGGAGATGACGATGGTCTGATCGATGTGTACCTGGCCAGCAGGGAGAAAGACGAAGTTGGAAAAACCGAGGTGCTCCGCAACAGGGGGGACGGAACCTTTGAGGACGTCGCGAATGCCTGGGGATTTTCAGGCGACGATACCATGCCTCCTGGCGAGGGCGTCAGTCCTGGGGACTACGATAACGATGGATACACTGATATCTACGTATCTAACTACACCTACCCTCTCAATCGCAATACGCTCTGGCACAACATTTCGGAGAAGGGTAAAACAATTTTTGCCCAGTGCGCTTCGGCACCCTGGTTTGGAAGAGGTAAGCGACCAGAAGTCTTGGAGGGGTTTGATCGCGGCGTCGAGGGACGCCACAGTATTAATGGTGGTGAAACCCATTGGGGATTCACAAGTGGGAGCGTCTGGGGTGACCTCAACGGCGACGGAACCCTTGATCTTGTATGCGCGAACTTGGTACATGAAAGATACTTCTGGATAGGCTCCTTCTCAGATATCTCGCGTGTTTACCTAAACACAGGTAATGCCTTTCAGGACCACACTCTAAACGCGGGCCTTGTGTTCCGTGAGACGAACAGCGATCCTCTGCTGGCCGACTTTAACAATGACGGCCACCTCGACTTGTCAATGACTAATGAATACCGGCCTTTTGTTAATCAGATCTACGAGGGTGTTGGAGATGCTTCTTTCAACGAGGTGACCTTTCGCACAGGCGCCTTCGCCTGCAATGCAAGCGGGCAGGCGGCGGCGGATTTTGACAATGACGGGGATCTCGACTGGTTTGTCTATGCCGGAAACCGAGGGTTGCTTCTCTATGAGAACAGACTGATCGACAGGGGGAACATCCCAGCCCGCGCTAATTGGATTGAAATTAAACTCCATAGCGCTAAGCACGTTAATAGTATGTCTTACGGCGCACGTGTTACAGTACGGGCGAACGGACGGATATACGTCCGTGAGGTCGCAGGTATGCGCGGATACTCATGCTGTGACGATCAGGTCGTCCATGTGGGGCTTGGCGAGTATGCAGGAAAGGTCAACATAGAGATCCGCTGGATTGGAGACAGAATTCAAAGAGTCAGCGGGCTTGATGCTAACAAACGGCATGAGATTTACGAGGCCGACGAGAAGGAAAGCAAGTAATAGTCCGGGGGACTCCGGATCCAAAGGTCGGAGGTTCGAATCCTCTCAGGCACATGCACACTCACCATCAGAGCGAACAGAAGTTTACTGGGTCAATCTATAAAGAGAGGGCTGGTCAGAATTGAGATACATGGGCAGAGTGGTCGGGCAAGGTCGTAAACCTGTTTCTAGTTACCTTCAAAAAATTGAGCAGAGATTGTACAAACTCTTGCTCAAAATAGCTCAGTCTAGCCTAAACGTGATCAAACCATCAAGATCTGTAAATGCAAGAAAAGGAAGCCAGATGCGGTCCAACAGGGGAGAATTCGGGCGTCCCCGTTTCTGTCGGAATCGTTTTTGAAGTCCAGAAGGCCCACCGGGACCTTGACCCTCCCGTCGGCTGAACGATGATATTCCCGGGCCAGGCCGGTGTCAAGAACCGATCTCCCAGCCCCGTTTGACTTCCCGCCCAACCCTCTGTTAATCTGAGGCCAAGCTAGAAAAGGGGGCAAGCGATGGCCATCAAGTGCCCGAAATGTCACTCCGAAAATCCTGAGAACTCGAGATTCTGCGCTGGATGTGGCACCCAGCTCCCTCCGCCCCATGACCATCCTCCGGTCCTGACAGAAACCCTTCAGACGCCGGTTCATGAGTTTGCCACCGGCGCAACCTTCGCCGGGCGATACCAGGTCATCGAGGAGCTCGGCCACGGCGGCATGGGCAAGGTCTACAAGGTCTTCGACACGAAGATCAAGGACAAGGTCGCCCTCAAGCTCATCAAGCCGGAGGTCGCCTCGGACAAGGACACGATCGAGCGCTTCAGCAACGAGATCCGGCTAGCCCGCAGGATCGGCCACCGGAACGTCTGCAAGATGTTCGACATCGGGGACGCCGAAGGCGCCCACTACATCACGATGGAGTATGTCCACGGCGAGGACCTCAAAAGCATGATCCGCATGTCCGGGAGCCTGAGCCTGGGCATGCTGTTGAGCGTCGGGAAGCAGGTCTGCGACGGGCTGGCCGAAGCCCATAGTCTTGGCGTCTGAAGATCCCGGCGAGGGCCTCGGCGTTCCTGCTGAGAGGGAAGGGAGCCCAGGAGGTCGGGCAGAAGCTCGCCGTCGATGCGGTCCTCGACGGGACGCTCTTCAGAGCCGACCTGAAGATTCATGTCAATATACAGATCATCGACGCCCACACCGGTTATGGACTCTGGTCCGGGAAATTCGACGGGGACGCAAAAGGGCTTTCCAACCTCCGGGACGAGATCGCCCTAAAGATCCTCGAAAGCCTGAAGGTCAGGCTGCTGGGGGAGGCCCGGTCGAGGGTCGTCAGGAACTACACTACGAATTCGGAGGCTTATAACCGCTATCTCCAGGGGCGCTATTTCTGGAACAAGCGGATGCCGGCCGACGTGAAGAAGGCCATCGAATACTTCAATCAAGCCATTGCCTTCGACCCCAATTTTGCCTTGGCCTATGCCGGACTGGCCGACAGCTACTTTGTTCTTCCCCAATTCGCGGAATACCGAATGAGCGAGATCTTGCCTAAAGCCAAGGACGCAGCACTCAAAGCCCTGGCTATCGATGACACGCTGGCCGAAGCTCATGTCTCGCTCGCTGCTGTCAAGGAAGCCGAATGGGATGATGTGGCTGCAGAAAACGAGTATAAACGAGCCATCGAGCTCAATCCGAACTATCCGACTGGCCACCACTGGTATGCCAATCTCTTGGATGGGATGGATCGAATGGACGAGAGCTTGGTTGAGATGAAACGAGCCCTTGAGCTGGATCCTCTCTCTCCCATGATCAACGTGACCCTGGCATGGCTCTATTTGGAGAGGAGAGAAGCCGATCAAGCCATCGCGCAAGCCCGGAAAGCGGTCGAGCTCGATCCGAACTTTGTTTATAGCCGATACACACTTGGGTTGTGCCTCCGGGTAAAAGGAATGTTTAAGGAAGCGGTCGCCGAGCTGCAAAAGGCGAGGATGCTTTTCGGAAGCAGTCCTTCCGGGCTGGGAGACCTCGGAATGGCCTATGCGTTGTCTGGGGAAAAGGCCAAGGCGACGGAAGTGCTGTCCATTCTCGAGGAGTACTCACAGAGAGGTTATCTTGTGAGCTCTGAGATCGCCTTGGTTTATCTCGGTCTCGGCGAAAAGGACAAAGCCTTGGAGTGGCTAGATAAGGTCTGTGATGATGAGGATGAGATATCCTACCTCAGGAACTCTGGCTACCTCGAAATCGAACCTGAATGGGACAGCCTCCGCTCGGATCCTCGTTTTAAGATGGTGCTGAAAAAGCTGCACCTCGAATAGTACGCAGGGGCCTGGCCTCCAAAGATGGCAGGATTGAGCGCGCTGACCAAGAAGCTCTTGATATCCGTCGAGTGGATTGTCCCGATACTTTGCATCTTCCTGGCGAGCGGGTGCGAGAAAAGGAACACGTTTGACCTGGACTACAACGCCTTCGACCGACGGCCTGGGAAGGGCTGGCGGCAACTCGCCGAAAACGGCAAGTTCTTGGATGCGGCCAGGCTGATCGATCAATATATCGAGAACCACAAGAACCTCGACGAGTCGCAACGGGTCAATCTGAATTTTCATGCCGGGCAAATGTATGCCTTTGCCGACGACTATCGGACCGCCATCGACCGTTTCAACGTATCAACCTACGCTGAAGAACCTCCCGACCTTCCTCTTCGGTGGAACGCTTATGTCCGGGCGACGATCGCATTTCTGAATAAAGACATGAAGCACCTGGAGGAATGCCGCAAGGAAATCCTCGAGGGGCCGACTTTCGACGGGGAAAAGGCCAACCTTGACGTGGTGGATCGCCTGATCAAGCTCTTCGGTAGACCGTACGCTGAGGCCTACGGGGGGCGTCGGGATTAAGCGCAGGTCCAGGTCTGCCCGAGGTTGAGAATGCCAGAAAGCGGCAGGCCGGGCTGAAGGGCAGCTGATTCCCCCTTCCCGGAAGGCTTCACAGGACCCTGCGTGAGCACAATTTTGAGCACATCATCCGGCGGCGAGCTCGCAATCCGTTCATATACCTTCGTTTAAGAGGCTGACCCAGCTGCCTTCTAAGCAGCGGGTCGGGGGTTCGAGTCCCTCCAGGCGCGCCACGTTTTCCCCCGATTATCGAGCATCTCGCTTTCCCGTCTTTTCAGCCTGAGTCATTAAAACTGAGCCATTTTTCAACATTTTTGTCCACACCGTGTCCATACGGGTGGCTCTGGGAAGCAGTCGGCCTCTCCCTTATTCTTGACAAACAACCGCCTGTGTCCAATACTCTAAACCACGGGCGAGAAGGGGAAGAGAGGCCCGAAAAGCAGTAGCCTAACAGAGAGACTTTCTCCTCTTCTGATTCCCAACAAAGGAGGGGGTTATATGAAACGTGTTGCGTTAGTCGGCCTAGTCAGCTTGGTCTTCGCCGTCGCTGTTCTGGCCCAGCAGAAGAGCGGAAGTGCGGAACAGGAACTTCTAAAGCTTGAGCAGCAGTGGGGGGACGCCTTGGTCAAGCCCGACTTGGCCTTCCTTGACCGAATCTTGGCCGAAGATTACACGTTTACTAGCCCCCTAGGTGAGGCCTTGACAAAAGCCCAGATGCTGGCGGAGCTGAAGTCCGGAGAGGATGTGGTATCGTCCGTGGTGAATCATGAGATGAAGGTCCGAGTCTATGGAAATGCGGCGGTCGTAACCGGCCACAGCACGTACAAAGAGACGGTCCAAGGCAAAGATATCAGCGGTGAGTACCGGTGGACCGATACATGGATAAATAAGGGGGGCCGCTGGCAATGTGTAGCCGACCATGCATCGAGGGTAGCCGGGAAGTAGAAATGAGCGTCTGCCGGTAGAGGCAAAAAAGAAATGATGAGGCTAATATGATACGCATTGCGTTTGCACTGGGACTAGGGGTGCTGATAATCGGAGTCCCTATCCCGGCTCAACTGAAGAGCGGGAGCGTGGAACAGGAATTGATAAAGTTGGAGAAAGGCTGGAACGATGCCCTGGCTAGGCACGACTGGGCATTTATTGACCAGATTCTCGCGAATGACTACATCACCACGGATAGCGACGGTGTCGTCGCTGACAAAGCTCAGGAAATGGTGATTCTGAAGTCTGGCGAGGAAGCAGTAGCGTCTGCGGTGTCTGACGACTTTAAAGTCCGTATCTATGGAGACACAGCGGTGGTCACCTACCGCTGGACCTATAAAGGTCAGTTTAAAGGCAAAGAAAGCACTGGGCAGGAGCGATACCCACCTCCATTTCCTGGTGACCGAGGGCGGAGTGGATGAGACCGGGGTCTTCCACAAGGTCCCCCGGATCGACGACTCGCGACTGACGGATCTCTTCGCCAGAGAAGTCCTGGCCGATCTTGTCCGCAAGGAACTTCTCAGCCCCGAATGGGCGGAACGCCTCCTCTCCTGGCGGCACACGGGGTTCAATGTTCATAGCCGGGTCCGGGCCAAGACAAAGAAAGAGGCCGAGCGGGTGGGCTAGGGTCCAATTTTCGAACTTTTCTCAGGCATAACAGCACCGCTTATCAGATTTATCTTCTTCAGTCTGTTGCTTAATCCTTCAGCCCAGCCAGCCTCTTCCTGGCATCCTCGACTTCGGGCAGGCCGGGGTCGGGGCGCTTCTGCTTGAGCTCAATTTGACAGGCGCTGATGCTCCGATCTATCATCCCCAACGATGGGATGAGGCAAAATCGGTGCCATGAATGCTCATCAAGCCGACGCAGCAACAAAGGAGTTATCATGAAAAAACCCATTCATCTCATTGCCGCCGTATTTGTTGTTTTAGCCGCGGACCTACCGGGAATTCAAAACCAGGATTCCCGTCTGCAGAATGCCTCCCGTCGCCCGGCCGAAAACGGCTGGATATTCGTTCATCTTCAGGGGTCGCCCCGTCAGGTCGGTTTCCAACACGGCTATCTTCTTTCGCCTGAAATCGAAGACGCATACGGAGTTATCAAACTCGAACTCGGGCACGATAAAAACAAGGACTGGCAGTTCTTTCGCGATGCGGCCAAAAACATACTTTGGCCGCATGTGGAGCCGGAATATCAGGATGAGCTTCAGGGGATCGTCGAAGGCTTGAACGCGAAGAGCGCCAGGATGGATATCTGGGATGTTGTGGCGATGAACGCCTTCCTCGAGCTTTATTTCTATGTGGACTGGCTCAAAAAACAAAACGAACCGACCAGAGCCGAAAAATCGGCAGTCGTAGCGGAACACTGCAGCGCTTTCGTGGCCACGGGCAGCTATACCAAAGATGGGAAAGTTGTCATCGCGCATAACAACTGGTCTTCCTACCTGGATGGGCAGCGCTGGAACATCATCTTCGACATCGTTCCGGAAAAGGGTTATCGAATTCTGATGGATGGGTTTCCGGGGCTCATTCATAGCGCCGATGATTTCGGGATGAACTCGGCGGGCATCTTAATCACCGAGACCACCATCACAGGATTTTTCGGCTGGGATTCTGACGGAATCCCCGAGTTCGTTCGCGCGCGCAAGGCTATGCAGTACTCAGCCTCGGTCGATGATTTCGACCGGATCATGAGGACGGGGAATAACGGCGGCTACGCCAACAACTGGCTGGTTGCCGATCGAAAGAACAACGAAATCGCCAGTCTCGAACTGGGGTTGAAAAATGTCACCTTGCTCCGGTCCAAGGACGGATACTTCTGCGGCGCAAATTTCCCGGTCAACGAGAAATTGATCCGGGAAGAAACCCATTTCGACCCCCACGATCTAGGGTTGAGCGCCAACTCGCGGCGCGTGCGCTGGGAGGAACTGATGGCTGAGTACAAGGGCAAGATCGATGTCGCCGCGGGTCAAAAGTTCCTCGCGGATCACTGGGACACCCTTGAGAAGAAAGAAGCTCCGAGCGAGAGGACTTTGTGCGGCCATGTCGATCTTTCGCTGCGCGGCATGAAGGGTTGGCAGGAGCCATACGGTATAGCCGGAACCGTGCAAGCGAAGGTTGCGGACGCGGCGATGGCTGAGCGGATGTCGCTCCTGGCAGCCATGGGACATCCATGCGGAATCGATTTCAAGGCAGCGGCGCATCTGCGCCTCCACCCCGAGTTCAACTGGCAAAAGGGTCACTTGCGGGATCTCGATTCCCGTCCGTGGACCTTGTTTAATATCGCCAAATAGCGTTTTTATTGATTTGGATAATCGGTGGAGCCGACCCCGGCCTGCCCGAAGTCGAGGTTGCCAGGAAGAGGCTGGCGGGGCCGGGTATTGACCCTGGACCCAGTCAGTTATAGACTCCTCATGATAGAATGAATATTATGTCTCCGGAGTCAATCGAGTTCGATTCTATGTTAGCTCTGGTCGTGGCGAATGAAATTCGGTCGCCTGCTCATAAGCGGCGCCCACTCGAAAAACCGTCCCCTCATCATAGTGCCGCCCCATGATCTGGAGGCTGAGGGGGAGTCCCGCCGTCGAGAAGCCGCAGGGCAGCACCAGCGCCGGCACTCCGGTCAGATTTCCTGGAAAGGTCATGCGCACACTGATCTCCCAGAGGGTGAGCGTACCGGCGGGCACATCGCGCGTTGGGAGCTTGTCGGTCAGCAAATCCTCCTCGATCGGATTTGCCTCAGTTGCCGCGCCGGGCGCAAAGATGACGTCCACCTGCTGGAACGCCTCCTCGAAATCCCGGATCATGAAGCGACGCACTCGCTGGGCCTGAACGTAGTCGGCGCCGCTCACAAAGCGCGCCGCGTCCCAAGATGCTTTGTTCCAGTCGGTGTACTTGTCGAACTTCCCCTGCCGAAGGTATTTTTGGTGGTAGGCCAGCGGCTCGGCGAAAATGATGGCAGTCTCCGCGCCGATGGCGTATTTCAGGTGCGGCAGATCGACATCGTGGATCGAGGCGCCCTGGCGCTCCAGAGTCCGGGCCGCCTCGCGGACCGCTTCTCCCACGTCACGGGTTGCGTATTCGAGAAAGTAGCTCTTCGGCAACCCGATGCGCAATCCTCTCACTCCGGCTCGCAATAGCTTGAGATAGTCGTCCGGCGGCCGCTCCGAGCACATCCGATCCGCCGGATCGGCGCCGGCTATGATTCCCAACAGCAGGGCGTTGTCCTCGACCGATTTCGTCATCGGACCGGCGTTGTCAAGCGACCAGGCCAGCGGGGTGACTCCATAACGGCTGACGCGTCCGTAAGTCGGCTTCATGCCCACGATGCCGCAGAAAGCGGAAGGAGTGCGGATGGAGCCGCCGGTATCGGTACCCAACGCTGCTGCGCACATCGAAGCCGCGACCGCGGCGCCAGACCCGCTGCTCGATCCCGAGGCCGAGCGCTCGAGGTTCCACGGATTTCGCGTCGGGCGCTGACCGGTGAGCGGATTCACGTCATCCCCAAAGGCGAACTCCGACATCGTCAGCTTACCGAGTAGAATGACGCCCGCCACTTTTAGTCGAGCGACCACAGTAGCGTCATAGTGGGTGATGTTGTCCTTGAGAATCTTAGATCCGCATGTCGTCCGATGCCCATTCGTGCCAAAGATATCTTTGACGGCAATCGGAACCCCATGTAAGGGACTGCGATACCTCCCCGCCGCAATCTCACTCTTCAAGGCGCGTGCGCTCTGAAGCGCTTCATCGCGGAGCGTCGTGATAAACGCATTGACTTTGGGATTCAATTGATCGATCCGATCCAGATAGGCGCTGGTCAATTCCACCGGTGAGAGGCGCTTGGACTTCAAGAGCGGTGCGACTTCGGAAATTGTCAGGTAGCAAGGATTCGTTTCGGCCATGACTTCTCCTTCGTCGCTTCAGATGCGAAACATCGTTAGCGGTTCTTCCTCATCCGGGTCGAACTCACGCAGTTCGTTCAAGTACTTCTGATTGAATTCGAATACCACCTTCATTGCCCGTATCCGCTCGAGGCTGAGCCGTTCGCCAGAGAGTGCCGAGGCGTTGATGAGGTTCTCTTCCGCAAGCCGTTCCGGCTTTGACCCCGACCTCGAGCGAACCCTGCACCCCTCTACGACAGTAACTACGGCACCGGCTGCCGCACCTGACAGTAATTGACGGCGTGTGAATTTTCGCATCATATAAACCTCCGGGAATCTAAAGATAAGAAATTCTCTTTCTGCTGAGCGGGCTGATTGAACATATGTGAGCTGGTTTTCTCTCATCCCATCGTCGGGGATGATAAATCGGAGCATCAGCGCCTGTCAAATTGAGCTCAAGCAGAAGCGCCCCGACCCCGGCCTGCCCGAAGTCGAGGATGCCAGGAAGAGGCTGGCTGGGCTGAAGGATTAAGCAACAGACTGAAGAAGATAAATCTGATAAGCGGTGCTGTTATGCCTGAGAAAAGTTCGAAAATTGGACCCTAGCCCACCCGCTCGGCCTCTTTCTTTGTCTTGGCCCGGACCCGGCTGTGGACTGAGAACCCCGTGTGCCGCCAGGAGAGAAGGCGGTCTGCCCATTCGGGGCTGAGGAGCTCCCTGCGGACCAGAAACCCAAGAACCTCCCGGGCGAAGAGCTCGGCCAGTCGCGAGTCATCGATCCTCGGGACCTTATGGAAATCAATAAACCATAGAAGTGATCGCCCAAGACTTTTATTCCTAATCATCAGCCCTCTGTATCTTATGCTTTTTAGAACCCCCAAGACAAAAAGGCAATCAAGAATTTTCCCCGATTCTGCGAATTCAATACCCGTGGCCGTGAGGAGAGGCCTGTCAATCTCCCGCAGTTTTTGCTTGGCCCGCGACTGACTGGACCCTTTCGATTGGTTTTCAGCTCAATTTGACATTCGACCAAGCTGCGATCTATCATTCCCAACGATGGGAGGAGGCAAAATCGGTGCTATGCATGATTGTCAAGATGGCGCCGCAGAAAAACGAGTTTTTTATCCTTAGGTCGGTTTTTCCTATCCTGCTCCTGGTTTCCTGCGCTTCTAATTCTGTGCCAAAGTCCTTCGATCCAGAGAGCCAGGAATTCTTGTCCAAAGTGAGATACATCATCTCCAAGGATGAGCGCAATGCTTTTCTTCATCTCCCCGCCTCTGAAAGGCCGGGCTTCATCGACGAGTTCTGGAAGAAACGCGACACTAACCCCTTGACCGACGTCAATGAGTTCAAAGTGGAGTACGATAAGAGAATTAATGAGGCCAACCTGCTGTTCAAGGAAGGGACGACGCCCGGCTGGTTGCAGGACAGAGGCTGGCTCTACATCCTCCTCGGCCCCCCTAGCAACAGAGAGACTTACCCCCGGGGCACGACGTTTTACGGCAAGCCGACAGAGATTTGGTATTACGGGTTCTTTCCGGTTGTTTTTATCGACGACAATTGGTCGGGATATTACCGGCTCGATGCCGGGAGCGCTATCCAAGTGGGAGAACTTATCAAAACAGTGGCTATGCTGATCCCGAAAGTCAGCTCCGACCGGGCGAAAGAAACTCTGGAAGTCCAGTCAGAGGTCAAGGCGATCAAAGAAGGGGAGGCCCGTCTTCAAGTGAAAATTACGTACAAGAATATCTGGCTCAAAGCCGAAGGTGATGCGCTCAAAACTACGCTGGACGTAAGCGTCGTGCTTCTCGATTCAACCGGGAAGAAGGCCTGGGAGCATAGCCAGAGCCACCTGCTGGCTTTAAGCCAAAAAGAATTCTTGAAACTCATCCAGGAAGATTATCTCCTTGAAGTCCGAATAGAGGCTACCCCAGGAACCTATACAATGAAATTCAGCCTAAAAAATACGACTGATGGAAGCCAGGTACAGAAAACAGAGACCTTGAATTTGTAAAAGTATAACTTCGCTTTTTGCTCTACAATTTGTGTCAGCCGGGAGGACAAGATGAAAGTGAATGCCTTGTCGAGAACAGCCCTCATAATATTCATCCTTCTCTTTTCTGTAATCGGCGCACTGGCCCAGGCGGGACGAGGGATCGCTAGGCTCGCTGGCGTTGTCCTTGGTCCGGACGGGGAGCCCATTGCTTCGGCTAAGATTGTGCTGACATTCACCCAGGACGAACAGATCAAGCAGGAGACGACCAGCAATAAAAATGGCGAATGGGGTTTTATGGGCCTGGGCACGGGAAACTGGATCGTCACGGCCTCAGCTGCGGGCTTTGTCCCGGCAAGCCAGACCTGCTATGTCAGCCAGCTAGCGCCAAAAAACCCGAATGTGATCATAAAATTGCAGAAAGCAGAAAAGGAATTTGGTCTAGTCCAGGACCAAGCTTCGTTCGCCCTCCTGGACGAAGCCAATCAATATTATAAAGACGGCAAATATGAATCGGCTGTGGCCTTGTACCAGCAGTTCCTAGAAAAGAATCCTACGGCCTATCAGGTCATCCTGAACATCGGCGACTGCTACCGGGAAAAGGAAGACTATGAGAACGCAATCAAAAATTATAACACGCTTATCGAACAGGCCAAAACAGACTCGGTCATGGGCAAAGACATGACCGCCAAAGGTTTGGCCGGGATCGGGCTTTGCTACCTGAGACAGAACGATTTCGAGGAGGCTCAGAAATATTTCAAGCAATCTCTCGACACTTCCCCTCAAGACGAAAATCTGGCCTACAATGTCGGCGAGATCTATTTTTTCAATCAGAAAATCGATGAGGCGCTGCCTTACTTTGAATTGGCTTCCAAGATCAAGCCCGACTGGCCCGACCCTTACTACAAACTGGGCTTGCTCTATATCAATAAAGCAGACACGGTCAAAGCCGTTGAATATTTTGACAAGTTCTTGAAGCTTGAGCAGAATACAGAAAGATCGGCCCAGGTCCAGAATATTATCAGCACGATTAAGAAATAACGTCCCGGATTTCCCCGCCTCGTACCACATGAATGGCGGCGGGAGGGGATGTGCCCCGAGCGATTGACCAGGCCCAATGGGTCAGAAATCAACGCTCTCTTCGGCTCGACGCCGTTGGTTACCCAAGATCCAAATAGAGATTGGTCTTAAAGTCTACTGATGAGGTTCCTCTTATCCGACTTCAATACCCTCCTCAAAAGGAGAATCTGGCGCCGAGTCTGGCCGTCCACGCATCGAACTGCCATAGAGGCATTTTGAAAGAGGGATCGGGATTGGCATCGAGTACAGCTGCCTGCCAATCGTAGGTCTTAGCGAGAATCTGATCATCCTCAGCAAACACCTGGTTTCTGTTTGGATATTGGTTTAGCCGCTGCCACGTGTGCGTGTTGGTCCAGTTGTTAATCTGGAGGTTGATGCTGGCAGAATACTTGCCTTTAATTTTCAAGGCGTACTCGAGGTAGACGTCAGACCAGAATGTCCAACTTAAGCGTCCGAGGTCATTATGGTTATTAGGATACACATAAGTATAGTTGATGTTGAGCATGGTCGACATCGGCAGGCCGCTCCTGCCATAGGCCGTGATGCCGACTGTCAAGCCGAACGGAAACGCATAGGAGCCGTAGGCCTTGATGTAGTGAGTCCTATCCTGCGGCAACACACCATCGAGCTTTTTGCCCTTCATATCAAAAGCCATAAACCAAAGGTCAAAATACCGCTCAACGTTCGGGGAATCGCGACCCCCGCCATGCCACCACTCATCGGTGCTGGAGAGACCGCCGTAGTTGCCGGTGATGCGGCTTAATGTATAGTTGATGCCGCCCTGCCAGTTATTGCTGAACCGCTTTTCCAGTTCGATGTTTAGGCCCCAGTATTCTCTCCTGGCCTTGGGGGTCTCCCAATACCTGTTCAGGAACTTTCCCCCATTTTCAATATGCAACGACCAGCCATAGCCGGGGTTGGTATCGTAGTACATCTCGCCTTGCGGGGTCTCAACTCCCGTGTCCTCAATCGTCCTGATGAGGTGCTTCTGGACGCCGCGGATTCTCAAAGAAATATTTTCCAACAGCTTCTTTTCGAGACCAAGGGAGATTTCCCGCTGAGCAACCGGCTTCAGGTTTGGGTCGACGGTGTTCCAGGAGGGAATGCGCCAGTCCATGGTGCCGATATAACGTCCGCCCGCTTCTTGGCTGGGCCGGTCATCGATTTGGCCGCTGGCTGCGATCACAGTCCAATCTAAGGTGTTGAGTTCATAGTAGTCGGTTTTCCACTTGAATCCGCCAAAAGCACCCTCGGCCAAATAGAGCTTCATGACATCATAGTAGATGCCAAAGCTGCTAAAGACTTTGAGGCTGGAATCGCCGAAAACATCATAGATGAGGCCAATACGGGGAGCCATCTTCTGGCCAAATCTAAAATGGATCGGTTTGTCTCTGTAACCCGGCTGCTGGGTTTCTTTGGTGAACGCCGGGATGTACTCGTCCTCAGTCCTGATGCCGGCGTTGATCGTCAACTTTCGGCCAATCGTCCAGGAATCCTGGAGATAGAGGGCCCAGTTGTTGCGGCTGACCTTCCAGAGATAACCCTCAGGAGATGTCCAGGAGCTTTCAACCTCGTAATGGCCATATGTGCCGCTGACAGGTTCGCCGGTGCTAGGAAGTGTAGTGGACTCGCCCCAGAATAGCCAAGCCCAGGGATGATCACAGATACTCTTGACGTCCTCAGCGTTTCGAATAAGCTGAAAGCCCGCTTTCAAAGCATGATCTCCTCCAGCGCTTAAATAGTAGGAAAGATCGAGGTTGGCAGAGTATTTCTGCAGCTTGTATTTCGCGGTATCAAGCGAGTTCCACCAACCCCCGCCCCAGTTGCTCCAGTCGCGGTAATGAACCAAGTCCGACTTTCCGAGCGCAGCGTACTGATCCGCATAGATGCTGTTGCTCCAGACCATGTAATAGTTTGTGCCGGGGGGTTTGAGCTGCTGATTTTGGGTATTCTGCATGGACCACCCAAGGCGGGCACTGATCAGAAAGTTGTTGCCCACGTTATAATCAAGGGTGCCAGCAGCGCTCATGTTGGGATAGTCAAAGCCTTGTTTCCCCCAGGCATAATCCGGGGTGTCTGTTCCATTGATATCGGGAATGGCGCCCCTATACTTGGAGAAATTATTGACCCAGCTCAACGAAATTCTGAGTCTCGAGACGGGCGCTGCAGTGAATTTGACTTGGGCGTTATAGTTCCAGTTTTTATTGTAAAAATCAGTGATCGTCTCGGTGTCAGGGAGGAAATACCTCGGTGCCTTGGTCTGGCTATAAACCGGGTTCAAAGAGCCGAAGAACCACAATTTATCTCTGATAATATAGCCGCCCAGGGTGAAAACTCCCTCCAAGCGATAATAGGGATCCCTCTTTTTTCCGGCGTCAAAATACAGATCATCGTCGTTGACATATTCGTAGAGATTGTCGTTAAACGGGTTTTGGCGCAGATATTGACGGGCTTTTCCCTGCATCATTCGGCTGTTGGAGTTGTAATAGCCGAGGATATCGCCATGGAAGGTATTCCCCCCTGAACGAGTGATGACATTGACCACGCCACCCAGCGAGCCGCCGTATTGCGCCTCATAACCAGAAGCTGTCACTTTGACTTCTTCGACCATCTCCATCACTGCTGACTGGGCCCGCGTGCCGACATGAATCTGGGTGATATCGGCGCCGTCCATATACCACATGTTTTCCGAGCTCGTGGCGCCGTCGACCTGAAGACCGCTGGCGAACACGTCATACTGGACACCGGGGACGGTGCTAATCAATCCGTCGAAGTCTCTGTTGCGGGGAAGACTCATGAACATTTCTTTGGCCATCGTCGAGCTCTTGACCGTGCTCTTGACATCAATCAGGGGGCTCTGCCCGACAACAGTGATCGATTCCTCAAGCGCCGCTGGCTCCAAGGTGACATTCAATTCGATCGTCTGAGACAACTGCATGATGATGTCTTTTCTGATGAGTTTCATGAATCCCTGGAGAGAAAAGGTGAGCTCGTATGTTCCAGAAGGAATTCCAAATAAGCGGAATTCCCCGTTGGCATCTGTAACAGCCGAGGCTTTGCCGACCATTTTGGGGCTGGTGGCCTGGACGGTGACACCGGGAAGAGCATTCTCCTGATCGTCTGTGACTCTTCCTTCGAACTTGCCGGATGGGAGCTGAGCCAGAATGAACGTGCCAGCGAGCAAGAGCATTAGGAAACCAAAAACAATAGCTTTAAGTTTACTCATTTTCCATCCATCTCCCTTTTTTCGGATTCCGCCGCTGAGGGAGAGTTAAATACTCTACCCTTAAGCAGGGATACGCAAAAAAGCCTTTTCCTGGGAGCGGAAATTAAATACCGCTTCCTGCCCTAAGCCAATAAAATGAGGTTAGTATGATTCTCGCCCCCTTTGTTTGGGAATTGAGGAATTTTCTTTAATTTGGCCGTCCGCATGCGCATCATTCCCTTGGTTATCCCACGTGGCGACTTTTTAGAATTATAAATCACAATCTGAAAGATGTCAAGGACCTCATCCCTAAAAAATAGACCTAATATGGGGAGCAGTCCAGAGCCTCGAACTTTCACTTCACAGGTTGTACAATGACCGGGGGCGGGTCACAAGGGCAGGCAGGTTGCCTGTCAAGCCATTTAAAAACCTTACCGAAGGGTGTATCGTCTTGCCACATAAAAATCTTACCCAAGAGAGGCTCCGGTTTGGGCGCTAGTGCGACCCATAGGATTAGATCTTGTTCCTCCCAGAGTCCTCGACAGAGTGCGGGCAATCTCGATCTCGGAAGTATCCGCTGCCTTCTTTGCCGGCGACGGCGTATGGACTGAGCAGAGTCTCCAGAGGCGGTCGAGCTTGAGGCGGATGACGGCAGCCAGTTCGAACGGATTCAATCGGGCTCTCAACTCGAGAAGCTCTTTGACTTTAGCCCGATCCGCGCCGGGCATGGCGGCGAGCCGGTCGAGAGGGGTCTGGGGGAGATCGTATCGTCGGGTCTTGCGCGAGCCTTTGCGTTCGGTCCGGATCAGCTTGACCGACGGCTGGAAGAGATTCATATAGAGCCGCAACTCGTTTCGGAAGAGGTCGTTCATGGCGCGGACGGCTTCCGGGGTGTCATATCGGTCCCAGCCGATCAGCTTTCGGACGTGCGTCCATCCCGACAAGATCACCGCCCTCGAGTTCATGCCCACTGTGGAACTCGTCCTCGACGGCAAAGGCCGCTGCGCCGGCGGCATCTTGTACAACATGGAGACCGAGGAATACTTCACGGTCAAGGCCAAAGCGACGATTATCGCCACCGGTGGCTACGGACGCCTGCATATCCGCGGGTTCGATACGACCAATCATTACGGAGCGACCGGTGACGGGCTGATCATGGCTTACCGGGCGGGCGCCAAGCTCATGTACATGGATTCGGTGCAGTATCATCCGACCGGCGCCAGCTTTCCCGAACAGATCGCCGGCTTCCTGATCACGGAGAAGATCCGGGGCGCCGGCGGGCAGCCGCTCAATAAACACGGCGAGCTGTTTGTCTTCCCGCGTGAGCCGCGCGATGTCGAAAGCGCCGCCTTCATCCGGGAATGCCTGGAGCGGCACAACGGAATTCAGACGCCGAGCGGCCGCTGGGGGGTCTGGCTTGATTCCCCTCTCATCGAGATCATCCAGGGCGCCGGCTACCTTTCCAAGAACTTTCCGGCTATGGTCCGGCAGTTCATCCGGTACCAGATCGACATCACGAAAGAACCGATGATCGTCTATCCCTCGCTCCATTACCAGAACGGCGGGGTCGAGATCAACGCCAAGTGCGAGACGAACATCCCGGGCCTCTATGTTGCCGGCGAAGCATCGGGCGGGGTTCACGGCCGGAACCGGCTGATGGGAAACTCAGTCCTCGATTATAACGTCTTCGGGCGCAGGGCCGGCAAGTACGCGGCGGACTACATTAAATATGTGACCCTAGGCAGGCTGAGTC
>Ga0315277_10003790_pt1 | contig 20402 bp, 19 predicted proteins | sample YL17G05_15_MG_FD_203695 | JGI IMG/M metagenome (GOLD analysis project Ga0315277, IMG submission 203695) | Sediment microbial communities from Yellowstone Lake, YNP, Wyoming, USA - YL17G05_15 | ecosystem: Environmental > Aquatic > Freshwater > Lake > Sediment | place: USA: Wyoming | collected... | reverse complement strand
GTCTCCCAGCCCATCTGCACGCCGCCGGCCGCGAGCTGTTCGGCAAAACTGCTCCCGTTGTGGTGGGCGCACATGAAGACGTACAGGCTCCGCTCCTGCAGCTTGCGGGCGATCGTCACCGCCGTCTCGACATCCGGGGCGGCGCCGACGACGGCCGCAAAGCCCGGGGCCGTGCCGTCGACGAACTGAATCCCGCGCTCGCGCAGAATGACGTCATCGGCCGCCCCCAGCCAGATATCCTGCACCGGATGCGGTCCGATCAGGTACTTGCACGCCTCGATGACCTCCTCCGCGAAGAGGGTCGCCATGCCCGCATCGAGCGCCGGGCCCAGGTAGGGGGTCCAGAAGTCATCATCCACATACGGCGGCAGCAGTCCCCTGACCTCCTCCATGACCCCTTCCAGATCGGCCAGCGTCTCGACCGTTCGGCCGGTCATCGAATAGATAATGGGCAGATAATAACCTGTATTGGGGAACTCGACCTTCGAGTCCCGGCCTTTCTCCTGAATCGCCCGGGCCAGGAACTGCTGCGCCTGGCCGGCTATCTTGTGTGCACCGCGTATCGCCGAGGATGCAATGAGTCTCGACATTTACGAAACCTTTCTCTGTCCTTTCCCGTCGCCCTTGATTCCGATGCTGTCCGTGCTACTCCACCGCCAAAGCCCGCCGGTCGGCCATGTCGTACAACTTACGCTCTTTCGCCTTGTTGATGCCCAGGGCGTCCCGCTTGCTCTCGATGTGAGCGAGGATCGTCTCGGCGGCCTTGACCGGGTCGGATTCGACGGCCCAGTGACCTCCGAACTCCTTTTCTATTCCGCGGAACAGATACTCACTGACGTTGGCACTGCCGGAGATGGGCAGCAGCTCTTCACCGAAGACGACCAGCAGGCCGCTGGCCACGAAGTATTGCCCGATGGCGATGGCCTTCTCACTGATCGATTCCAGGCACGCACCGGCCACCGGCAGCTCCGAGATGTCTTCCCCGAGGCCGCCTTCCCGCACCATCTCGCAGCAGGAGACGAGCAGGCGCGTGTTGTCCACGCAACTGCCGCAGGTCAGCACGGGTGGAATGCCCACCGCTTCGCAGACTTCCCGCAGGCCCGGCCCCGCCAGGTCCAGGGCCGTCCTCGGATTGGCCAGCCCCTGCTTGCCGCAGGCGATGGTCGCGCAGCCCGTGGTCAGCACCAGGACGTCCCTCTTGATCAGCTCGCGGGCCAGCGTCGTGTGCGTGAAATCCTGCGGCACCTTGGGATTCGTGCAGCCGACGATGCCGGCCACGCCGCGAATTCGGCCATTGATGATATTGTCGTTGAGCGGCCGGAAACTCGCCCGAAAACGCCCGCCCAGCATGTAGTTGATAGATTCGAAGCTGAAGCCGCCCACGACCTTTTCTTTATCCTTCGGGATGTCCACCTCACCGCGGTTCTTGAAATTGGCGATGGCCATCCGGATCAATTCTTTGGCGGTTTTCAGCGCCGTTTTCTCCTCAATGGAAACGTGCTCGACGCCGGCGATTCTGCCCTTGTCGGCCGTAGTCACGAGCTTGGTGTGGTAGCACTTGGCCACTTCGGTCAGCCCCTGCATCACGCATTGGACGTCCACCGCCATCAGCTCGATCGCGCCGGTGGCGATGACCAGCTCCTGATTGAGGAAATTGCCGGCGATGGGGATGCCGTGCCGCATCAACAGCTCATTGGCCGTGCAGCAGGTCCCCGCCACGTTGATTCCTTTGGCCCCGACCTTCGCGGCCTCCGCCAGCAATTCCTTGTCCTGAGCCGCTGCCGCGATCATTTCGGAGAGAATGGGCTCGTGCCCGTGCACGATGATGTTCACCTCGTCCGTCTTGAGCACGCCCATGTTCACTTCGCCCCGGCCCGGATACGGTGTGCCAAAGAGCACGTCCTGCAGCTCTGTCGCCAGCATGGCGCCGCCCCAGCCATCAGCGAGGGCGGCGCGACTGGCCTGCAACAGCACATTTCGAAAATCCTGGTCCACACCCATCGTGCTGCGGTGCAGGGATTCCGTGACTTCCCGGTCCACAGCGCGGGGCGTGACCCGCAGCTTTTGCCAGATCTCCTGGCGCGGCTTGGGGGCCCGACGCGTCATGAGTTGTGTCCCTTCCGGCTTGCCGAACTCCGCCCGCGCGATCTCGCCGACATCGGCGGCAATCTCCTGCGTCGATCGGCCGGCGGTCTGGACACCCAACTCCTTGGCCAGCTTGTGCAACTTCGTGGTATCTTTGAGCCGATAGTCCGGCGCGTCGCCCTTGGCGGTCGCCAGAAACACCTCGGCGACCGTGCGTCCGTGATCGCTATGGGCACTGACGCCGGCGGCAATCATCCGCAGGAAGTTTCGCGCGACGATGGTATCGACATCGGCGCCGCAGACGCCCGCCGACGCTTTCTTCGAGATGCGGCACGGCCCCATGCTGCAGATGCGGCAGCAGATTCCCTGCTTTCCGAATCCGCACTGCGGCAGTTGGGCGTCGAGCCTGTCCCAGGCATTCTGCTGGCCCAGTTTGGCCATGCGGCTGATCATTTCCTGGGCGGCTTTATCGATGCTGCGTTTACTCGGCTCCATTCCAATTCCTCACTGACCCACTATGTTTCCTTGTAGGGGCAGGCCCCCGTGCCTGCCCTGGGCAACCACAGGGGGTTGCCCCTACGGGCACGTGACGAGATCCACGAGGCGATGCCTCGCTCTGTCCAACTCCTGCACCAGGGCCGCATCCGCCTGTATCACAGGCGACCGTTTCAAATCCGCTTCCTGGACCGGCTTGCTGTATGCCAGAGTGCCTAACAGAGGGATACCCTGCAGCCCGGACCTGATTACGTCAACCTGAGCCGGCTCGGTGATCTTATTCGCAATAGCCCCGATACAACCGATCCCCAACTCTCTCGCCATAGCCGCAATGTTGGCGGCTACCTCGATACTCCGGCTGCCCGGCTCGACCACCACGACGAAGGCGTCCACACCTTGGACGCTCGCCCGACCCATGAATTCGACACCCGCCGCCAGATCGACCAGAACCAGCTCCTGCCGCTGGAGAATCGTGTGTGTCAACAAGGCCTTCAGAAATGCCCCCTCGGGACAGGCACAGCCGCCGCCGGCCCGCGTCAGGGCCCCGAGAACGAGCAGTTTCACGTTGCCCACTTTGAGCCAATGCTCCTCGGGAAGGTCGCTCACGGCGGGGTTCAGCCGGAAGTAGGTTCCCGCGGCATCTCTCCTGACGCCGGTCCGCTCCGCGATCAGCTCTTTCATCTCGAAAAGTGGCTTGGGACTCTGCTGGGCCGGCAGGCCAAACGCGGCACCAAGACTGAGACTGGGGTCCGCATCGATCGCCAGAACATCATGGCCCTCATCGGCAAAGAGCTGGGCCCATACGGAACAGACGGTCGTCTTGCCTACCCCTCCCTTGCCACCAATCGCTATCTTCATGCCCAACTGCAACTCGGCTGTCCTGGCTCAATAATAAAGCTACAATAATTGACATCGGATCCAGCTAAATCAAGGCTTGTCTACCGATATCCTCACGGGCGCAGGCGATTCATAAAAGCTTTCTTACCACGAAACGCCCACCCCTGATAATACCCGCCCCGACGAAGGTATCACTATTGTGGAAACCACGTATATCGGCCTGCGCCCCGCGCGGCGCCACCACGGAAAGACCGCTGCGAATCGCCCAGAGGTCTTGCCACCACGCTCCGTCACAGAACGGAACAAAACGCTAATTCGTTGTGCCTGCAATACTTACAACGACATTGATCGTCAGCATGGTGACCGCAAACAGGACATCCAACGATAGCTGCGCGGACGCACTCTGGTCAAGAAGAATTGAGGCCCGAGCCGGGAATTCTTCGTCCGCTGCCCAGACGATGAGTGTAAGCGGTATACGGGGAAGTACTAATAATTCGATCGACGCATCACCAAAAGCTTGCGGCGCCGCATCCAAAGCACGCCCCACCTTGTGCAACGAAGGTGGGTCCGGTCCAAATACACGCGCCAGCTTTTCCACCGGAAGCTTGTGAGAACCACGAAAGAAGAAGCCGCCGGGGTCGAGCTTCTCGACGCTGACCAGTTTGCCGGTCAGCGGCAAGTCTCGGGCATTGATGAGATAGGCAAGAAGACTGAGTTGCTCGAGGTATCCGGGCGGCCGGACATTGGAGGCCTCCGCGGCAAGGCGGATGGTTCTCCTCGCCAGGTCGATGACATATTCACTATTTAGCAAGAAAACCGCGAAAGAATCGCATTCGGCCAGGTATCTGCACCTAGCTCTCTTTGCCGTTTCCTCACGGTTGAGTTTGGCGAGCTGTTCCCAATGCCGCTCATGCACGTTACCATTCTCCTGAAGCCAGGGGGCTAATCCCACACATATGAACTGCATACAAACCCTATTCCACTGTAAGGCCCCAAGGTCGTCTTATCCACGCGTATTTGAAGAAACTTGTTCTCTTCGAAGGTCGCGGCCCCTGATGAATTGCCCGAAGCGAGTCTCGTCCACTGGCGTCTGCGCGAGGCGCAATGAAAACAGCCGTGACTCACGGCGAATCGCCCGTGTACGTACTTTCCACAATAGTCCCCATCCGGCAGTTTTCCTATATTTCAAGTTGAATCAAGTTGATTTGATTAAAGGACAGTACGGATGAAGCCTCGCACCATGCCCGGCAGGCATGGCACCAATGCGACGGAGATTTACGAGCCTTTTCTCTGTGAGATCGAATCCGTCCGGGATTTGACGGGCATAGAGAAAGTGTTCCGGCTCGTTCGGGCGGACGGTCTGCCGTTCGGTCACAGGCCGGGCCAGTTCATGCAGGTATCCGTTTTCGGGGTCGGGGAGGCCCCGATCTCCGTGTCCTCTTCGCCGACGCGCGGGGATTACCTGGAGCTCGCCGTCCGCAAGGTCGGCACACTCACGACGGCCATGCACGACCTGCGGCCGGGCGATTCCATAGGCCTGCGCGGACCGTTTGGCACATCTTTCGATTGTTCCGCCTGGGCCGGCAAGGACCTTCTGCTCGTCTGCGGAGGTTGCGGCCTGGCCCCGATGCGGTCGCTGATTCAATACGTGGAGGACCGGCGGGGCGATTTCAGCCGGGTTACCATCCTCTACGGCGTCAAGTCGCCGGGCGATATGCTGTACAAGGAGGACTTGGCACAATGGCGGCAGTCCGGCGCGTTCGCTTGCGAGATAACGGTTGACAATGTTCCGGCCGGCACGCGCTGGGACGGCCACGTGGGGCTGATCACGAAGCTGATTCCCCCGTTGCAGATCGACCCGGATGGCACCGTCGCCGTGGTGGTTGGCCCGCCGGTGATGTACCGGTTCGTGATCGACGAGCTTCATGCCAAGGGCTTGCGCGACAGCCGGATCATCGTCTCGCTGGAACGGCACATGAAATGCGGCATCGGCAAATGCGGGCACTGCGCCATCGGCCATCTGTATTGCTGTCTCGATGGGCCGGTATTCCGACTGGATACCCTCCCGAACCTCCGTGAAGTCCTATGAGAAGAGTACTGACAACCTGCCCCTATTGCGGCGTCGGCTGCGGCTTTTATCTCCTCGTCGGCGACGACGAGACCCTGGTCGGCGTGGAGCCGAGCACCGAGCACGTCGTCGCCCAGGGCCGGTTGTGCGTCAAAGGCCACAACGCATTTCAGTTCGTCAACCACCCCGACCGATTGACCGAGCCGATGGTTCGCAGGAATGGGGAGTTGAAACCCGCCTCCTGGGACGAAGCCCTGGACCTCGTCGCCGGCCGTCTCCGGGAGATTCAGGCGAGGCGGGGCCGCAATTCCGTAGCCTTCTTCTCCTCGGCCAAAACGACGAATGAAGAGAATTATCTGATGATGAAGCTCGCCCGGGCGGTGTTCCAAACGAACAACGTTGACCACTGTGCCCGGCTTTGCCATTCGTCCACCGTGGTCGGTCTTGCCTCGACGTTCGGATCGGGCGCGATGACGAACTCGATCTCCTGCATCGACCAGGCCGGCTGCATCCTCGTGATCGGCTCGAATACCACCGAGCAGCACCCGCTCATCGGCACGCGGATAATCCAGGCCGTGGACCGGGGCGCCCGGCTGATTGTGGCCGACAACCGCACGATTCGTCTGGCCCGCATGGCGAACCTTCACATCCGTTGCCGCAACGGAGCGAACGTCGCCTTCCTGAATGGTTTGATGCACGTGATCATCGCCGAAGGCTTGGAGAATAAAGAGTTCATTCGGGAACGCACGGAGAACTACGAAGAACTGAAAAAGACGGTGGCGGACTACCCGCCCGATAAGGCCGCCGGCATCTGCGGCGTCGCCCCGGAGGAGATCATCACCGCCGCTCGCATGTTCGCCAGCGCCGACAGGGCCATGATCATCTATTCGATGGGAATCACGCAACACACGCACGGCGTGGACAACGTCAAGAGCTGCGCCAATCTGGCCATGCTCACGGGGAACGTGGGGCGTCCGGGGGCGGGCGTCAATCCGCTGCGGGGCCAGAACAACGTCCAGGGCGCCTGCGACATGGGTGCCTTGCCCAATGTGTACTCGGGCTACCAGAAAGTCACCGATGCCCCGGTGCGCAGGAAGTTCGAGGAGGCTTGGGGCGTGTCGGACCTGCCCGGGGACGTGGGAGTGGCGTCCACCACCGCGTTCGATCTGGCGGCGCAAGGAGAGCTGGCCGCCGCCTATGTGATGGGCGAGAACCCGATGATCTCCCACGCCGATCAGACGCACGTGCGCACCGCCATGGAGAAGCTGGAATTCCTCGTGGTTCAGGACATCTTCCCGACGGCAACGAGCGAGCTTGCCGATGTGGTGCTGCCGGCGGCGTCTTACGCGGAAAAAGATGGAACATTCACCTCTACGGAACGAAGAATCCAGCGCGTGCGCAAGGCCATTGAGCCCGTCGGACACAGCAGGGCCGATTGGGAAATCCTCTGCGAAATCGCCGCCCGCGCCGGTTACAGCGGGATGCGCTACAACTCTCCCCGCGAGATTATGGAGGAGATCGCGCGGGTCACGCCCATCTATGGCGGCGTGTCCTTCGCGCGCATCGACAACGTCGGGCTGCAGTGGCCCTGTCCCGGCCAAGACCACCCGGGCACACCGGTGCTGCACGTGGGCACGTTCTCGCGGGGCCGCGGGCTCTTCAGCCCGGCACAGTACCAGCCCCCGGCCGAGTTGCCGGACACGGAGTATCCGTTTGTACTCTCCACCGGACGATGCTACTTCCACTTTCACACGGGAACGATGACGAGGAGGTCGAGACTGCTGGACCGCGAAGAGCCGGGACCGTATGTGGAGATTCATCCGGAGGACGGCAAGGAGCTCGGCATTCGCAATCGTCAGTGGGTTTACGTCCGGACGAGACGGGGCGAGGTCAAGACCATGGCCCGCCTTACGGAGGCGGTGCAGCGGGGCGTCCTGTTCATGCCGTTTCATTTTGAGGAAGCACCGGCCAATCGGCTGACCATCAACGCGCTGGACCCCGTGGCCAAGATACCCGAGTACAAGATTTGCGCGGCACAGGTGAGGGTGGTGCCATGAAGGCGTTTACAGACCAGGGCCTGCAGGAGTTCTTCGAGACGCTCGCACGCGACTACGACGTTCTGGTCCCGATCCGGCTGCACGACGGCACGCGGGCACTCGGCCGACCCGGCGACGGCGTTCTGGCTCTGGGCGGAGGTCTGCTGCCCCGCAAGCTCACCTCCGTGTTCTTCCCGCAATTCGAAGCCATCATGGCTATCAACCAGAGCCCCCTGCGAGTGCAGTCGCCGGCCTTGAAGCCCTTGTTCGTAGTGGGCTGGACGGCCGCCGATCTGGACGGCCTGGAGTTCACTGACGAGTTTTTCAACGCGCATTACCGCGACACGGTGTACTTCAACAAGCGCGCGGGAGCGGTGATCGTCGGCCTCTCTGGATGGTGTGGCGAGAACGGCGCGTTTCAGAGAATCGCGGGCGGCAAGTGTGACCTCGAGTTGATTCGGGTCGGGCAGTGGCACATCGTGAGGCCCTATTCCGACAAAGGCCGGGGACTTGCTTCCCTCCTGTCCGGCGGCGAGGACGTCGAGGGCTCGGTCCTGGAGGCACTCCTTGAAGAGTCGAACAGACTTCCCCAGGACGACCAGCGGACACTGGAGGCCGCCTCGCGCCTGCTGCTCGAAGGGAAGGTTCCGGCGTCGTTCTGGCAGAAAATTGCCGACCGGTGCATCGCCTGCACGGCCTGCAACCTGGCGTGCCCGACCTGCACGTGTTTCGACGTATTCGATCTGGCCACCACCGACGACGGCCTGCGGCGGTGGCGGCTGTGGGATTCCTGTCAGCTCGACGGATTTGCGCGCGAGGCCAGCGGATACAACCCGATGGGCGAACAGCGCGTGCGTGCCTATCGCCGCATCCACCACAAGCTGGCCGCGGACGCTATACGTTGGGGCCACATCACGTGTTATCTGTGCGGCCGGTGCGACCGGGTCTGCCCGGCCGGCATCGGTATAACCGCCGTGTGCCGTCAAATGGTGCAAGAGTACGGAAAGCCATGAATGGTGAATTGACAAAATACAAGGTGGCCGGAGCGTTCCTGGCCGGAGGCAACGCCCGTCGCATGGGCGGGATCCCCAAAGGAATGATTCAAGCCGGAGGGCACCTCTCCCTCATCGAGCGCCTCGTCGTGCATATGATCCGTTCGGGTCTGGAAGAGATTATCATCGTCGCAAACGACAAGAGCCCCTACGCTCACATCGGCTGCGCCATCGTCGCGGATAAGAGAATGGACGCCGGCCCTCTGGCGGGGATAGAGGCCGCCCTCGAGTATTTCGCGGGCCGGTACGACGCCGTCCTGTGCCTGCCGTGCGATTTGCCGGCCCTCTCCGCAAAAGAGATATCGGCCCTTCTGGATGCCTTCGTCGCCGGCGGGAGGCCCGTGGTGTTCGCGGAGACGGATGGTTCGGCCAGACACCCGCTGTGTGCCGTCATCCGTAGCGACCTGCTGGGCAGCTTGTCCGCCGCCCTGGACCGGGGCGAGCGGGGCGCCGGCGACCTGTGGCGGCAGCTCGGAGGCTCGGCCGTTTATTTCGATGACCCGAATGCTTTCATCAACATTAACAGTCCGGGCGACCTGGACGCATGGCTCGCAGGTGGATTCCGTGCCGGCATTTGACCCGTCAGCTTGTTGCAGGACAGCGAACGCGACGAACTGCGTGGACGTTTGTCGCGTCCATCATTCCTCGCATGCGGAGATGGTGGCGGACCACGTCATCGTCGAAGAGCCGCTGACCATCATGGTCCACCAGGTCGGCAGCTTCACCGTGATGTGCACCCCCTCCGATATCGAGGCGATGGCCGTGGGATTCCTTTACTCCGAAGGAATGATCCGCAGCGCCGAGGAGGTGACGGCCATTGCGACGAAGGAGGGTCTGCCGAACGTCATCGGCGTCGAGATCCAGGAGCCCATGCGACTGGGCATCGCGAGAAATCTTATCGTCGCGAGTTCCTGCGGCCTGTGCGGCGTGCGCAACCTTGAGAAGATGCTGTCGGACGTGCCGGCGTGCGGGCACTCCCTCGAAGTGCCCGAAAGTCTGCTTCCGGAGGTCGCCGAGAAGCTGCGGCCGTTGCAAAAGGTCTTCGAGTTGACGGGCTGCTCCCACGCCGCGGCCCTGTTCGACCGCGACGGCACCATCATCGCCTTCGCGGAGGACATCGGCCGGCACAATGCACTCGACAAGGCCATCGGCAAATGCCTGCTGGCCAAGCGTGCGACCCAAGGGTGCGGCGTCGCGCTCTCCGGCCGGGTCAGTTTGGAAATGGTGACCAAGGCCGCCCGGGCGGGTGTCGAGCTGATCGTCGCCGTCTCCGGCGTCTCCTCTTATGCCATCACCGCCGCGCAGCACTGGAGTATCACGCTGTGCGGGTTCGTCAGGAATGGAAGAGTCAACATCTACACAGTCCCCACGAGGATTCGCCTCGGCAATCATGGGAGGTCCATACATGCAGAACAAGAGTCTGGCAAAAAGTCTGACTGATCGATCCGGGTTCGTGGTCGTGGCCGAGCTGGCGGCCGGTCCCGGATTCAACTTTACGCCGATCGAGAAGTTCCTCAAGGCCGCGCGGGACGCGGGCGCCGACCGGATTCCGCCGGGCTTCGATTTCGTCGGAGTCACCGCTCCCCAGAGCCCCGGCGGAGTGGCCAACCTCGAGCCGGCGGACGTCCTGACCCGAGTCAAGGCCTCGGACCTGCTGGGACCGCTGGATTTCATTCCGCACGTAAGCTGCAAGGACCACAACAGCGACGCCATCACCAGCTCCCTGGTCTCTTTCCGGGCCAAAGGCGTCGAATCCGTTCTCGCACTCACCGGCGACAAGCCTGTCCGGTCCCAGGGCGTCTTTGAGATCGAATCCGTGGGTTTGCTGCAGCTCATCCAGCGCATGAACGACGCCGCCTGCCTGAAGGCGGGCCCGGGACAATGGGACAGCGTCAGTCAGTTCTTTCCGGGCGCCGCCGTATCGCCGTTCAAGTACACCGAAGCGTCGCAGATGCAGCAGTACTACAAAATGGAGAAGAAGATTGCCTGTGGCGCGAGGTTCCTGATTACGCAGCTCGCCTACGACTGGCGCAAGTCCCTGGAGTTGATGCGCTACCTCAAGGAGAACGGCATCGACATCCCCGTTCTCGGGAACGTCTACCTGCTCACGACCATGAACCCCGCGCCGCGCCTGATGCACGACGGCAAGCTCCCCGGCTGCTTCGTCAGCGACGAGTTTCTGGCCGTGCTGCAACGCGAGAACCTCGATCAGCACATCGAACGTGCGGCACAACAGGTGGCGATGTACAAAGCCATCAGAGCGGCGGGTGTAGACGTCGGCGGTCTGCCCGACTTCGACACGTTCCTGAAGATTCTCGACCGCGCCGGCCAGATCGGCGGCGACTGGGAGAAATACAAAGACAATCTCTGCTGGCCTGGGGCGGAGCGCTTTTACCTCTACGATGAGTCAGGCCGAAGGGTGGCCTGCGGCAAAGGCAGAAAGAGGCTCCGGCAGAGGTGTTTCAACCTGACGCATCGTATGATTCTCGACCCCGATTACACCGGATTCAAGCTGTGTCGCGGCGTTCTGCGCTGCATGGGTGCCGGCAAAGGGACAGGTTTTGCCTACCGGTCATTCGCCACTCTGGAGAAAGCGGCCAAGTACGCCGCCTTCGATTGCCAGGACTGCGGCGACTGCTATCTGCCGGAGAACTTCGGGTGCTGCACGCTGGGCGGCTGCGAGAAAGGGTTGAGCAACGCTCCTTGCGGCGATTCCACGGTCGATGGGCGTTGCGGGAACAACTTGGACAGAGTCTGCGTCGGCGAGCGGATTTATGAGGCCGCCGTCACCGAGCCCGGCGGCGCCCAGCGCCTGCGCGCCAGAATCAACAAACCGCGGAACCCGGAACTGCGGCACACGTCCTCCATCATCAATTACCTGCTCGGCAAAGATCACACTAAGAAAAACCCGTTGACCTCCGTCGGGGACCAGATCAACGCCTCCCAGCCCAAGACCGGCAAGGTGATGAAAGAGTTCCTCGATAACTGCGGACTGCAAACGACCTCGATTGATCCGCCGTTGCGATACATCCAGGCTTTGATCCGGAGCCAGGCCGACGAGGGGGCGGACTACATCGCGGTCAACGTCGACGCCCTCAGCGACGAAGAGGGGCAATTGGCCGTCAAGATGATGAGACAGTACATCCGGTTCGTGCGTCAGTGGGGCGGCGGCGTGCCGGTGTGTGTCGACAGCCGCTTTGATGAGGTTTTGATCGCCGGTTTAACGGAATGGTACAATACGAGTGAGTCGATCAGACCTCCGCTGCTGAGCTCGCTGCGAGCCAAGACAGCCGACAAATTGATGTCACTGAGAAAGGAGCATGATTTCCGTTTCGTCGCCTCGCTCAGCGATCCGGCCGGCGGCTGCCTCGGTGCGGACGAAGCCTGCACTCTGGCCCGACAACTCTTCGAGAAAGCCGTCCATCAATATGGTTTCCGCCCCAACCAGATATTCTTCGATCCGGTGGCAGTGCCGCTGATCAAGGACGAGCCGACGCTCGCCGGCGGTCGCGGCCGCACGTACAGTGCCTTCGAGACGATCCGAAGAATCAAAACCGATGCGTCGATGAAGGGTGCGCATTGTCTGCTCCGAATCGACACTGCTGGCGGCGAGCTTCCCAGCCGGGCCATCGGCGTTTGCAGGGCCTTTGCTACGAAAGCAATGGAGTCTGGCCTGGACGCCGCCTTCGTCAATCCGGCCCTCCATTATGGCGAGGGCCCTGCCGATCCCGGACTGCTGGAGCTGGTGGAGGCATTCGTCAAAATGGATGGCTCACCCGAACAGGCCCGCAAGGCGAAGGAGCTGATGGCCAAATTCTGTGCGGAAACACCGAAACCCCGCCGCCCGGCCTCGGCGCCGGTACTGTCAAAATCCTGAAATAAGGAATAAGCGGCTTGACCGCAATGGTGCCCAAACACAGGATACTGTGAGCCGGTAGAGACGCCCAGTCTTGCGTCTCTACCCCTCGGACGCCATTGGGGATGCTGTGAAGGATGCAGGGAGATGAGGAATCCGGTGCACACGAGCTCTCAGGCAGCGCGAGGCGTGACCCTCGTGGAATTGCTCGTGGTCATCTCCATCATCGCTCTTCTCTGTGCCTTGACGATGCCGGCCCTGAGCCGCACCCGGTCGATCGCGAAGCAAACAGTCTGCCAGAGCCAGTTGCGGCAATGGGGCCTGGCCTTTGGCGCGTACGCCGGCGACACGGATTACTACCCGCATATCGACGGTCTGGATCGACAGGGCGACGATAAGCCGGTCCTGCCCGCGGACCGGGCGGATTACTTCGGATGGGTCGATCTGCTGCCTCCCCTGATGGGCGCCAAATGCTGGCGCGACTACGAGCCGTGGCAGCATCCGCGCACGCGCACTCTGTTCCAGTGTCCGGCGGCCAGGCTCGCACCGGACGAGCAGTACAAGTATCGCCCGAGGCGAGACGGCTTCTTCTCCTATGCGATGAACTCGTGTCTGGAGCTGGACGAAAACTGCTGGCACCATCCCGCGGACACAAAGTGGCCTATGCCCAGCTTTCTGCGAACGAGTCTGATCCAATCGCCGGCACGGGTGGTCCTCGTCTTCGATCAACTCCTCGACCCCCAATACGGATACAACGCGAAGCAGGCGTACCGCGATGCAGGCAAGCACTGCGGCAGCTATCCCAAGAGCTTCAGCGCCCGGCACGCCAAGTCCGGCGGAAAACTGGGCGGCTCGATTCTCTATTGCGACGATCACGTCCGGTGGCAAGACTCGGTCTGGAAGGCCCGCTGGCCCGATGACCTCGAAGTACCGCCACGAGACGATCCCGATTGGTACCCTTATCCGTGAGGCCCTATGAACCGCAAGCAGAGCAGACATCGTATTTCGACCCTCGACTCCATCGTATGGACAGAGAATACTATGCTGGTCGCCTTGCTCTTCGCGACAGCAAGCGTCGCGGCGCCCGTCACGGCGACCGCCCGCGTCTATTCCATCTTCGAAATCCAGTACACGACCGAGCCCGACGGACGCAGCCCGCTCGAGGGACAGGTAGTGGACTGCTTGGGCGGCGTCGTGACGCACAAATTTGCAGGAGGCAAGCCGAAGCTGACCCTTCAGGATCCTAATCACCCGTCCGCCTGGGGGGCGATCCAAGTCAAGGATGGGCTCGCCGGAGCACCACTATTTCACGAGGTGTCCATCGGAGACTGGGTCACACTCTCCAATGTCTATGTGGAGGAATTTCGTGGGAACACGACCCTGCAGTGTCTACCCGACAACAACCCAACCCTGACGATTGTCAGCCGCGATAATCCGCTGCCGGAGCCGCTGGTGGTCATGCCGGACCAGATCGCTTCGCCCGTTGAGGACTCCCTCGGTGATTGGTACGTGGCCACCCACAAGGCCGAAAAATACGAGCACATGCGCTTGAAAGTCGTGAAGGTCACTGTCGGCGCGATGAACCTGGGAAAGGCGGCCGACAACTATGTCCTGCAGAGCGTTCCCGACTCTAACGAACCGCCGGCAAGCTGCTGGGCCACCGATTACATGAATGCGGATACGACGGACGACTATCACCCGTCCGTCTCTGCGGGACAGCGGTTTTGCCGCGTGGAGGGGATTCTCGAACAGTACACGAACACGCGCGAAGGCTGGGATTACTACCAACTGGTGACCACCGGAACGCGGGATTTGTCGGTCTCGCAGACCGCCGACTTGGACGATGACTGCGATGTCGATTTCCTCGATTTTGGACTCTTCGCTGAGGGGTGGCTGGCCGACTGCACGGCGGAAGCCGGCACCTGCGGCCGCGCGGATCTGGACGAAGATCGCTCGGTTCGCATCGATGACCTCGCCCAACTTGCCGAGCATTGGCTCGACGGCCGATTCATCAAGCACAGAGGAGACCATGATGGACCGCCAGACAAGCTTGAATAGGGAACAACTCCTCGCAGGTGGTACGGGCACGAAGAGAGAATACGGCTTAGGCGTGCTGTTCTTCGGCGCGCTGTGGGGCATCTCGGAGGCGACCCTCGGCGACGCCTTGTATAGCGCCAGGGTCCCTCATGCGTCGGTGCCCTTGACGGCGATGGGGTTTGTGATTCTGACCTTCGCCAGAGCGTACTTCCCGCGTCCCGGCGCGGCCACACTCATCGCCTCGTGCGCCATGCTGTACAAGTTCCTCAACGCGCCGTTCTTCGCCTGTCACCTTCTCGGCATTCTCCTGATGGGGGTATGCTATGACGTGTTCCTCAACGCCCTGCGGATGAAGAGCACTTGGCTGGCCGCCGGATTCGCGACGTACGCCAACTATGCCGCCTTCGCGCTGATGATCACGTACGTCGCCCGGTACGATCACTGGGTGCGGGGCGGGCTCACGAAGATACTGGAACACATCGGAATCGAGGGCAGCATGGCGGCGATCGCGTGCGTGATCCTCGTGCCTTGGAGTATGCCGTTCAGCGAGAAATTGCAGCGGGCTGTCCCCACACCGTTCACTTTACGGGCCGCGCTGATTCCGAGGAGCGTCGCAGGCGTGACCGCGGGGTTATGGGTGCTCGGTATCGCCGCGTATCTCCTCAACCATGCTCCGCGAGATTGAGTTCACGAAGGTATCGATACGAACGAATTCCAGAAATCCGTGACATTGGCTCCACAAGTGCTCATACTCTGGGCCGGCCCGAAACACTCCGGCAAGACGACCGCCGCAGCGCGTCTCGTGCAGGCGGTCCGCGCCAAGGGATGGGCCATAGCCGGATGTCTGGCGCCTTCTCTGTACGAAAATGACCGGCTCATCGGATTCGATATTCTTGACCTCCGCACCGGCAGGCGGGCAACTCTGGCACGGCGCCGGAGCGTGCCTGGCAAGAACGAAGGTTTTCGATTCGAGGCGGAGGGATTGGAACTCGGCCACGAGGCGCTCGGTCCAGCCGCAACAAGGGACGCCGACCTGATCGTTATCGACGAATACGGGCCTTTGGAACTGGCCTGCCGGGGCTGGCGGGCCGCGACGGATCGCTTGATGACCTCGACGGATGCCGTGCTCTTGCTGGTCGTGCGGGAGGAATTGGTCGAGAAAGTCCTGCAGTTGTATGGGAGTATTCCGGCCCGGAAAATTGTCGCGACGGAGCAGGGGTCGATAGACGAGATTCTCGCTCTGCTCGCAAACCGCCGCCGGTCACCATCGTATGAGTGAATATGCCGGACGTAGCCGGCGAATCAAGAAGACTACTGACGCAGGATGAGGCCTGAGAGATGGCAAGATGCCCGGGGCAAGACCCGAGATTCTGGAAACCGGGGGACATCTTTGACATCCGATGCCCGCACTGCGGGACCGCGGTGGAATTCTGGAAAGACGAGCCGTGTGTGAAATGCCCCCAATGCCATGGGCGGGTCGTCAATCCCAAGCTGGACCTCGGCTGTGCCGAGTGGTGTCAGTACGCGGAGCAATGTCTCAGAGCTGCCAGGGACGCAAACTCAAAAAGGCCGTGATACGGACTGCTTCTGAAAAACTCGTAGGTGCTCGCCCCGCGGTTGTCATTTCGACCAAGGCCGAAGGCCGCGCGGAGAAATCTGGCTGCGAATAGGCGCTACGTCAGATTCGAGGCCAGATTTCTCGACTGCGCTGCGCTCCGCTCGAAATGACAGAGTCCGACCCGCCAGGGCGCTCCAGGTCATAGGCAAGTTACGAAAAACCCAGGCATAAACGGTGTGAGCTGGCGATTTTGCTATTAGTCCGGCCGGCCGGTTCCCCGAGCAAGCTGGATGATTGCCTGCATCAAGTCGAGGGTGATCCCAAGTCTGGCCGCCAGCACCTTGGCGTCTTCACCACTGACGTTTCTTCCGGAGATAATGTCGGCCCGGCATCTTGCATACTCTGCTGACGGCTTCGGATTCTTGCCCTCGAGGTAAATCACGAGGTCCGGCTGAATCTCCCGCAGGATGGAATTGCTCTCGACGAGAAGCCATGGGGCGTCGCGGTGGTTCTCGCGAATCGTCTCGAAAGGCGTGCCGACCTCGTAGAAGTGATTCCTGACGCGGGGCTTGCGCCGGCCGTGGCCGATTTTGACGATCTCAGCGCCTTCCAGGATGCGCTGCAAGCCCTCGGCCAGGGTCGTCTTGCCCACTCTGGCGGATGCCCCCGATATGACAATCACTTTCATGGCTGAAGGCCACCCGTCGCAGCACATCTCTACTTGAAGCATCCCAACTGGCACGCGCAGATCCTGATGCCATTCTCATTGCATATCCTGCCTATGTCCGCAAGCGGTATGCCGTTTTGGCGATGAATCTCGAAGGCCCGCGCACACGAGATGGTTTTCCGGCCGTTCACCTCGATGACCGACTCCATCACAAGCTTCTGCATCGTGTTCTGGTCCATGTTTTGATCTCAATCTCCTGATATCTTCGCGCCAGAACTGCCGACGATCTTCCTCTGCACCGATTCGCTGCTAACAGGGTTCTCCGAGCAGACGGTCGCCGGCGTAAGAACATCCCGGGATGGCACGAGCGGCAGGACGATGCGAAACGTCGTGCCGCAGCCAAGTTGGCTGGAGAAGCCGATCGTCCCACCATGCAGCTCAACCACGCGTTTTACCAGGGACAGGCCCAAGCCATCGCCCTCGCGTTCCATCTGTCTGGCGTTGCTCGCACGATAGAATTCCTCGAAGATTCTGACCTGCTCGTCCGGTGGGACCCCGATACCCGTATCGGAGATCTCCAGGACAACGGATTCGGCCTGCCTCTCCATCCTCACGGAGATCGTGCCGTCAGCGGGGGTATATTTGATCGCGTTGAGCAGCAGATTGGTAATCGCCTCCTTGAAGGAGATTTCGTTTCCGGAGGCCGCCGCGGCCTGAACAATCGAGCATTCGAGACGCAGCGATTTCTGCTCGGCCGCGGACCGAACCGCCTCGACGGCCTCCCGCACGGCCTCGGGCACGGAGAAAACCTCCGTCTCCAGTTTTCCATCGAGCTTCAGTCGGGTCAATCGTAGGAGCACTCGGACGAAGGCCGTCAGTTTCTGCGTCCGGCCATAAGCCCGGTGGACAAATTCGGCCGCCGGACCGGAGAGCGAATCCGTGACCGCGACGCCCAGACAGCTCTGGATGGCCGCCAGATGTCCCTTGATGTCGTGCGTCAGGTGCGCCACATACTCGTCCTTAATGCGATCCTTTTCGCGAAGCTGCTCGTTCGCTTCCTTCTGCGCTTCTTCCGCCCGCTTAAGTCTCACCGCGACGTAGCTCGCCATGTACACCACCAGGTAGACGGTGATCGCGAAAGTGACAAATACGCCGCCCAGGTAGGCGCCCTCCTCGTAGCGACAATGGTTGATGAATCCCTTGAGACAATGATGAGGTATGAGCCCGGTGGACTCCGACAGCAGCAGAAGACCGAAGAGCAGGACGGCCAAGGTCGCCTGCAGATAGCTCTCCCACACCGATAGGAGAATGCTCGCAATGATCATGTGAAAGATGAAGAAAAACACCAGGGGATTTTCCGGACCTCCCGAGAAGTGCAGCAGGAGCGTCAGAATCACCAGATCCGCGGAAATCTGAAAGTCGAGCGCACCTTTCACCTCTCGCCCGCCTCGATCCGTTTCGATAAATCGCTTCAACAGAGTGAAAATGGCGGCATTGTAGAGGAGGAGCAACGCCGCGATCGCATACAACGGCGCCTCCTGCACCGGTATCCTGAGGACGTGCGTGCAAACAAACGTACCCAGCGCGACGGCAACGGCGGCCAGCCACCGCAGCCGGACCAGCCAGTAGGTGCGCTGCCTGAGGTCGTTCTCCTTAGCCGATCGCTGCGTGCTCATTCAGGCTTCCACGGTCGTCCGATGTAAACCATGTCATGCCCCTCGCGGAATTCTTCTGCTCCATATTATCGGGTCACGGCCGGGCATTCAATGAACGCTGTCTCTCGGACAGCGGAGCAACGGGTGACACGACGGCATTCTCTCACATCTGAGAATTCCCAAGGGGCGAACATACGTAGTCCGGGAGCCGCCACGAGGGCGAAAAACAGCGAGTGGCGAGGATGGTTTCCCACGAATGAGAATTCTCGAAAAATCTTCTTCTCGGCGCTCGGTTTCCCGCCGCGACGGTCCTGAGAAAGGCCGACACGCGCCGGACCAATCCCCGTGCCACCGCCGCAGAAGCCCGTCACGCGGGGCCCGGGGCACTCGCGGGACCAGTCTGAAATCGGGTCAGCGTATAAGGGACACCAGCACGAAATAGCAAGGCGCTTTCGAGCACCGCTGGTCCTTCAAGAATGCAAAGCGGCTCGCGGAGCCGGCCGAGCGCATTAACTGGATAATGCTCTTAGCACGGCAGTGTGCCACCTCAGCGCACCCAAGCCTTATGGGGCAGAGGTGCTGGATGCCAAGTTGCCTCCGTCAAAGATTCAAAAGCAAATACAGGGAATGGAGGCGGGGGGATTCGAACCTAATCCGGCCCGAAACGCCGACAGAGCGCGGCGGTGACAATACCCCGACAAACCGCGACACGGAGGCCGAAAACTGCGGTTCGGACGGACAGGGCGAGACGCGGTTGACACTCGGAAACGACACGGCCGGACAGGAATTAGGTGCGCCGGCGGTGCACGAAGTCCCGGAAATCGCCCCTGATCTGCAGGTGGTGATTCAGCGATGGTCTGACCTTGCGCCCGAGGTCCGCGCGGCGATTGTGAGAATGGTTCAGGAATGACCAACGACCTTTTGTGGAGGTCCGAAACATGAACACGATGGCTTTTGTGGCCTGCCTCACCGGGAGCGCCGTGGCGACGATTATCTGCCTCCTCTACGATCACCTCTGGCTGCGCTGGTGCCGGAAGCGCGGCTGGATCTTCATCGCAGGGACCGTCTATCGCCTCTGCGACCGCGATCGCTGCGAGTTCTTCCCCCACGCCCTGGACGAACGGGACGACGAAGAGCTCACGCAGGATGCCTGACGATGCACGGTCCCGCAGAGCCTTGCAGCGCATCGACGGCATTCAGTTCAACATTCGATAAGGGAGTTTTCAGGGATGAATGACCAGCAAGAGGTAATAGCACCCGATCAGGAAGAACAACCAGCCCCCGGCCATGATGCGGCTTTCGAGATCCGCCGGCGGCAAGTGGCAATCACCAGCACGGGCAAAACGGTCCACGAGAGCTGCTGCGGCTGCGTCGAGTTCTACCACGGTTGCCACGCCTGGCCGCACGATAAGCCGTTCCGTTGTGCCGACTACTACCCACTGCCGGACGTCATGCCCGGCACGTCCGGGCAGGTGTTCCCTGCTTCTCAGATGGGGACCCGGAAAGAATCCAGAGAGCGAGTCGGTGTGCGGGATAGCATCAAAACAGACCAAGGGGCACTGAACCACTTCGTGCGGACCGAATGTGCCAATTATCGCGGTGAGGGGTGCGTATTCGACCGGCCCTGTCTGGTTCTGCAAGGCAAGCCCTGCACCTACTTCGAGCGGGCTGTGCTCGGTCCCCCGGACTATCCCTACAAGACGGCCGGCTACGATTGGCACAAACTCTTCGAGCAGTACGGCCAGATCAATCCCCACCTGGCGGGCCGGGGCGTTACGGTTCGCCGGTGTGAGTGCGGGCAAGTGCTGGGGGTCCGGGAACGAATCTGCGAGAAGTGCCGAGAACGCCACCGGCAGGACAGTTACCGCCAGTATCGGGCCAAGAGGCATCGACGCGCCACAGTTAACGAAAACAGCCCCCCAAATTCTTGAACGGATTGCCGGTTTCGTTGCGGTTTACAAAAGCACAGAAAGGAAAAGGTGAAATTGGTCCCCCCCCGATTTCGGGCAGTTAACTGTGGCGCAGGGCCTTTGGCGGGCCTTTTTGACAGGGAGCG